>Ga0123354_10005502_pt1 | contig 18442 bp, 15 predicted proteins | sample TergutLab28metaG_2_FD_97872 | JGI IMG/M metagenome (GOLD analysis project Ga0123354, IMG submission 97872) | Labiotermes labralis P4 segment gut microbial communities from Petit-Saut dam, French Guiana - Lab288 P4 | ecosystem: Host-associated > Arthropoda: Insects > Digestive system > Gut ...
GTATAACGGAACGTCAAGACGCACTCAGACGAACAACACGCCATGTCTTCACACGAGTTGCAAAGTGCATTGATGTTGACGGTGGAATTTTCGAACATTTATTATAAACTGTACCAACTCTGCCACTTGAACAATAAATACCGGTATTAGAAAGAGTACGTACGCGTAATATCTCTTTCTTATCAACAATTTTGCGGTTGTACATTCAAGTAGCTCTGTTTCGGAAACCGTTCGGAATAGGACACGTGTTCATATAAACATCTTTGCTTAGAATGACCGATACTATGATATCCCAGAATATTGACCTTTCCTCCTGGGACACCCTGTATAACGTAATTGTACATCAAGTTGGTTATTTACACAGAGTCGTACCAGGACGCACGGTCAGCAAAACATAAAAAAAAGTAGCAACTCTTCTTACGTCGTCACGCTCTTCATTTGTTTACAGTCAGTACGTTTTCAACAATAGACAAATACAAACAAGGCCAAATGTAACTAACGATGTTAGGTATTGCAAATGGCCGGCACCATTGATAAAGAGTCTGTAAATAAACTAAGAAACACGCACGTGTTGGAGGGTTTAGTGAGTATTACTGTAAATATAAAATTCTACGTATAGGAGCACTATTGTTTTCAGCCTTGAATATGTTATATATCAAAGTCAATGACTTGCAATGTTCCTTGGCACGTGTATATCGTACAGCGGAAATTGAAATATGAACGCAAAAAGAAATAATTTACTTTATCTTATGGGAAACGTTAAAGTAACCCGTAGTTAACGTGTTCCCTTTTACGTTCCGAAGGGTTATGTAATCTGTAGGTTGTAATTTCACTCGCGCTACTGGAGTGTCCATATAATGTCACCATACAAATATGCCATTTTAATCATTTAATTAACAATTTAAAAAAATATTATTCGTTATCGTCGCACTCTTTTTTTTTATTGTTCACTATCAACTGCGCTAAGATAGTGTCGAATTTTCTAAATGTTAGTGGCCATACCAAATTTAAGACATGTAATGAATGTAGCTGCTGTTGATCTCACGTCGCGAGTTCTGACGGCCGTCGAGTTCTTATTATTAATACGATAAATGTACGAAGTACTAACGTCGAGACATCTCGACCCATGAGGTGTTAATTCCAAGCTGTTATATCCAAGTTACACGAACTTTGTCAGGTGTTTTTAGGTGCGTTCGCAAAATTGCGAAAAGCGACTTATTAACTTGGTCGTGACTGTTCGTCCGCATGGAACAACTCGGCTCCCACTGGACGGATTGACATGAAATTTTATGTTTGAATATTTTTTTCGAAATCTGTCAAGAAAATTAAAGTTTCATTAAGGTCTGAAAAGAATAACGGCAAGACCAAAGTACATTTTTGATCGCATCTCGCTCAGTTCAACTTAGAATGAGAAATATTTCAGACAAAAGTTGTAGAGAAAGTCAAAACACACATTTTATGTTCAATAATTTTTTTTTTCGAAAATTGTGCCATTGATAAGACAATGTGGGAAATTTTGGTACAGCCAGACAGGCCACAGATAAAATATGCGAGTAATATGGCGCATGTGCTTTGCATGCTCGATAACTAAAGCTGAATATGTAATACTTATTGCTTTTCCACTGCAACAATGGTTCCTCGAAGGCGCCTCAATATGTCGTTTATATGCTCATTACCTGTCTTGTAATGATATCGAATTATGTGCCCCCATACTTGAATTAAGTAACAGCATACATATGCACCTTTGCTACCAGTATTTCGAAGGCGGAACTCTAGTCCGTTAACTCTAATTCGGTTTCACACCAAATCTTTTCCTATTCATGGTTCTCGGGTCCAGATACTTTTATTAACATTTTGTAGGCTGATACAAATGAGCGGTGTTGCCATGTATTCGGTAGGTCTTGGCTTAAAATCTCAAAATGGAGACCAGTTGTCCTGATTGATAGTTTTCGTGGTTTTATGCAGTCCTTTTAGAATAAAGCCTGGAACGTATTTCAAGTTAGGCCACGACCGCTCCCTTCCACATATTCTCCGATTCATTATTTTTTGCTCATCTTACATTGCCACGTTACACGGACATATTCAAAGTTATTGACAACGTCGTCAAATAGCGAATATATATATATATATATATATATATATATATATATATATATATGTGTGTGTGTGTGTGTGTGTGTGGGTTTCTTTGAACGCTATGGCTACTTTCTGTAGGCTGGGTTTAGGTATTGAATTATTTTATGCTATTTGCATATTAAATAAAATAGTAAATGAATCATTGCAGGCGTTACATTTCAAGAAGAGACATTTTCTCGTACACCCGGTGGGGCTGATTCCAGTTGCACCACCATCTGCTTCGATGTTTCAGCTAAAGACTTGATACTTTAGAGAAAATGCTGATAATAATGTAGCCTGTTCTTCAGACCAGTTCTATACGCACTTGAGCTTCATTTCGAAACAGAGAGAGCTCGTTTATGTGTTAAACACTCTAAAAAGAATACACTCACACTTTTTTCTTTGTGCTGTATTTCAAATAACGCTTTTAAGACATCCTAATGGACGTTTCAGATTCGTGAAGGTGGTTGCCCGATTATTGCTCCTGTCTGTCCAGCCACTTAATCTACGTTCGATGAACCTCGATTCCATTTCCAGCTTCATGTAAGACTTCAGTGGCTGATAAAGAACATTCTTTACTGAGATGAAGCACTTTGCCAATGTCATTAAGCCTTTCAAGGAACGCGTATATCCCATCTCAACTCACGTGGTAAGTTAAATTGTCAATCCGCCTAATCCGCAGCGCACAGGCTGCATGTTGGGTCATTTGTAACTTTGACACCACTTGGAGAACAGCATTCAGGTTCATGCTCTGTCCGCCGTGATAGTGACCTAGCTAGCGCCTGGAGGGTAGCTAATTTTTGGTTATTAATTGTAGGCCCATGACTTTGATATTGGTAGCGTTGTCGCGGGGGAAGTAATGCCGTTAGATGTTTATTACCTAGAGCCATTGCACAGTATTTTACTTAAAAATCTATTGGGCTGAAGTGCAGTCTTGTCTTGTGAGGGCCTAGCTAATTCCCTTCTTATCTTGGCGCTATATCTGTTTAGAGATGTGGATAGGTTTGACTTTAGATTTGTTATCAACTAAACACATAACAGATGGCGACCAGTAAAAAGTGGTAGAGACTTTTTTTGGAGAGGATCTGTGTTTTCTCTGCAAACTTTGTCCAAAGATAAGGGACCCTTACCCAATTTGTCAAGGCCAAAGCTTTGCTCCTGAGTACTTAATAGTATATAAGCCTCAGTACTGTTCTCGGTGTAGTGAAGAGGAGAGATTTCAGTGCTAGCAAGAATGAATCCCCGGCCATTAAATGTAACCACTCGTTTTACTGACTGAATTTTTGTAGCTGTTTCCATAAATCTCTATGTCATTCTTTACTTCCCTTTATGAATTCTAATTTTGTTGCATCGAATAATTGGAAATGATAAATTGTATCACTGACAGCCATACAGTGTAGTGTACACGAGTATATACCTTTACAAATACAGTGTACTCTCGATTATCCGCGCAAGATCGTAAGTTTGTTAATGATTGATGACAAAGATGGGAAATAAAGTGATTTATCACCGAATGTTCTAACAAAATTTTCAGTACAAGCAAAAATCGCGGACTAATAACAGTAAACAAGAAGCATTTTTGGTAAGCTATGTATAAATTTTATATATATATATATATATATATATACACAAAAATTGCAGTATTATATAATGTTTGTGGCTCAAAAAATTACTATTTGTACATATATATAGATGTATATAATGCCACATTTTGTCAGACCAAGTTTTGTATTCCAGGAGTTCCCACGGTGCATCATAATAATTCTTCATGTGCACAGGAATGTCAACAGTGCCTGCCCCAGCAAAAGACGTGATTTTTTTTGTCAAGTTAGGAACTCCTCTCTCGGAAGTAATTAAGTGTAGGAATGCACGTAACGTTTATATAAAGTTTCTCTAATTATTCATATTTTCTGCAAGCTTCAAGCAACTCTTTTCGCTACATCAAGCCCTCCTTTCAAGTAAGACGGTTACTGTCGTGACAAAAATAAGATTACAGTTTCAGCAGCTTGTCTAGGAAGTCCTCTGCAGAGGGCCTGGTACGCACATTTATCATTTTAATTTATTGTTGTTTTAATTTATTTACTTACCCAATACTAATGGAGATAACTCCTTCCCGCAGTGATGCAAAAGTCCGGAGCATAAAAATTACACTTCAACCGAACTTGATTTTTCTGCCCTTGGGATGGGGCGCGACAGTGTCTCTGTGAAACTGTTCTGTCTGATGGTCAAAATCCGATTACAGGTGTTGTGATATGAAGCATCCAAGGTGTGATAATTGACGGTGGAAACGCCTAAGGTACTTGAAGAAAATTCTGCCCCATTGCCCCAGCAATTCGTTATTGGTTACTCAGAGCGCGAAAATGTACCACTGCAATGACAGAGCTGAGACAGACCGTCTGAACCGCGGCACGGCTTCTCACCGCCAGTTACTGCAGGGTTAAAATGCGTAAATATCAGAATATTATCCTGTATACACTTGCATGGATTGGCGCATATTTATGGACATAATTTTGCATTTACCTTCCTTCTTCTGTTTTAGACCTATAATTATTATTCGTGACAGCTTTGTTGTTGTATAGGAATTAATATAAGCTTCCTGGTTTATATATATGTTCATGTTTTCCCTGGGGGTGTTGTTCAGATGATGATCTCGTACCCCTTTGGGTTCTTACACCGCCCAAGATAACATGGTCATTGTTTGAATATACCGGACTGTAGATCAATTGCTTCACGGAACTGAAGAATGTATTGTTGCATTTTGGGGCCTCGTCACCTTTTACGATTCAGTGTTACGTCTCACAAGACGCATCCATCATATTAAAGACGTTTCTGGTTATGTTCTCGGCTCTAGACTACCCTTCTTCCTATTTCGGAAGTTCCGGGTTCGATTCTTAATCCTGAGATGAACTTTCTTTTTATTGTATTTCGGAGTCCTAGGTTTGAATCTCAGTACAAGGGAGGGATGTGCTGTCTCGTTTTGTGGAGGTAACTGGTTACATCTTGGGTCGGAGCACGGTTATCGTAGCGGTAGCTACTTTTATTTTGCTACATACGACCAAAAAAAAAAAGGCTTCAAAATAGAACACGTGCGCTGTCTTTCACGTTGTCAGTTTTAGTCGCCATTTGTAACCATTATACTATTCAACCGTATATAGGACTTGTACAGAAAGCGTCGCTCAGTAAGAATACGAAACGTAAAAAGCATGGAATCATCTGCGCAGACGATGTCTTTAGTTTAGGTGGCTAATGTTGTTTCATTATCACCATCACGTTTTATTGCAGCAGAGAAACGTCCATTTCTAAGGAACGTGGATTCGAGAGAGGATTAGGACTGTCCTTGAACCCTGTGAGGTTCTCGTGTGCCTCTGGTTACAGTAAACGGCAATGCTGAATGCAAGGCGAATAGAAGAGGAAGTCTGTTGGCGTCCATTTCATTAAAGCGTTTGCTACTGTACGATAAATTATTTGACTATAAAGACAAAACTGATCCTAATCTAAGGGAAAATGGCCCAACTAAAGCGCAACTTCCCCTTCCATCCTACACTAAGCCACGATTTATAGAACAAGATATTTTGTTGCAATAATACAGAAAAAGTACTGGAAATCCGCCGTAATTTGTAGTGTAAACGGCGCATCGGGTCCCGATAGGGTGTTTTAAAATTTAAGTCCTTCTCTCGGCTAACACAGCTGTAACTTTCATAAGGCCCATGATATACTTTTCTTTTGTTTCTGGCCTACAGCCTGCTTCCAATATTGCCACCTCCTTTGGGCTGCGGATTTCTACAACGAATGGCTGTCAGAAACAAGAGAATATGACAAACTAATCTATCCAAATACGCTGCATATAATTACACAAGTGTATCATTCCTACATATTACATATATATATATATATATACTAAATGGCTGAGAGTGTTTGAGAACATGGTGTTGAGGAGAATATTTGGACCTAGGAGGGACGAGGTACGGGGGAATGGAGGAGATTGCATAATGAGGAGCTAAATGATTTGTACTCCTCACCCAATATTGTGTGGGTGATAAAATCGAGGAGAATGAGATGGGCTGGGCATGTGGCGCGTATGGGTGAGGAGAGGGGGGTGTATAGGGTCTTGGTGGGGAAACCGGAGGGAAAGAACCACTGGGGAGACCTAGGCGTAGATGGTGGGTAATATTAGGATGGATCTTCAGGAGGTGGGATGTGGGTATATGGACTGGATTGGGCTGGCTCAGGATAGAGATAGGTGGCGGACGCTTGTGAGTGCGGTAATGAACCTTCGGGTTCGGTGAAATGCGGAGAATTTCTTGACTAGCTGCAAACCAGTTAGCTTCTCAAGAAGGACTCTGCACCATGGAGTAAGTAAGTACGTATGTAAGTAAGTATATATAAAATGACTGGCCGCCATAATATTTACGTGCTACTACACACCACACTGAAACAATCGATAATAATACTCGATATTGATCTATTTTAATCGATACTAATCGACTGCTGTCGACAGTAATCTACAGTACTCTATACCAATCAATAATGATCGAAACGAGGTGTGACTCATTCAAACCAACCGCAATACACAGGTGTCCGGCTTAAAGCGGAACCTGCTTATATAATCTGCAAACCCGCTCATAGGAAGTGCATTGACAGTCTATATACCACGTAACTTTCCGCATATTAAAGCAGGTGCTGGAGATCCCTCATAAACTCTTCGAATGCTTGATATCTGCTGAACATATTACTAAAACCTGTTTGAATTTCTCGTCTAGAAATTGCCGATACTGCGAGCCAGATATTTTCTTAAGATCATCTTCCGAGCGCCTGCATATGGGTGCGTGCGTGTGTGTGTGTGTTTGTGTTTATGTGTGTGTGTGTGTGTGTGTGTGTGTCATAAACAATAAATTTGAAACATCCCCGTATATAATCGTCACATGGCATCTGATCGGGTGAAGGAGCAGGCCACAAAGAACATTCAGTTAATTATCTTTCTACAGAAATGTTACTGAGGCGGCCATTGAATTACTAACTGTAACCTTCATGCCGAAACAATCCGTATTCATTCTCATCATCTAAAATTTTAAAAGTGGCGCGGTAATGTGTTTACTGCGTCCTAAATTCGTTGTACCCGAAAAGACGATGGGTCAGTCTGTAATTGTCGCACTTTGAGCACACCACACTCCAAATTTAATGTCGAAATAACGGCAACTCATTCACTAGTTTGGGATAATCTTCTGTTTATTATCTGTTATTTTTTTAATTTACGTTAGCGATTAAGTAATTTCATCCGCAGAATAACTTAGGAACAGATCAACTTCACCACTACACACTGTTTTGCAAAACCAGTTTAAAAACCGTACTCTCGCAACAGGGAACTTCGTCGATTTCTGTTCTGAACGGAGCCGCAACACCGGAAAAACGATTTATAAATTTTCTACACTTTTTATACGATTTCTTTATTACACACCAGGGGTGGCCAGCTTTACGAGCTTCGGGATTCACACTTGGGAGGCATCTTAGGCAAGAGCCATGTATTAATAAAATAATCCCCCCCTCCCCCCTTATTTGATAGCAACTTGTTTTCTGGCCGTCCCACTACGGTAGGTTAGTTTCAGTTAGTTACGAGGCTCATTTCTTTAGAAAGTCTAAAAAAAACACCGTTCAGTTTCAGGATCGCGTGTATGTGGAATGTGCGCCAGTTGCGTGCGGCTCGCGGACCGCGTTGTTTCTCTTCTCGTAGGTTCCAAAGTAAAAAATAAAAGGGGGTGGGGATTGTATTACCTCCGTATTTCATATCCAAAAGTAACTGAAGCAAGTTACGGGCACTTCTATTCTGAATGTCCGTTTATTATGTGCGATTAAACGTGCACGAGTTGTACTTAAGCGAACATCCCGGGATGACACAAACGAGTATGAGTCATAGAGAGCCAGATAAGGCGGCTCTTGGAGCGGGTTCCACTTCAAAACACGCACTCAGTGAGGCTGATGAGCCTATTTTTTCAGACAAGAGCGCACGTGCTTCGATGAAATTTCTGGAATTGAACACTTTGGAAACGCTTCAGCAACATACGGGCTTACCCTCTCAAGAACTTCATGACGAAAGAGTCCTGCGAGCTAAGAGTTGTTGCTGATGATTCTGTCTTCTGGGATGTTACGTGACGTTGACTGCTAGAGTACAATACTTGTAATTTACTGTCTTTCGAAATGTCAGCAACTGTTTGTAGTCAGCACGAAGCAACATTCCAGGGGACTTGAATCTTCATAAAAAAATATTGTGTGGAAAGATTATAGTCCAGATAGTCTTTTGGGGTTATGACATCCAAAAGTTCCAAATATCTTGTCATTCGATAACATCTAGATTCTGTAGAATCGAGGCTACCTTTTGTAACATATCTCTCTAAGACCAATTTTAATAAAAGTGTCCAATATATTGCAGGCATAAAGCTCACCAGTTATCCATTTTCTTGACATTTTTAGACCAAAATTTTGTGTATATTTTTCATTTCCTTACACTGTTTCATGTCCCTCCCATTTGTGTATAGTCACGTAGTAGCTTCAAGAAGCTCCCGGAATTCGTTGTCATAATTTGCAGGAATTAGTATAATTTACACGCATTGTTACTGTGAATAAAGAAATGTACCTTAAAACCTTCGTCGCCCTAGGGATGCGGTCAGAAGGAAACGCCCCGAAATATGGACAGCCAACAGATTATTTCTCCTTCATGACAATGCTCCAGCACACCGGTCGGTTTTGGCCAAGCATTTCGTAGCAAAGAACAATATGACAACATTGGAACTTCCTCCATTCTCTCCTGATCTGGCTCCAGCCGATTTTTGCCTGTTCCCTAGAATAAAATCAGCTTTGAAGTGATGGCTCTCTTTTGATGCTGCTGATATTACGAATGTGAAGGAAGAGCTGAAAATGCTTTTACAAAATGGCCTGCAAGAATTTTTCAACAACTTTTCAGTCTCTGGCAGAGGTGTATAGTTGCACAAGAGGATTATTTTGAAGGAAACCTAGCTTAAATTATTGTACCGTTTTGTATTCTCAGAAACAAGTGATTCCAGGAATATTTTGAAGCTACCACTTATGTTACGAACCTAACATTTCCAGTTGAAGGATACAAAATATGAAGGTCTTCATTTCATAAGTCTTAATACCAAACTGTTAGATCTTCATTTTTAGGACATAAAGTATTCATATTCAGCCGTTCTCACGGCTGTGAGTATGAAGTCTCCACCTTTGCGTTAAACTACGTTTGTCCGAAATGTCGGTAAATTTCTTCCGGACTACGCGATAATCTTCATTCTTAGTCTGTGCTGTTCGCTTTGATTAAGGGGCCAAGTTTCATGCCAACTACAATAATCCAAGCTGGAAAATTGGCCGTTGCCCACAGCCCTCCATTATTCATTCAATATATTCGCAGTTACCCCTCCATATCTATCAGCAGTATCCTATATTCGCGACCTGAGATAATGAAAGGCGATCAAGTTCTACACCAATATTCTATAAGACAGCAAGAAATATACTATTGTGTCTTTAAGGTGTGAATTTTAAATCAAATACAGAGAGATGAAAATCTGATACGTAACGCCTGTGATACCAACCAGAGGCATAAGGTTATTCACAAGTGACTACACGGCTTCAGATTCCACAAAGCAGTGATCTTTAACTTCGCCGTACCGACAACCTCTATTATCATGAGATGAGATACGTTTTTGGTCTGTGGAGTATGAGACATGTTTCAGTCCGTTGTTAGAGCGCTAAGCGCTGGTCACGAAACATGGGGCAAGCTAATCCAAAGCCTGAGTGACTTAACATGTTGTCACAGGTAGAAGCTACCAATGTTAGCACGTGCTGCATTCCCTCCCAACTCCCCCACCCCCTCCTAAACCCATCATTCTACAAATACCTGATCAAAAACCGGATTACTTGTTCGCACACCACATGGCATGTGCGACAAAAATGTACTGGCAGCTGATTTAAATAATACCGGAGCATTCAATTAGTTTGTACTGATTCGTTACTGTTGCAGAGCTTTCGTCCTGTTTCACAGATAATCACCCTTTTGTGGGATGACAGTCACGTAGGAATTACCCCATTTGGTACTCGAACAAAGTTTAATGTCAAATATTCAGACTAATTTTTTTGCACCAATTTTGTTTTTAGTAGCTTGAAAGTGTTTTCTACGTATCACGATTCTCGCTGTTTCCGGTTTGAATTCCTCCTGCGGCATGAGTACGTGTACTAGTATTTGTTCATAGCCATGAAAAAATTGCCTATTTTAGAGATTTTCAAGTTTCTTCTTTCATATTTCTTGCCCCTATAGAGAATAGAATACACACGGATAAAAGAACACACTCAGCTCTTGTTTCATGTTCTAGTTACATTACTTACTGAAGAAGTTGGCGTAAGTCAAGAATAATATTCCAATAAGGAAAAGGGAAGTACTTAAGTAGAAGCAAATAAACCAGCCGAAGTGCGATAAACCGAAAATGACATAGCGCAAGTTGAGAAATGATGTGCATTGGCAAGGGGCGTTATATTAAAAAAGTGTAAGACAATTTGGCGTCAAACGATGGATGGGTGTAGCATTCATTGATGGACTGTGGGTGTTCCATCACGTTGTGCTAATATAACAATGTTATATATTGTCCGTCTTACACAACAATATGATGTAAAGTTAAGTTATGTACAATTAATAAAGCTACATATTTCAACCCCTTTGGGTCATCTTCAGGCTTATAAAATATGGCATCATACAAGGTACGTCTGAAGTAGTTACCTACGGGATCCCGTGGTTTACAGTGCGTTAGTTATAAAATATATGTTATAAAACTTGGTTAAAATACAGGTAAAGATCATACGATCGTGGTGAACAAGTGGATCGTTGTTGTGTGTGTGTGTGATAGGTGTTTATGTACCTTAGGAATGTGCCGTGATGTTATGGTCGTGGATTGGGGACCTCACGAGGTACCGGTGACCTTATGCCGTACATGGGTGGTGTGTGCCCTCGGTTTGTTGAGAGCTTGAACTGACTGTTTGGGTGATGTGACGTCCTTGTAGGGTAGATGTTCGATGTCATCCAGGTGTCCGTGGGTTCATTGATGAGTTCAATAAAATTTGTTTTCTTTGACAGCTATATACATACTGATATTAGTACGTTAGGGAAGAACCTCACACCATAAAATCGACCTAGGGTGTTCATGCATCCATAGGGATCATTGTGCATACAAAATGACTGGCATGATTGTTTCTCTGAAACATCGGGAAATTTTAACCATGCTACACGATTTCACACAGCAGAATACGGTATTCATTTTACAAGCTGAAATTTAGAACAGCTATAGTGCCACCGGATAAATGATGTTGAGGGCCGTGTGTGGCCTGCAGACCAGGGATTGCCGAGGTGTGAAATAAGCGACTTATAGTCACACTGGCAGCATGTGCGGAGCAAGCAGAAAGCCCAACAAAGACCCAGGGCCGGATATCGTGTTATCGCTAAGGCGCACAATGGAGGCATTCAAAGCGCGCGGTACCCAAATGGCGATACAGCTGTTTCGATGTGCTCCTGCAGGCAACAGTAAAGCACGTCAAGGCAATGCAAATGGGGGCCTTTCAGACCGTACAACAGAGAAGAATGCCCGATGCGCTGAGGATGTAATCTACGACCCCGGCAGCAAAATATTCACAACACTTTATTTTCACGTATTGTCTCTACAAAGCTCAACATCAGCACTACGTTACGGATCCGCATTCTTCTTGAGAACATGACTGTGAAATGGCAAAAACATTCTCTGCCCATTACAAAGCCCATACGGTTAACCGTGTTTTGTTTAACCTGACAAGCGAATTCAGTCCATGATCTGTTTCAGATCATTTACGCTAAGATCGCCAAGCAGGTCTCTTGTCTTCGCGTTTTCTTACTCATTTCGTGTCTCTTCCATGCATGCTACACGTCCGGACAATCATCTATATGGATTTGTGCTCCCCGGTAATACCTGGCGAAGAGCCGACAAGCGTGAAACTGCACGGTGCCTTTGCATCTTTCTTTCGCTTCCTGATTTTCATGTCCGTTATATTTCACTCATCATACTTTCAGACACACGCCATGAAGTGTTACCAACAACCTGTGGGCAATGTCGCTACAAACTCCAAGAAAGTCTGTCTTTTTCCACAAAAAAATCGCTGAGCTGATATGTGTGTTGTCTACAAGCTACCTTCTTCCGCCGTATCACACATAGATTAGGGGTTCTTGGTAGCGGTAATAATTACACAAACACACTAACAATACAGGCCACACAAACACAACACAAACTCTATATGATCGTCTTTTGTTTTCTACTACATGTTTCGATCGTACATATTGATCATCGTCGGGTAGAAAAGTACAGGTACAGAAGAAAAGTGCTACGGATTTTCCTCTTCTGCAGCGCCTTTCCTCCTGTATCTGTATTCCATCTGATGACGGTCAATATGTATAATCGAAACACTCAGTGGAAAAGAAAAAACGAATGTATAGAGTTTGTGTGTTGTGTTTCTGTGGGATGTATTGTTAGTGACTTAGTAACACAACGGGATGATGATATGATGATGTCCAAATACGTACAAGTCACACACTTCTGTCTTTATATCTAGCACCACTACACCGCATAATGTAGTTTTTAACATGAAGGTAAAGTGATATCGTTTCAGGCCCGGTGTGGGTAGAGGTATAGCTCTACTCTTCCATGACCGCGGCACTAGAAGGGGGTGAGTGGTCAGCCGCACTTCACCCCCGGGAAAGACCCGGTACCCATTTTACAGTAGGCTGGGTGGGTCCCAGGGCCGGTCTGGACGGGCGGAAAATCTCGTCCCCACCGGGATTCGATCCCAGACCGTCCAGACCGTAGTCACTCGCTATACCGACTGAGCTACAGGATTTAATTGTTCCGTTTATAACAAACCCAAAGTCAATTTACGCCGATCTCTAACAAGACATAGTACATCGTACTGACGCACACGAACAAGACACTTCAGCGCTGAGATATCCAAGTTTGTTCCTAGTTAGTTTCTAACCCAACCTCTGCCCCCCCCCCCCAAGAAAAAGTCGCTAATCGGAAATATGTCTTTATGTCGCTTAGCGAATATTGCAATTCAACATATTTAGCGAATTATTCCCATACATGTCATCGCGGACACCATGTTTACAGTTTGGCATGTCACCACGCCTATGGGTTGTAAAGGGAGCAAATGATTCCCACACTTTCACTGACTGCGCTTTTGTAGGCATGTTACGAAATGTTACACTTGCCTCCGGGTATGACCTTAGCACAAGAAAGGTAAACATTAAGTACTGTGCAGGCTAACAGAAAATCTTCCTGTTGACATGATGCGTTTTATGGTTTCAAAGGTGACGATTCTCCTGTTATTTAACCAAGCCGTTTCAACTGCAAATGCCGTATAACGTGGCTCAGACAGTTAATTTTACGAAATTCCTTGCATCGAGAGTGCCAAGAGGCTACTGCCAAGTTAGTGTCTTAAAACAGTGCAGACGGTGTTGTAGATAGGTTGTTTGGCGAGTAGTAACAATGGTCACCCCTAACAGACACTGTGAACTTTACAAAAATCGCCATTGTTTATTGAATTACCTGGTAGTTCACTCGATATTTTAAAAGTTTTAAGCACAGAAAATCAATTCTTTAATTACATTATTCATTTTGCTGTCACTTTGCCGCCTCTTGGACCCTACTGCCGGGGGCGGCCGCACCACTCACCCCTGATGTATTTCCTTTCAATCGCCCTACTTAACCTTTTGGCGCCGGAATTATTTTTTTTAATTTTAGCACATCCTGTATATAAAATGTGAAAAATACAAAAACCAAATACGTTAGAATTATGAAACAAACTGCATTTTGAAGGAAAAAAACGGAGAGTATATACCATGTTTAAAATATTCAGTACCTGTATTTGTTGAATAAATATATAAAATGCAACTTTAGGTGTTAGCGGTGCGGTACGACCCCTATAGGGGTCGTTAGGCGTCAAAGGGTTTCACTTTACCCTTTCATTATTCGCTGAACTAAGTCTGAAGCTGATACGACGTCAATAAACAAGCAGCCTACCAGTCAGTCTGTGTACTTCTTGTGTGGGAAATTTCTTTCAATAGCCCTGGCGTCACTGTGGCCGGTGACTGAATCCATCGTGACAAGAAGCATTCATGTTTCTTCCGGGATCGCGATATAACCGTCGGTGTATCACTTGCGTTTATTGTACTGAACAGTAACGTGATAGTCATGTATACAGAAGTCGGCTTCCAGAAATACAGGCCTTAGCCCCAAGTTACATAAACACAAAATGCTAATAATTACCTTAGATAGTCCCGATTGGATAACCGTTGTGAAAATCTATTTTGAGGATGGAGCCCTCTATTTCTCCTCCGTCTACATTGGGTTGGTCTAAATTGAACCAAGACAAGAGAACCCTATGTGGTTCCATGGCGCACTAGAGAGTCGAGCAAAGAAGATGCTTGGAGCCTTGTTAAATGGTAGTTTGCTATTGTGACATATCGAGTGTATGTGTATGGCAAAATACGTAAGGATAACGATAATAATATCAGCAAGCCCAATACTGGCAAAAGAACAGTACATTAAAAGACATGATTAGAATGAGTGCACAACTACACTTCAACATATGCAAGGAAACAGGGGTACAATTGGGGGAAAAAAAACACTGGTATGAAGATGTTCCAAAATCAGTAGAAACAAGTCAAGGAGGCAAGGTAACCGTATTGTGGAATCAACAAGTACAAACTGACAGAACTATCCCCAACAACAAACCAGACATTATAATTTGTGATAATGAAAAGGGAACATGTATGTTAATAGACGTTGCAATCTCAGGAGACAGAAATGTGATTAAAAAAGAAGCCAAGAAGATTCTAAAATATACAGACCTTACAATAGAAATACAGGGCATGTGGAATGTAAAAACAAATGTGATACCAGTAATAATAGAAGCGACTGGGACTATTTCAAAGGCATTTAGAAAATACGTGAGCAAAAGACCAGGAAATCATGAAGTCAAGGAACTCCAGAAAACAGCCATATTGGGCACTGCTCACATACTTCGGAAAGTACTAATGTAAAAGTACAATAGATTCAACACTGAAACAAACGCACTATGAATAATAACAACAGAATAGCTGCAACACTGTGTTCCCTAGGGACATAGTTTGTCTCAGGAATGTAAGAACAAATACCCTGCATAAAGGAGATGATTATGATAATGATGATGATAGTAATAATAATAATAATTCGGCCACGATATTCTGAACTCTTTCCTAACTTTGTTTGTAGACCCATTTAAACGACATCAGTGCGCTGGATTTTGTAACTGAGAAGCAATCTCTGTTGCAAGGTGCAACTAATTTAGTAAGCACCATGTACCTAAACTTCAGGCTTCAAATGGTTCAACCGAAACCGTCAAAACTTCCTCGTTTTCTGGTGTCGTTTCATCTACACTAATTACGTGCACTTGGGCCCATGACACTTCCGTTTCTGTCAGTGTTACACCGTTTGTGTTGTGTTTGTAATAGGATAAAACTATTACCGGCACAGATTCTAATACTCCTTCACTTTCTGCCACGAAATATCTGTACACATACTTGCAGCAGCTGCTGGCGTTGTCATACGTAGCTTCGGGGTTCCACCTCTTCCGATAGATTTCGTGAACTTGCCTAATCGTACCAACTCTGTGGAGCAAGGTCCGGCGTAAGAAACTAGTTATTTCCTCAGCTGTTCCGAGAAATTCCCGGTATTGTATGGAACTTGATATTCCATTACCGTTTTCACAGTTAGCTCACAAGGAGGTGCCACCAGGCCTGGGCATGCGATTTCAGGGAAAGGGTAATCAATTTAAAACAGACCGTCTTTGATTAAGGCGAAGTATGTGTTAGCACATTCTTGAGCAAGTGAGAAAGGCTGTTAGTCGCACTGCTTCACTTGTTATCAGCCCGTTAGAGCAGACGCAACATAGCTGGTGTAAACGCTGTCATGCGTGCGTGATTCACAACGCGCGTAACCCAGCGGCCAGGGCTGGAAAATAATACCGTGGCAGTCTGCCTGAATCGGTCGAAGGGCCTTAGATATATCTTCAGGGATATGTAAGTAAAGTGTGCCAGTGAAATTTAGTTCGCAGGGTAGAATAATAAGCCCTAAAGAAGGAGAAGTAGGTTTCCCCGAAAATTTTGTAACTGGCTGCCAGACTGCACGGCGTCACATCCAAGTAGACAACAGTCTTAATAGTAAACTTGTTTTTATGCACCCGATTAATTCTGTTGTGAGTAAACTGTTCAATGCATGTCGCATTCTGATGTTAGCCCTCACAGACGTCCAAACAGCCCCGACGAGCTTACGTCATAAACGCAGTTGCCAGTAAATACCTGCAGCGGACACGAATATTGTCTCATTTTTTCCCGGTGCTGAAATTTTCCCAGAATTAACATTTTATATCGTAGATCCTTAACAAGGTGCGAATTCGGTTTGTTCGGTCATTCCACTCTAAACGTAGTTTCCTTCTGTGTCGTGTTTTTGTGCAACTTAAGTAGTCCCTTGGCCAGTATGTTGTGGCAGATAACACAGGAGTGCAACACTCCTCTAACTGCACCAAATTTTCAAATGCACACTAACGTAAGAAATGTATCCATTCTTCTTATGTGGCTTACTGACCCATTTAAAGCCCTATATGTAATAAAATAAAGAAACTCTCCACTTTGTCACACAATATTTGTGTAAATTCGCATAATAAAATCCGATTATTTTTTATAACATTATAAACCGAGTGGCCTTTATATTAGACACCGACTATATTTCTGTCTGTGTAATTCAGATGGACCATTTCTGTCTGTGTAATTCAGATGGACCGTTTGCTTCAGAAGTTTAAAGAGCACTGCTATCGCCTATTTGTTGATGAATAATATCAAATGGAATGTGACGCCGTGTTCTGTAGTAGAAAGGTACTGTACCAAATTTTCGCCGCTACCTCCCAGAAGTGCTGTGCTACAATTCGGAAGGTCGCTGGTTCGATCCCAGTTGGTGTCAGTGGATTTTTTATTGACATAAAATCCTTGTGATCGCACTATGGCCCTGGGGTCGACTCAGCCTCTAACATAAATGAGTACCAGGATTATTTCCTGGGGGTAAAGGCGGCCGGTGCGTAAGGCTGACAACCTACCACCATCTGTGCCGTTGTCACGAAATCTGGGAACCTTAACTTCCTGGAACCCTCTGGGCCACTCCAGGCCTGTAACGGGACTGATTTACCTTTACCTTTACCTCCAAGAAGACAGTGGCCGTGCGAAATTCGAGTGACGGACAGTGGCGTTGCTGGAAAGTTAAAGTTTCATGGGATATGACGTTGTGTCGTTGGGTGCTATTTCGCGATGTTTCGAATGATTGTAGTACGTCCGAAAATGCCCAACGACACCATGTCATATCAAGACTTCAGCCTTAAGTAATCTCATATTCACAGCTATCAGAACCGCAAGTGTACTGTGCTTGATTCTTGTGTCATGGATGTTTTGACATTCGCGTATTCAATGCACGTACTTATATGAGATTCGCTTTTAAGGTGCTTTCGCAAAATTGCGAAAAGCGACCATTGGTTTCGTCATGTCTGTCTCACACTGGGCGGATGTTCATTGAATTTGATATTTGAGGTTTATTCGAAAATCTGCCGAAAAAATTCAAGTTTCTTTAACATCAGACGAGAATATCGGTTACTCTACATGAAGACCGGTATACATTTTCGATCATATCTCGCTCATTTTTTCTTATAACGAAAAATAAATCAGACAAAGTTGTAAAGAAACTCGAAGCACACATTATATGTCCATTAAACTTTATCTAAAATCGTCCCATTTATGGGATAATGTGGAAAAATTCTGTAGAGCGGGAAAGGCCACAGATGACAATATGGCGCATGCGCATTGCATGCTGGGTGCCTAAGGCAACAAATGCACAAGCAGGCTGTGTAATACTCTTTGCTTTTCTACTGCAGCAATGGTTCCACGAACGCACCTCAATGTTGCGTTATATGTACAGTACTATATCGCCTGTCTTTTTGATAGTATGTATAATAAACTTCACAAAAGATGTTAAATACAGCAGGTAATTGTAATATCTGAACAGGTAACATCAACACTTAAATACTCTTAATTTCATTACATTTATTTTTTAATAAAGGTTGACCAACTAGATGACACTTGCTTTATTATATATTGCTCAACATGTTTCAGACGTTAATACGTCCATCTTCAGGAGCTAGCGAGTACTTGTTGTGTTGTGTTGTGTAGGCTGAC
>Ga0123354_10005503_pt1 | contig 18442 bp, 7 predicted proteins | sample TergutLab28metaG_2_FD_97872 | JGI IMG/M metagenome (GOLD analysis project Ga0123354, IMG submission 97872) | Labiotermes labralis P4 segment gut microbial communities from Petit-Saut dam, French Guiana - Lab288 P4 | ecosystem: Host-associated > Arthropoda: Insects > Digestive system > Gut ...
AGAGACCAACTTGATGTCACTTGCTTTATTATTTCATTATTTAATGCTCAACATGTTTCGGATGTTAATACATCCATCCTCAGGAGCTTGCGACTTATTTGTTTAGTTATTTCATGGGTTGTAGTGCTCTGGTTCGATGTATATTGGTGTTACGGTGTGGTATCCTTAGGCAGGCTGAAGCACTAGTGCTGAAGACTGCATCCGGGTACCCCACCACCCCAGCCGAAGCACAACGTAACACCAACACACATCGAACCAGAGCAATACAACCCGCGAAATAACAAATAAGTCACTAACTCCTGAGGATGGATGTATTAACATCCGAAACAGATTGAGCATTAAATAATGAAATAAAAAAGCAAGTGACATCAAGTTGGTCTCTCTTTATTCAACTAAAGCTATTTACTTTAGCAAGAAAATTATTTTTTTAAAAGATATCCCAAGCACCTTATAGTTACAGTAAAGCAAACTGACTGATTGACTGGATTACTAATTTTCTGACTAGCTGACTGACTTACTATCTCATCAACGGACTGACTGAATGATGGACTCATTTAACAATGCTTGATACTGTGCAAGTGATGTTCACACGCCTCACTATTGAAATCCAAGTGAAAGAATTCGCCTTCTTGTTTGAATAACAGAATAGTAGACTGCACTGCCCCACTATGTACATTTTAAACTACCTGTATCGGCTATTTTCACGGGCTTCAACTACATACAGTTTGTGCACTGATCTACACGCGGTGAATATTCACTAACACTTGCCACGGGTAGTATTTCAATTACAAACTAACCAACTTTATAGGTGCGTAGAGAGTATTCTTCTCGCTTTCCATAGTATTACTTGCCTATGCACTAAACTGCACGAAAACTGATACAGTTGCCATTTTGAATGGTTATGGATTGCCACGAGAAGATTTCTGCCATTTATTTGACACTGTGTTTACACACATCTATAAATATATTTTCCATTAATCACTCATAAAACTTACAAAGGAAAGTAATTCAAATATGTAAATATTTAAGTCGTGTATTTTGATTTCAGAATTAACAAAGGTAATTCGTTGTTTTTTTCCTGATAGTTTTACACCTTTGCTTTTGGAAGTGGCGTCAAGAAATCTTAAATATTAGAAATGGCTCAAATAAAGATCCGAAATTCGCAGCGTGTATAAACTGCTGATATTATTCTGTCTACAGACCAGCAAAGAATTTTTGTGGAAGTAACTATACATAATAATAAATATGAGAATATGGCATGGATATACAGTCGGCATCAACGAAATAATGGGTCTGAAATATTTTGTAAGAAATAACTTAGAAAACCAAACACAAAAAAAAAATAAAAAATAAAAAACAACAAATAGTAAAAAGTAAATTTTGTTAGTGCATGATATTACTTAATTCGAAGACATAAAATCCTGTTATTTTCGAAAATTCTGAAGAGTAGGTTAGATATGCGGGTACAGAAGAAGACAATTTTTGTAATTAGTTTCACGCGCATAAAACATGGCTGCTTACCCTGAGGGAAGAACGTTCACTGCAGGTCTTTCCAGAAAAATATCTGAATTTAATATCAATTATCAAGTGTGCTGTCAGAATAATACACAATGAGGAACATCTTAAAATGGTGGCTGCAGGTCACATGATATTGTTGGGGCAGGGGAATAGAGGGCTTTCGGATAAGTTGGGCGTGGGACTTGGATGGGTGAGACGGGGGACGCAAAAGAACTGTAATGGGGAAACATTCTGAGAGACATACACTTAAAGCAAGAAGTCCCTGGTGAGAACATAATAAAAGATGGATCTTAGAGAGAAATGTGAGAGAGGAAGACGAATGGAACTGGTTTTGAATCACACACAGCGGCAGGATGTGTTGATTATGTAGCTGAATACATACTTTCATCTTAAAAGTTGTAAATCCAGTACACATAATATATTTTACGAATTACAGTTTGTTTTAAACCACAGCGCAAGGACTTAAAACTAGAACAAAAGGGAGGAATTATACACGAGTTTGTTATTTGTACTTAATTCAAGTAGTTACTTGCCGACGATTATACAACACCGTAAATGGAACAAGTAAAGTCGATTGTTTGTGTGACATACGCAATAATTTGCTGCTCAAGTACAGATTTATTCCATCAGACAGAAGCATTAATATCTGCTGCAAAATGAGTGCGTGACTGATGTATGCCCGCCTTCAGACTTCCCAAATGCTCGTCCTCAGTATACAAGAATTATTTGTAGCATTGGTTTTGGACTCTTCGCATATTAATTTCAAGTTTGCCGTCTCATACATTGTGAATTCCACTTTGCCTTTTATTTTATAACTCAGTCGGTATAGCGATTGGCTACAGACTGGACTGTCTGGGATCGAATACCGGTGGGAACGAGATTTTCCGCCCATCCAGACCGGTCCTGGGGCCCACCCAGCCTCCCGTAAAATGGGTACCGGGTCTTTCCCGGGGGTAAAGTGCGGCCGGGGCTTGCTGCTGACCACTCACCCCCTTCTAGTGCCGCGGTCATGGAAGAGTAGAGCTGTACCTCTACCCACCCGCTGGGCCACACCAGGCCTGTAACGGTATCACTTTACCCTTTACTTTTATTTTAAAAAATGAAAAATGCCACAGTTTCTTTAAACGGAAAAACTAATTGTGGCAGACTGAATATTTTGGCACTCAGTTGTCTTGCACTTCTCATTCATACACTTAAAAATAAACTACAATTTCTCGTGAAACGAAAATTTTCTCTTATGTTGTGTCTACTTATAAGCTATAGAAAGAATGTTTTCTGAAGCTGAAGTATTTTGATGACGTCCCAGCGTGTAATGACATGAGTATTCGTTCCACTGGATGGCGATACCATTATAGACACATTTGGTACAAAAACTTGCAAAAACAATTATATTTTAGTACAAAACCAAAGTGGTAGTATGTAGATATTGCGGGGTCTGATGTAGACTCTGAATGCTGAAGGCTTATATTATATAGGGTGAGTCCTTCGCTAGAGGCCCCAAACTATTGTCTATAAAAAATGGTGTTATTGAAATAACGACTTGAAAATTTATATACACATACTGGGAACGATGCAAAACAGGACCTGCTCATAATCGATGCTGAAACTGGTCTCCTTTCACATCCAAGCACACTTGAACGCGTTCCTCCAAATTCTGGAATACTTTTCCCAAAGTGTCGATGTTGACGGCTTGAATCTCTTGGCATGTAGCGTCTTTAAGTTGTTCGATTGTGCCCAATAAAAAATATTTACAGTATACATATACCGGCAACGGTGGAAAACAGCATGGACCTCCCGGCGATTTGGACTGATCCAATGACTTGCATTTGCCTGTGTTGCGCATTCCCGCATCTCGGCAGTTGTGAATCGAATACCGCGTGAGTGAAAATGTATACAGTCGAAAATAGTTGGTTTCTCGTTCGTAAATACTGGCAAACAGGTTCACTTAAAACATGCCAGACGGCATTTCGAAAGGAATTTGGTGAAAGACGTGCACCATCGAAGTGTTCCATCCAGAAATTGGTTAAAAAGTTACAGACAAGGGGAAGCCGATCTAAAGCCTGGCGTCTTCTTTCTTTGGGACCTATTGAAGGGCAAAGTGTACAAAAATACACCCCGCACAATCGAATAACTCAAAGACGCTATACGCCAAGAGATTCAAGCCGTCAACATCGAAAATTTGGGAAAAGTATTCCAGAATTTGCAGAAACGCATTCAAGTGTGCTTGGATGTGAAAGGAGACCAGTTTCAGCATCGATTATGAGCAGGTCTTGTTTTGCATCGTTGCAGGTATGTGTATAAAAATTTTCAAGTCATTATCTCAATAACATCATGTTTATAGAAAATAGATTGGGGCCTCTAGCGAAGGACTCACCCTGTATAATTCTTTCCCTGCGTTGATAAATAATTAATATTTTTAACCAACCAACTAAGTGCATAATGTATGTTTTACTATTGCTTATTTTACAATGAAAATCTCCAACATATTTCAGTAAAAAGATCGCCTTCAGGGACGGTATACGTCAAATATTTGTGCATAAAACGTCTAAAATTGTTGTAAATGGTTGGATCTTGACATTTTGTACACCATGTAGTAGAAGGGAAGGTGAGATATAAACAGTTCCTTATAAGATGTATGTGAATATAGAGAGATGTGGAAATTTAATATTTCACAGTCGACAGTTAGCACGTATTTTGTTATTTAACATAAAGAAAAGTAAAAATACGCTGTGCATTTAATTGAGTGCTAAAAAATGTTAAGGCGCTCTTAAGTTTGGTTTGTACTTGTATGGGATACGAGTTTCATGAAAGTACATTTTTCTATGGTATTTTTCTAGCGTGGTTTCGTAATATTACAAATTATTATTATTATTATTGTAAACTTAGGTAGAATCGCCAAGATATATGTCCTTATGATATAGTGAAATGTCGGGAAGTTAGAAGACGCACATACATCTTTTGCACTCATTAATATATCCAGACTGCCCTGTAATAGAAAATACGATATACATAATTTTTAAGTGGAATTGAGACTCGCCCCAGTATGGGTATGTACCAGCTCCCCGGTGGCGAGGAAACAGTAGTCCCCGAATCATTGGCTCACTCGCCATTCAACCACCTGATGTGGCTGCTAGCCCGAGGGTATTGTATTGAAGCATAAATGATGCTGGTTTTTGACTAGATGTAATTGAATATTACTCATTGTCTTGTAGGAAATTTTAAAATAATACATTTGAAGCCACTTAACTTGTGGAATAAAATTAATTTGCGAGAAAATTGTACTAGTCAAATTGTGTTCATCCCACCCTGAAAACGGTCTATTGGAGTTTCTGAAACAAAGTTGCAGCCACCCACACCCTACAGACACCACCTTCTCGTTCTGTTCTTCCACACGTCACACCTGCACATTTCCACTTTTCAGGCTGAAGCACAGACCTGGAAGAAGTGAAAGAATTTTATGAAAGTGAAACATTTTTTTATATTTTTTCTGTTGTATTAACTACCTATTTTCTCTCTTTTTCCCTCCCTCTCTTTTCTTTTTTTCTCCACGGCCAATTTTTTTGCAGCAGGGCGTCAGGTTCGACCCCGATATGCCCCAAACGATCCGTCTGGAGTTTGCCAAAAGTAACACGAAGGTCAGCAAGCCCAAACAGCAGGTAGCAGCAGCCACTGCTCACCCGTCTCTAATGCACCCACTCACTGGACGTAAGTACAACTAACCACAATAGCCAACAGTTGCACCTGCCAAAGCTGTCACATTCAGTGTACCTTCACAGACACTGTGATCAAAGAATGTGAAGCATATTTTACGGAAACATAAGCATACTCTTTGCTATGTACCCTTAACACAGCTTTTCCCAGCACTTTTAAATCCGCCGACTTCTTCAGCAGATCGTCCTAGCCGTGAGACATTTCTTATTTTCTTATTTTATTCTTATTTGCGTACCTGTATTGCCGCGATTTAAAGAAGTATTCACCGAATTTGACGTTCAGGTGACCGTGCATCGTGATAAATTCTTATAAAAAAGCAACTAGACGCACTAATTTCTCAAATTTATTTTTGGAATAAAACTCTACATGTTTCGGACAGTTCCTCTGTCCATCATCAGGAGATTTTTCACTGTAAACACAGCAATGACATATGTCATACAGGTTCGCTGACAGCCTGCGAGCAGGATCAGGACTGTCCGAAACATGTAGAGTTTCATTCCAAAAGTAAATTTTAGAAATTATTGCGTCCAGTTGTTTTTTTTTACAAGAAAGAAAGTATTTACCGGTGCATGTATTTTTTTCCTTTGTATAAGTTCTTGTCCGCGGATTGCACGATTGTTTTACGTTTTATTATCACGGAAAGTGTAGGACAATTAAATAGTTCATACACAAACGTCGCAAGAGGAGGCTGGTTGAAAGTTCAACCAACATGAAATGCAGTACCGAAACTTACAATTAATTAACTTTGACAATCCCATAGTAATTCTGCGAATTATAAGTTGGGAAACATCATTCTAATAATTCTAATAATCACCGTAACTCTACCTTAATTCCTGTATTTCTCTTCCTAACTGTTTCTTTTCCCGGAATATTAAATATTGTGTTACCAATTAAAGAATAGTATCGTATTTTATAATATAGTTTACAAACTTAGCATTTTTTTCGGTAATGTTTTTTTTCTGGTTACCCTGTCCCATTTAAGCACGTCACTTAATGTGTAACAATTATCACCACATTTTAAAACTTCATAAAGTATTGCTTTCTATGCCAGTCGATATGCCCTTTGCATTTTAAAGTACCAGACACTATGCGGTATTTTTATTGCGTTCAGGTCATTATTACCTACACTGAAATCTTAGACTGCTGATAAAGAAACAAATGAAAGCAAAGGATATCTTCCACACAATGTTACTACAGCAATGTGAATTTCAATAGTTTCTGTAATACTGAGCTACAGATCTCACAAGAGCGACAGTAAGACAAAATTTTTAGTTAGCTGTGTATCAACGAGTTGTGTTAGAAAATAACAATTTCTAAAAAGACTATGTTTTACTTTTTTCTAGGACGAAAAGCTTAAAAGACTTTAAAACTCTGAAGTAAGTTTAGTGTAATTCTCAGTGACGTTACTCAGTAGCTGAAGTGTTTGCTTTGGCAGTGGCAAGTGTACATGAACAGTGTTGTTGATGAAGCTACTCATGAATGAAGAAACACCTCTACATTCAGCATTCGCTTTGAGGACTACCTAATAATGAATTCTTAAGAAATGTCCGAGTAATTAACTGGAATAATACACCTGCTTTATGATTTTCAGATAAATTCTGTAAAGCAACAATACTTACGACAGAATTGTAATACTACCACAAATTTACAAAGTCACTCTCACCTTCAGTGTAAAAATGTAAATATAGAAATGAAAACTTACATTCTCAAAGTAAATACTGTGTGTAGATATGTGTGTCCTTAACCCAAGACACTTGTACTGAATTCAGCATTTCTGTAGGATGCATAATCACCCACCTGGCACTTTCCGAAACTGAAATGGCAAAACTAAAAAAACACCTACTTTGGAGCACCTTCTTATAAACTATATCTGTTAGAATCACTCTTCAACTAGTAGTGTAGACCAAAATGAATTTCTTCCACTTCACACACGCGTGTTTAAATACCTTCTGTGCACACACTGGCACTCGGCATTTATTCTGTTCGTCCCAGTAATGCTGAATTCAAGTGGCACGTCGCACAATTGAGGTTTTCAACATTGCAACTTTGATAGACGTCTTGCAAAACTGCATATCCATGCCTAATTATTGAATAAAATTATATTTTTTGTACATAGTGCTACAGTAAGTGCTTCATGTTTGCCAGTGCTCTGTATATTTGTTCATTAAATTTGTGAATTTTTTTACGTTTTGTTGACCGTGCATTTCGATATAACCGTGTAAAGGAAAACCAACTTGATGCACAACTTATTCTTAGTATATTTCGTCAACCTCCACATGTTTCGGGCGTATCTAGGCCCATCATCAGGAGGTACAACTGTATGTATACAACAACTGGTACTTATTATTCTTTTTAGATGGCTGCCTGTTTTCCTGGTTCCAATCCAACCAGCACAACAGATAGTCATCTAAAAATAATAATTACCAATTGTTGTATACATACAGTTGTATCTCCTGATGATGGCACTAGATACGGTCGAAACATGTAGATGTTGACGAAATATACAAAGAATAAGTTGTGCATCAAGCTAGTTTATCTTTACACTTTTGTACATTTTATTAGTCGCTTTCGCTTAGTCGCGAAATGCGCCTGTTACCTTCCTTATGTCCGTGCGTGTTTCTGTCTGCCCCCCATGTATCAGCGCTGTTCCAACTAGACGGATTTTGTGAAATTTGGTATTAAGGAATTCTATAAAAATCTGTCGAGAAATACCGAATTTGTTTAAAAGCGGGCAAAATTTGAGTGATGAGGAAAATTTGCGACAACGATTAGTTGCCTGACCGTTGAGAAGAAAGGAGCAGCTAGCAGGGTGCATAATGCACCTACTTCGCAACGTGAGGACACCTACGTGGGTACCGCACGTGCTGTGGATGAATACATTACATACCACCTTGTGTAGATTTGACAAAGAAGAGTGCACAGATATTGAAGATAATTGGGTTGACTTCAGGGTTGTTTGACCGTGCATCTTCCTCATGAAATAATGTGAAATGCTAACTTGATGCAACAATGTAATTTTATTGATGTATTCTCAGCTCTACATGTTTTGGGCGCATACGCCCATCATCAGGAGCATTACATGTTGAGTGGCAGCATATGGTTTTCTGCGCCGAGTTTTTGGATGGGTGGTGGTCTTGAGAGCCGCTGCGTGGGTTGTGTGTACGGTGCGAATAGTGCCGTCCGCACTCTACACACAACCCATGCGGCGGCTCTCAAGACCACCACCCATCCAAAAACTCGGTGCAGAAAACCATACGCTGCAACTCAACATCTAATGCTCCTGATGGTGGGCGTATGCGCCCGAAACTTGTAGAGCTAAGAATACATCAATAAAATGACCTAGTTGCATCAAGTTGGCATTTCACATTATTTCAGTTGGGTTGAATTTAGGAAAAGTCGCTTGAGGCACTCTCAGAAATAGTTCTGTTATTTTACATTTTTTATATGTGAATATCCTTAAAGTAGAGAAAACATTTCCCTAAATTGCTGCTAGAACATATGAAAAGGCCTGATAGTGTATTAAATATTTTCATTAATGGGTCATCTATGTATTGAAAGAAGTTAGAGCATTTTCATACCAGTTGTTTTCATATTGTCAAGAACCATATTTGTCTAACGATCTGAAATAAAATGGTGAAGTTGTTGTGTCCTTCGAAAATGTTTGTTTTGAAAATCCAGTTGCAGAAAAGCTCTTTAAAATATAATGAAAAACAGTCACCTGGTCTTCACAAAACTGAGATCTCAAGAAACAATAATATATTAGTAGCGACCATTGTTTCTTGAGCTGAACACTTTAAATGTCAGCTACACTTGTTATTAAGGCTGTTGCATTTAAGTGCAACAGCACGGCGTTACATCACAGAACAGTGAAAATGCTTTATAATTCAGCCGCAGTGTTTTTGAATGTGTTTAATTAAGAATCTTCAAAGTGTCTTCTGCGCCTCTCTTGAAATTATTCAAGAAGGAGAAAGAATCTGACATTTTAACTGCGTCTGCACTCGTCTAATCAAATAACGACGCTCTCCATCGACGTCACACCGATCTGAGTTTTAAAAATCGAATTCATTTGGTGATGTGTTGATTCTGAGAAGAATTTAGAGTTGTTGTTAGTGTATATGAATGAAATTCAGGAGGCAGTATCTCTGTGCGCGATGGTGGTGATTGCAGGATACGTTGTTTAGAGAGGCTTCTTTAAATAATCTGTCTCTGATATGCTTGTATGGGTGAATTGTATTAACTTACTGAGAGAGAATATGGTTGCAGTTAAAGAAGGGAAAATTGTTTAAATGTTAAGAAATAAAACTGCCGGCGACGTTATGCACTGTTTAAGATGAGAAATAAATACAATATCGTTAAAGACATCTGCAATGTCAGCAATCAGCCTCCTTTCTTTTAAGAGAGTGCCTTCTTCTTACATACCAGCCACAGTACCGTTACAGTTATGAGGCAATAGGCTAATATTAGTTGGTATCACGTAGGATAGCGTACACTACATGAGATGGAATTTCTTCATTAACATGAGGTACAATCCATTCTTCAAAGATTCCACCAGTATTGCAAACTTACAGCTATATTGACAACATACGCAGCATGTATCTCTTTCCCTCGCTGTACCAAGTAAGGATGCTCTACTTCAGTAATATTGAGGGAAGGACAGTGCAGCCAAGCGGCTACAAATTAACCTGTCCAAATATATCATTCCTGACCTTTAAGAGAGATGGTGCATAAGACGTGCTGAAGTTATAGTATTGGTTACTAGGTTGTGTGCGTCTGGTGGCAGTAAAGCTTTGTAAATAGTGTTCAAACTGTGTTATTAAATGACGCTTTTCTAATCACGAAAATAATTTAGTGTTCACGGTGCGTTAGTGCAGAATGTGTGCGTTCAGTAGGTGGGTATGGAGAAGCAGTAGAAAGCGACTGGGTTTGGTGGGGAAACCAGTAAGAAAGGGGAAATTTGGACGACCAAAGCACTGATAACAGTATTAAAATGGACGGTGAAGATATATATTGAGAGGTTATGGCTGGATTAATGTCAATCAGAATATGGAAAATTGTCTGGTTGTTGTGAAAACGGCAGTTAAACCTTGATGTTCAATAACATTCAGCGTATTTTTTTATTAACTCAGAAGCTTTTAGCTCTTTAGATAGGGCTCAGCTCTATGGTGTTATTTACACAAATACCTTACGAGAAACTGGTCTAAAGTATTTCCGAAAACTTCTCGTGGGGAGTTTGGTGAAGTAACTTATTTCTTCCCATGTCGCCTCGCAAGAAATACATAGTGACTACCGGACTTCCTCCCCCAACACGTATTTGTAATTATTCTGTATTTTAAATATTTTTAGCGTTTTGAATTTTAAAACGTTGTATTTTTGACTCTACATATGCATATCTTTAAAATAATGTGACATTATTGAATTCCTTTGCTAGAAACCGTCCTTATCACGGCCATATAGAGGCCGAAACATGTAGTAGGCACATAGTAAAGTGACAAACGATTGTTTTTTATTGTTCAGTTGTTGTATTGATGCTCTCTAATCTATTCTTAATTATTTCAGTACAGTGGGTTACATTTATTAAAAAACTGATTACTTGTATGCTAATCTACAGTGGCTGATAATTTAACGAGATAAATGAAGCAGCGAGGATAAACGCCAGCTTAAATCTGAATACGTAGGTAGCCTGATGATGGTTGGTCATGACCGAAATATGTGCATGTAGCTTATCTTTAAGTAATAAACATACGGTTTTTTTTACCGTGATTCTTCACAATTAATTGATTGCACATACAACCACAAGATGAATTCTTCAAATAATTAATTATACAAAATCAGTTTTATTGGTCTTTATTAAACGCAAATGCAAGTATCGGATACACGAAAGTGGGTCGGCGTCGTCTTACCAGTGGGGAAGGTGGTATTGCTTGATTAATTCTAAGTTTTGTTCAAAGAGTCTTTGGTCATATATTTTTTCCTTATATGTAGAATTGAACAGAGAGAGGCGCGTTTTAATTCTACCTGAAGAACAAGCTTATATTCCCAGATATTCTGAATTATTCACCAAGGGTTTTTAATTTGAACATATTTGTCTTTAGATGTTTTATTTAACACCGCTTCTAATTGCTAAGGCAGTATTACGCGTCGTTGGCAGGTAGATGAGTGGGTATAGAACACTGGCGGAATAACACTGACTGGGGCAGGTAGGTGTACTCGGGGAACTCTTGACACAGTGCAAGTGTGTCCACCACAAAACCCACATGGACGAGTCGGGGGCTAACAACCTGGACCGTGACTTGCTTGTAACAGCTTGATGGCGAGTTGAAATGATTGCCTCAACGCCTTTGAAAATTGTTGCTCTATGCATAAATGTCTACTTTCGGAATGTAGCATGAACACGTTCTATTTCAAGTAATGTTATTTTTATAAAATATACCAGAGCTTCATTTGCTGTGGAAGTTATTGCTGGCCATTTAGTGTGACCTTCTGCCAACAGATCTCGTGAGTGAGCACTTTTATGCACAGGGCGAGAGACAAACATCGATCGAAATTCTGGTCTGTGGTTTCATTCTTCATCCCGTTTGTTTGCACTCCATTCCACCAGTTATTATGTCCATACGTACCAACTCGAAATCCGGAATACTTGAATTAACGATGTGGCATTACAACTACTAGGGACCGCATCGGACTAGGGAGAAGGGGAGATTTTGTTTTCTAGTCTACCGACCACTTTTCAGTTTTTGGTGGGTTAGCGGCCGTAAACAATGGGGTTGAATTACTGAATATGCAGACATGTGAGTGGCGAGTTTTGTTTAATAGGGGCTGAACTAGAAAGGGTGAATGACGTGATTTTGGGGAATGGGTTGCTTTCAATTTTGTATTAATAACATGGAAAATGCATCGATTAAAAAAACCATCTGATTCCGTACCTGAACAACGCTGGGATAATACGATGTGTGAAAGTGGAGGAAAATACGTGTTGTAATTTAGAAGCGGGTTTCAGAGAACTTGACTGCAGACTGTTGCCTTCCTCTCGTTTGTCCATCCACCTGGGTGTAGTAAGCATTTGACAATACTCAATGAACTTAATGCAAATTTATGACTTTAGTGTTAGCCGATGCTGGTCAGTTTTTATTGCTACTTCACTTGAAACCCCAGATTTCGGCTAGGATAGTTGCGAAATTCTGGTTTAAATCTATAATCAAAAGGCTATTTCTTTTACATTCATGAATATTATCATCTTGCCCAATAGCAAAGAAGAAGTTGGAATTGTGGATGCCTGTTAACAAATTTTTATTGGATACGGCAGTACCGTACAATACTAAAACTAGCAAGTAAGCACTTCATAACATCATTTATTTATGATCCGATGTATTTCGGTTTAACAGCCATCTTCAAGAATCAAAGACACCATGAGGTTCGTCATCCCCGTTGTGTTCTATGAAATAACTAATGTAGAGTGTGTGTACTCGTCTAACACAATTATATTTATTGGTAGAATATAAAGTATTTTCTACATAAGGTACAAACACGTGTTTCAGCGCTTAATAAGTATTTCATACACAACCTGAAGATGGCCATTACCAAGCGCCGAAACATGTAGTTGTACCTTACGTAGAAAATACTTTATATTCTACCAATAAATATAGTTGTGTTAGACGAGTAAACACACTCTACATTAGATAAATCAAAGACACTTTATAGAAGCCATTCAAGGCCATTACTTGTTGAAATATGTCAACGACAGCTAGGGCTATATAAAATAATAAGACCGATACAATTTAACAGTGTTACAAGATATATACAAATAATGAGACTGGCAAAAGGTAATATATCTGTCTTATTACTTCTGTGTATATCAGTGTTTATATATTTTAGCGTCTAAAGTCCCTAAAAAGCTTCTGCAACATCACTGTGTACCAGGACACGTGAAGGTGGATAGTAAACCGACGCAATTCGGACAGTAAATAAATTGATTTGTTATCAAGTGTTTGTATCTTTGGAATTACTTAGGGATTGTAATTTCTGTGAAACAGATTTATTAACACAGCACGACTGCAGGCAGTCTTCTGAACATTAGGAGAAGGGAAAAATTAAGTAAAAATGAAGTTTGTAAAACTGGGAAGGACATAAAAAAGAAACTTTGTTGACAGTTTTGGGTTTCTACCAAAAACGTCTTCTGACATAGGTCAACTCGTAACCCGTCAAAACACGGAAGCACCACAGCTGTTACAACTATTATCACACTGGAGTTTGGGAAGAGTCGAGGGTAAAAAGAAAACTTTCATATTTCTTATCAAATAAAATAACACAACGCTCCGGAAATTGAGCCCACTCTCGCATTTGTCTTGTTTGGCCTCTCTTGTCTCCCTTCTAAGAGTTCGGAGTTTCTTTGTGCACGTCTCTATTAGTTTATTTTTTTACATTTCAAGTAAACAGAAAAGCGAACCGTGTAGTTTCTGTTGTACGGAATGTTAGCTTCTGTTGTACTGAATGTTAGCTTCGCATTTTCTACGAATTGTATATGTATTATTTCTAATCTTAGTTTATTTACAAATATTTTTCGAGTTAGTAGTAAGCAAGCAGTTCGATCTCATAAAAGTTAGTGATTTTCCCTTGAAACAACCCACAGCAATTTTTATAGACATTGCTTATCACGCAATTGCCTGTCTTTTAAGGACCACGAATGTTTTATCATATTCATAGCAGTATGCTGCGTGATTCATGTCTGAGCTATTTGAATCTATTCTACTTTCTGGTAACATGTTTCCATAAGAATCATATTCGTAGTATTCTTACGTGTATGCGTAGACCTCCCAAATTGCCATTTACCATCTGGTTTCTCAACCAAAATCTTGTTCATATTTCTTATGTGCCCCTTCCATTTTCTGTTTGTTTCATTTTCCTTCACTTTCTTACACCTGTTATGTGTCTTAAATTTAAAAAAAAGCAATTCACTTTCTCATCTTTCAGTTTCTACCTCCTCCTGCCCCTCCTCCTCCTGCCACTTTCTCTCCCCTATATCGAAATGTCTTCAGCAACATTTTCTCAGGCACATTAAAATCATTCTTCCCTTAGGGTAAGAAAAGCAGAAGATTTCACGTACGTAAAAAGAGCAAGCAACATCATATCTCCAGTTTCCGACGAAAAGCCTGTATTTTAGCCTAAAGGAACACAAATATAAATTAAACACACTTCGTAACTTACAAATCCTTTGGTTTCGCTTTCATTTCTTAGAAGATTAAAGATACTGAACATTAAGCATGCAAAATGCTGTGGCAGAAATTCAACTGTATGTAGCATGAAAAATATTAATGTTAGTGGTATTTAAATGTTCACTTGTCATTTATCTACAATTCTCTGCTTCGGCACCATACTGTCGAAACAGGTAGCACAAGTAATCCGTGTTTAATCTGAGAACCATACCAACCGCGTAAACAAAAGTAAATAAACACAATTTCGTACCTTTATGGAAAATTGCATTATGTTTACCACAGTGGTGTACTGATTGGTTTAAGTTCAGTGATATTAATATATGTATATATAATGTCTTAATTTTAAAATATTTTCGCTTGTCTCATAGAGTGTGTTTATGTAATTTGTATGGTTATGTGAAAAAGGAAACTATGATTGTTTCTCTAAAGAGCATTAACCTATTGGTCTTTATGGTGGACTCTAAATTTCTTCTCGGTCACTTATTCACAGACATTTTATATGTATTGAGGTTAATCGTAATCACCTGTGTGCTGTCGTGCATCCATAATTTGCTCACGAAAGTATGTGGCCACAGACTTGAGCTCTACGAAAAATTAACGCATTATTCTGGAAGGGACGCACGTACTCTAAACAAATGAAATCCTTAAAAGAAGCTAGTTTTAAGTAAGTGTAACTTCCAAAGTCGTAGGTTAAACCCAAACATCCGGCTATAAATCCATAATGGATCTGATGCCTTGATGTACGTATAGGCCTAGGACAATGTTAACACAAGTTGTCGGTTTTAGTCTTCGAAGGTGACACATATGTGCCCACTAAGTACCACTGCTTTGTCACTTTTTCGACGCCGTGTAATGCGTAGCAGCAATGTGGCTCTGTACTCTTTTCCTTGAAGGTATTAGTGCTATTAGCGTTGGCAGACTTTGTCCTGAAACAAGAGAATTCTTTGCCGTAAACCCAGGTAAAATAAGAACTGCTCGAGGCAGCTCAGTTTCTAATCATTTTCAATCCTGTCTTAGCTGTCTCTTCTAACTTCACAAACAAACACAAGAATAACACAAATACTGTGCCATCTTATATCTTTGCTGGCATCTTCTTCTCCAATTTATTTTATTTCATGTTCTTGTATTTTAGTACGTCCTCCACCTCCGAATATATATATATATATGTACGATGTTCTGCCTATGTCTTTTTTTTCTTTCCGTGTTTCGTATACATAAAATATTCATTGTATTTAAATCCTTACAACGACAAGTTGATACAAAAATGTGTGTTATTAATACTTCATTGAGATAGACGAGGACATGTTTGTTAATATTACATGCAAATATGTGTGGCATAAATTATGGAGTACCTTAAAGCAAGTACCTGTCAGTTTATCTACTTACACACGCACGCACACATATTTTATTCTTTAATGACTTTTAACTGCTTCGTATATTTTAACGCATTCGACTCACACCACATGACGTAAAATGTTGCCGAAAGCCTTTGAACAACATGGTTAATAGCTTATACATAAAATCGTCAGCTTAAAACTTTTGTATAAGAAGTGTTTAAAAATACTACCTGAAAACTGGAAAGCATATTAAGTACTGCAGTTGAATACGTCCAGGGAATGCAGTCCTTTCTGAGAAGGTCTTACTATTCGTAACTACTCAAGAAATTTGTGAGCTTAATTAGAACAATGAGGTTAATTATACTGTCTCTTCGTTACATTTCTCCGTCCGTTCGTACATAATACCTGTAGATCAGGTGCATGGATTTTCATTCAATTGTCGAAGCATAATCAGAGAAGATGCCTGCACAGTTTTAATTTAAATTCGTCAATTTTCGTCTTTTTCCTTGACAGCCTGCACGCGTTTCTGCGTACAAGAGGAACATAACCGGCTAAATATTTACTGTTCTTTTGATCAAAAGTTATGGACAAAAATAACGCGACATTTTATGTCCTCACATATTTCTTTCGTAAGTTTTTTTTTTTTTATTTAGAGATAAAATTAACGATATATAAGAACTCTAACGGACTTTTCAGTCACGCTAAGGAAAAATAAATCGCATGTAGGAAAGCCCCTGAGATAATTTCTGTAACCGTTGATAGTAGCGACCCTGCTACAATACAAGGAAATCAAACTATCTGCAGCGCTACAGCACGCGGGCTATTGGGCGAAAAATTCTAAACGTCCGTGTTCTACTTTGCCATAATAATTATGTAATTCGGACTGGAATGTCATGTAACTAACTTCGTAGTAAATATTTTCTGTTGTTGTCTTCACGTTATGGAGCCTTTAAAATTGAGACTTCTTGTTATGAATGGGAAGCGTAAGACAGCACAAGACCGCAGCATCTCTGAATATATCACGCCAGCATACAACTGAGGAAGAGAAGGAGATTTTGAGTTTAGGCCCCAAATTTAGTGCGAAACCTCCGAAATATGATAGAGGATATTTAACTTCCGGATTCTGAATAACGGCGTTAGTGTGCAGTAGCTAGTGTTCATATCCTGAGCAGGAGTGCCGCAGGATTCGTCTGGCTGCATCAGTACTTGACACTAATTAGGACAGCCAAATTGAGATGGCAATTAACCGTATAAAAGCCACGTAAGACCTCATTTGGACACCCGATTTTAAGTAGAACGAAACCAATGCGAAGGACCAAAGTCGCTATCTCCTTACATGCGTAATTCTTCCATTCTTTATGCGTTTCTCTGTCCATTCCTCTCCGTTTCTGTTGTGGTCACAGGGCGGCGACAACCTGCTCACGTTCAGGCCGGATTATGTTCATTGCTGTCTCTTATCCTGATAAATATTATTCGCGTAATTTCGCGTCTTAATTAATAGAAAATTTGTCAGTGTAATTGTGTATTAATAATTTTTCCATAAATAATTTATTGAAGAAGTGTGTGAAGAACATTTGTTGTCCCATTTGTGGTGTCCCTAAGCACGACAGATCTAATGGAATATGTAGGCGGATGCATGCTGTCTATTCGATGACGTTTTGTTGCTGAAGGACGCGACATGAAAAAGACAGGCTGCAAGAAAACTTTGTGACACTTATTGTTATCCGGAGAATTTAAACTACGCCGTGAAAAAAGTTTGTAATTCTGTCGTGTTTTATGTTCGTATTTCCTTCCAGCTAAAAAGATAAATGAATTCGTCATACACATAGGTCTAAATTATATTTGTTTTCCAGAAACGTTTTACACTCATGTGAAAGAACGGGCTCCACGGACGTCACAGCGTCGCGTGTGTCAGTCTGATTAGTATTTTGATACGTTGTCACGTCATGATTAATGAGAAGCTGAAATATTTTAATATATGAAAGAGAACGTTGGTCAACACTGCCTGCAGCGTGATTAATGCATTTATATATAGAAAGAATATAATGGCGTGGAATCCAGAGTCAACGACGTACTGCAGTAGAAATTTGAATAGTTACTTCTTCAAAAGTTAATTCGTTTCCCACATTTTCAAAATAATAGTAGATATTTCCTTGTAAACTAATCGGGAATATTTTATATTGTTCAGAAACTTTTCGTGGATAAAGCTGATGAAGACATTTTCATAAAAGTTTACTCGAATTGTTTAATTTCTTTAAAACGTTCAGAAAATCCTCACCTTATATAGCCTTAGTTAAGGTACGTGATTACGTTTGTATCGTTATATGGACAGGCTTTCTAAATTAGTGAAAGCTGCTTCGCAATATCTGCGTTTGCGATTTAAGGAAGGTGCTTTGTAAATTCATAGGTTAATTCCATTGTTAGTTTCCATGTAACTCCGTAGAACAGAGGCCCCCGCCCCCCATTCAAAACTTCTTATTCACTTATAAGTCCCTGAGTCTGCTGAGTAAAGGTCGAATCTGCATAACCAATTCTTTAAGATAAATTTTAATTGTTCCAAAATAATTACCAACAAGATGACACTTTTGGACTATCCTTTATTTCAGGGTTAGTCGTCCTTCACTCTACATGTTTCGAGCTTCAGGGAGCTCATCATCAGGAGTTTCA
>Ga0123354_10005504_pt1 | contig 18440 bp, 7 predicted proteins | sample TergutLab28metaG_2_FD_97872 | JGI IMG/M metagenome (GOLD analysis project Ga0123354, IMG submission 97872) | Labiotermes labralis P4 segment gut microbial communities from Petit-Saut dam, French Guiana - Lab288 P4 | ecosystem: Host-associated > Arthropoda: Insects > Digestive system > Gut ...
AATAAGCGTTACATATTCTGTGTATGTATATATATATATATAAGTGTGTGTGTGTGTGTGTGTGGGTGTGTGTGTGTGTGGGGGTGTGTGGGTGTGTGTGTGTGTGTGTGTGTGTAGCCTTAGTTATGCAGTACGAAAGGCGCATGCGCCGTATTATATTGTCACCTGTGGCCTGCCCGGCTATACCATACTTTTCCACATTATCTCTTAAACATCACGATTTTCGGGGGAAAAAAGTTATTGAACATAAAATGTGTGTTTTGATTTTCTCCACAACTTTCGCGTGCAATATTTCTCATTCTTAGAAGAATTTAGCAAGATACTACCATAAATGTACATAGGTCTTCACATATAGCACCCGTTAATCTCGTGAGGTGTCAATGAACTGATATTTATCAACAGATTTTCGAGAAATACTCAAACGCCAAATTTCACGAAAATTCGTCCTGTGGGATCCGAGTTGTTCCATGCGGACGGATAGGCGGACGATCAGACATGATGAGGCGAATGGTCACTTTTCGCACTTTAAAGGAACGCGCCCAAAACCTAAAATATTGCGGCCACAATACAACAAAGCCGTTAACGATAGTTATGCAGTCTGAGGCACGTACTATCTTCTACCTGTCGAATACTTTGATCGTGAGTTTGAATCCCATGTAAGTCATGAAGGCTAGGTACGTCTGCGTTTGTAGTATCCTGTGTTCCAAGGACTCGAATCAAATATCCACAGCAAGACGCACAAACCAAGACAACGACATATCCTGGGCCCGCAGGGTCCGGAACCGCCACGCTAGAGGGAACTTTAATCTAATCTTCGTCGGACAAACAGACATTCTATTTGCTAAGGACCAAGTATCACCGCTCACTTAACATTCACATAACCCACAACTTATACGACTATAAAGTCAGCAACACAAGTCTGAAGTTTAACAGACGACACCCAGTACAGCGGACTTGTCTACATTCAATCCTGTGAGACTGAACACAATTACACAATGTTGTTCGAAAAAAAACTGTGGGAGTAACCAAAAGGAAAGATAAATAATTATAACGTTACTCAATGGAGTACATTCACAGCCTATTATGAACGCTGAATACATGTTACTGTGTTCGAAAGCCCAGCAGCAGCAGCAGTAATCATGCTGCTCTTTGTCACCGGGACAGCAGTGTTTCACCCATTACTCTTAAAATCTGAATGGACATTATCTTGTACTGGTGGACGCATATTAATTCCTTAACGGCAACTGAGTTACTGTAGACTGATCGATCGCTCGATCGATCCAGTGACCAACCTCCAGTTGTTTTTTTTTTTTATCTTAATGTCACTGTTACTATTATTGAGCTAAATTCGGGAAGAAAGGCGGGCTATGTATGGCCAAAGTGGCAGACAAAATAAATTACTTAGCGGTAACTATGTGAAATAAAATAAACTAATTAAAAAATCAGGACACTGAACAATTTAATTACGACTGGCGGCTATCGACGAAGACTTAGCCAGAATACCGGATACATTAGTGGGTATCTTGGAAAAAATATTTATGAGATGTTAAGTGAAGCGAGAATGATGTACGGTGTTGACAGTAGGGCCTAGAGACGGGATGAAAGACGATGTGCTTAACAGTGAAGAAGGGGTTGCATTTATTACACACGGACGCTGAGTACGGAACTGTTACGAATGGCAGATAAATAACTTATAAAGCCGGGAAAAGAAACTACGGGAGGTAAAAGAATAATTAGGGTCAGCATACAACTGGTAGAGTCCATCAAAAAACAATACAAAAAATGTATGTAAAGTAACTGAAGAAGAATGCAACCACACAGAAAGGCAGAATTACTGCGGATATGTAGGCAAGACGGCGGCACGCTGTGGCGCAGTTGGTTGGGGCACTGCGCTACAAGCGCGGGTTCGGTTCCCGATGGTATCATTAAAATTTCTCACTTACATATCACTTTCTGCAGGAATGTTTCATGGTGGATAAAAGCGGCAGAAATGCAGAGCTGACCTTACCACCTTCATAAGCCGACTGTCCTGAAGTCTGTAAGCCTCAGCCTCCTGGAACCCTCTTGGCCTGTAATAGGACTGTACAGGGAATGCTTTACCTTTGCCTTTACACAGTCAAAAGTAGTACTTGTTATATCAATGCGAAAGAACATGTAAGTGTGGAAAAAGAGAATTACGTGAAATGAGAAAACAAATATTATGAGAATTCGAAGGAGGAAGATGCCTTATTTGTAAGCATGAGGAAGATGCTAACATATAATAAGGAAAAACTGAAGAGAATTTGTAGGTAGTAAGTGGTCGAATACGCAAGAGAAAGCAGCGTATGGGACAGCACTCAACTATACCAATTTAACAGAAATAACAGGATTGGGAAAATATTTATTCAAAATCTGAAGCAAACAAAAAATAAAGGCAGTAACACACAGCCCTTATTGTAGGCTACGCGAGGACATAATAGTGAACAGAAAAAGGACTGTGATGGCAGTGTAACAGTCGTAGCGTGGAGTATGCGAAGCCTGAAAGAAGTAAGAAGGGACACGAGACAGTCACAATTATGGAGCCTCCACCCCCATCTGGAAGAAGACAAAAACATACAATTGTCTAGACAATGCCAACAATCATCAACTGACGAAAGGCTAATAATAAAGAGTTAACAAGTAAATCAAACGGAATTCCGACACCCTTGTTTGCACATTTTAATGCTTTAAATTAAAAATCATTACATGTAGAACCCGCCTAGTTAGGGGTTTGAGCCAAATGACCCTGCCGCCCACTCCCCCATCTAGAGCTCAGGGTATGAGTGGTAAAATGCACGTTTAACGAACATGGGCTACGCAACATTCAGGTGTTGCAGAGGCACAGATTCATGCGTCACCAACCACACCTCAATAATCTAAATACACAGTAGCTATATGTAACAACACAGTGAAATAGCTCAATCAATAGTACAGCTTCATATGGTAGGATGCAGAGGGAATAACGAAATGAACAGCGCGTGTATGAAAGCGGCAGTGGCCTCATGTGTCGTACAATCCCCCATTTTCCTTAGGGACTGAGTAGGTCATGGCCATGAAGTACCCTGTCAGTTTAGGCGGTTTCAAAACACATATCCGAATTGAGAACCTCTCGAAAAACAAGCAATGCTGACTACTCGAACAAGACGTTTTCAACAAAGATTTTATTTCACTCGCCTATACAGGGGTGCTGTTAAGTCCTTAGCCCGACAAGAAAGGAAACAAGCTAATGTTTCTGTCAGAATGGCGTGAATTTCCTTCAGCGCCTTGTCTTGCAGGGGGGAAAAAACTTGATGATAGTTTGCGTCTCGATGTTGTTGAAATCGCGCGCGTCCCTGACATGCTTCCGAGCTTGTTTCCTTCCTGGTCGGGCTAAGGACTTATCAGCACCCCGATATCTATTAATCTCTTAGTTATTCGTTAATGAATGTGCAACTCTGCTTTTGCTCAGAGCGCTGTTCTTTATTCCACTCCATTTTAATGGCGAGACTAACTTACAATTTGTACCATGTTACGTCATCCCATTCACCTTGATGGATGAACAACACACAGCTATTTGCAAGTGTATCATGTTCAGTGCTACATCTTCTCAACGTTACGATCTGTTTTCATTTTGCAAGTGGACGAATTTTAAGTTTCTCTAACAACTGGAAATACAACATACCACAAAACACAATAATCTGACATTCTGTAATGATCTCACGTCGTAAGTTTTAACAAAATACATAGTTCAGAACAAAATCAGTGTCTATCACTCTTGCACGTACGAACATGACTGTCTTCTGTCTCTTGCTTCCTGCATTCGAAAAAGTACCAATTCGATTCGGTAATTTCCGTACACCACTTAACCAAGCTTGCAGCACGGACGGCTGATAAGAAAAGGTACGACTGCTGTACAAGTACCTTTCATATTAACGCTGGGCAATCACTGTCAAAAGCGGCAGTTTTTGGAAAGTAAAGCAGAACTGTACCTGTGCACGTCATGGAAGGTATACAGACGGAGTAGGCACTAGATGGAAGACAGTGGTCAGCATCATGCCGCGACCGCTTTATCCCCGAGAGAAACAGACCCCGGTACCCACTGAATAAGAGGCTGGGCGTTTTGAAGAAGAACAAAACTCCGTACTGGGAATCGGATCATGATTTCTGAGTTGTCACGCAGATAACCTAACTGCTATACCAACTGAGCTAAATGCTGCCCAAGAATCAAGATTCCGAAGCTGATCTCGAAGGAAGTACACAAATTTTCGAGAACTGCTCTCTGCAGTTCTGCACATCCCGCCCCGATCTTCATTTATTTCAAACTAAAACCCACTTTTACATGGATAATGACTACAAACATCTCTCTGTAATTCAGAGCCGGGGTGAAGCGGATTCAGAGCTTGCGGCCGAACCCGGACCTTCTATTTTCGATGGCCCCATGCCACTAATGGTACGAATTGTTTCTGTACCGCGATAGTCAACGTCAACCCCGGGAAGAAAGGGATGACCGATTGGCGACGTCAGGTACCCTCGTTACATTGATGATGGCAAAGCCATTGTTTTGAAAAGTGAAACTATTTTCCATCGACGATTAGTTGTGATCGTTTTTCTGCCTTATCACTGTCATTAATCGAAACAGAAAATATGGAAAAAATAACAACAACGTAATCTGTGAACCTGCTTCCGGAGGAGCCAGGGAATTTCTACAAAATCGTATTTAAAAATGTATTCAAACACTTTTTGTATCTTCACACTTTTTGTAATGTACCTATAGTATTAATTTTGTACCAACTGTAAATATACTTCCCGTTTTCACCTCTTTACTCTTTGTTACCGTGTTTGCGTCCCGGCTCTGTATTATGCACCCGGCACCGCAAATATTCATGCCGGTACTGCAGAAAGTAACGCTCGATTTTTTCTTTTGTTCAGTTGCTATGGATATACTAAGCTGGGGTCCTCGAAGTCTTAACATCTGTTGAACCCTTGTGAATAAATTTAAATTTTCGCCGAACCCCTGTAAAGAAAAAGTTTCTCGTGCAAAAATTAGCAAACAATTTTAAAAACATAAATATTATGTAAATTATTACAATATATACGCATGTTTGCGAAAGTCAAAATTTCATTATTGGTAATGTACAGTAAGAGTACACCCAGCACCGATGATGAAAAAAGATGTGTAGGAAAATAAAAATGCAATTCCAAATTACGAAAGAAATTTACTGATTTCATTACTAAGGAAATGTGCTTGCAGAATCCGTGGAAATTTCCCGCAGAAGACCGGGGTTCTGTGATAGTTTTAACACCACTGTATAGGGCACTGCTTTCCCACTATTTCACCCATTAACTGCCTGTTAATGTTGTATTGTTGGTGGATATTGTTGCTGTGTGGTTGACAGACTTTTTTCTGTAGGACTGTGGTATGTACTCTATGTCAGTCGTACGCCTTATTTCATTGTGCTGAATCCTCGCCTTGTTGTAACTCACACCATTTGTTTACACTTTTATTTCTTAGTACGTAGACCAGGCATGGGAGGAAGATAGTTTCCTTCTATTTCTTTTTGTTTACGTGTGGTCGCGCTAAATGTTTATCGTGCGAGCAAAGTGTGGGTTGACGTATGTAGTAGTAGCTGCCTTGTGCTCCAGTAGGAGTCTAAAGATTATCTCGAACGGTGATGGGCAGCTTTGTATGAAGCTGGACGATCAGTGGGTGTTAATGTTCATGATGGGATCCAAGATCCCGACAGTTGAACTCAACACAGTTCACTGTAACAGCATTATTCACTATTCATGTACAATAAATAACATTACACTGGGCGTGGGGATTATTGCGAGTGTATGTAGCCTGCCCAACTCCCAGTCTTAGCCTGAGGTTCGAGCTCCGTCCCTCCTGAAACAACAACAACGATACGTTCCCCATCGGGACCGCACAGGATACAACATTAAATTATTCGAACAATATCAAACACAAATGTGATAACTGTTTGAGACACTGACTGCAAACATGAAATAAAACATGACAAAATATCAAAGCATATTATTGATTCAAATGTGCTGTACAAATGGTCTAAGCAAACGTATGTCCAGAGAGACGATTGACTTTTGAACAGTCAAAGATCACTAGTAATGGAAAGAGGGAAATAAAAGGTGTAACTCTCAGACCTTTCCTAGGTTCGAAATTATTTGACACACTTACTGTAAACACAACACTAAAGGTAAAACATAACATGAATGCACAGTGGAAGACTACAAACGATAAGCGGAAATTAAAAAGGTGCAACGCCCAGACCTTTTCTCAGTTTCATTATTTAAATACACGCATAAGAGAGCATTAAAATATTCTTAGAGGAAGACAAAAATTAATAAACAAGCCACTAAAAATTACCTAACATACGATGACGAAGCACCAACAATAACTCTTTGAAGCTTGACGATATTATTAATCGATTATCATGTGTTTTTCGGGTTTAAGAAAGTGCAGATTCAGTATTTTCCGATCATCCACAACATATTATGTTCACTATCCACCACAGTGTCTACATGCACAGAGTATCGGGAACCGGGCCTCAAGAATTGCAACTGAAAGTGGGAACAATATAGACATGGCCGGGGATTTGAATAAAAAATAACAAAGGATTATGAAACGCAGCAACATTACCGAATTCTTCCAAGAATCGACGTAACTCCCAGTAAAACGCAACTACCTTGCGTTCTACAAAGCAAACACCACCCGCACCAGCATTTGCCATCACCATAAATAAACAAGAGGGGCAAACATTCTGAAATGGGACTCAGTTGAAAAAATCTTTTTCTCACAGACATTTACAGGATGCCACATCATCTGCCAGAATAAAGTAATAAGTCCAAAAAATTCATCAAACCAGCAGCACGACTGGGACCAGTTTTACAAAACCGCAAGGTTTTATCCCAGAATACTGTTTATACTGAAAATGTTCACGATTAATAACACACTCTCAAATAAAAGTCTCTATCAATCCATGATTGGTTAATGTTTTATTTTATTAGCAATAAAACATCGTTTATAATCCTTTACTTGTCAATCCGTCGTCATTTTTGACGGTTAAACGTACTAGTGTTAAAATTCTGAGAAGCGTCGGTATTTTACGACACGTACACTCTTTACGATGAGCCGCTGTCGACAAATTTGTTTTATGGAAAGTATGGATTATACGAAACACACTGATGACAAGCAGCACAGTACATTCTTCAGGAATTCTTAGTGCAGCCCCCCCAAGCAAGAAATTCAATCGAAATCCTTTCGGCAGTGTACATACCAAAGTAAGAATGGACAGGCACGCTCTACGCACCCATTATACGCAAACTGTTTTCCATTTCTCGCCTACAAATAGCGCAAAACAGTAGACATAAGGACCAGAATATTGGAACGTAAAATCTGACAATGAGACACACGAATCAGACCCGCCGTCAGCACGCTTTTCTTCCTTACAGGAAGAAAATACGCTTTTGAAATACCATTCTCAGCGCGCACGCGTGCGTGTGTGCCGGCTCCCCCACACTCTCCAGTTTCATTTCAGCTTCTAAAAACTATTTGACGGTTTTCATGGAATCAGCCAATGCCAAATCTTCCCAATGCCGTTCGTTTTAATTCCCTGCCATCAATAACAACAACATGGAGGACGGCCGAACTTTTAAAACGGAAGCGATACGAGAAAATTCACTCTAGGGCCCTGACGATAACATCCAGGAAAGCTGTGAGATAATGTCTATAGAATGTAAAATAACATGAAAATCGTGCGAATGTTTTATTTACGGTTTGATGAGATAACGAATTAAACATTAAAGTTAGCCATGTGAGAAAGAGTAAGCAGGTAGACCATAAGTATGCCTATAGACTACGTGTAAAACGCTGCCTGCAAGTTCCCAAATATGACACGGCAAGGATGCGAAAAACTGAGGTTATAAACAAGTACCTGAAACTTATTACAAGGCATGTGTTCTTAAGTACCAGCAACTCCCAAAAATAAAACGAAACAACAATAATAACAGTAACAGTTCTGCTGGACTAGAAGTACATGCAGTAAAGAAAGTACGTCACGAGAAGCTGCTCGGACCCTGCTCATTGCACGACAGCACGCCCCACGTTTTGAGAAGAAGCAACGTACTGCAATAGAGGAGGCCACGTATCATCCGCAGGCGTGATGTACGTCTGATGTGACATCTCAAAACGGCCTCTGGCACCACGAGGTAACAATAATTCCTTTCATATGATTCAAAATTGCAGCCTCAGACAGAAAGATAAGCAGGATCCGTAAATAAAAAAAATAGTATAAATACTTTAAGCTTTCCTATGCACCGCAGAATGCTCTGGGTTAAGACATGCAACATGCCGATTAACAAATACTAACATAAAAGACATCATGTTAGCAAAGCCTACTCTACGGGTTAGACAACCGACGGTTTGTGGTCCGATTCCCAGCTGGGTTTTTTTTTTGTCTAGAGTCCAGACCGGCTCCATGCCTACACCAATCTCATTATTATTATTATTATTATTATTATTATTGACATTCAGCATGCTCCATTACATAGTAATACTACATGCTTTAGAGTTAAATATTCACAATATGGATACAAATATTTACCACTTATGTACAGTTTCTTCTATTTTCTATGTAGATACGGCAGGTTTACTTTCGGTTTTCTAATGTAGTACTTACTGCTTTTTGATTTTCCATCTACTGCATTATTAACTAATTAACTTACTGGCTAAATAAACTGAGGTACAATATGTATACACTCAATGAATGACTTATAATAAGCTAAAATCTATTGATCTTACAAACTTTGTGAGCGTCTTGATGTGGTTTCTTGTGCGTTGTTCAAACGGAGGGGACCAGGTGTCACCTGTTCGGACTATGGCATTTCGTAGGATCCACAGTCCGAACAGGTGACACCAATCTCCTGTTCAATGGACACAGAAAGCGGGTGGGGAGGGGAGCTCTTTACCTGGTGGTAAAGAAGTCAGGAGAGGAAGCAGACAATTCACCTCCCTCCAGTGCCAAGGTTATGAATGCTTGGTACTGTACCTCCATTCCCGTCTATGCCCGAATGGCTTGCATGACACATACCTTACTGTCTTTTACGGGTCGTCCGCATGGGTTACCGGCAAAGGCCATGCACAACAACCATACACACATCATGCCCTGAGCGTGAGTGCATAAACCGTCCGACACTACCTGTCCATCCCATTATCACAAACTATGAAACAGGGCTTCCTCCGAAATGTCAGTGTCACTGGTTCGACACAGGGCGACACGTCGTCTAAAATTAATTGTAATAGAAATGTTTGTCGCAGCCCCAACGTACTAATTTACTGGGCGGAAATATAAACGTCACAAACAACAATACAGAAAACCTATGGGGAACTAAAAAACGTTTCGCCTAGAAGCTGGTAGAGGTAAAGTCGTCCCTGTGCACACCATGAAGATATCCGAACAGTGGAATTATAACTCGATTCACTCCAAACTGCGGCATCAGTTGGGAAGGAGCAGTCTCTTTCACGCCCCGCTGCTTTACCCTCCCATATACACTGAACAGAAGAGCAGGTAGGCCCCAGAACCGGTAGGAAAGTTTCGGAGAGGAGATAAATATCTAGACCATGCCAGGAATCAAACCACTATTATTCACTGACACGTCCAGTCCGTTGCCCAGCGACTATACCGAATGCACTACCTCGGATCACGTACCCTACATCAGACGTCATTGGAGATCACACAACGGAAGGTGTGGGTCGACATTTAGTAGGAACGGATGAAATGGGAAATACATAAAGAAGTTTTGGCAGGAAAATCTGAAGAAAGACACTTCTGGCAGTACTAAGAGCTGATAAGAGGACAATATTAAAATTAATTTTACGGTACATGCGTAAAACTGACGACTGCAGACACCTGCCTCGAGATAGAGTCTAGTAGCGGGCTCTTTTAGAAAGGGAAATGAACCTTCGGGTTCCGTAACGAACAGGGAATTTCAGTAGCTACGCGGTTATCAATTCGTCAAAGATGACTGCTCCTGGGAGGTAAATGGTTCGTTGTTCAGTTAGTTAGCTTCTTTGTTTAATTTTGTTTGTTTCTTTGCCAGGCCGAATGCAAGTGGTATGAGATATCGAATGTTTGCATGTTTATCGTACAGACTGTAATGATTTTACTTATACTAAAAAGCAGATGTAAGACAAATTAAACCACTATGCAAATTTTGCTTCTGATAGCACTAAATTCCCATTAAGCATGTCAAATAATCACACTGACTTGCTGCATCACTGAATATCTTGTTATACATATTATATGGAGATACATATAAGGAATCCTGTTATACACTTTATGAAGCCGTATATTCAAAATCATGTTATGGGCTGCTTAACATTAAGCTGCACATGGGGGAATCTAGTTACGTATGGTACGAAAATGCACACAGTAAATCTCGTTTATGCGTTAATTACGTTAGGACACCAACTTCCTCATGTCAACCAACTCGTATAATTAATAGTGAACCTGCAGAATATCCTGTTAATATCATGCATTGTTAAACAACCCAGATGCTGCGTCAACGGCTATTAGGACGAATACTTCAAGAAACTGTGTATCACATATGTTGAACAAGAAAGGCAATGTACGCATAAACGTACCAGTGAAGGGCGTTCGCGTAACCACTGTTGCCCTGGCAAAACAATAAGTATACATATTCTGAGTGTGTGTGTCTGTAGCCTTAGGTATCCGACATGCAAAGCGCATGCGCCGTATTATATTGTCATATGTGTCCTGTCTGGCTCTACCCTGTTTTCCCGCATTATCTCATAAACGGCAAGATTTTCGGAAAAACGTTATTGAGCATAAAATGTGTGTTTAGATTTCCTCTACAACTTTTGTCCGAAAAATTTCTCAAGCTAAGAAGAATTTCAGCGAGATATGACCAAAATGTATATTGGTATGCATGTAAAGTACCCGTTATTCTTGTCCGATTTTAATGAAAATTGAACTTTCTGAACAAATTGTCGAAAAATAGTCAAATATCAAATTAAACGAAAATCCGTCCAGTACGAGTCGCGCTGTTCCTTGCGGACGGAAAGACAGACAGACATGACAAAGCTCATAGACGCTTTTCGCAATTTTGCGAACGCCCCTAAACACAATTCATGAAATTACTGGTGCTCTCCAGCAGCAGTGCCCAAACTTCGCCAGTCCGCGGAGCACCTCATCTCCGCGAAACACCATGAAACTTTTATTTTTATGCCATCACTCGGGCTAGGAAAATGTCACATTACGTTATGGACCTAGCTGGACGGACAATTTTCTTGTTAACATATTGGGAGGAAAACGTTAAATCCAAAAAATCTCTACTCATTAATCAACTCGATCTTGTCCGAGAACTGAGAAGAGAACGCCATTACTCGATTTCTGTCGCTGTACACCTCGGTCGAGCTTACGGAACGTAACTGTACCACTGGCCAGTCTGGTAACCACTGTTCTACAGCAGCTTAGCAACGTACCACGTTCGTTAGTCAACTTGGCTCAATGTATGTTGGTTTTGATCTACAGTGGGAGGTGCTCAGTTCAAATGTCGATCGGTACAACAACGGCTCTTCTTCCCATCCAGCGTGGGCGTAGGTAGGTATGTAAATGGATAGGTGTGTGTGTTGGTATGTAGCTGTGCATCTACGTAAGGAGGTGGGTAGGTAGCTAGGTAGGGAGGTACAGAGCAATGGAGGGAGGGATGGAGGTGAGTAAGTTGGTATATAGGTAGGTGGTGGGTAGTGGCTAGTTCGGTAGGCGGATAGGCAGATACTGAGGTGAGTAGTACGTAGAGAGGTAGTTAAGTGTACGTATTTGCATATAGGTATGCAGCTAATAAAACCCAAGAAATGCCAAATGTCCAAAATTTCGAACCCACGCAGACGCCTGTGTTAACCGAATAGAAATTTGCTAAATTTGGACATACCTGTTTTGTCAGTCGCAGTACACGCACCGATACCCCACATATATATACTTCATCCTATCACATAAGAGTAGTTCCTGTCACAGGTTTAAGCAGTTTACTTCACGATTCCATCGTAATTTAAGGCACAGAAGGAAATAGCCGCAACCTAATTTAAGGAATTATTCAAGCGTCAGGGGCGAACAAAACCCACGAAAGCTTCGGCCACAGTAGTCGTTCGTCCTGGCCCAGGTTCGAACGTGCATTTCCCGAACACATATCACAGGCTAAAACACCAACGTGTGTATTGGCGTTCAGAAGTTTTAGTTACTGACAAGCTTAATGTTGCACTCACATAAAGCAATGGGTAAACAGTAATTTGAACACACACCTATATTTTATTGTCACATAAGATCTGTCGGCTGCATTACTTTGCCCCTTAACAATACGTCATGCCTTCATGCAGTGCGCAGTAGAAACTTTGCCTTCAGTTTACAAGTTCTGTTCCCGCACTGCTGAAGGTCCGAGTAAATGAAAAGAGAAGTTCTTTCATTTCAGACCAATTCATGAGATAAAGCATGACAATTTCTTAACTTTCAAGTGACTCTTCCAGCGGATGCGCAAACCCGGCAGCCAGCGGATAGCGTTCCTCGTTCTTGCGAATATTCAGGAGGTACAGTACCAGGATCACACATCGGCCAGAAGATCCGCAATTCGGAGGTTTCTCGTGCTTTTCCATAGTCTCCTCATGCAAATGTCGGGCACTAGCCAAAATCAGGCCACGACCGCTTCCTTCCACATTCTTTCCACTTCATTATTCATTAATAATCAAAACACACAGCAAAACGGCTAAACGCCTCAGTCGGGACTGCTGAATCTTCAGCCGGTATTTTAAACCTCCGAAGGGGTATTCTGGAGCGACAGTAACAAACAGAACCGTTAACCGTTCGATTAATCGAAGGCACTATTACAGGATCACTGCCGACAAAATCGGTCTCTAGGTGCAGCTGGGGTTCGCTGTTAATCTGCCCTTAGAGGACAATGGAAACACACATTGCCCAGAGTGTCCCTTTTCTGGCGCCCCTGAGTGTGACAGCTGTCAAGGAATGTCCCGGCGGATGCACGATTTCTATGAGATAACGTGATAACACGATAACAGGGGAGCTTTACATCGTCAAGTTCCGGACAACAGAAGCTCAGAGCCATTGATCAAAACAACGTAAATTTTCAGAACTCAGTCGCCAAACTTCAACGAACAAATCTCACTCTCGATGTATTAACTTGCAGGGTAACATTAGCAGAACCTGTAAATGTTTATTAACTTTCAATTTAAATTATCTGTCTCAAGTTTTCCAGCAATGTACACAATATACGCTTATCAATTCTGAAGTCCTCACACAATCAGTCCATAATCCGACTTGTTTCGGTGGTGACCACCATATCATCAGGAAATTCAGCTTGTAAGAAAAAGACCGCTGTTAAAACTGATTGTCTTGTTATGCGCTCACAGTAGAATCCACATCGCGTCCTTTATCACGTAAACCTTTTTGGATACTGGGTGCAGAACATCCTTGGAGCTGTTACTGTGAGTGCACAACAAGACAATCAATTTTAACAGCGGTGTGTTAGCTTACAAACTGAATTCCCTGAAGTTCGAGGTGGCCACCAACGGAACATGTCGGAATATGGACTGATTGTGTGAGAACTTTAGAATCATTAAGTGTGTACTGTCTATATGGTTGGGAATCGTTAGACGAATAATTTAATAAAAATGCACGGTATAAATAATAACGTATACATTCAATTCAAACTTCCGAATTAATTCCTGTAAGATAAGCCATTTACAGAAAATTAAGTGCGGTTTGAGCTTTGGGTGAAGTATTTCTAATAAACTAACGCAAAGCAAAATAGAATTTGCGTTACAACTTTGAGTGTACACTCCCCAGTAATAAAGGTAGCCGAAATCAGAACGACGCCATGTTCTCTCTGCCAGTTTCCATTCCAATAAAAACAAATAAAACCACTTTAAAATTCACTCGAATTATTCTCATAACCTTACACATGAATTTCATAATGACTCTACAAATAAACCAAAACAACACAAAAATTCCCACTAACGAATTACCTCCACGAAGCAAAGTCATTCCTGAGAAGACAATACTGCTTCAACTAGTCAAGAAAATTTTCCGCATTTAATGGAAACCGAACGTTCAGTACCGTGTACACAAAAGCATCTCACTTGTCCACATCTCGAACCACATGAATCCATTCCACGCCAACCCACCCAATTTTTTACGATCTCCCATCCACGCCTAGGTTTTCCACGTGGTCTCCTTCTTTTAGCATTACTACGCCCCTTTACATTTCATTTCTCCCCCACATGTGCCACATGCTCCGCCCATCACATCCTCCTTGAGTTCATCACCCTAATGATATTTGGTGAGCAGTACAAATCATGAAACACGACATTCTGCATTTCTCTCCAGCCTCCTGTCACTTCCTCCATCCTACGCTAAAACACCCTCAGAAACCTATTCTCGAACACCATCAGCTAGTGTTCCTCCCTGAACGTTACAGATAGCTGCAAACCCATACGAAATAATAGCAAAATTATAGATCTTTGTTTGCCAAGCCGGCCTGTACTATACTTTACATTTAAACACTTTTCAATTAACCTGACTAGTTCCATGGGAATACAAAACTCAATAAGAGTTTTATAGAAAGAAGTTCTCCTACCTGAATCATGAGCATTCTTCAGGGCTGTATATAGCCGGTGTACTCAGGCGCTCTATTGCCATTTCTTGTCAAGTACCCGTATTTGAAAAAACGATCAACTTTTCAATCAGCAAACAAAAAATATAAATATTTATCACCAGTCAGTGTTTAGACTGGACGACGGGCAAAGTCAAAATACGTGATGCTGCTAAATGTGACGTACCAGGGTCAGAAGCCTAAGGAAGTGAAGAAAAAAAAGTTGGTGCGGCTTTTCGCTGTTCGTGTCACACTGTCATCATTATTACAGGCACAGATCGTCAGGTCTGAAGTCACAGCTCCAGTTTGTTTTCTATTTTTAAGTAACCTGAAACTAAAACTTCTAAAACTGAACAGTACAAAACAGAGTTTGTTACCAAAATCTACAGTAGGGTAAATCTGGAGTTAACATGATATGTTTTCAGCGCCCTCGGAATCAAAAGTTTAAATTGCACCCATTTGTTTCGCCAGATCTTTCTGTTCGTCTGCCCGCAACAAACACTGCAGAACCGATGAATGCATTTTTATAAAATTTGGCGTAGTGACGTTGTGCTAAAATTTGTCGACACACAGAAGCAATGGGCGCATTATTGTGGTAAGCATGCGACCACAGAAATACGCTCTGGGCAAAATTAAGTTTCAATAATATGAAAGTGGGTGGTTCATATAGTTACCACCGACCTTCAAAGAGTCAGGCCGTAAATATTTTCTGTTTATTAAAGGTACGTCCACGCATATGTTTAATATCACCTGAGGACCTTAAGAATTTGCTGACGAATAACACACAGGTTTGGGTTCAGCCCAAGCTCGTTACAGACAGGTCCTACAGTTTGCCTGTACGAACCACACGCAGTCAATCATGACACTTGGTACAGGAAGCGCAGCCTGCCACCGACTCTCAGTGAACAAATATCCAGTGATAGCACTGACACTCCATTCCGCCATACCCTACACGTTTCATCTTGATAATAATTCATTCATCAATAATCATGCACACGGGACGTTGGGGAAGAATGGCGAACACATATACAGTCCGTCCGTCATTACGTCACACTAACACGGGAGCTGACCACACAATCTAATTATTACAACTCGGCCAACTATGGGATTAGTGGTCACCTCATGATCCACCACAAATACCCAGTGAGGATCCGTAAGCCGGATTAGCTTTGGGATCAGAGTTACATACAAGAGCATTAAGTACTCAATTATGAGCAAACCAATCAGCAATTACTGACACCACAAAACTTCACTAATGAACGAATCACGTGAAAAAATCATTTACTGGTTTCAATTTAAATTAGATTGACTGATGGCTGCGTTTTCAGAGTTCGCAGGAAATCGATGTTTCTGGGGTTCCCCCAGTGTCGTAATGCTAGGACATAATGACAACTACTGCAGCATTAAAACACGTACTATTATTTACTAGTATGAAGACTGATAATAAGCACAGTTCCTTCCTACGATGTCAGGTAATACAACAGTATAAACATTTTACTAGACATACCGTTGTGATACGATATAAGAAATACCGGCCCCTGATGATGGCCATGTAAGGCCGAAACACGTAGTACAGTTCGACATTAAATGTCTGTCAGTTGGGACTGTCTTCCTTCCCTTGCTATAGAACGATCCTGGACTCGAGCAACTATTCCTAAAACTACATAAAATAACAAAAACTATTAGTACTAGTAGCAGTAGTAGTAGTAGTAGTAGTAGTAGTATACCGTCCGCAGGATATCAGAGAACGCATGCTTATAAATCTCTACTTATTTTCTCGAAACATAACTTAAGTATCGTGATTTTATGGATATCTAAAAGTATTAATCAAACCACATTTCTCTGAACAATTTTCAAAGATAGTAAAAATTACATATAGCAGTAACCTTCTATTTTAGACATTATTCACTGTAATAAGTTTATTCGTACCACAACGTTTCAAAAAGTGGGTATGTTTATGTTTTCTGGTGGAAGAGGGAGAGTCATAATCTGATTGGTACAGACACTAGTCAAGAGAGGACGCCCTCCCATACACACACACACACACACACACGCATATATATATATATATATAAAACGTCAAAACTTGAGGAAAACCGCATGAAAATGTAAAAAACACCGTCTAGCATCGTAGAAAAAACAACAAATTAAAGTTATACGTAATGCGCGCATCGCAATATACGCTTATTGATACATGTGTAATGGGAGAGTATACACAGAAAAAAACCTAAATTTCATTACTGACTTTCGTAATTACGGGGCTACAAGACACCCATGAACAATGACTGAACCATTCCAAAACTTATTATTTTTTAGCAATTTATCCGTAAAGGCATCGTGCAGTCCTCAAATGACGTACTTTTATACATGCTGCACAGTAAAAAGGCTCTGTGCCATTTTAATCCGCAGCTCTCAAACTGTTACCCCCCCAAACTACTCTGAATAGAATGTGTCCCTACATTTATACGTGTAATTCAGGCCTCGTAATGTCGATGGTGGGATATTTTGCAATGGTGACAGGAACAGGCAAAATTAAACTATATATATATAACAGCCACAACGAACTTCTACAGAAACAAATGCTAGTGGACATGGGTCCCATTGTATTGTTGTGACGATGTAGGAAATTCGTGCACAAGAGCAATCGAAATATAATCAAAGGACTCGGGTCTACATGAGATCTTTTAAAAACGTAGGTAAAGACAGTCTTAGGGGTGAGCGAGCAGGCCATTTGCTGACGAAGCGGGCTCCAACACAGGATCTGACATTTCGCGACACAATGCCAATGTCTTCTCGTTTAAGACCAAATGCCGCCATGCACTGTCTTTTCTAATCGTCTATGGTGTCCGTCACTTGATACGAACTGTACGCGCAGTTGTGCAGCTACAATGCATTACGAATTCTGCCGAATGTATGAAACGAAATTCGGCAATGGATAATAATTGGTAGCAGACGTTTCACTGTGTCATGAGGTGCCACTTGTCAGGTACAGTAATAAGCATGGTTTATAAGAAAACGTGTGTCTGGGCAATATGGAGTATTCCTAGATTTTAAGTGATAATGCAGCAGGCAGCCATGACCACAGACGTGACAAGTAAATAATGCAAACCGACAGCAGAAAGTGCTACAGCGCGACAGCATTTCTAGTGGGTAAATCGCGTATAGGATATGGCGAGCTGAATAGTTGCTCAGGATGTCGTATTGACGGAGGCGCCAAACGAACCGTAGTATATCGTGAACCATCTTCACTACTTTCTCTTTTAAACTAATCGAAGCAAAACGTGAACAGCGAGGTACTCTCTCTCTCTCTCTCTCTCTCTCTCTCTCTCTCTCTCTCTGATTTCGGACGGTCGTCGTTGCTATGGTCTTAGTGGCATTTGGTATACTTGTATTTTAACAATCTAGCACAAAGCGTTCGACTGCTCTTTCATGCACGCCGAGTTGTTAGTTTACAACGAGGTATTACGAACTCAGTCCGGACAGCATGTTCGCGAACGTCACGGCGGATTGAGATTGGTAAAAGACCTTCAGATGGTGCACTTGAAGAATCCTTGCTGGCAATGTATGCAGAAAGTCGAGTTTCTGGAACCAGCACTTACGATTTGGTGACTTGCAATGGACAATGAATGGATCCAGAAGGGGGGGGGGAGGGGAAAAACCCACACCAAACACTCAAAAGGTGAAAATTTAAAAAACCAACGCCCGGGTATTTTTACGGTCATAGTTTTTCTCCTCACAGTTAAAAACCC
>Ga0123354_10005505_pt1 | contig 18440 bp, 17 predicted proteins | sample TergutLab28metaG_2_FD_97872 | JGI IMG/M metagenome (GOLD analysis project Ga0123354, IMG submission 97872) | Labiotermes labralis P4 segment gut microbial communities from Petit-Saut dam, French Guiana - Lab288 P4 | ecosystem: Host-associated > Arthropoda: Insects > Digestive system > Gut ...
ATATGTATATATATATATATATATATATATATATATATATATATCTATTTATTATATGTGTGTGTTATGTGTCTGAAAGAGCTTCAGCTGTGACAGATACTGGACATGTCTTGTGGGAAAATGAGTGATAAAAGCAGTAGTAAAATTTAATACTTCTCTTCCATAATAGACAAGAAGTTTGTTTCTTGCACAACAATAGGACAGGAGCACACTGTAAAAAGGGTCGAGATAACGTAGTCAGTATAGCGACTTGCTGGACGGTCCGGGGATCGAATGCAAATGAGAGCAAGTTTTTCGGTACCCGCCAGACCGGCCTTGGGGCCCACCTAACCTCCTACACAATAAGTACCTGGTCTTTCCCAGGGGTAAAACGGCAGGGTCGTGGCTCTTACCACCCACACTCATCTAGCGCTGAGGTTAAAGAAAGAGTAACGCTATACATCCACTCTCCCTCTGGGCCTTCGTGGCCTGTTCTGGGATGAAAATTACCTTTACCATTCTAAAAAGATTCGTGTCAATCGTTATATTTCTTCGTACATGAACATTACATCATTCATCGACACTTTAAAGTAAACAATGCCTTTGTAATATGTTTGCACTACGTCATTCAGTACCCCATTTTCAATCGTTTTTAACAAAGTAAAATTCTATGCAAGTATATTTACTCTAGGCAATTGCCCTATCTTTGTTCGGGCGAGTATCGAATTACTTTCGCCCAAGTAGAAGATGTGCCAGACTTAAATAGGATAATGTCCATTGTTTATGGATTTTAACAGGACTGTATTGTCATACTGTCCTTCAGCTTCAGCTCTACAACACAGAGAAAAGCAACAATTTTAACCATGACAACGAAGTGTAACCTAATCACGCCTAGGGCTGTTAATGTGCCGAGGTACGACGACCCCTTTCCCGTGGACATATTTTGATTACCTTTTAAGTTGCACTTACATTAATATCCCAAAACAACCATCAACATTTTAAGTTCCTATCTCTATTCCCTGATACGTTACGACCTCCATATACCTACCTACCTAACCACCTACCTACATACGTACGTACATACAAACATACGTACACACACATACATACATTAATACATACACATATACCTACCTACTTACATACATACATTCTTTCATATATACATATATACACTCACACACACACACATATATATATATATATATATATATATATATATATATATATATACGTACATACATAGATACATAGGTACATACATACATACGTATATATATATATACAATCATACACATACAGGCCTTCTTTTATTGCACAGGTAACGAGCAACTTTGTGCCTTCGTTAGTATTGGATGTAGAAAACAATTACCAGCATAAGCTGCGTAATATCCCAGCAGATCAAAGCCTCGACTACACCACGGCGGAAGACTGAAATCTCGCAAAGGGTAAACTGGTAATTTATACTCTTCATCAAGTACCGTTACAACCATGTACCTCAACTCTAGTAGGTGAATATGACGTTTCAGAGCCGTTAATAAGGAAGCCCACTATTGGACATGATCCTGAGTGTGTTCAGTTTCCTCCACCTGCCGATTTTACGAGGTATTTCCCTCAGATATCTCCCAATATATAAGGCACATATTGTCAGCGTGTCACACCCTGCTTCCTTGTTTCCTGCAATGTAAAAACTCAGGCCGAAGAAACAGTTGATCACTGAGAATATAAGTGTGTTACAAGCCGAGACTGAAGAGACATTTGAGCCTCTAATATAATACAGCCTATCAATATCAGACTGTAACACACTGGAACATGAGGTTAGGACTTGTTTTACTGCATTTCTAAAGAGACGACCGATGGAAAAGGCCGTGAATAGCGTGTGAATATTGCTGTTTTGTGAGTGAGCCACAACTGGTTGATAATAGACAGCAGTATTCGAAAGTAATCATGACACGCGTAGATGGCAGCATTCTTACAGATTAAATTAACGTTTGGTTTGTTCTCGGACGAAAGAATATATCGACGGCAGTGTTCAGTTTATTTTGTTTCTGCTGTTACCACATTTCGATGTCGCAGCGTGTCATTATTATGTTGGCCCACCATATGACGGGAACATAGCTAGTATTTTAATGTCAGCCTTCCATATTCTTGTCCGCTTCCAATGTCGCAGTTTTACTACAAATTCACTACCAAAATTTCGCGTGGATTTCTCATTTGTATAATCGGTTGTACCTTTCTAAACTCTACACTAAAAACTTCCTTTGTATTGTAACACCATAAACTGCCCACTCACCCTCTTTCTAGTCCAAGTAATCCGCTGGACGCTCTGCTAAGCAGCACTTCCTGTGATCGAAGAAAGTTGTTGCTGAGGCTTTAGAAATATTTATGTAATGAAAATGAAAGCATTTATAGAAAGGTTCTTTGAGGAACCCCGTTGGACTTGGGACATTTGGAAAATATAGGGGTGACAGTTAAAGTAGATTTTAGTCGATAGAGTTTGTGAAAATTGGGTGTGCTACAGCTGTGGCCAGTGGCAAGATTTGTTGTTAGCAGCATTTAACCCTTTGAAAAACATTTCCTACTATATGTATCGCCTGTAGCTGAATATTTTTTGTATATTTGTTTATTAGGTAGAGAGAGTGCTGGCCAACGCCATCAGTTATAAATTTAAACTACCAACGTACATTCAAGAACCAGTGGTGACGGGTAGGAGGAGTTACCTACAGAGAGATTTAAACAAGAAACGGTTAGCAGCAGATAACGGAATTGGGTGACTGACCATGGCAGTCGAGTAGGTGAGCGGTACGAGAGAGGTGGTGTATAGTGTGGTCAACAAAAACAAAAGGTATTATTTCTGAAGGGAAGCTACGGCTGTTTTCTTTTCTGTCGTGAAAATATGATGTTTGTTTGCTGGAGTGGATAAGAGTAGAATTTACATCTCAAATATAAACTGTGGAAATACGTATACAAATAGTGAAGACTAAGTGTGGATCCGATGAACCCCACTTGTATCCTGCAAGAAGTTTCACCTACCGCTACGAGCAAATCAGGGCAGACGAGGTATAAAGGGTGATCGTGTATACGCTTTAACTTTCAGGCACACTTCCTGTGCTAGAAAATTGGGTACGAGGTTATTGTGGGTTTCCTATACTAATGGTAAGAAGCGGTTATTTCAATAAACAAACTTGGCCGGTTGATGTTCGAATTGGAACGTTGTGGTTCTCCGATAAGCAAGAATGGAAGTTTGTATCTTTAGAAAAGCTTGCTTTTCAAATGGTTAAACATCAAATTATGTCAATGAATATTTGGAAATTTTGTTTTGTTTAGTTTAAATAAGCACTTTTTTTTATCGATAGATTAAAATTTTGTATTACTTCAAACATTCACATGAGATATACTGAAAAGCCAAACAAAGCTACAAGTTTCCCATGAGCCCGAAAAATATTACCGTAAAGCAGGTAAATTTTCCTCATTTTGAATCTCAACATTACATGCAGAAAACACCCTGCTCTCCTTACCTGAAAGGAAATAGGCTCGCCAAAACCTATTTGTTACGATATTTATTGAATCCCGGAGTCGAAACACTCATGGTGCCATACTAGAAAACGAACCCAGACCCCTGGCTCATAGCCCGTAATGCTGCTAATTGAAATTGAGTAAAAACTGAGTAACACTAAAAGGTCCAGTGTCTGACACTTCACCTTATTAGCCGCGTCACAATTCACAAAAAAAGTAAATGAGGAACAATTTGAAAGATGGAATAGAGTATCTAACGACTAAAATTTATCTGCACTGGAAAGGAAAGGCATGAAGACAATTGCAAGTACCAAACAAAGACAAAAAAATTCACATATATTATAATAATTAAACATTAAAATATTTATATTTATTCGTATAATAAAACCAATTAGATGCACTAATTTCTCAAATTTATTTTTGGAATAAAACTCTACATATTTCGGACAGTTCCTCTGTCCATCATCAAGAGTTTTTCACTGTACACACAGCATTGGTATATGTCATACAGGTATGCTGACAGCTTGCTCGCATGTACGACTTATACCACTGCTGTGTTTACAGTGAAAAAACTCCTGATGATGGACAGAGGAACTGTCCGAAACATGTAGAGTTTTATTCCAAAAATAAATTTGAGAAATTAGTGCATCTAGGTGGTTTTATTATAAGAATTTATCACGATACACGGTCACCTGAACGTCAAATTTATATTTATGCACAGTTACTGAACCGGTTAGAAACCGCGTACAAGAGAGATGAAAAATAAATAGGTATTCTAACTCAAGATGTCATCAAATTTGGGAAGGAGAAATTTAATAGCGCCACTCGGGATATGGCATGGTTATATTTTATTACTGCTGTTAGAGTGAAATCTCTTCTCCGTAAGTGAGAAAATGAATAAGCCCACTACAAGAAAACTGCCTGTTTGTGAGACACCCAGTAGACATTTTCTTTTCCGCGTACAAGGAAAACAAAATTGTTGATCCGGAATTATATGGAATTAGGCATGAAAAAACAGTACCTAAAGTCCGCAGAAAAAATGAAAGGATTTTATGACGTAACTGAACGGACGCTTCGAACTACAAAACCTTACGTAAAGTTTTCTTACACTTTTGCTACATATAGTCCTTCAGAAATCAGTTGAATGTTTTCGCAATATAAATATGTTAATTGAAAAGGATAGAAGATTAGAAAAATTAAACGTAATTAATTATACGTTTGTTTTTTACATATAATTTAATGAGTGTATAGAAACGCTATTGTATACAAACACTGACGTTATTGGGTTCACAAGAGGGCAGTGATCGTAAAGATATCACGAGAGTGGACAAAGAGGAAGAGTCATTCACAATAATGTGCTGAGATTTATACAGTAAATAGTACACAGCTGTGATTCACTTTTCTTTTCCATTTCGTTTAAATAACACAGTTGGTTGTCCCACGTGAATATATCAGGATATAAGAAAGTACGCCCAAGGTACATAACATTTTCGGTCTTTAAACCCTATCATTAGGAAGGAGTTCATTGTGTTTTCTTTTGTGATTATTACACCAGTGCTGAATTCTTGGAATGAGGTGGTGAGTAATTTTTTGGAAATTATTATTAATATTATTGTCACAATGTATACCTATGATTTTGAGGAACCTTTTAAGTGTACAGAAGAAGAAGCAAATATATCAAAACATTAAGCAATTCTGGAAGATGGCATGCAGACCTCGAATGTAACAAAAGGTATTAAAAAAAAACCCGAGACCGCCAAGGTGAAGTGTTTACAAAGCGGTTGAACTGAGCTGGGTGAGTAAAAGAATTACATTTAAAGAAATAATGTGGCATAGTTTCTCTTCGGAAAAATGTTAGAATACGGAACAAAATATAAGAATATTTATAAAAAATTAATATACCTAGAATTGTATCAAACATCTCAGGTGTAACCCCTGCGCAATGCGTAATAGAAGGACCTAGAAGAGAATGGAGTCTTAAAATAAATGAAGCCGGAACTTTGCCATTGTCTAAATCACGTTGTGCAGAAAAAAAGAATGCGGCTATGAAGATGGCAGCAACAAATACAATAGATCCGTGTTTACGTTTGGGTTTTCCCCCTTTTGCTCCCATTCCAATATTTCTTCGCAAACTCGAGCACAGCTGACGTTTCCCGTTCATCGGATAGAGTACATCAATCGCCCATACTATAAAGAACTAATGGAATTGTCATTGATTGCCTACGCTTAGTGGTAAGGGCATCGGCAATCAGCCGAACGTGCAGATATAAAGATCATTCTTCCCTTCCGAGTGGACCCACAAGAATTAATTTCAGAAGAAACCACGAAACGATTTTTTTGTGGTTAAAGTTTTTAATTCCGATTGGAGCAATTTGAGTTAAGACAAGATACGATATACGCATAACTTAAACATGTGGCGTTTACACGTGATGTTTATACTTCCTCGGTCATCCCATCAACCTGATACCATTTCATTCGAAGAGAGATCTTTCGTAGCGATTTAAGATTGTCGGTAAAAAATAAAACATAATTTGGTCGTCATGTAAAATACCCTACATTTTCCCCGCCATTTTAAACAACTTTGGATTTTCTCGAAATATTTTTATAAACAAATTTCAAGGCAATCCATCAAGTGGGAGCCGCACTTAAATATTCAGACAGACGGACAGGTCATAAAAATACGATATATCTTCACAAGCTTGGAGACTTATGTTATTAACCATCGGTTAACAATCAAAGGCTATTCACCGACCGACTTATTATCACATCCCACAAGCCCTGAATCGTCATTAAAACCGCTGTACGTGCCTCACACATCACAATTTAATTTCCTTCGCCCAAGTTACTTTTGGCCGGGAGAGAGAAGGCGGTGTAGCTACTAGCTACGGGAGGGACGGGCCGGGTTCGAATCCCGGCAGGGACGAGTTCTTCCCTACCTGTCCGGGCGGTCCCAATGCCCCCCAGCCTCCTGTACAATAGGTAGCGGTTCTATTTCCGGGGAGTAAATCGGCCGGATCTTGAGGTAAACCAGCATCACCCTTTATCAAGATTAACAAACTTTACCAATTTACAATTTTTGCCCATTACAGGCCTCCTGACTATTCCGGACAGGAACAAGCAAGAGAAAAATTAAAGATGCTCACGCAATAATTAAAAAATGTATATACAAATAAAAACGTACCAAATGAACAGCAAATTTTGCAGATAATCGTCCTCAAATCTAGGAATATTTGACATGACAAGAAGTTACTGCTCTCAGAACATCAAATGTTGAAAGTATTCAACATGTAAAAATTAAGACAACTCATTTCATTTAGGAAGCGGGGTTGGTACGTCAAAACACAACTGTGTGTCTTTGTATCCTATTTATTATGCTCACGACGACATGTTTCGGCCACTGTGGGCCATCATCAGGTCACAAACATATATAATTAGGAAAACTATACAGTGTATGATTATTTTTTTGACCTGAAGATGGCCCACAGTGGCCGAAACAAGTCGTCGTCAGCATAATAAATAGGATACAAAGACAGTTGTGTTTTGACGTAACCACCCCCTTCCTAATTGCTAAAAAACACCAGGGGATTATGCACCTAAAGATTACAATTCATTTGTTGGTTTACGTTACACTAATACAAGATTATAAAGAAATATAAAGCATGGCCATTAAGAATAACCCAGCACTATGGGGACAAATACAGCTTCTTTATGTTTCTTAACAAATTATGTGTAATATAACAGAATATGTCAGCCAGCACCAACATCTGAAGCACTCATATCAAATTTTGTCCATCCAGTTGGTCCAAGTGTAGTTCCAGTATTTCGGATTACTCCGCGGGTCTGCCTCTTTGTTCAAAGCGGGAACTACGGTTGAATTGTATCGCTCTAACAGTTCCTGAAGTGTTGAAACCCGAAGCGGGTACTTGTCTGATAGGTTGTCTAACTCACATGGGTCCTGCTTCACGTTAAAGAGGCACAAGTTTTTGGGTCCTATACATGTGGTGTTGCTTTGTGCACCGCAAGACACACTTGCAGTGCTTCTCATTCTCAGCACGTCCTCCGGGTTGGATGGAAGTGGCGCACTTGTGTTCGCCAGGGCGCGTCCTGCTGCGCTGTTGTAAACCAGGGTCAAGTTGTAACGGTATGCTGGTTTCCTGCCTGAAGGTCCATACCATCCGTCCCACTGTCCATCCCACGTTCTTCCTGACCAGAAGAAAACGGTCACATGTACTATGTAGCGTTTTAGTTCCAGACACAACACTTTCTAAATTCGTATGTTCGTTTATTTACTTTCTTACAATATATTTCAGTCGTTCCTTTCCAACATCATCCGGTAGAACACACAGGTACACAAATGGAAGAAACCTCTCCGTTACAACTTTTTTTTTCCTATGGTGCTACGGCCCAACGCGGTCCATGACCTCCTCATTGACGAGGTTTCTAGATCACACACAACGACGCACCACAGTCGGTAGGATTCCTATGGACGAGTGATCAGCTTGTCGCAAAGACCTCTACCTGACAACACATAAAACTCACAACAGACAGACATCCATGTCCCAGTGGGATTCGAACCCACAATCTCAGCAGGCGAGCGGCCATAGACCTACGTCTTCGACCGCGCGGCCTTTGGGACCGGCTCTCCTTTACAACTACCCCGATAAAGTACATAAACTAATTATTATTCACAATAAGGGAATAAGAAACACATACAGTATTCTTGTAAATCTCCAATTAAAATACCAAAGTATTTTAGAGTTGAGGATAAACGTACGAAGTAAAATAGGTTCCTGTGTATTACTGAGTAAATATGTGGCAGACTGAACCACGCAACTGGTAATTTTTTCACGCGCCCGTAGAAAGTACTGAAGTCAAAATATACTTACGTTATTTTGATGTGCTTCGGAGGAGTAATCAATATATAGGCTTATAAATTATTTTTTTTATTCTATATGTGGGAACGTTTAAATACAATATGTATAAAACGAATCCCCACACTGGAAGAAGTAAGGAACAGCATTCGCCGCGAGATGTCAACAATTTCGCGGGGCCAAATACACGTAGTTAACAACGTGTTTCGCAGCTATGCCGAGTGAATCCGGTGAGGAGAGAGATATCTCCAGCATCTGCTGCAATGCTGGTGAATTTTTAGTAGGCATTTTGGAGGTTATTGCCACTGCTAATCTTTGTCTAGCTCCCTTCACCTGTTTCCCCTCCCGCATGCGATGTTCGGATGCCCGAACTTCCGCTCGCCACTCTTCGGTCAAGTAGGAAACGGTCCGTCCTGTATGTTCTTTGCATGTGCATCAACTGACAAAATAATAACTGAAATCGAGGAGTGTTAAGGACTGACACCTTTCAACTGGAGACTGTACCGTAAGTGAAACGGGTACTCACCGACCTCTCGCTGTGTACTTATTCGACCCTGATTTACATGTTTTTCCAGTTTCGTAAGGCAAACGCTGAGACTGGTCTCAAGTTCCAAGTTGACAGTGTAGGCTTTTATCGCAGTCCTCACAAGGTGCGTTCGTAACAATATACATCCAAACAAATATTTTTGTCACACTATGCGCTTTAGAATTAACCAAAAATCAAAATTCCGCAGTTTTTTGTTTCAAGCCACTACTTTCACCATTTTCAGCCCATCGTCTTATTACTAAGGTCATAAGGACGAGCAGACGAGGACTGGAAACGTTCTAGAAAGTGAATTTTCCCTCCTTCGGCTTAAATCGCTCCTCACATCACCTCTATTCTATCCCTTTCCCGTACTCTTCTAGCTCTAGCACACCGCGGAGGGTTTGGTTAGATGATAGGGCCGTCTGTGTGGGATTTGTGGCGGGCATAGTGCTAATGGGACAAGCTTATCTCCGACATATTCTGTTTTCCCCTGTCATTATTTTCCACCAGTCTTCCATACGTCACACTTCGGTCACGTATCATCGACTGTACATAACCTCTGCAAGGAACAGGGTCGTTTAGTGACGCTCATTTCAATAGATATAAAACGAATGATAATTAATTTAAAAGAGTTCATTAACAACTACAGGAAGTATCATAAAAAAAGTCGGCGACTCGCTCCCAAAAGCACACTGTACATTTTCCAATACTGCAAGCTACCGAGCATCAGCAAGTTTCAGTGTCACCAGTATGGCAGCGTTAGAAATAGAGAAAACAGAGGGTTGTTTGACCGTGCATTTTCCTCATGAAATAACTTGAAATGCTAACGTGTTGCAAGTAGTTAATTTATTAATGTATTCTTAGCTCGACATGTTTCGGGTACATACGCCCATCATCAGAAGCATTGGATGTTGAGTTGCAGCATATGGTTTTCTGCACCGAGTTTTTGGATGGGTGGTGGTCTTGAGAGCCGCTGCGTAGGTCGTGTGTGCGGTGCGGATGTAACACCGCACTCGGTGCAGAAAACCATATGCTGCAACTCAACATCCAATGCTTCTGATGATGGGCGTATGTACCCAAACATGTCGAGCTAAGAATACATTAATAAATTACCTACTTGCAACACGTTGGTAGTTCAAGTTATTTCAGAGAAAACAGTACTTAACATTGTGACAGACATGAAAGCGTTTCAGGAGTGGAGGTGTAGCTCATCTTCTACTTAGCCTGGGTGCTAGATGGAAGTGAGTGGCCAGATTTATGTCGCGGCCGCTCTAACCCTGGGAAAGAGTCCCAGGTACGCACTGATTATGAGACATTGTACAGTGATTGTGGATAAGCGAAGATATTTTGTCTCTGCCAGGAATCAAACCACTCTTCCTCGGTCTTCCAACTAACAACCTAGTCATTGTAGCGACAACGCTTTGCCGGTCTCATAGCAGATAGAAGAGATAATAAACGAAGTAGTATGAATGTATGGTGGTCGGTTAAGTGCTGCCCGTTCGTTGGTAGCACCTTTTAAAACAGTAGACCTAGTAACGATAAACCACACAGCAGCACCCATGTACTTACAGATTTGTCAGTGTGTTGAAGAATTATTTTTCTCAGCATCCGGTAAGATTTCTATAGTAAAACCAACAAGATTCACTAATGTATCAAATTTATTTTATTTTGGAATGACTCTCTACATTGGTACATCTTGTTGATTTTACTATAGAAATAATATTATGATTCACGGCCCTATGAACGTCAAATTAGCCGGTAAGATGTTTAAAAAATTACTGCGTAGATATTTTCTCACCTTTAATGAGCTTCCAGTCTCCTTTGCGCAGAGCCGCAATTCCCCGCAGGTTGTCTATATTCAGGAGAAGTTCGTCGTATGACGACGATTCGGGCTCTGAAATTATATATAAAAAAATACAGTTTTCCTTGTACGAACCATGAAGGTATGTAAGGGGGTAGTGGGTACAGTTCCAAGCACTCTTATCCCAACATTAGTTGGAGTGATTTGTCAGCGCTGAAGCTCCGGCTGCTTGACTCCTCCGGTACTCATTGAATAAGAGCCTGAGTGGGTCCCAGAAGAGTGTGGGACTGGTAAAAAAAAACTTTTGTCCTGGCAGGTTGTATCATTAACAAGTTTTATACAGAGATAATAGTTTAGTTGAAATAGTCTTAAATATTGTGTTCTTCTTAGGGCAATACTTTTTATTAGTCTTAAAACAGTTGTGTGTAGCAGGTTGAACACTATTATCGTCTGAATTTTTTTTCTCAACTTTATCTCTATAGCTCATTATTGTGTAGAGCGGAAAAACAGCGTTTGTTATTGAGCACTTATTCTTTTTATATCGTACACATCTCAACGGATAAAAAATCGCAAATATTCCTAAAACTATAGAAATGGATATCATAAAAGTATTCACAATTTTTTTTATCCATATCGTTTCTAATATCTAACTGGCATTGGTCCTGCCATATAACGTACTACGTTGATGATGCATCGCCAAATAACCAAATATTCTTCTAAATCAGTGTATTCCACCAGGGTTCCCCGGAATCCTAAGATGCCGCAGAACATCTTTAGGGGGTCGGCAAAAAAATCGTAGAAAACGCAAACATTTTAAAATGCCGCGAAATATTCTAAATATCTGTCGCAATATCGCGGGAAATTTTGACCGTAAATTGGTATTATTTGTGTAATCCTTTTTCAGACACCTTTTGGATACCAATTAAATACACAATATCTATTATGTACTTACATTTGATGCAAATCATCTACATGTTTCGGTGCTTGTGCACTATCATCAGGGTGAAGAGCTACGCCAGTTCCTTGAAAAACCAAGTAATATTTTGACATTGTTTTTTATGGCTTCAATTCTGCCACAAGAGTAGCTGATTTTTCAGGTAACTGGGATAGTTGTTCTCCCTGACGTGATGCACAAGCACCGAAACATGTAGCAGATACGCATCAAATGTAAGTATATTATAGACAATGTGCATTGTTGGTATTCAAAAGGTGTCTGACGTCATGCTGTATGCATAGAAGAGGAAAATTTAAAGCAATCCTCTTTGTTTTATAGTCTGTAAATATTTCCCCAGGTAGGGGTTCCTCGGCATATGAAAAATGATTGTAAGGATTCCTCCAGGGACGAAACGTTGGACAACACTGTTGAAGTACGTATATAAAATGGACTAAAGGTGCAGCCAAACGAATTATTTTCTATTTGTAACTAAAGGATCTTATCGCTCGATTATTAGGCAACTTGCGCTCTTCAGCACGCGTCACCATAGGACCGTGTTCATTAACTGTTGTAATGGGTATTTTAAAATGACCTATAAATGCATAATTCCCAGACATTTAATATTCACAAATACCACTTTTCCTACCACTTTGTGTAATCTAATTGATACGAGTTCAAAATGCGTCCTAAAGTAACAAAATAATCAATCTTCCATATAATTGTTGGAGTAGGTGTCCAAAATGTGCCATTATTTTATCCTTCCAAGCCATTTCAAATTTATAACTCCCAGTGATCGTACCATCAGACTCTACATAACTTAGTTTACGCGGCTGAAGATGTGTCGTCAAATGAACCTTAAGCTGTACTGTGGCGAGATCTCCAACCTGACAGAATGTTGGTCCAGACGTCGTGCCCATCCAGAAGAAGTGGGACACTTGCATTCACAGCATGCAGCAGGGTGGGTAGCCAGTCTTGGATGTGCATCAAATGGTTCGCGACTCGCGGTGCACTGGGGATAAGGGGACTCCATACCAGACCCACCCCACGCACTCCGCCCTCCCACAGAGTGTCTTTCACCTGAAAAAAAGTATTATTAGCAATATATTATTAAGTTATGTTTGTAATACAAAAAATACAATAGAGTAAATTACAATAAAATATAATACGATTCATCAGGGTATTATGGCATAGGCCCTCGCTGTTTATATGTTCCACTGTACAGTACAACAGGGCACGCGGTGGTGCAGTTGATTAAGGAACTGCACTAAAAGTTGGAAGGTCGCGGGTTCTATTCCCGATAGTGTCATTGGAATTTTTCATTGACATAATCCTTCCGGTCGCACTATGGCCCTGGGGCCGACTCAGCCTCTAACAGAAATGAGTACCAGGAATATTTCCTGGGGGTAAAGGCGGCCGGTGCGTAGGGCTGGCAACTTTACCATCTTCATGTGCCGACTGTCTTGAAATCTGGGAGCCTTAATCTCCTGGAACCCTCTAGGCCTGTCCAGGCCTGTAATGGGATTGCTTTACCTTTTTTACTGCAAAGTACAACTCTGTCAATATATTCCTATTATTTATCAGGTATTTTCACCACACTCAATCTTAGCATATTATTTTCTTATTTTACTTCCCCATCTCTCCCATTCAGCCTGTTGTATAAAAGAGACAGTCCTCCAAATTTTAAGAAAAAATTACACTTAAATATTTCTCGTAGCTCATTTTGTCATAGCCAACCAGCCGTTACTTAAATATCTAATTGTATCCTACAAGCAGTCTTAATCTTGAATAATATCAGCCAAATTCCAAGCAGGTATTAATTCCACAGTAAAATTAGTGGAATTCTACATTCATGATTGCTCAATGCACCAGAATAATTTCGGGTTTAAGCAGTGTATATTTCAGACCCAAGAAATACATAAATAATATACACTTACGAAACCAAACACTTATCTCGTACAGGTTAACCTCAAGCATAAAAAAACAGACACATCCACAAATTGTGTGTTATGGGCCCCTAATTTCATCACTATCTTGAAAAGGCTTTCATTTTTAACAGTACTTCCAGTAATTCCACTTCAGTTCGCATATTGAAAACACAAATTCTTGACGTCACTCTGTGCTGTAGTCTCCAGACTAGTTAATGAAACAAGCTTCGCAATCAAATTGTATGTACATTTAATAGCCTGTAACTTTCGAGGTGGGAACTGAAATAGTTGGGGGTTGTCATTTACATTTACGTAATTTTTGCCAGATTAAAAAAATTAAAATTTTATAAAAATCCCTCGATCTAAAATGTCATAATTCTCTGTTCTTTGAGGTTTTATTTCCTGCACATGGAGGTACAGAAGAAGAGACTACGAAGGTAATTGGAATATTTTTTATAAGTTCTCTTTCCAACGCGTCCGTAAACTTCTTCTCTTAATATATGTCTATTTAACCATATTCTGCTGTTCGTACGCCATAGAAATTACATTCATTTCAGTCATCAGCTGGTCCATTGTTTGTGTACGATACATACTGCCTATGGCAAGGAAAGCGCTAAAAGTTTCATGTTTAAACATTCTGCCGTTTATTAATTCAAGCTGATATTAGGAACTGCAGGTGTTGCTTAATGGCAAGTTTACTTGTAGAGAATATCGGTAGAACATCTCTACACATTTACAGAAGAAAAATGGGTAGTTTTATGGTTAGGCCTACTTCGTGAAAGAATCGAAAAAAGCGAGGTATTATACATGGGAGATAGTCATATGGATAAACGTTTTCTACAAATATTGAAAGGAAACTTTCAAGACGCTTGGGCGTCGGTTACAGTGAATTATTGGAAGAAATTCACAGATGAAGGTTATTAAAGTGTAGACTGGCTTTATCTATCTAAGGATAGGTACAACTGGCACTCTCTGTTGAATACACCAATATTCCTTACGTTAAAAACCGGGAATTTTTCACCAATCGAACGAACGAGAATTTCTGAAGAAGAGTTGTGTTCCATTACGTTATTATGCCTTAATTTAAAATTTTGTTTTGCACTTAGAAATTAATTTTCGCACACCGACCTTGAATAGCAAAACTCAATTTTGGATAACACATTATCTCTTGAAGCAACAGGCTACAGTATTTTGTAAAAAAAAATAAACTCTTACCCCTCTCAGCGGCCAATTGGAAGCTGCATTGAGGTTGAACCCTGCTGCAGGTCCACCGTTATCGGTTGAGAAGATAATGATTGAATTGTTGAGTATCCCTCGTTCTTCCAATGCTGTTACAACGTCGCCAACACATTGGTCCAACCTGGACAACATTCCTGTGAGAAATGTAATTCAGCGAGACGTGTTTCAAGATCATCACGGTATAAAATTCATGTTCTTAGGCTTTACCGAAGATATATATATATATAAAATGATCTTCCTCATTCATTAATTACTTACTAGTGTGTTCTGTCACAAATACCAATTATATTATTCCACTTAATTAAACAGCTGACTTAACGGTAGTGGGTCTAACCTGAAAAATTTTACCGGTCTTTAAACCTATTGACGGACAGTTCTGAACATTTCGCTTTTTCATATTTTGTGTCTGCCAAGATTCATTCCAGTCCTGGCCTGTATTTTCCAAATATTCACTTCCTTTAGCGCTTTAAAATAATGTGCACCCCATACTCTAAAAGGAAAATGTTAGGGGACTATGAGATAGGTAAAAACACTGTTCAATAGATTGAGTCGCTTGGGTAAAAACTCTGCTCTGGGCTGCGCGAGAAGATTAAGGAACTTCGTAACAGGGGCACTACTGAAAGTCAGTACTTACCTCAACCTCATCGCTTGCGTCTCTTCGAATGGACTGTAATTAGGGATTTAAAAAATATATATATTTCTTTAATTAATAAGGAGCATTAAAACTGTAAATTCAGGTCGAACCGAAACGCCAGTGCGGAGATGGTGCAGTGGTTCCAACATCAGCACAATAATTTCTCTGCTGAGGGATTTCTTTTTTGACTGGCGTCTAACCGGTTACCTACCACGATTTAACTTGCTGTGCCTTCTTCGCCCAGAAAACAATTCAGAAATGTTAGGTGTCTGCCAGCAAAGGCTGAGAAGAACCGTTAAAAAACTTGATAGTGTGGGCTGTATATATGTTTAGATTATACTGAAATAACTTCGACATAAAAGTAACGAAGTTCTTGGGGATTTTATCAAAGTTTCGGAGGAACCTATCGCTCCTATCTTTAGGGTACACGATGGAATATTTCGTGGCAATAAAACTCAGATTTCAGAATTCTAGAATCTTCCAGTTATAACAAGCTGATCGGTTCGGAATGATATAATGCAAGTCTATACTGAGGGCAGGGAAATTATTCCCATGTATCTAGCACATTCACCTATCTTTCGAAATATTATGTTTTCCCTTCCAGTTTACTGTCCTATATTCTCCATCATCCTTATGTTGATCTAATAATGGTAGTGCTAACGATGTGAAGTCATCATTATCACCAGCCCTTTCTTTGTCTTTCATTGTCTCTATACAGCAACTTAACTCCACCTAAGTCAAGATTTTGTGTACTTAACGTGGCTGTAAGTTGCTATGACTCACCAGCAAAAATCCGACGTTTCTTGTCCGCGATGTAGCCGAACTCTTTGACGGCTTCTGCAGGAGCCTGCAGGGGTCGGTACGGATTGGCCGAATGCGTAGCAAGGTGGGCCAAGTAGAGGAACAGAGGACGATTCTTATCGTGCTGAAGGATGATGCGGACAGCCTCTTGTGCAAACAGGTCCGTGGTATAATTGCCGTAACTCGCCCAGTGGACTTCCATGTCACGCCGCATGTCATAACCCCAGTAACGGCGCTACAGTCATTTCGAAAAAGCCATTAAAAGCAAGTACCAGGAGTGAAAATTAAAGTACCTGTCTAACACACTCTTCTGTGGTAAAAAGTTTTTTCTTTTATTCAAATATGTAGCAGGGAATCTTAGTATCTGACCAACTTTATACACAAATTCTTTTTTTATAACAAGTTTAGTATATTCCTCTACATGTTTCTAGCATTATGTGCTCATCACCAGGAGGTCAAAATTGTATTATACAGCATCTGGTATCATCACACTGAAACAAGTGAGTGGTCTAAAATGATTAAAATTCAATTCTATAAATAAGAGCATATAGTAGTAAAATTTATATATGCATTCTTCGGGCATGATTACTGTATATTGTGAAGAAATATACAGTAATCACACCCGAAGGATTCATACATAAATTTTACTACTACGTGCTCATATTTATAGAATTTATTTTAATAATTTTAGACCACTCACGTGTTTCAGTGTGATGATACCAGATGCTGTAAAATGTTGACCTTCTGATGATAAGTACAATAGTCCTCGAAACATGTAGAGGAATATAATAAACTTATTATAAAACAATAATTTGTGTATTAAGTTGGTCAGTCACTAAGATTATACTGAGATGCACGGTCAACAAACATCAAAAAATGTAGCAGGGAGACAGCGGGAAATTCCACCATAAACATTTTCGTGATATTTGCTTCTCAACGAATACTATTTGTTTATGGTCCAGCAGCTCCTAGTGGGCCAGGGACTCCTCATTATCGAGGCTTCACGATCGCATTCAGACACACGCTCACAGGACTCCTCTGGACGAATGATCGTCCCGTCACAGAGACCTCTACCTGACTACACACAACAATCACATGAGAAAAACACCCACGCTCACAGCGGAATTCGAACCTACATTCCTATGTATATTACATGTGTACCACCGTACAATACGGACTTACCAGGTTAAGTTCAAATGTTAGCATGTGCTACTCACGCTCTCCTGCGCTGTGTGATCATAGTAGTCCTGGTGTCCGCTCCAGTACCCGTAATGAGAATAGAACCCGCGATAGATAGGGGTGTAATTGGCGCTGAAGTGTCCCAAGTGCCACTTTCCCACCATCCGGTTGACGTAGCCCAGTTCCTGTAGGTATTGCGGCAGGAGTTTCTCTTTCAGAGGAAGACCCCATGGTTCGTTGGAGAATATCACCTTGTGCTGCATCCCTGAACACATTGCGGCTCAGAACAGGTGTTCGTAATGGACTGTCGGACATCTCTACCCGGCATGCAGTGGGGCTACATTGGGTCTCTGGACATGCTGAAGTACGAGGTAATGAGATCGCCGATGAGGTCGCAAGAGGCGGCTCGGTTCAGGGATTTCTTGGACCTGACCCGGCCCTGGGAGTCTCTAGACGAGACATTCTAAAAGGCTTAGTTGTTGGTTGGTCAACCATCAATGGGCAAGATGGTGAGGCTTTGGTGACACCCAAAGACAGGCTCGAGAACCAATCTCGGTAACTAGTCTGGGTGCAAAGGTTAAAATTCTGTCCTTTAATAAGACTCAGTCAAGTGCTGTAAATGGCCTTCTTACTGGACCAACACCCTGAGGAGACACCTTCACCCCTTCACCTACTAGGGCTGCTGGGCAGTCCATTGTGTAGGATGTGTGGATTGAAAAAGGAAACCTCGGCCCACTTTATTTGTGAATGTGAGGCTTTGGCCTCACTCAGACACGCGTATCTGGTATCGTTTTTCTTGGAGCCAGAGAGTGTTAAGAGTATAAGCTTTTGGGCCATCTGGAACTTCAGTAGTCACAGGGCTCCCATGATTAGACATGGGGCACAAAGGTCCCGTTATTAAGGCCTAGGTGCATCGGAACGATGAGGTCCCGAACCCAAGTGCAACCTACCTACCTACCCACCTACCTACCTACCTACCTACCTACCTACCTACCTACCTACCTACCTACCTACCTACCCACCCACCCACCTACC
>Ga0123354_10005506_pt1 | contig 18439 bp, 13 predicted proteins | sample TergutLab28metaG_2_FD_97872 | JGI IMG/M metagenome (GOLD analysis project Ga0123354, IMG submission 97872) | Labiotermes labralis P4 segment gut microbial communities from Petit-Saut dam, French Guiana - Lab288 P4 | ecosystem: Host-associated > Arthropoda: Insects > Digestive system > Gut ...
ATAGACATATATATGACACTCTTTTAGCAAAATTGTAATTGTAATAACCTGAAGATGGCCGCTTTAGGCCGAAACATGTAGTTATTTACTTTGCTAATAAATACCATCATCTAGCATACAATTATAGTTGTGTTTTCTGACTGAAATTAACTCGTTATTAGTCTTCCAACACACAACGGGGATGACACACCTAGAATTGGAGCAACAACTAATACTGTCTTAGACACTATTATATCAACAATTAATGGGATAATGAGAGAAGGACAATATTCTGGTAAAGAGACAGAATTCAAATATAACTGAAATTTATTCCCATAAAGAGAGAATTAGTATCTTGATCTTTTTTCAGTTTGAAGAATATTCCCGAAATTCATGCAAATTCTAAACAGAAATGTAAAATTGTAATCCCACTAACGGAGGCTGCAGCGTACAGCAATATATTTCCAAATGAAATAATGGTTTTGGTAAGAGAGTGTTATAATACACTCATGCATGGAACAGTACGACCACAAGCCTCTGGCTACGCTTGGCTGACACCTTGACCAATTTCTTTTTATCACTATTTGTTTTATATAAACACTCCGAGCAAGTTCCCCCCCAAAAAATCTAATAACACAGTGTTCGTCTCAACTACCAATTACGTTGGCATTGTCCCTTACGTATTAAAGTTTGAAGAAATTCAGTCAAGGTTCATTAACAGAGGATAAGGATCCAGTTATTCAATCGATCATAAATTTTGAAGGCAGGCAAATTCTAGGGCTTTATATAAAGTGGCACTAAAAGGCTGCAGGAAATTTGAAATATTTATCACAGCTTCTCGAATGATGATGGTGATAACTGAAGTTGCTTGAATTATGGATATTAATAACGTTGTATCCGCCTGTATCCTGCACACGAAAAAGACATTAGGATGCAAAATTTCAGGTCCTAACAACGGTGTTGTTTAAGATTCAAGTCTTCTGGGATGTTATGTTGTGCCTACTGGTAAGCAGTTAAGGACGTTTCGAATTATCGTGGCGCCTTCACTTTCCTAAAGGTCGAGCAGCTCAAGAAGAGCATCTTGGGGGCTGCTTGACCCTGAATATGGAAGCGCTACTACCCTCCGAAACTTCCTTAACTATTTACCGGTCCAAGAAGCGTATCTTGGACAGCTAGCACCTGAGGATGGAAGCGCTAATATCCTTCGAAAAGCCGGTAACTATTTACTAATCCTAAAAGAGTATTTTGAACTGACTGACCCCGAAAATTAAGGTGCTTCGACGTTGCGAAATGTTGGTAACACTTTCCAATCAATACCGCGTAGAACTTCAAAAAACCAGAATTTTTTACTTTAGGATGAATATGAATGAAAATTAAAAGTTTAATGCAGCAAAGAAAAGCCGAAAGACCTATACCCGAAACGTGTTCTTCGCCTAATTAATTATTAGTTTCTTTAAGTTTCATGAAACCCAGTAATAACTTTGTTGTTTTTTATTGCAAACTCCATCTCTTACTTTGAGGAAATCACATTACTTACAAAACAATACGCTGTTAACCCCGCATGCACTGTCGTAATATAAACACGGCCTACTACGTGCTTGTACATAATGGTGCGCTTGTTTTGCGTTCTGCTACTAGATATGTTCACAGATCAAAGACCGTTGCCTGAGTTACGAGATGTCTTTCATATCACACATCAATGCGGACTGAAACTTGGTCGGCAAATGGTCAGTGTTGTCAAGGTGACGTTAGAAACTGTCCAAGTCTCAATATTCCTCTGTTTTGATCTACCGTATTGCGACGCGTCTTAGCACATAACATCAACTCTTATTTACTTCGGAATTCTAAAGACATTTGTCACATTCCCAGGGCTTACAACTTACGAGGCACTTCAATGCCATTGTCACCCCATTCACCGTGGTCTCTGCAGTCACGAATCAGTTTTGAGCACTGAACCCTACTGTTTTAACCATAATACACTGCACACTGTATATATAGTATTACGTAATTCAAAGACACATTCTTATCGGTACAGCTGTTGTGGCCTGTATGGAAGAAATTTGCTGCTTAGATTAAATTCAAAATACTGGGTAATGGATACATATTACAAAATATTTTGGAAAAATTCACTAATTAATTAGGGAAACAGAGATGAGTTATAGCAATATAACCAGCACATAAGGCTTCGAGAAAATACATCACCCATTTCAAAATATTCTTTTTTTTAAATTCAGATGACCGTGCATCGTGATAAATTCTTATAATTAAACCAACTAGATGCACTAATCTCTCAAATATATTTTCGGAATAAAACTCTACATGTTTCGGACAGTTCCTCTGTCCATCATCAGGAGTTTTGTACTGTACACACAGCAATGGTATATGTCATATTAGTATATGACATATACCATTGCTGTGTATACAGTGAAAAAACTCCTGATGATGGACAGAGGAACTGTCCGAAACATGCAGAGTTTTATTCCAAAAAATAAATTTGAGAAATTAGTGCATCTAGTTGGTTTTATTATAAGAATTCAAAAGATTCGTTGTTTGAAGGAAATTTTACTACCTACTGTAACTGACAGGCTAATGACTGTACGAGGTTTACGTTTTATGAAGAGGACATGTAAACTTCTACGGATTGCCTGTACAGTCACCACCTACTCCAGGCAGAACGGATCATTGATATATAACTGTCAGGTCTGTGTAGTGTGGAAATGGTACAGCTATGCACTTAGGTTAATGCATAAAAGCCATGGAGATAAAATCATTATATCTTATTTTGAAATTATTTTAAAATTGTGTACATCACGTGTGAAATTATTTGGGTTTATAAATGAACAATCCATCATACGTTGTTCGAAAAAAAAGACAAAACGCCTTTGCCTAAACACGTTATATTCTTTGTATGACTTAGTGTGACAAGGGGATTCGAATGAATATTCTCAAGTGTTGTAGGGAATTCTTAGCGTCCATTAATGAGATGTAGAGGACATTATTATATCAAGCCTTTCTAAATCAGAAATTACGGTACTATTGCAGGCTCTAATAAGTAAATCGGACATAGTGTTTTTATCTATAGCACTATTTATAAGTACACGAGATTTGCTTAAATTATTAATTACAATTTTTTATTCTTAGGTTTCGTCATTCCACTTTCCCTACTGTAATTCTGCAATTAAACCTTTTAAACTGAAATATGGTTGTTAGGAATAATTATGTGCTCCTTCTCTAACTTTCAGTACTAGTAAGTTTTACTCTGATTTATTAAATGGGTACTGCAATAAATAACACATTATTATTGTCACATATATCATGTTATATGGGTTATAATGTAATAATTATATATACTATTACATGTTGCATTTTACACAGAACGCCATGATGTTGATCATTTTACACACACAACCTGCAGCGAGACCATAGAGCGTAGATAATTAATTTCGCGGCTCATAAAACTGTGAGTGTGTTTGGTTTAATTAAACCATGCCACAGAAAACACGAATCATACTATCTTCTTTAAAATTCCCAACATCTTGCGAGTTTCTGGAAAAAGCGCGCTGATTATGGAAGATGTTTCAAGAACATATTTATATTACTAGAAACTACACACAGTACTACCTTGGTGTTCCAAAATAATTACCAACAAGATGACACTTATGGACTATCCTTTATTTCAGGGTTAGTCGTGGAATACAGCAAAAGATTACACAGTATGCCAGAGGCTGCCTGTACAGTAAAAAAGTGAACTCCTGATGATAAGCTCCCTGAAGCTCGAAACATGTAGAGTGAAGGACGACTAACCCTGAAATAAAGGATAGTCCATAAGTGTCATCTTGTTGGTAATTATTTCGGAACAATTGTAATGATGCACGGAACAATGAATGTAAAATTTACCTTGGTGTTGTTTATCTTTTGTAGATGTACATGTTTTATTTCAAGTTGTCTTGTATGATTTGTTGCTTAGTTGTCTTGTGTGTAGGGTTGTAGTTGTATTGTGTGTATTGTTGTAGTTGTCTTGTGTGTATTGTTGCCATCTAATGTGTTCATGTGTATTTGTTGTGCTGCGTGTGTATTGTTGTTTTTTACTTTAGATGCGGGACTGCTGGCTAGAAGTCAGCATTCGGAAGGTCCTCTGACCGGCCACCTCGACACACGTTTTTCTTGGTTTCCCTGTGTCTATAAGCAAATGCTGAGATGGTTCCCAAAATTCCAAGTTGCCACTACATGCTTCTCATGTAGCGCTCCCGAATTAAATTTAATAGTAACCAGCTTCATATTTTGTATACATGTAAAATAACCACTGTCACCGGTTGACAACGCAACTGCAGTTTATTATAATAATTATTATTATTATAAAAATAGTTATCAGTTACTGGCGTATATAATTTATTTTTCACTGTCTGTCCTTTCGCCTTGTAAGTTTTCATTCCTGATTAAATTCAGTTGTTTTCTTCAGGTTCAAAAATGCACAAATGCACGTTTTTAGAGCAGACTAAATAAAATAAACTCGCAGCCGCCCCATATCGCAAGCGGTACGTCACCAAAAGCTGAACAAGTACACCTAGATTACATTCCAGTGTACTCCATGTATGAGTTATGGTACACAATAGCATGCGGACGAGTCGCTCCTCAATAACAATTCCACCACTGCTCCATAACCATACTTTCTCACCCACTATTGACGATATGCAGTCTAGATGATAAAGCGGCAGCTCAATGAAATCACGAAAAAATAATTAATTTTCAAACAACTCTCACACATGTCTCAGTATGCTGTCTACTGATATGTTCTGCGCAGTACATGTGACTCCCGTGCTTCAGTATGCTTTCTACTTATCTGTTCTGCGCAGTACATGTGACTCCCGTGCATCATCGTGCTGTCTACTGATCTGCTCTGCGCAGTACATGTGACTCTCGTGCTGCAGTATGTTGTCTAATGATATGCTCTGCGCAGTACATGTGACTCCCGTGCATCACTGTGCTATCTAATCTGTTCTGCGCAGTACATGTGACTCCCGTGCATCAGTGTGCTGTCTACTGATATGCTCTGCGCAGTACATATGACTCCCGTGCATCACTGTGCTGTCTAATCTGTTCTGCGCAGTACATGTGACTCCCATGCATCAGTGTGCTGTCTACTGATATGTTCTCCGCAGTACATGTGACTCCCGTGCATCAGCGTGCTGTCTACTGTTATGTTCTGCGCAGTACATGTGACTCTTGTGCTTCAGTATGCTGTCTACTGAACTTTTCCACACAGTACATGTGGCTCCCTTGTCTCAGTACTCTGTCCATTGAACTGCTGTACGCAGTAAACGTGGCTCATGTCCATTGATCTGCTGTAAGCAGTACACGTGGTTCATATCCATTGTTTTGCTGTATGCTGTACACGTGGCTCATGTCCATTGATCTGCTGTATGCAGTACACGTGGTTCATATCCATTGTTTTGCTGTATGCTGTACACGTGGCTCATGTCCATTGATCTGCTGTATGCTGTACACGTGGCTCATAACCATTGATCTGATGTACGCAGTACATGTGACTACCGTGTTTCAATATGCTCTCCACAGACCGTCTGTACGCATTACGGGTGACTCCACTACCTCAGTACATTGTTTTCTGATCTACTGTACGCAGCACAAGTGAAAAGTGTATCAGAATGTTGTCTCTTGATAAGCTCCCCTCATGCGAATCGTTTTCACCGTCTATATTTCCTCTCCAGCCAACAGAATGGTTGAGCATTGGGTCAACATGACACCGCTGTGGTTATTAACAATAATCAGAAGGTGCAGCAAGTAGCAGTGATAGGTGCTGACACCTGCCGGTGATGCGTTTAGTTAACCGTTGCGTGTATGCGAACTTGTGTGGTCTGTATCACCCTGAATCACCACACCACCACTGGCATCATCATCATCATGAATAATTAGCCCCAAGTGCAACGTAGACCATAAAAAATAAACGACATGATATGAACTACCTTGTTATGTCCTATCTTTCTTTTGTAATTTGAATTTTTTTTTCTTTTATATTCTTTCTCCCTTACTTACACACTCTGAATTGTTCGTGATGTGTTGATGCTAGGTCACGTACACTGGCCTCGTTAATGCTAAAACGGCCCAAGATGAATCGCTCAATGTCATGGTATTTACCGAAAAAATTAATCCTAATATATGTAATTAACGAACAATAATCACCATCCACTTCAGATACAACAGATTCGCTATGTTCAGCTATAAAGTTCTGTAATAACAGTAATACGATAATAGGTGATAATGGGTTACAACAAAGTACCATGTTAATAATCACTTAAAACGATTTACAAAGCAGATTTCAAACTATTTTCATAAAAGTCTTCTAAGAAACAAATTCACGAAAAATGTGCCGGATTTTTAAGGCCGTGTGAAGTTATACGATAAATATCTACACAGCTAGATGTAAACACAAACCAAGCAGGCTCATTCGTTGTAACTCACTCTTGGACAGAAAAGAAAAATATTAGACCATGAACTAAAAAGGTAAAGCGGTCCTGTTACAGGCCTGGAGTGACTCGGAGGGTTCCAGGAAATTAAAGTTCCCAGATTCCGTGACAACGACACAGGATGATAGTAGGTTGTCAGCCTTAAGCAACGGACGCCTTTACCCCCAGGAAATACTCCCAGTACTCATTCCTGTTAGAGGCTGAGTCGACGACAGGGCCATAGTGCGATCGGAAGGATTTTATATCAATGAAAAACCCACTGACACCAGATGGAATCGAACCAATGACCTTCCGATTTGTAGCACAGCACCTTATCCTCTTTGCTATCGTGATCCCCCAGAATACTAACTGCAGATAGAAAATATAGAAAGAACATGAATTTATTCATTCGCATTTTTCAAAGACCACAGTTTAGGTTCTCTTGCCATTCGATTCAGAATTCATTGCAGTATAGCACATAAAATGCCACGTGTGTACTGGGTGGGACTCCAACGCGAGGTCTCTACTTATGGAGGGCAATACAGCACACAAAATGTCCCTTGTGTATTGGGTGGGACTCCAACGCGAGGTCTCTACTTATGGAGGGCAATACAGCACACAAAATGTCCCTTGTGTGTTGGGTGGGACTCCAACGCGAGGTCTCTACTTATGGGGGACAATACACCACACAAAATGTCCCTTGTGTGTTGGGTGGGACTCCAACGCGAGGTCTCTACTTATGGGGGACAATACACCACACAAAATGTCCCTTGTGTATTGGGTGGGACTCCAACGCAAGGTCTCTACTTATGGAGGGCAATACAGCACACAAAATGTCCCTTGTGTGTTGGGTGGGACTCCAACGCGAGGTCTCTACTTGTAGACGAAAACACAACACAAAAAGATACACGGCATCCACAAGTATTGAAATTCTCCATTCACTACATAAATAACAAAAAATTATTGATTTCAACTCCAAGAATAGAACAAAACTGGTGATGTCATGTAGATTCGTCATGACAGTATTACGATGTATTCGTTGCTGAGAGTTGAGTGCAGAATAGTGACATAAAACGCCCGTCATTTTTGCAGTATTATGCTAAGTGCTGAATGTCGAAGACGGAATCCGCACAACTCAAAAAACTGTTATCATTAAGCCGTTCGATAGACTGCACAAAGCACGTTACAACTGAGCTTCCTTTTCTGCAAAAGCTACTGTAAATCTGTTACATATATATATAACAGAATCTACATTTGAGGTAACTATTATCAAAACTGAACATTAGAAATAAAACAAAAATGAATGAAAATATACAAACTGTATTAAAGACCGTTCTTGCCCGAAAAGTGGTTACGTCGTATGACCCAATTTAAATGCCATCCAACTGATCAAACAAAATATCACACAAAAATTAGCTCGTTATTCCAACTACGCTAAGGACATTACTAGAGACTTGACATATTTTATGTCTACTTCATGAAACAAAAGATCAACAAAACGGCAGGTAATTTCCGATCGTAAAATAATTTCAAAAGTGTCAAGTTTTCAAGCTTTGAGTGGAAACGTTCTTGACTTGATCAAAACTTTTACTTTAAACGCCATAGCATCAGTCACTGCCACAAGTTCTATTCGTGACTGCTTACTCAATACACGACTGCAGACATCCACATGTTGATTGCACCCCATTTTGTGATGACAAGGTACTCACTCAAAATGGCGGACACTGATCCAAGTTTCATACGCCTAATGACTGACAGGTCTAACTGGAAGTAAGTACCTAAATAAATTAAAGCATTTTGTAACTATATAAACCAAACTTTGCAATGTATTCAACCCCATGTGTCACAAATAACAAAGGCTGAACTACAAGGCGTCTTCGTACAGTAATACCCATTAAGGCACATATTGGGTAAATCTTTAGAAACAGAAACCTTAGACGAAGTAGGTTTTGCATATCGCATATTGATACGCAGATGATAATCATACTTAGCTATTTATTGAATATTTATCATGTTATCGGCTACCCTGAGTGGATTTTCCGTAGCTTTCTTGAGTTCAACCAAGCAGTTAGTATCTTTAACAACGCCATCAATACCTCCTCTGTCGTGAATTATTCACCATTCATGACAACGTTCTCATATCATTCACAGATACATAACCTACATTCTTTTAAAAATCAATAGTTAATCAGAATTTTAACATACATCTGAAGTTCTAAAGCAGTTTATGTTAGTGTGCTTAAAATTTATTCTCTATTCGCCTTCTGATTAAATATAATGGGATAAGAAAAGCAGTACATTGGAATTACTATGACTGGAAATTAATCGCGACTTTAACCCAATGTATAAATTAGATTTCACAATGATCTTAATCTCTAATTATTTCTGCAACAAAGTAATTAATCTACAAACGAGACAAAATGTAAAAATAATGAGCCTGCCACAATAAATGCTGGCAGAAAAGAAATCACATGTTATAAAATAAATATTCGTAAGAGAAAACCTTAATAAAATTCTTCTTTTTGACTTGTGCTACTATAGCATGATAGAGAAGAAAAATATGCAAGAAAGTCCGAAGATGAGTAGGGCCTGATGTTACAACCTGTTATTCCCCCCACCTTCCTTAATAAATGCCACCCAGTGAGTACAGGCATGTTGTTTAAACATAATATGATGCATAAAATTTAAAGGCACTGTTTTCACAGGTATTTATCCCCACACAAGTCAATAATCTCTTGATCTTTTTGGAATTTCACACTCCTAGCTGCGCGTTATTTTGTGGGAAAATAAAATTACTGTGTTGATAGGCAAAACAAAGAACATAAACAAATAAAAAGCTTGGATCGTTGTTTATATTCACATTGAATGAAAATTTTATTCTTTCACTGTGTATCTACTCAGGAAACTTCTATATCTCGGTATTTAAGACCATCACTTAAGCCTACGTACGCATATTTGTTAGAGCTAAACATCGATACTGAAGTTGTCACTAACTCTGACTGTCAGGCCTATGTGTAGTTGAGCAGCGACGTGTGTGATTGTAAAGAAACTGCCTGTTTAAAATCTGTTCATTTTCTTCAGCAATCCTACAACACAGAAAGAATATTTCTCGCGTTAAACACACTTCATATGTGTTATTATATATCGTTCACACGAAGTGGGTGATGTGAAAGTACTAAGTACATATAAGGGGACTTCTGAATTTCTGAATAACTTCGAAACAAATTTGGTATATGCGGTTTAAAAAACTGAAGAAGGAGTTTAACTGCCATGATTTTTTTTTAAATTTGTGACAATGGCTTATATATTATACCAACATCATGTATCACACCAGCAACTGCCTGAGAGACAATCGACATGCACACCACTTGGTAAATTCGTTCTATTCCACTCTTCCGGTAAGTGAGTGTCATTAAATTCCTGTCTTACTTTATTTTTACTTTAAAATATCAGTAGTGGAGCAGAAAAATTTACCCTGAAGATGGAAGTATCAAGTTCACTCAAAGCCTGTTTACCAAATTACCTACCGCCTCGTCACAGAAAACAGTAAATATTATAACTTTTGTTGTCGTCCAATACCACCACATGTCCTTGTGGACTTCGTGGTCCTTCCTCCTGGGCGTGGCAGGAGTGTAACCGACTTCTGAGGTTGGGACGCCCATGAGGCGCAGTTACGTTGTCCCGATGATGTGGTGACATAGGAGGATGTAATGCCAGGAGGGCCCTTAAACCTAAATTCTACCAACCTACCCAGACCATGGTCACAGCGGGAATCCTCCCCTTCAGGGAAAATTCCCACGGTAGAGTCGGGAATCGAACCCGGGACCTCATGATTAGTAGTCAGAGACTGTGACCACTAGACCACGAGGCTGGTCACGTTATAACCTAAACCCCAAATATTGTGTTGTTCCTGCTCTTTCAACTGAATTAGCAAATGATTCAGCATGAGAGTGAATGACGCCAAAAACGAAGGCTGGTCTCGAACTAAACACAACCTGCAGCAAGTCAAGAGCCACACAAGCTCAGATACCTCGAGGGGTCGAAATCATAGCACGGCCTATGCTCGTTAATCCCCTTCTACACGTGACTCTCATTCATAAAGTACAGCTAGTCACACTGCAAATTCAACCTCGTAGCGAAAAACGCAATCAGTGTTCCGAAGCTCCTTCCTTAACAAGGTAATTACGGAGTAATTTTCACAAAAAACAGCCAACTAGATGCAACAATAATAATTTTATTAATAATCTCAATCAGCTCAACATGTTTCGGGGGATAATTTTGCCCATCCTCAGGGGCACTAGACTGTGTCCTGGTCACCAGCAGGCAGCATCGTCGGTGCTTTATACCACAAGCTGTAAACATAGTCTAGTGCTCCTGAGGATGGTCGAAATTATCGCCCGAAATATGTTGAGCTGATTGAAATTATTAATAAAATTATTATTGTTGCATCTATTTGATGTTTATATTATTGTATCAATGATGCACGGTTAAACAAACATCTAATTATCACACGTTTAACTTAATATTTATGACACTGTGTAGCCTACTAAGTGATTACCGAATATAAGAAAAACATAGGCCTACTTCTCCTATGTATAGAGTATAAACCCGCGAGGATGGAGGCAGTGTGTTCCCCCGAAACTTCGACAAAAATAGGGCCCAGTAATTGGCGACTATTCAACGTATGATATATCGCAAACGTGTGACTGGTTAAAGGAGAGCCTGGAGAATTCAGTATGAAACATAAAAACGTGTTAATGAAAGCCCCCAAAAGCTGTCTGTCAGACAGCAATAAATAGACCGAAGTGTTGGATTATTTTCCACTTCCGGACTACAGTTCACATCTCTCACAGCTTGTTGGATTTATTTAATTTCTTCTACTACAAAAAAAAAATTCAAATCCGTACCGAAACCTGAATAAAATAACAACACTCACGTATCACACCAAAAAAAGGCGTCTAATAATTCCTCACGCCTCTAGTCTTTAGCATACGGAGTTTAAATGAGAGGTTTTCACTTTCCGCGCTGGGTTTTTAATATTCTTAATGGGATGTACATACTTGTGTTCAGAGCTGTACTCCAACTGCTATGGGAACTTGAAACCAGCAATTACCCTGTCGCCTGTAGCTATGCAGCACGCTTCGCTATGTCCGGTTACACCAACTACCATTACTTCGAAGCACGATTTCTTTTGCCGAGAATGGTAGCTCACGCTAACGCTAAGCGTGTCTGGTTCTCATTCACAGCGATCACAGAGCGATGTTTCGTATTTTGTCGTCGCAAGTAAACAGTGGTATGACACTACAAAAACCTACACCTAACACGTCACAGAGGTATATGGAGGTGACAGGTAAAGTTGTCCCTGTAACGGGTCATGACTGCCCCGAGGGGGAACAGAGGTATAGATCTACTTATTCTTAATCTCGACGCTAGGAGGGGTGGATGGTTAACGCCACGAACCGGCCGATTTACTTCTGGGAAAGGGAGCCGGTACCCACTGAATAGGAGCTGGGTGAGCACCAGGTCCGCACTGGACGGGTACGGAAAAACTCGTTCCTACAGGGGTACAACCCCCGGATCTTCCAGCCCGTAGCGAGTCGCTATACAGACTACGATAACCCGGCAAACATATGGAGGTGTGGAAGCATAGCTCTTACTGTTCTTAACCTCGACGCCAGATGAAGGTAATTAATTCGTACCGCACCCTTCCACAGATCAACTTAATTTCAAACACACTGTAACCAATAAAACGGCAGGACAGAGAGTAGATCGAGAATATGGTGAAAGGAAGATAAACAGACAAAAGAATACCTCCTTCTGCGGGCGCTGCAAATTCGTTATCGCTTGCTTTCACGACTGCCAACCACTCGACCCAAACACTCGACTGCCAACCACTCGACCCAACCACTCGACGGCCAACCAATGGACCCAACCACTCGACCCAAACATTCGACTGCCAACCACTCGACCCAACCACTCGACCCAAACATTCGACTGCCAACCACTCGACCCAAACATTCGACTGCCAACCACTCGACGGCCAACCACTAGACCCACCACACATTCACATACCAATTTCATCGTCATTAGGCCTAGGCTATCCAAACTGTCACTTCTGTTCAAGGTTTCTGACAAACATTTTCTAAGTATTTCCCATCTTTATTATTCATAACAAATGTTCCGTCCGTATACTATTATCCCCCTAATGTTATCGTCCTAAAAATATTTGGCGTTAATGCAAATTATGAAGCTCTTTACAAAGCATCTTGGAAATTAAAACCCACAACCTTACTGCAACCAGTAGGCAACCCTAACTGTTTGTAATTTGTCTTCTAAAGGGTTCGGCTCTTTTAGTGTTATCATAAAGGGGTCTCTATTAATTGCAAAGAGAAGTAAATAAAGATAAAATACTACATACATATATATATATATATATAAAACAATTATGCTTGCGTAAATGTAAAATACAGTAGAGTTTCGATTTACGAAGGTTCGTTTTACGACGATTCACTTTTACAACCTTTGTCAAGTCGGACCGAGCACTCCCGACTTGTGGTGTACCACTGTCGCAAATCAAGCGTCCGTTCTCCACTTAGTGTGCTCCTAGCTCTTTTCCGGTGTGCACGTGTTTCTTCTTATTCTGTTTTAAGTTGATTGTGATTTTTCCACCCATGACGTCCATCAAAAAGACAGAAAATAAGAAAAAATCAAAACAGTTGACGTTACATTCTTTCTTGATGTCTTCTGAATCACGGACTGGGCCTTCTTCAACAAAATAAAAACTGATTTGATTGATATTTTATTAAATTATCTGTGCAATTTTCTGTACACCTAATTCATTCAATTAAAAGTGTATGTCATAATGTAAAGAAATGTTGTAAATTATAAAATTATTTGACTAATTTGTTTGACCCATGTACTTATCTCAATTCATACCCTTAAATAGTACTCGTTTTACGACGATTCGATTTAAACCAAATATTCTAGAACGTAACCCCGTCGTAAAATGAGACCCCACTGTATCTAGAAAATAAGAAGCAGAAACATACAAGGCTAAAACTATATAAGTTATGATGGAAAGTAGTTGCTTAAAATGTCTATATCTGTAAGTCCCAAAATTAAAGTCAGCCCACTCTCATTAACAGTTATATAGAGCAATGTATACATTTTCACGCGTTGATTAAGGAATGTTCTCCAGAACCCTGCTTGATGGAGTTGTCCTAGGTCTACAAACTCGCAACATCCTCAGGATATGCGACATTTGAGGAACCCACTGTAACGAAATTGAAGGCATGAAACCGTACAGACTGGTAGCTACGAACGTTCCTGTTAAAGCCATTGCCTGTGGCTCCTACCATGCAGACGGAGGCAGCGTCTTTCTCTGAGACGTTGCTAATTCGCTAACAAACTGCACGGTGTCTCATGCCAGAAGACTGTTACCATTATATTTATCTCGTACCAAGTTTCATACTCAAAAAACACACCAATTAAGATTGCACTTATGTGTGTTTCCATCTTTACAATATTCAGACAGGATACAGGAATCCACGCCTGAGAGTTTCTTCTCAAATAAAGAAAAAATAAAGACACCAAATTCGAAAATAATGTTCTTGCTTTGTTTTGTTTCTTCTCTCTACGTCTTTACTTGTATATTTACTTCCTACTTTCTTTTTTTTCCTTCGTTTTTCATTTTCCTTTCCTCATTTATCTCTTTCGGTATTCCGCACCCGCCCAGACCAGCCCTGGAAACAACCCAGCCTCCTATACAATGGGTTTCGGGTTATTCTCGGAGGTAAAGCGGCCGGGTCTTAGCGTTAGCCACGCAATCCCATCTAGCTCCCAGGTTAAAGAAAAAGTAGAGCTACACTTCTATTCCCCGTCTGTGCCTTCGTGGCCTGTTCAATGGTCAACATTACATTTACCTTCAAGCCAGTAAGCAGCATCAAGTTATATGTGACTGTAATATAGTCACGACTGTTAGCCGGCTTGGCTTTCGTCTTCCATTCATAGCAAGCGGAGATGTCCAATACAAGAGAGTTCACTTACACCGGTCAGCTCTTCTGAATGAAGCTGCAGGAGGCCACAAGAGTGACCAGTTCGGATTCTTTCTTGTGTCTACATTTGTGAGTTCGGCTACTACATTTTTACATCCTCAGAAGAGGCTTCGCTTTCCTTTTACCGAATTTAAAGAAAGATCCACCTCTCCACTCTTGACATGTTTACCCAAGCAACTACTTGCGGTAACTCGGGAGCAGTGTACTTAGTTCTGTACACTTTGACATCGTCCGTCAAGCCGTCTTATCCCAGCTCAAGATTCAGTCACTTACTACGCTCACTGGTGTACGGCTACCATACTGCATCTATGACAGCAAAGTGTCGATTGGTTAAAATTCCACCTCTGATAATATCTTCCGTAAAAATCAGTCGTTTAACTGACTATGTTAATATGAAATACAGAGCACCACAGAACATTTCACGGTCGTACTCAGTCACACTAGCATTAATTTCAACAGCATGGTTTGTGTACTCTTGTGTGAAAAGTTTTCCACACACACACAAAAATAGTTTATCTATTAAGTTATGCCAATAAAATGTGATAAGTAAAGCGATCCTGGATGGTTCAGAAAATACTAAGATGACATATTTTCCTCTGCTATACAGTATTCCTACGTCGCTAAACTTGGACGTGTTCTGGTTTTGTCGACGAGTCACCTGAACAACACACACTCCCTCACATCCTGAAGACTGCGTGATCGAATAACGGACCAGATATCCCATATACTGACTTTACTGTACGGTATAGTCTTATATCTTATACACTCACTTTAATATTTGGTGCAGGTCTATTTATTATACACCGACTGTACTGTGCGGTATGGGTTTGTATATTATATATTGACTCTACTATGCGGTATGTGTTTGTATACAATATACTGACTGTACTGTTCGTTATGGGTTTGTATATTATATACTGACGGCTATTTAGCCTAGGCTTATTTTTTATATTCTACCTTTATTACTTGATATAGACTTATATCTCAGACATCCACTTTACAATTTGGTATAGACCTACACTATGTCTCATATATTGACTTCAGTATTTGGTACGGGTTTAAGGTATATTGCGTACTGACTTGACTCTCCATACAGGCATATTTCTTATATATAGACTTTACTATGTGGCAAAGGCTTTTATCTTATATACTGACGCGACTAATAACGACAGGCCTGTTTCTTCACGCCAGGCACACTAACGGACAATAATCGGGGCGCCCACGAACCCCGCTCGGCCACCGCATATTCCGCTACATGAGGTAACTGCAAGATTGCATCTGCCATAGTGCCAAACCTCTATGGTCCAATTTCCAGTAGTTGGCACACCTGCTTCATATTTAGAGATAGCCTGGCCTGTTCTTAGCCCTGGGGCTGGATATCTTGACTGAAGATGTTCGTGGTGACATTTCAGGTTCTCTCGGCGGTCACTCTGAGCATTACTGTTTCTGTACTGTGAAAGAGACCACACTGCGCGCCACGTCTCACAATATTAGTCTTCAAACATATTTGTGGTTTTCCTCAGTCTCTCGGGCCACATAGCTACTAACTGTAACCTTTTTAATCTTTCTCCCTCCTACTTAAATTCCTTGCCCCGCTATTCCTCCATCCCCAATCTCCTAACAGCGCACACATTCTAAAATCTCTTCAGATAGGCACTGTGACTTATCACACAGGGAATAAACTACCGCGGGATATCACAGACACGGCTGATGAACACATACATGCAGCAAGAACGCCCAAGACCCAGCAGACACCATCATAAGCAGTTTACTTTAGTAGCGATATCAGAAATCATGATTTAAGAACTGGCTCCATAATACAATATTTGCTCTTATACGTTCTCTCATTGGAACCCAGGACTTTAGCTATAACTTATACACCTAGTGAAGTAATAAAGATGTCTCAGTGAGAAGGGTGAATCATTGGTTCGGTCAGAGATAACATTTACTGCGCCGTTTTAACATTCATTCACCACGCCAATTCCTTCAACTTTGTTAATATCGTATTTTTAATAAGCATAACCGGGTTCGAGACCGAAGCATTCTCTGTAAATAATGCAGTCCCTCTGCAGCAATTTCCTCTGCCATTCATTCTACAGCTGTGCATCTAATTCAAAAAAATTACGTTTATTTAAATTTTAGATTTGAAACACCAATTTATATTCAACTGCTTCCTTTTCTTGCAGTTCGCGAAACATCAAGTTGAGTATTACTGGGATGTTTAAGACAAGATATGATGTAACATCCAAACAGAACTTTAAGATTACCCACGTATATCAGAGCAACAACGACACAGGACGTCACTATAATAACTATTCTAAAAGTTTCGATCTGAAATTGACGTTTGCTGATTTATTTACCCCAAAATAAAAGGTCGTGAAAGGATAACCTGATAACCTGAAGTCCTCAGCATCAGACTGGTTTTTTTGTGTGTGAAATTGGGGGGTTTGTTACTGTCAAGCGCCCTACCTTGATCGAAAAAAAAAACTTGGCTTGATGAAAACTGTCAACCCTCGCTGACTCCAGTACACTTACGCTAAGATCACAGCCATTTCTTATTATTAATTACGTTTCATCACCACTTTTCCATCAACATATCAAAATACGGCCAAATATTTGCGAATTCCATGCTCTAGCTGAAGCGACAATGTATTTCTTTCTGATCTTACTGCAGTACAAAAGGAAAAGACGTCACTGTACATGCCATGAAGGCATATGTGCGACAGAATGCATAACTTCATGCCCCAGCATCTGTATACACACTCTGGAGGTTTTTTTTGGGGGGGGGGGGTAAAGTAAATATAAAATGTATCCCTATCCGGGCCTGTACAGACCCTTAGGGCAGGAGGTTGAGGCTGCCAGAATTTCTAGAAAATTGGCACATAAAGGTGATAGGTTTGTCAGCCGTACGCACCGGCCGCCTTTACCCCCTCAGGAGAAGACCCAGGCACTCATTTCTGTTAGACGCAGAGACGACTCCAAAGCCATAGTAAACGAAAAATTCCAATGAATCGAACCCGCGACATTCCGGCTTGTAGCGCAGTACCGCAAACAGTTGCGCCACCGCGTGCCCTGAACGTAGGCCGGCGAGAATAGAACCACGATCTCTCATTGGTCCAGCCCGTAGCGCAGTCACTATTTTGACTACGTTATCCTGGCAAGATCTGTAGGTAATGTTTTAATAAGCACACAAAATGCTCCCGAACCAGATCACTTCCACCAACAGCCCGGCATTAAGTTACTACACCATATGTGGATCATTCTTAATGAACGGAAAATACGATATCTAAAGCTAACGAACCAATTCCTTGTTCTATTTCTCCGTCTAGGACAATCGCACTGTCATGAGAACAATCTTACTGTGACGACTGCGAGAGGTAGTGATGGTCAGGTGAAGCGTTCAGTCTAGAAAACGTCACTTTCTGAAGTCACTTTTCGTGACTGAGTCACAGACTATTTGAGCACATTCTAACAAACGCACATGAAATGTTTTTCCATATTAGGTGTGAGTATAATCACGAAATGTTGGCTGCAAGGGATTATGAAGTTTGGGCAAGTGGAAGGCCCACTGCAGTTTTGCCGATATTCGTCCACAGTACTGAGGAAAGCTAATTAAGTAACTCTATGGAGAAGCGGCTTTCTTCAGAGCTGACAGCTCACTCAATTATTATACCAACCACTGCGCATGCACAAATTTATAAAATTTACACATTAAAACATTAAAAACGCTCCGACATGTTTCGGTCCTAGGACCATCATCAGGGAGCTATATCGTCCTTGCTAAAGTTACACTATTAAAAGTCACATTACTTTCACTACTCCAGTGAAATTAATATGACTTTTAATAGTGTAACTTTAGCAAGGACGATATAGCTCCCTGATGATGGTCCTAGGACCGAAACATGTCGGAGCGTTTTTAATGTTTTAATGTGTAAATTTTATAAA
>Ga0123354_10005507_pt1 | contig 18438 bp, 12 predicted proteins | sample TergutLab28metaG_2_FD_97872 | JGI IMG/M metagenome (GOLD analysis project Ga0123354, IMG submission 97872) | Labiotermes labralis P4 segment gut microbial communities from Petit-Saut dam, French Guiana - Lab288 P4 | ecosystem: Host-associated > Arthropoda: Insects > Digestive system > Gut ...
GGACCTTCTCCAGCCCCAGGATGTGATGAGCCGACATCGAGGTGCCAAACGACGCCGTCGCTATGGACGCTTGGGCGTCATCAGCCTGTTATCCCTAGAGTACCTTTTATCCGTTGAGCGATGGCCCTTCCACGAAGAACCACCGGATCACTATGGCCGACTTTCGTCTCTGCTTGACATGTACGTCTCGCAGTCAGGCTAGCTTGTGCCATTGCACTCAACAGCTGATTTCCGACCAGCTTGAGCTAACCATCGCGCGCCTCCGTTACTGTTTGGGAGGCGACCGCCCCAGTCAAACTACCCACCATGCAGGGTCCTTGTCCGTGATAACCGGACGAAGTTAGATACCAAGGAACATAAGGGTGGTATTTCACTTGCCACTCCACACGAGCTGACGCCCATGCTTCAAAGTGTCCCACCTATTCTACACATACGTTCCCTAATACCACTGCAAAGCTATAGTAAAGGTTCATAGGGTCTTTCCGTCTAACCGCGGGAACCCCGCATCTTCACGGGGAATTCAATTTCACTGAGTTGATGTTGGAGACAGTGGGGAAGTCGTTACGCCATTCGTGCAGGTCGGAACTTACCCGACAAGGAATTTCGCTACCTTAGGACCGTTATAGTTACGGCCGCCGTTTACTGGGGCTTCGATTCAATGCTTGCACATCTCCTCTTAACCTTCCAGCACCGGGCAGGCGTCAGACTTTATACGTCGTCCTGTTAGACTTCGCAAAGCCCTGTGTTTTTGATAAACAGTCGCCACCCCCAATTCTGTGCCCCCCACACAAACTTGCGTTCGCATGGGGCCCTCTTATTCCGAAGTTACGAGGGCAATTTGCCGAGTTCCTTCAACATCATTCTCTCAAGCGCCTGAGTATACTCAACTCGTCCACCTGTGTCGGTTTCGGGTACGATCTAAAAGCTGGTGCTATTTCCTGGACGCATATTGGATGCCATCGAAATCCGATAATCTCAAACATCCTTTACACGCCGTCACAACCAGCAGGCTGCGGAATATTAACCGCATTCCCATCGACTACGCCTTTCGGCCTCGCCTTAGGGGTCGGCTCACCCTGCGCGGATTACCCTTGCGCAGGAACCCTTGGACTTACGGCGAGAGTGTTTCTCACACTCTTTATCGTTACTTATGTCAGCATTCTCACTTCCGATACCTCCAACCGCCCTCCCGGGTCGATCTTCACAGGCTTACGGAACGCTCCGCTACCGCATAGCCTTACGGCTACACCCATCGCTTCGGTGGATGACTTAATCCCCGTTACATTTTCGGCGCAGGCCGGCTTAACTAGACCAGTGAGCTATTACGCTTTCTTTAAAGGATGGCTGCTTCTAAGCCAACCTCCTGGCTGTCTTGGCCTTCCCACATCCTTTCCAACTTAGTCACCACTTGGGGACCTTAGCGGATGGTCTGGGCTTTTTCCCTCTCGTCTATGGACCTTAGCACCCACAGACTGCCTCCCAGATTAAACTCTTCGGTATTCGGAGTTTGGTTAAGTTTGGTAAGGCTCGCGCCCCCCTAGCTCATCCAGTGCTCTACCCCCGAAGGTCATCATCTGAGGCTCTACCTAAATAGATTTCGCGGAGAACCAGCTATTTCCTGATTTGATTGGCCTTTCACCCCTAGCCACAGCTCATCCCCGCCTTTTTCAACAGGCGTGGGTTCGGCCCTCCAGTGGGTGTTACCCCACCTTCAGCCTGGCCATGGCTAGATCATCAGGTTTCGGGTCTCATTCATGCAACTAAGGCGCCCTATTCAGACTCGCTTTCGCTTCGCCTCCACCTATCGGTTTAAGCTTGCTGCATAAACGAACTCGCTGACCCATTATACAAAAGGTACGCTCTCACCCTTGCGGGCTCGAACTGTTTGTAAGCACTCGGTTTCAGGTACTTTTTCACTCCCCTCGTCGGGGTTCTTTTCACCTTTCCCTCACGGTACTTGTTCACTATCGGTCACAGAGGAGTACTTAGGCTTGGAGGGTGGTCCCCCCATCTTCAAACAGGATTTCACGTGTCCCGCCCTACTCGAACCTTCTGTCCTTCATCACCTTATACGGGGCTGTCACCCTCTATGGCTCACCTTTCCAGGTGATTCTAATCTGAAAAACAAAAGGATTGGCCTGGTCCGCGTTCGCTCGCCACTACTTGCGGAGTCTCGGTTGATTTCCTTTCCTCCAGGTACTTAGATGTTTCAGTTCCCTGGGTTTGCTTCATGAACCTATGGATTCAGTTCATGATACACCATGCGGTGTGGGTTTCCCCATTCGGACATTTCTGGATCAAAGCCTACTCGCAGCTCCCCAGAACTTATCGCAGCGTGTTACGTCCTTCATCGCCTCTCTGTGCCAAGGCATCCACCAAATGCTCTTGTCATACTTGATCCTTATCAGAAGCCCAGATGTTCTCAAAGATTTGTACCAACAAAATCTTATCTGAGATGCAAGAGCTGACATGTGATCTCAAACGCTCGTCTTCGGAATTTGCGTTTGGGGCTTTTAGGTGAAACCCCGAGAAATCTGTCTTGCGACCTTCTGACATGCTTGCCTTTATCGTTTCCCGCGAAGCTGAGGGACTCGACTCCCCAACCTTGCACGAAAAAGCAAGCGCTTTCACTTGGCAAAACCAGCTTTCATCACAAAAGCCGTTTTGCCTCTTTCCAATTCTATTCACAATGTCCAAGAACTTTTCTCCGTCCACCCAAAAGATGGCGGAAAAACTTTTTTTCTTCTACCGGAAACCTTTTTTTATTTAGGAGCAGCATGGCCAAGAAACTGATATTGATGAAGCCCGTCCATCAAAGCATTTCTTACAGTGTCACGCCGTTCTGGTTCAACATTTGACTTTGACAAATGCTGCCAAATATCATCTCTCAAAGAGATAGGCTTAATCTTGTATTTTTCAACACCTTCATAAGGCCGTCTAATCTCTAAAAAGCAAAACAAATCTTTATCTTTGAATTCAAACTTCAGCTTGCTCACCTCACTATGGCGCGCCGTCAGATATTCTCCATTTTGCCGAAACGCATAACCTACATATATGCCTGTCACTTCATTCATCTGAGCCTCCTTTATTTTAAGGTCGAAGCCTTGAGCTTGGTGGAGCTGATCGGGATCGAACCGACGACCCCCTGCTTGCAAAGCAGGTGCTCTCCCAGCTGAGCTACAGCCCCGCGCGAATACGCTTTTATTAAAAATGGTGGGCCTGGTAAGATTTGAACTTACGACCTCACGCTTATCAAGCGCGCGCTCTAACCAGCTGAGCTACAAGCCCGCTAACCTTCGCCACACAAGGCGGCTTTCTTTCTGGTTTCCGGAGAAGGGATGCGCCGACGGCGTTTTTGTCAGGGCCGTGAGAGCCCCGCGAAATATCAATATCCAAGACTCGCCTGTGAAGTAAATCCCAAGGGATTTAGATCAAACGGGCAAGATCCTTAGAAAGGAGGTGATCCAGCCGCAGGTTCCCCTACGGCTACCTTGTTACGACTTCGCCCCAGTCGCTGACTTCACCGTGGTCGGCTACCTCCCGAAGGTTAGCTCACCGACTTCAGATAAAACCAACTCCCATGGCGTGACGGGCGGTGTGTACAAGGCCCGGGAACGTATTCACCGTAGCATGCTGATCTACGATTACTAGCGATTCCAACTTCATGCACTCGAGTTGCAGAGTGCAATCCGAACTGAGATGGCTTTTGGGGATTCGCTCCGGCTCGCGCCTTCGCATCCCACTGTCACCACCATTGTAGTACGTGTGTAGCCCAGCCCGTAAGGGCCATGAGGACTTGACGTCATCCCCGCCTTCCTCCGGCTTATCACCGGCAGTTCCTTTAGAGTGCCCAACTGAATGGTAGCAACTAAAGGGGAGGGTTGCGCTCGTTGCGGGACTTAACCCAACATCTCACGACACGAGCTGACGACAGCCATGCAGCACCTGTGTTGAAGCCGGCCGAACCGAAGGATTTGATCTCTCAAATCCATACTTCACATGTCAAGAGCTGGTAAGGTTCTGCGCGTTGCGTCGAATTAAACCACATACTCCACCGCTTGTGCGGGCCCCCGTCAATTCATTTGAGTTTCAACCTTGCGGCCGTACTCCCCAGGCGGTATGCTTAGCGCGTTAGCTGCGACACCCAGAGGATAAACCCCCAAACGTCTAGCATACATCGTTTACAGCGTGGACTACCAGGGTATCTAATCCTGTTTGCTCCCCACGCTTTCGTGCCTCAGCGTCAATGTCGGACCAGTGAGCCGCCTTCGCCACCGGTGTTCTTTCCAATATCTACGAATTTCACCTCTACACTGGAAATTCCACTCACCTCTTCCGAATTCAAGCACGATAGTCTCAAGCGCAGTTCCCGAGTTAAGCTCGGGGCTTTCACACCTGACTTATCGCACCGCCTACGCACCCTTTACGCCCAGTAATTCCGAACAACGCTAGCTCCCTTCGTATTACCGCGGCTGCTGGCACGAAGTTAGCCGGAGCTTATTCTGTGGGTACCGTCATCATCGTCCCCACCAAAAGAATTTTACAACCCGAAGGCCTTCATCATTCACGCGGCATGGCTGGATCAGGGTTTCCCCCATTGTCCAATATTCCCCACTGCTGCCTCCCGTAGGAGTCTGGGCCGTGTCTCAGTCCCAGTGAGGCTGGTCATCCTCTCAGACCAGCTATAGATCGTAGTCTTGGTGAGCCGTTACCTCACCAACAAACTAATCTAGCGCGGGCCCATCTTTCGGCGATAAATCTTTCCCCCATAGGGATTATCCGGTATTAGCGTCAGTTTCCCGACGTTATTCCGAACCAAAAGGTAGGTTCCCACGTGTTACGCTCCCGTGCGCCACTGATGTATTGCTACACCCGTTCGACTTGCATGTGTTAAGCCTGCCGCCAGCGTTCGTTCTGAGCCATGATCAAACTCTCAAGTTGAACTTGACTTTTTAGCATTCGCTAAAAATCACTTAGCTATATTGTCTTGTCCAAAGGACAAGAACTCAAACCAAAATAAACAAGGGTTCTTCATTTCTCACTTTCACAAAGTTTCGTAAAGAAACTGTTGTAAAAGGTATTTCGAACTTGTCGACTTAGGATGAGCATCCAACATAACCGAAAACCTGACCTTAAAACTTGAGGGTTTAAGGTCGGCTGATTAAGATATTTCCGGCCAGCAACGCCAGAGATCCCGAAAGATCCCAAAACATCGCCCACCGCGAAAAACGCCGTCTGCGCATCCCTTCTCTATCATCATTCACAATGTCCAAGAAACGAGGGGCCGAAACCCCGAGGAAATCCCATGAAAAAAGCGACACCGTCAAGCGCCCCAAGCTGCTGATTCAGCTTGACTTGAGCCGTCCTGACATATCGCTAGTGTCAACAGATCACCCCTCGGCAGAAGCAATGAAGCATCTACCGACAAAACCCAACTTATTCTTTTTCAAGGGCGTTGTCCAGAGGAAAAATAACAATTTGTTGTGGATAATTAATTTTTCCTAAAAATGCCCTGAAACCCGCAGAAAAGCTTGTTTTTTTTCGCGCCCTTACAGCAAGCCGCTGATTTTAAAGCTCATAAAGCCCCGACAACTGACGATCAGATGGTCGTGAACATGGATTTTGACCGCCGCACAGGCCTGCAGGATCTGTCTTGTCATCTCAATATCCACGCGGCTCGGCTCAAGATCTCCGCTGGGATGATTATGAACCAGAACGATGGAGGATGCGTTTTTGTTCAGGGCGCTTTGGATAATCTCGCGCGGGAAGACCGTGATTTGATCGATCGTGCCGTATTTGAGAACTTCCTCGCCCAGTAAAAGGCCGTTGCGGTTGAGGAAAAGAACCAAAAACCGCTCCTTGCCTTCATGCGCGATCACCGCGCGGCAATAATCAACGATCCCTTCCCAATGTTTTAAAATAGGCTTGTTGATAATGCCTTCCTTCATCCTGCGCCGGCTAAGCTCACGCGAAACACGCAGCAGCACAATAGTCGCATCCTTCAAACCGAACGCGCGCAAATCATCCACCGAGGCGCTGCTGATCGCGTTCAAAGAACCGAATGTCTCAAGCAGGGATTTCACCAGCGGCTTGACATCGCGGCGCGGCATCGCGTTGAAGAAAAGAAGCTCCAAAACCTCATAGTCCGGCATGCCCGTGCCATCTGTTTCCAGAAACCGGCGACGCAGACGCGCGCGATGGCCAACGTAATGAAGATTTGACATGGGGTGATTTCTTTTTCCAGAACTTACAACAAACCATCAAACATAAGGCGGCAGAGTCCACCCTTTGGGGGAAAGCGTGAAAATCTCGCAGCCATCTTCCGTTACACCAAGAGAATGCTCAAACTGCGCCGACAAAGAGCGGTCTTTTGTCACAGCCGTCCAGCCATCGCTTAAAACTTTAACGCCGAACTTTCCGGCGTTAATCATAGGCTCGATAGTCAAAAACATGCCTTTGCGCAAAACTTCGCCTTCGCCTTTTTCGCCGTAATGCAAAACGGAAGGCGCGCAGTGAAACACGCGCCCAAGACCGTGACCACAGAAATCACGCACCACGGAAAAACCCAAAGGCTCGACATAGCTTTGAATGGCGTGGCCGATGTCGCCGATGGTCGCGCCGTCACGCACCACGGCAATGCCGCGCATCATCGCTTCATACGTCGTTTCAACCAGACGCCTTGCTTTTACGGAGATCTTGTCGCCGACATAATACATGCGGCTTGTATCGCCATACCACCCGTTCAGAATAACGGTGATATCAATATTGGCGACGTCCCCCTCTTCAAGCTTGCGCCCGTTTGGGATGCCGTGACAGACAACATGATTAAGCGAGATACATGTCGCGCGCGGATAGCCCCTGTAGCCAAGCGGCGCCGAAACCGCGCCGTGGCTTTTTGTGTAGTGATCGCAAAGCTCATCCAGCTCACCCGTCGTAACGCCGGGCTTGACGAAAGGCGTGATAAAATCCAGAACCTCTGCCGCCAGCCTTCCCGCATGGCGCATCCCTTCGAACCCTTCGGGCCCGTAACAGGGTGAATCATCTAGTTTTTCTTTTTGACCCGGCAAAGCACACCTGCTTTTTTAGCATACCATCAAGTGTAAAAAGCTACATTCATTCGCGCAGCGAGAGCAAGCGGAAAAAGGGGAATAACCCAGATCTTTCCGCTAAAGAAACGATGCCATTTTACGACATTTTAATCAAGCCCTGAAAAAAGCGCACCGCAAGAAAAAACATGGTACCCACCGCATAAAAAAGATAGCTTAGGATTAAGATGCTTCTTCCTGCCACAATGGGGTTCGCCTGATGCTCTACACCCGCTCCCTTGGTGATCGCTATACACCTCTTTTCCTTTTCAACGCTCTGGCGGCCGGCGCTCTGGCGCTGACGTTTTTTTTTCATCTCTCGCTTCTTTTCTGGACGCGCGACAATGTGGCCCTGATGATTTTTCCGGCGCTACAAAAGTTTTTTGATTTCTCAAAACCTAATTATTTGGCGCTTATCTGGCTTTTCGTGATGGGCGCCGGATTTTTGTGGTTTTTGGTGGATCATGTGCGCCTGATGCTTTGGAACCACAAGCAGGAACGCGCCACGCCGCACCCGCTGCGCGCGATCAAGCCGCTTTCCTTTATGATGACGCTTCTCCTTGCCTTTGTGACTTTTGTGTTTTTGATCCCCGGGCTTTGGGGCATTCGTGAATATCTTTTCCCGCTTGTTTTTCTGGGTCTGGCACTCGGCGTGTTTTTCGCCTTCAAAACCATGACGGCGACGCAGCCTTTCGCCACGCTTGAAAGCATCGCGCTTTTATCTTTTTGCGCGATAGGCTTTTCCATGATCGTGATTTTCACGCAGAAGATCGCTTATGTATATGCCGGTCATTTTCTGAGTTTGTTTTGCCTTGCCGGTATTTTCTTTGTCGCGGCAAAAGCCTGTTTCAGCGGCCTTATAACGGCGCTGAAAGACATCAAATCCGCCGTCGAAAAAGCAACTTTGCTGTGGTTTTGTGTCCCTGTTCTTGCGCTTTTGGCTGTTGTCCTACAGCGTCAGGATCTGGCGCTTGTGGTAGGCCTGCAAGGCGCGCGCGCGCCTTTATGGACAATAAACGCCCTTGCTGTTATGCTGAGCTTTATCCTTTTTCTTACCGCCTTGGCCTTGGCGGCAAGCCGCGAAAGCGGCTTTCTTGCGCTGATTTTTAAAAATGATTCCTTTTCCGTAGGCTCCTACACGCTGGTTCTTGGCCTTGTGGGGATTTTTGTGGTCGGGCATTTTCTTATCATGAACGGCCTTGTCACCGCCGGAATCATGGAGCGCTATTCTTTAGGCTTCTGGCTTGCCTACACCCCCCTCGTCCTGATTCAGGCTGGTGCCATCTGGGGTCACCTTAAACTCAACGCCAAGCTTTTCGGGGCGAGGAAAGCTTAGCGGTATCCATTCGGATTCTGCGACTGCCAGCGCCAGCCATCTTCGCACATTTTTTCCAGATCACGTTGCGCGCGCCAGCCCAAAAGCTTTTGCGCATGAGAAGGATCAGCATAAGAGACAGCCAGATCACCCGCGCGGCGCGGCCCTGTTTTATAGGGAATGTTGCGGCCCGAAGCCTTTTCAAAAGCTTTCACAACTTCCAAAACGGACGAGCCTTTGCCGGTGCCTAAATTGACCGTAAAGCTTTCTTCATGCGCCGCCAGATGTTCAACCGCTTTGACATGGCCCAGCGCCAGATCCACGACATGAATATAATCCCGCACGCCCGTGCCGTCCGGCGTGTCATAATCACTGCCCCAGACATTCAAAAAAGGCCGCTTGCCCACCGCGACTTGCGCGATATAAGGGAAAAGATTATTGGGAATATCCAAAGGATCTTCCCCGATAAGCCCGCTTTCATGCGCGCCGATGGGGTTAAAATAGCGCAAAAGTCCCGCGTGGAAACGAGGATAGGCGGCTGTAAAATCGCCGATCATCGCCTCCACCACAATTTTAGTCTGCCCATAAGGATTCACCGCCGCAAGCGGGTGCGATTCCGTATAGGGCAAAAACTTGGGCTCTCCATAAACCGTGGCCGAGGAGCTGAAAACCAGAGCCCGCACATCACGCTTGGCCATGATTTCCAAAAGCCGCAGCGAGCCGGCAACATTATTGTCATAGTAAAGAAGCGGCTTTTCCACCGACTCGCCTACCGCTTTAAGGCCAGCGAAATGGATCACGGCCTGCGAAGGATATTTCTCAAGCGCTTCATCCATGCCTTGCGCATCGCGCACATCGCCAAGGATAAAAGCGGGGCGCTGCCCTGTAATCGCCTCGATCCGGTCCACGACAACGGCGCTGGAGTTGGAAAGATTGTCGTAAAGAACAACCTCATGCCCCGCCTCGATCAACGCCACGCAGCTGTGCGAACCTATATAACCGGCCCCGCCTGTCACAAAAACGCGCATAAAGCCCCTCTCCTTTTTCTTTTCCGGAAAACCCATTATAGCGGCAAAAAGCCGGAAAAAAAAGGGAGCCTAAGCTCCCTTTTTCTAACTTTGCCTGCCATGATACTTTAGGCAGCGCCCGTTTTCTTACGGACGCCATAGGCCGCCAAAGCCGCCATACCAAGGCCGAAGAGCGGCAGAGCCGCCGGAAGCGGCACTTCGCTGCTGTCAAGCGCTGTGACCTTGCCGGTCAGCGTGAAGGAGCCGGGGCCGCCCGTCAGATTCAGCACTGTGGCCTGAATCATCAAACCAATATCAATGACCGCTTGGCTGAGATTGGTGATGGTGATGTAACCGGCATTGGCGGCAACATCCCAAACGGCAGCGATCAGAATATCATCCTGCGCGCCGACAAGCTGTGTTCTTTCGGTGCTGTTCATCCCGAAGGTCGAAAAAGCAAAAATCTGATCCGCCTGAGCGATCGCCGATCCCACCAAGGGAAGAACGCCCGAGAAGGAATAATCAAAACGAACTTCAGAACGTCCGGCCAATGTGCCGACCAGATCAAAATCAAGAGTCGATTCGCCGCGCTGGCCGAAAGCGCCATAGCAACCACAGTCACTGCCGACATAAAAATCCTGCGCATGGTCGATCACCACACTCGCCGCCTGCGCGGGAGCGCCGCCCCACATCATCGCTACGGCAAAAAGAACAGCCCATAGTATTTTTCTCATCACAAAAACCTTTCCTTTTGATTGGAGGCAAAGTTGCTGGTCAGCAATCGCGGAATCAGTTTTAACAAATTACAAAAGAGCAGGCAACAAAATTATGGTTAAACCATGGAGTTATCAGGCCATACTTATGGTTGTTTCACAGCGGGAACAATCCGCATTGTTTATGAATCCGATCTTCCCCTATCGCTCAAGGCGTCGGCGGTGCGCCTTGCAGCCTGTTCAAAAGCACTTGCGCCTCTTTTTGGCCTGCGAAACGTTCTTGTTTTTGCATGGCTTTTTCAAGCGCGCTTTTGGCCTCGCCAAACCGGTTGATCTGATACAGCAACACACCGTAATGATAATAAATCTCGGCGCTCAGATTTTGGTCGTTCGCCATAAGGCGCTCATAAAGAGCCAGTGCCTGAGGATAGCGCTCCTGCTTAAAATAAATCCACGCCAAGGTATCAATCTGGTTCGGGTCCGTGCTGCGGATAAAGCGCTCGGCCAAAAGACGCGCGCGCTCAAGATCCGGCGAATCCGGCGCGCTTGTATCAGCAAGAAACTGCGCCAGATTGTTGAGGATCACCACATTATCGGGGTTGCGTGCAAGAAAAGAATTGTAAAGCTTTTTCACCTCGTCATAACGCCGCGCCGCTATCAAAAGCTCGGCGCGCATCAAGGCAATGCGCAAATTGGCCGGCATGGCATCCTGCGCTTTTTTCAAAAGATCCAAAGCCTTTTCCGACTGCCCCTTTGCAAGATAAAGCCGCGCGCGGGAAAGATAGGGAAGCGGCACCTGTACCCCTTCCGCAATGGATTGTTCAAAAGCCTCCGCCGCCTTTTCAAAATCTTCTGTCTGGCGAAAGGCTTCCCCAAGATAAGTCAAAACCAAAGGCGTTCGGGCCGGCAGCGCCGTCAGATAAACAATCAAGCCCTGATAATCCTTGGCCTCGACATAAAGATCAACCATCGCCGTCAATGCATAATGCGCTGTTGGCGCCAAAGGATCAGTTGCCATGACCTTTTGATAAAGCGCGCGCGCTTTTTCTTTTTCGCCCTGCCCTTGCGCCATCTGCGCTTGCAAAAACAACGCCACCAGACTTTGGTTTTCAAGCGTCTCTAATGTTTCAAGCGCTTTTTGCGCCGCGCTCCAACGTTTGGCGCCTATATTAAAGCGAACCTTGCTTTCCCACGCCACAGCATGCTGGGGGTTCACGGCAATAACATCATCCAAAAGCACCAAAGCGCGATCAGTTTCCCCCCGTGCGGACAAAAGCTGCGCTAAGCGCACCTTGGCCGTGACATTGGTCGGGGCAAGCAAGGCAAGCTCGGTCAACGTATCCACCGCCAGATCCAAAAAGCCCTGCGCTAAAACGGCCTCGGCCAAAAGCTGCCTTGCCGGATGAATCTGCGGGTCATCCCGCAGAATAGTGCGCAAAAGAACAATCGCGTCCTGAAGATCGCCGGTTTCATAAAGCGCCTGCGCGCGCACAAAAAGAGCATCGCGGTTGTTGGGATCTTTTTGCAAAACCTGCTCGGCCAGCTGTTTGGCGACAAGCTTGTTGCCCTTGATAAATTGAAGTCTGGCAAGCGCCGTCTGCGCATGCTGCGCAAAGCTCTGATCTTCAATATGAAGGCCGCCTTTTATGATTTCCTCTAAAAGAACAATGACGCGGTCTGTGGCATCATGCTTGCTGTAAAGCTCGGCCAGCCAGAAATAAGGCGCGCCTTGATCGGGATCATCCTTGATGTAGGCCTTGATTTCTTTTTCAGCGGCTTCAAGACCGTGATTGGCTGCAAGAAAAGCCACAAGCTTTTGCTTCATCGCCCAGCTTGTCGGCATGGCTTCAATACCTTGGCGCAAAACCGCCTCAGCCTCAGCCCTGCGACCGGCCTGAACATAGGCATTGGCTAAATCATCACGAAATCGGACTTCCGCAGGTTTAAGCTGAAAGATGATCTGATAAGCCTCGGCGATTTTATCGACATTCTCCTGCCGCTCGTAAATAAGGGCTTTCAGGCGCAAAAGCGCAACATTATCAGGATTAAGCTTAATCGCCTGCTCGATGGTTTCAACGGCTTTGTCAAGCTGCTGCTGCTCGGCATAAAGACCAGCAAGAACTGTGAAAGCCGTGACGTTTGAAGGCTCCAAAGCAAGCGCATCGCGCGCTTTTTTCTCAGCCTCAACCATATTTTTCATGCCAAGATAAAAGGCCGCGTAAAGCGCATGGGCTTGGGCATCTTTCGGATTCGTCTCAAGCAAGGCCTGAATGCGCGTCAGCGCAAGTTCATACCGCTTGCCGGCAAGAAAATACTGCGCCAGCTTCTCAAGCGCCGGCGTGTAATGAGAGTCCTGCTGCTCGGCGATAAGAAAACGGCTCAAAGCGCGCTGCAGATTGCCTTCCGCCTCGTCAACCAATCCCAGATGGTAGCGCGCGCCGGCGTCAGCCGGATTGATACGCGCCGCGTTAAGATAGGCAAGCCGCGCCTTTTTAAGATCGCCCTGCGCAAAGAGCGCATTGCCGCGCTCGATATATCTGGTCTGCTTTTCTTCCTGACTGTCGCAGCCTGCAAGAGAAAGAACGAAAAACAAAAGGATCAGCGTTTTTTTCATAAAATATTCTCCTATCTGCGGCGGGAAGGCACCAAAGAAAGCTGGTCGTTCAAGACAATGCCCACAACGGCCGCCGCCGATAAAATCTCAAGACAGCGCTTGATGTCGGCGGCCTGTGTCTGGCCTTGCCGTACGACAAGCATCACGGCATCGACATAAGGCAAAAAGGCCAAAGGATCATCTTGCGCCAGCAAAGGCGGCATATCGTAAATAATCAGGCGGTCGGGATAGCGCATCTTCATCTCATGCGCCAGCGCCCCCATGCGCGGGGAAGACAGAATCTCAGAGGAATGGTCAACCCGCCCGCCCGCCGGCAAAAACATCAAACGCTCAAAAGGAAGGCGCAGCAAGCAAGACGCCACATCCGCCGTGCCGGCAAGATAATCCACAAGGCCGCGATCCACTTGAAGACCGAGATATTTATGCGCCGATGGTTTGCGCAAATCCAGATCCGCCAGCAAAATCGTCTGTTTGACGTCTTGAGCGATGCTGATGGCAAGGTTAAGCGCAAGCGTGGTCTTGCCGTCACCATAATTCGGGCTTGTGATCGCAAGCGTTTTAAAGTTGTTTTTACGCATGGTTTGTAAAATCTGCGTGCGCAAAAGACGGATTAAATCCGCTTCCCGCGTTTTGGGATGATGCGCGAAAATAAGGTTTTTCTCTAAAACCTCTTCATCCACCACAGTCGTGGAAGCGGGCAGCACTTCAGGCGCAAACGCTTTGGCCTGCGCAGGCATAGCGCCATGTTCGCCCCCTTGGGCGGCGCGGGCCTGCCGTGCTTTTTCTAAAGCTCTTTCCAGCTTGTCCATAAGTTTACGCTCCTAAACAAAGCCCAGTTTCAACATGACCATCGACACCAGCACATCAAGCGGCATGACGATCATATGAAAAAGCACCATCGCAATCAAAACAACCGCAGCCAAAACCAGAAAACGCCATTTGTAGCGGCGCAGCGCCACATGATGCGGCGTATGATGTTCAAGATGCGGCACGACGACAAGCGGGGCGACCCCGACAAGGCTTTCCAGATGGCGCGCGCCCGTGACGGTCGGATAGAGCAGCTGCCGCGCGACAATCAAGGAAAAAGCCACCATAAAGGACAGGAAAAACCCGCCCACAAGAAACAAAGCGCGCGAAGGCGACGTTTCCGTGGGCAGCTCCGGCGGATTGATGATGACAAGACGCTGGCCGACACGGTCCTGCTCAATCGCCTCCACCATCTCCGAATTGAGTTTTTGCGCTTTAAGCTCACGATAGCGCGTCTGCGCATTGTCATAATCGCGCGTCAGCGCCGCAAGCTGCTTTTCGACATCAGGATTGTCGGCAACGGCCTGCTGGCGTTTTTCAATTTCCGCTATAAGGGATTTTTTCTGCGCCTCAAGCGCGCGCGCCTGCGTTTCACCCGCGCGCAGCCGCGCAACAACCTGCAAATAAGCCGGATTATCCGCATCATCCTGAACACCGGCAAGATCATCCGTCGGCGCTTTGGCAAGCTGGGCCTTATAGCCTTCAATTTTCTTTTTCAGCGCCAGAACATCAGGGTGCTTTTCGCCCTGCGAAGCTTTAAGCCTTGTATATTTGGCTTGCGCGTCATTCAAAAGACCGCGCAACTGCCCTGTCGAGGCCGCGCCGCGCAGCCCCATCTGATCTTCCATAGCCTGAATCTGGCGGGTGATGTTCAGCACATCAGGATGGGCGGGGCCGTATTTGGCTGTGAGGGTCGCATAGTCCGAACGCAAAGCGCGAAGCTGGATCGAAGGCGTGGTCACGGGGCCGCCATCCGAGGTGATACGCGCATAAGGATCAATAGATGCCAGCTGCGCGCGCAAAGCGCCTTGCGTGCCGATATTGGCCGCAATCTGGCTTTCGAGATTTTGCAGATTCAGCAGCATGGACGTCACGGCCTGCTGGTTGAAGGCCAGAGATTCAGGCCTCACATCGCCATATTTGGCGCGAAAGGCGGCGATGCGCGACTCTTGCTCGGACAAAGATTTTTCAAGAACCTTGAGCTGCGATTCAAGAAACGCCGTGGTTTCCTTGGCCTGCGTGCGGCGCATCTTGATATCTTCATCAAGGAAGCGGTTGACGATCTCGCTGGTCACGCGCTGCGCGGCGGCGGGACTTTCGTAATCAAAGCCGACATTGAATGCAATCGCCGAAAGCTGGCCGACCGACATTTTCTGAACGGAAGACGGATTGGCGATGGAGCCGCTTAAAAGATCAATCCGCACGCTTCTGCGCATGCTTTCGGCCACATCGGCCACAGGGCGCTGCTGGCGCAGACGGGGATAAAGATCATATTTCGTGATGATCTCAACCAAAGATCCCGTTGACAAAACCTTCTGCCGTAAATAGCTGATGCGCGTGTCCGCAAAGGTTTCACGCTCGCGGCGGGAGGAACCCTCACTGACCAAAACCTCCGGCAAAGCCACTTCAACCGTAGCAACCGAGCGGTAATTAGACCAGCGCAGCGCAAGAAAAGAAGACAGGATCAAGCCCGCGCAAAGAACGATCAAAAAAAACTTTTTGCGCCGTTTAAGCGCGGAAAGAAAATCAACAAAATCGAACTCTTCCATCTATATCGTCCTTTTCCTTACGCCTGTCTTTGTGCCTTTTAAAGATCCACCTCGGGCTGCCAAGCAAGGCCTAAAAACACAGCGTGACGCTGCGCCGTCTGAGGTGCCCCCCTCAATTTTTCATTCCTATAGCTATAAGAAGCCGTCAAATCCACCGTTTTCGTAACATGATAAAAAAGCCCCAGACGTCCCGCATAAACCCGATCCACATCGCCCAAAACCGTATCACCGGCATCCGAAAACTGATAGCGCAAAAACCCGCGCACGCTGAAATAGGGGTCAAACCTGTGACGCCCTTCCGCAAAAACCGTTGTCAGCAGAGAATCCTGCCCGTTGGCATAGGATTGCTGCGCGCGCATCCCGCCCAGTTTAACCTCGCTTTGCTCGCTTTTATAGCTCAGGTCAGAGGCGAAAACATAATTCCACTTCCAAGCTCTGTCGGGAAGCCCCGCCACCTTATGGCGCGAAGCTTCATGCCCGTAACGCGCCTGAAAATGAAGCCGCTCCGTCAGTGCGGATCTGACCCCGACAAAGGGCCCTGCGCTGTCCACGCGATGATCCGGCCCCTCATCCGATTCATAGCGCCGCCATCGCGCTCCCAAAAGGCCGGTCACCCGCTCCGAAAAACTGTAAGCATAGCTCGGCGCGGCGGAAATCGTATGGTAATCCGTGAAGTAAGTCCCGTCATACCGCGCCACGCGCGCATTGGCCTCAAGCCCCAGACTCCCGCGCTCTGATAAGGCATAGCGGATCTCGGGCCCGCCTTCAAAAACCGTCCGGCGGATGGCCTTGTCCGGCGCAAGCCCCACATCCGAGATCTCGCGCGTCAAAGTCGTGTCATGCACAGCCTTCAGCGCCAGCGCGGTTTCAAGCCTTTGCGTGCGCAGAGCCAGCCGGCCCTCGCCCCCGAAATCCACGCTGTTAAACCGGCCCCTGTCATAAAGATTATTATCCACCCACCCCGCAATATTATAGGAGGAGGTCGGCATATCCTGCTCAAACCCCAGACGCAGAGATGTCTTCGACCCCCAAAGCTCCTGCGGGTTCACATGCCGCATCAAGGGGTTGGAATCATAAACGCCCTGCGTTGACAAACTTGTCTTGAGCTGCGGCGTGGCCATGGCTGCGCCGGCCGTCAAGGCAAGAAGCGCCGCGCCCGCCAGAATGATTTTAAGTCCGTTCATAAAGCCCTCAACCCTTTAAACATTAGAAGATGCCGGAAGTCGGCACCACAATCACATCCCCGGGCAAAAGCCTGAGATCCTCATCAAGTTTCCGACCGGCTGCGATGGCCTTGTAGGGGTAATTGATAGAGGTTTTCTTCCCGTCCACTTCACGCAAGATGATGATTTTGCCCTCACTGGCATAAGGCGTCAGCCCGCCGACATTGGACAAAGCCTGCATCACAGTCATGTTTCCTGTGATAATGACATCGCCCGGCCTTGCGACCTGCCCCAAAACACTGACCTTATGCCCTGCGGGCGAGCGCACCATAATGGTCACGGTCGCATCGGGGATAGCCGATTTAAGCCGTTTTTTGATTAATTGCTGCGCCTGAGCGATGGTCTGCCCCGCCACGGCCACGGTGCCGGCCAGAGGAAAAGTCACGGTTCCATCCGAAAGCACCACAAGCTCGCGGTCCATACCTTCTTCTTTCCACACGGAAATCTGAAGCACATCCCCCGGGCGGATATGGAAAACAGGCTCCTTATCCTGCGCCAGCGCGGGCGCAAAAGACAAGCCCAGCACAGCCAGAAGCAAACAACACAATAAAGGCCTTCTCATCACATAAAACTCCCATGGCAGCAAACGGCCCGCAGAAAAGCAGCACCGTGCGGTACATTATCGTAAGCCTTTCCAAAAAGAAAGGGCACTTCAACAGCTAAAGAAAGAATAAGGCGTTTCAGAGCCTTTTTTTTGGCCCTTGAATGAAAACCCCCAAGACCGCTATAACAACGCCTCATGTATGAGAATTACTTCAACTTTAACGCGCTGCCCTTCACGCTTTTGCCGGATCAGGCGATGCTTTTCCCAAGCCGTCGGCACAAGCAGGTGATGACGATGCTTGACTACGGCCTGTTAAGTCAGGCCGGTTTTATCGTGATTACAGGTGACGTGGGCGCGGGTAAAACCACCGTACTGCGCCGTTTTATGAAAGGCCTTGACCGCAGCGTTGTGATTGGAATGATTACCAATCCCAGCACTTCATTCAGCACGCTGCTTAAATGGGTGGCGCACGCTTTTGATATTGAAAACGCCGCCGCCATCAACGCAGGCGATACGGCCACACTTTATCAGGCCTTCGTTGCCTTCCTGCTTGACCAGTACGCCGCCGGACGGCGCGTGGTGCTTGTGATTGATGAAGCGCAAAATATGCCGTCCGAAATGCTGGAGGAGCTGCGCATGCTCTCCAACGTCAACAATGAAAAAGACATGTTGTTGCAAATGGTGCTGGTGGGGCAGCCTGAGCTTTTGGAAACACTCAAACGCGATAATCTCCGGCAGTTTGTCCAGCGTATAAGCGCGCATTGCCATCTTAACCCCCTGGACGCCGAGGAAACGCGCGCCTATATCCACCACCGCCTTTTTTATGTCGGCGGGCGCAAAGATCTTTTCGATGAAGCCGCCATGGCGGCGATTTATTACTTCGCCAGCGGCGTGCCGAGGCTGATTAATATGCTGGCGGATCAGGCCCTGATCTATGCCTTCGGCGAAGACGCAACCCGCATTAGCCTTGAAATGATCTTCGAGGTCACCGCCGACCGCGCCCGCTCCGGCCTCTCCCCCTATAAACCCCTACCCAAGCCGCAAACCCTGGAAGCCCTGGCCCTGGAAACCAAAGACATCCACAGCCGCTTTTTGACAATGGCCGCACAAGAAAAAGCCTGAACCCTCTTAGCCCTCCCCCCTTGCGGGGGAGGGCTTATTCTCTTGCTTCGAATTACGCTCTGGACAAAACCCAAAAACATTTGCTAAACCCAGCTCTCTTATTATAAGGGCGATTAGCTCAGTTGGTAGAGCAGCTGACTCTTAATCAGCGGGTCGCGGGTTCGAGCCCCTCATCGCCCACCACTTAAAACATAAGCGCTGGACTTAACGCCGCCCAACCCCCCCCTACCCCGCAACCA
>Ga0123354_10005512_pt1 | contig 18434 bp, 16 predicted proteins | sample TergutLab28metaG_2_FD_97872 | JGI IMG/M metagenome (GOLD analysis project Ga0123354, IMG submission 97872) | Labiotermes labralis P4 segment gut microbial communities from Petit-Saut dam, French Guiana - Lab288 P4 | ecosystem: Host-associated > Arthropoda: Insects > Digestive system > Gut ...
GTATATAGACAGGTGGCGGGCGCTTGTGAGTGCGGTAATGAACCTTCGGGTTCCGTGAAATGCGGGGAATTTCTTGACTAGCTGCAAACCAGTTAGCTGCTCAAGAAGGACTCAGCACCATGGAGTAAGTAAGAAATTAAGTAAGTAAGACATGCAACCCGAAAAGCCAGGCATCGTCTTCCAAGGGAGATGACAGTGGAGTCATGTTGGTCAAAAGCAGATAAATTTCATTTCTGAGAACAAAGAGCTTTTAGCAGCCTGTATGTTCATGACCCATTTCTGCATGGCGAAACAGTCTAGAACTCAAAGGTCGGTTTTTTTTTGTCAAAATTGATTACTTCCGCTGCTTCGGTGACGGTTTCGTATAAATTTCAGGTTCAGTTTCTTCGAAGCTAGTGCTTGCCTGTGGATGAGACAGTGACTACAGTAACTGAACTGCTTTCCTTTTTCACCCACGAAACGAAATGAAAATATTTAAAACAAGTTTAATAACAACAATAATAATAAATATTCGTAAATGTTTATAATTGAAAAGTGACAATTCCTACATTCCTTCGGCTACCCCCGTTTGAGAAGTACTGTTCTAATGTGGCCGTTACTTGTGGCGAAATGATTCCTGGTGTTCGTTAAGATCATTCTGCTGTTAGGTCTTGAAACATGAAAGAAGGTAACAAATGCCGGATACCACTTATGGAAGTACAAAAACGGGAGTACAGTGTTTACTGTTATGGTCAGCGGGCAGCACAGACGGCAAAGAATGCTACGTCCCAAGTAAACGTCAGTGTTGCCAAGTGGCAGGTCTGTAAATTCGGGTTTCGACTCGTGCAAATATTGTTTGCAGTGTCATATACTCGTATTTTATCATTATAAGTCGGAGTTGTGCATTTCGTTCACCAGCATGCACCATCAGCGCGAGAAACCGGTAATTTGTTTTGGTTGCTTAAAAAAATTGCTTCGTTGGACATTTTTCGATGCGTACGTGGTTGAGGTTCCACGGAGTGGAATGATTGCGTGCAGCATGAGGAAGGAATGCAAGCTGGGTATCCTCGCAATAATCGTCCATAGACGCCATGCTAGACCATGTCATCGTAAGCGTCAGGGATTCAGAAAGAGGAGATTCCGAGTCTATGATGTAGACCAGTGGCGTACCCAGGAATTTTGTTCGGGGGTAGGGGGGGGGGAGGGGCGGGGTTGAGGACAGAGGACAGACAGAACGGGGATCTGGGGGCGGCAGGCCCCTAGTCAGGGGTTCTGGAGGGAACTGTAATTTGGTACAAGAAATTTCATTTCATATAGTAAAGTTTTCTTAATTTTTAGTACTTTAAGACTATTTACGATGACAACGAATTTATTTGTCATTGTTAATGTAAAACAATTGCGAACCGGCGGTAGTTTTAGAATTTTACTGCCCTTTTTCCGAACATCTTGGGGTGTTGGCGTCCTAAATCCAGCAATTTTTAGCAGTTTTCACAATCGGGTTGAGTATGGCACGATTTTGGGGGGCCTTCGGAATTTCGGGGGGGGGGGCTTGAACCCCCCCCCAACCCCCACTTCGGTAAGCCACTGATGTAGACGATTAAGATATTTGTATTTCACATAATCCGAAAGGCTTACAGCAACTGAATGCAAGAAATCTCTTGGGCTGCCATCCTCGAGAGAGATTTACTATATGTATATTGTGTTCATAACAAAAACGGATTAATTGGTAACTGACACGTGCAGCATTCGTAGCGCACTGTTTTTGTACTGGTGCTGTACTGTGTACTGGTTGCATCCTTCTTACAGCGGAAGTTGCTCAACGTTGTAACAACATCCCTTGCTCCTATGGGAAACATTCCGCTTTCCCCCTTTCCGTCCTGCTTTGAATTATAGTTTTGCACATCACGATTTCAATTCCAGTATTTTAGTGCGCCCAGTGATTACTTCCTCTCCCAACAGCTTTAATTGTCCAGAATCTTAAATTCCATCACGAAGCTTATTTCTGCGATTTTTATTGATCAAACAAACAACGATTCTTTACCTGTACAGCACATCAACTGACTGGTTTTTACAGCCGAAACAGAGTGTGTTTACTGCGCGGAGCGAACTGGGTCTTTCCGTAGATGAGTTCTTTTTTTGAACTCTGATTTTCATTTCAAGCGATCTCATCAAGAATTACGCAAATGAAACACTGATCTGACGCAGTGGCTTACCGGGGGGGGGTTCAAACCCCCCCCCCGAAATATTCCGAGGGATCTCCAAAATCGTGCCAAACTCAACCCGAATGTGAAAACTGTTAAAAATTGTTGAATTTAGGATGCCAACACCCCAAGATGTTCGGAAAAAAGGCAGTAAAATTCTAAAACTACAGCCGGTTCGCAACTGTTTTACATTAGCAATGACAAAGAAATTGGCTGTCATCATAAATAGTCTTAACGTACCAAAAATAAAAAAAAAATTACTAAATGAAATTAAATTTCTTGTACCAAATTACAACTGCCTCCAGAACCCCTGACTAGGGGGCTACCGCCCCCAGATCCCCGTTCTGTCTGTCCTCAACTGAATTTGTTGAACCCCCCCCCCACGAACAAAATTCCCGGGTACGCCACTGATCTGACGGATCACTAACTGGAGCCATTGCTAACTGTAAGTTACATGGTTTGACGCGGGACGTAAATTAAATACGTATTTCTGAAGTTTCCACAGACTGTTGGATATAGGGTGGCTAAGGAAATATTGAACCATTAAACATTGTTTAGCCTCTATTACGTATAGAATGTAGCTCCGAGTACATACTGCTCACCCATTGCAATACAGAAGTATGCATAATTGTTTCTAGTGCGCAGTTTGTTCAATGTGACAACCATTTTGCCTCAAGGCATGTGTAAAACGAGCGTGCGGCACGGTTGGATACTTAGTTAAAGTATTTGGTTCCATTATTACCCCAGGTTTCTTCGTGAATACTCTCTGCTTCAAGAAGTGCCATAGTACAAGGTCCCAGAGTTTGGTATCGGGGCTCGTGGCACGGCGCATAGTGGCGAGTGCTTACTCTGTCACAGCAGTTTTATTAGGAAAAAACAACGACTACGTTATTTAACCGTGGCGTTGGTCCGTACCGTGTAACTCATTGTGTTTGCATTGGCTTTCCAGTAGAAAAAGTTTCGGCATGAATTTGTTACACGTTATGTTCAAACAACGGTCAGAGGTAACCGTGTTATCAAAGAACGAGAGAGGCAAAGTACGTTGTAATGTAACATTAAGGAAAAGAAATAATATTACATATTCTGAGTGTGATATCCAGTACGTAACGCGCATGCGCCGTGTTATATTGTCATCTATGGTCTCCCGGGCTCTACAATATTTTTTCCACATCGTCTCATAAACGGTGCGATTTTCGGAACAAAGATTATTGAACATAATATATGTGTTATAGTTGTCTCTACATATTTTAGCAGAAACATTTCTCATTCTAAAAGAATTCAGCGAGATATTACCCTAAATATGTGGACCGGCTAGCTCAGTCGGTATAGCGACTGACTACGGACTGGACGGTCTGGGATCGAATTCCGGTGGGGACGAGATTTTCCGCTCGTCCAGACCTGCCCTGGTTCCCACCCAGCCTCCTGTAAAATGGGTACCGGGTCTTTCCCGGGAGGTAAAGTGCGACCGAGGCGTGCTGCTGACCACTCATCCCCTTCTAGTGCCGCGGTCATGGAAGAGTAGAGCTATACCTCTACCCACCCTCTGGGCTACAATGGGCCTGTAACGGGATCACTTTACCTCTTATTACCCTAAATATACATAGGTGTTCATGTAAAGTACCTGTTATTCTTGTCAGATTTTAATTGAACTTGCATTTTGTCCACAAATTTTCGAAAGGTACAAACTAAATTTCATGAAAATCTGTCCAGTGGAAGCCGAGTTGTTCCATGCGGGCGGATGGACGGACAGACACGACGAAACTAAGAGTCGCTTTTCGCAATTTTGCCAACGTGCCTAAAAGGGTCCGATTATTCCGTGTCTTGGTGGGAGGGAAAGAAAGCACGAGTACTTCTTAGTCGGAATTTTCTGACCTGTTTACCCCATGGGCCATAGTCGAGCAGTCTTTTTAACGACTCAATACAAATGAAAATCTTTACCAAATACCTTCACTGGCATGAAGATATTACGCTGCACACTAGACTCGTTTCCAATAAATATTACTGTAGCCCGCAAATTTTGATGTTTCTTGTCCGTACTGTGTACTGAAAAGTCACACAGCAAATTATTCAGTATTTTATGCGCCATCTTGTAGTTCTCCGCACTGAACTATAATAGAGCCGTCAGGGAGTAATCTATCAGCAAGCAGTTAAGAGAATTCTGAAATGCAGTTCTGTATAATTTTACTGAACTTCGTGGGAAATTTAGTGTCATACAACGAAATAAGGCTTTGAATTACAACGCTGAATACCGTCCATTTTTTTAGGCCACCGCGTTGTTCTCTTTTAAACTCGAAAAAAAAAGGTCTTACTTTTCACGGATTTCTTGCCACGCAAGATTTGAGATCTATGTGGCTGGTGATGTTTATGCATCAGATTTTGGTACTGATGATGGTAGAGTTCAGTTGAAATGTGATGGCACACGATGACGCACGGTAGGGGAAGTGAAGGGGAAACTGGCGAATGGAGTGGGTAGCCACTACCCTGCACACTACCTCGGAACATGGTGTATCCAGCATTACTACCGCTGACGCGCACAACTCGGCTGCCAGTAGTCTACTGAACTGACGCCCCCGCCGATTTAAATGGACTCGTCCGTTTCGCATAAAGAAAAAAATCTGGTTTCTGCGAGTGTGTCGTCACATTTCAACTGGCCTCTACGAAACTCGACGCTGAAGGCGTGCAGATATGCAGGCCTGTCAGAAATGTCACCCTTTTGTGAACATTATAACGAATGTGTTGTTTCCAGAGTTGTGTGAAGTGGTTGGTATATTCTTTGGTTATTTCAAGGCTTTTTCTTTCACGTACGACTGGTAGGAAGACTGGAAGGGATGTGTTGTGATGTAAGATAATATCCCAGAATTTGCTGTATGGTTCAGTTAAATTGCAAAATACGTTGCTCTAGTCGGTCCCGAATCTCGATCCGAAAAATGGACACTTCGAGCACGAAGCAGTTATTGTGAGATTATTTTTGGAGAGACTGTACATGCAACCAGTTGTGGCTGTATCCTGTGTTGTTTACCGCTTTTAAGAAAGATCACGGTCGGAAAACCACCACGAATGACGAAGAAGGATGAGGGATCCACGTGACGAGAAACCAAAGCTTCCTTTCGAACAAAGTAATGCATGTGGAACAAAAGTAGCCTATAGATGTGCGTAGTTTAGTCTCTGGTTCTCAAATACGAGGCAGGAAGATATCCTGCACTGAAAGATAGCAAGTATTCCCCAGATTTAGGCTTACCTTAAATTCTTCATGAAATCCAATATTCCCCTCCTTATATAAATAATGCGACGAACCATGACTTAGGCGATCAGTCGCTGACCTCTCATCTCGGAGGCCCATATTCCATCCCAGGCACGTTCCTGCGGGATTTATGCTGGACAATGGGGCAGGTTTTTCTCAAAGTACTACGATTTTGCCTCTCCGTGCCATTACACTAAAGCTCCGTAATCATATTTCATTCATCACCGATGTTATATATTCTCCGTAATTAAGAACGTCTTTAAATAAAGCAATGAAAAGCGTTGCGGTCAGTTTTTCAAAATCTTATAATCGGTGAAACTATTCAACATATTCGTAATAATAGGAATGAAACTGTTATAAATATGAATTATTTTAAAGAAACGCGTCGGCAAAATATTCCGTAAAGCAGTGTCTGCAGCAGTAGCAGACTGTGGCGCTATTCGGCAATGCTTTTTCAGCAGGACATGTCTAAATAGCATCGCAACTATATGAGACAAAGCAGTAATTTTATAGGATTATCCAGTTTTGGCAGTCCCGCTTTGACATTTCTAATGAACATTTAAACGGTAAGTAATTTGCATGTCAGTAGGTGGCGTCCTTCATGCCTCTTGCGTTGTGAAAATCGTTTATGGAAAAATAGACAGGAAGATATGTTTACAAGAAAGCTTCTGTAAAACACGCATTTCTTTGAGGGTTGTTTGACCTTGCATCTTCCTCATGAAATAAAGTGAAATGCCAACTTGATGCAAATAAGTAATTTTATTGATGTACTCTTAGCTCGACATGTTTCGGGTACATAAGTCCATCATCAGGAGCATTAGATGTTGAGTTGCAACATGTGATTTTCTGCACCGAGTTATTGGATGGGTGGTGGTCTTGAGAGCCACTGCGTAGGTCGTGTTTGTTTATACAAGAACTGGCAAGTCCATGAGGCTTGCCAATTGAGTTTTGCTGAGCAGCACATTACATTTGATGTATGTGTGACCGTGCATGCTGATACAATAATATAAACAACCAACTAGATGAAACAATAACAATTTTTTAGTAATTTCAATCAGCCCAACATGTTTCGGGAGATAATTTCGCACATCTTCAGGAACACTAGACTGTGTTTACAGCTTGTGGTATAATACAACGAACAAGTTGCTTGATGACAACTTCTTCGGTGCATTATACCACAAGCTGTAAACACAGTCTATTGCTCCTGATGGGCGAAATTATCGCCTAAAACATGTTGAGCTGATTGAAATTACTAATAAATTGTTTTTGTTGCATCTAGTTGGTTGTTTATAATATAGCACATTACATCTTTACATGTAATGCGGATGTACCGTTTCTAGTGCATATCTAGAGTGTGGTAACAGTCTCCCAATTCACACACGGTATGCTAAGCATGCCATTTTTGGACGATAATAGAATGAGCCATGCAATAGAATTTAGCACCACAGCACTCGAAATACAAATAATCTTCAACTGCAGCATCAGGTACACGTCAAGAAAAACGGGGACACATTTTGTTTTAGCATCGTTTAGAAAGTACTACGATGTAGCAATGCAAGCATTTGAAAACAGAAAATTAGTTTGAGTCTGAAGTTTTGTAGGTACGATCCGTGTTAGTCTGTAAGCTGAAGAAGGAATGAAACATAACACCAGTTACATGCACGAATAACAGCACACACATCTATATTGATGAGTCATAATTTAAAAAAGCAATCCCATTACAGACCCGGGCAGGCCCTGAGGGTTCCAGGAGGTTGAGGTTCCAAGATTTCAAGACAATCGGCACATGAAGGTGTTAAGGTTGTCAGCCCTAGGCACCGGGAGCCTTTGCCCCCAGGAAATATTCCTGCTACTCATTTCTGTTAGCGGCTGAGTCATCGCCAGGGCACGGCACCATCCGCACCTTAAACACGAACTACGCATTGGCTCTCAAGACCACCACCCATCCAATAACTCGGTGCAGAAAACCATATGCTGCAACTGAACATCTAATGTTCCTTATGATGGGCGTATGTACCCGAAACATTTCGAGCTAAGAATACATCTATAACTTACTTACAGAGACTCTCCTTTTCCCATGTCCTAGAGAACGGTATTCGGCTTGGTTTGCGTCATTGTTATTAATAATTCATCATACAATACCTATTGTTATTTGATAACTGATAATGTCATCAGATATCACAGAAGACTTCGGTCGTTATGCGCGAGTGAATTGCATTTTAATATCGTGGGTTGGTAAGTAACATATCTGAACTTCATTAATCTTGTTATATGGTCACTGTTTGTTGACAAGATTACAAATAACTCGCAAATCAGTGATTTATTATTAGCATACGATCCCATCGAATGCAGGACAAAATCACTAAACAAAAATGGTTGTTAATATCTTCAAAAGTACGGCAAAGTTAAAATATGTCAAAGCCGCAGTAATAAATCAAAATTTTCTATTTAAGAGTGTATTGACTGAAATATATGCAGAAATACAATGTTGCCTCTTGTTTCACAAGGGGCGTGAAACTTGGTATGTCACATTAAGGTAGAATATAGGCCGAGAGAGTACGACATTATGGCGGTAAGGAATATTTTTCCGACCTTAGGGTGACGAAGTAAGAGGACAATGGGAAAAACTGCAGGTTGAAGACTTTCGTTTTCTCCACCAAATATTATTCCTGTAATGAAATACTGGGTGATAACATAGGCGCCAAATTCTGTACATTTTGCAGTAAAGAGAAATACATGCAGCATTCTGTTGAAGAGGCCCAAACGAAGGCGATCACTTGGAACCTCTAGGCGCAGAGGGGAGGTTAATATGAAAATAACTTCAATTCCATTCCATATATGGCGCTACAGCCACTTCCGGGCCTTGGCCTCCCCCTTAAGACGCCTCCATTCATCCCTATTTTCAGCTCCTCTCCTCCATCCTCTTATCACCAGCAGTTTTAGTGTATCCCTCTGGACCACATCCGCACATCTGTTTCTTCGTCTTCCCACTGGTCTTGTGGTGTAGAAAATAAATACCAATGGAAAATGGGAAGGAGTGGAGTCGATTCATGTGGATCAGAATACGGACAATTGGCGGTCTGTTGTAAACACGGTATGAACTGGGCAGGAATAATTGAGGGGTGGGCCAGCCAAACAGCTGTCCGGAGCACCAACTTACAAGGGGCACTAAGACGTCTGTAAGCCAGTGAATTAAAAGGCAAGTTGGGAGTGCTCCAAACCGTGAGTAAATAGTAGGTGGCAAGGAGTATTCATTTGTTACTGTGGGTGTGGATGGTAAATCTGAGCTTGATGTGTTCTAGTGCAATTAAATATATTTGAAAATGTGATATGAAGAGGCATAATTAAATAAAAACGTGAAGGGCTGGTTGAAAGGCAAATTACAAACGCGGTAAGAAGTTACGCATTTAAAATACAATTCCACACCTAAAAGAAAATTTGATCACCCGTCTGTAGTACCAAGTGGGAAATAAGTGATTGAACGCACACTAGGCCTCGAAAAGGTTTATTAACTTGCGAAATTTCGTGCAAAAATAAATAAATAAATAAATATACGCGTATATATATATATATACATATATATATAGATAGATAGACAGATTGATTGACAGATAGACAAACAGACAGATAGATAGACGGATGGATGGACGGATGGATAGATAGATAGAGATAGATAGACAGATAGGTAGGTAGGTAGGTAGGTAGGTAGGTAGATAGGTAGGTAGGTAGGTAGATGGATAGATAATATTTGAAAGTACGCATATCTACGAACAAGTGTTTTCGGCCATGAAAGTTATCAATTAAGAAGTACGGCACATAATTACTTACATTTCAAGTGGAAGTATACAAAACAATTTTTCTATTTCTTACTGTGCCTTCTTCTACCTACTCACTGTAGGTGTACAGAGTTATGTTTCACTTGATCACACTCAATGACATACACACACACACACACACACACACACTCACTCAGTGGAATCGTCTTGATGAGCGATCGGCCTGTCGCAGATACCACGAATAAATAAGGCAAAAATAATTGAGCGGCAATTTGCTTTAAAATGTTTTTATAAACAAGGCGTTCCAACTATCATAACATTAAATTTGTAAAGCAAATCCTTTGTAAGCCTATTCTACACGTAAGAGTAAATAAAGAATCTCTACTTAAGTTAGGGAAGAGTAATTAATATTATTTTCATTATAGAGCGTGTTACACGAAGAGGATGATAGCAAAGTGGTTACGTTTAAGTAATTTTATTTTGTCGAAAAAAGTGGCCTAAACGATAACATGTGTGAATGTTACGTTCTTCTGCTGCACAGTAGTTCAGTGTCGAACATCCAGCCAGCTGAAGTTTACATTCGCGTGAAATATGACGCTGTTTTGATGGAAGAGTAAGTCCCGACGTTCCGAAGAATCATTTACTGATGTTTCGAAGGATCAGAATGTCTTCACAGCCTAGACACTGGCAATGAGGGCAATACGAACGTTTGAAACGTCGGGAAATATTCACCCAACGCTGCGGAGTCACATTCCAGGAGAACTGAAGCTTTAACGCCATCACTGTGAGCACTTCAAATCTTGCATGTCACATATTATTGCAACGTTGTAATGCCTTATTTAACACTTGCTGTCAACAAACGTTCAATTTCTTCGCTGCTTCAAGCAGTGGCGAATCCTGATCTGTGGGTAAGGTCAGGCGAAAGAGTAAATTACGGCTACCTTTTACCCCACATCCCTCCAACAAGTTAAACAGTCGGTCATCCAGCACTGTCCAAGGTAGCACAAGCTGCTACTACTACTACTACTACTACTACTACTACTACTACTACTACTAGTACTCTACTACTACTAGTAGTACATTACTACTACTACTACTACTATTACTACTACTCTACTACTACTACTACTACTACTACTACTACTACTAACAATAATAATAATAATAATAATAATAATGAAGAAGAAAATGTACATGTGATCACAAACAAATCTTTCATTATCGGCAAAGGAGAGAAATCTGTAAACATTACCTGATATATTTGTTCGTTTAAAATAAAATTCCGCTCTCTTATTGTCTGTGTCTGTACCTGTACATGAGCTAAAGGGGAGCAGGGGTCATCAACATTTATTATCCGAAGTTTTACACTACATTTTGTCTGAGAACGGCATACATAATTATACATGAATTACAGTTTTAACAATTTTCACACATCCGTTCTTCAGAGGAAGGGATATTAAACAAAAGAATAATGTACAGTCAGCTTTCTACAACATATTACTATAATGTTACAACACACAAAAAACTCAGTGTGTCTGTACTATCGGCGATCACTTTGAAGAGAACTGAGATCTTACTCAACTTTCGTGGCAGAAACCGTTCCGTCAAATTCCAATTTGGAAGTGAAGGGAGCGTGTCGAAACAATAAACATGTGTGTATTAACACAACCGTTCTGTCACCATGGTCTGCCGGCATTTGGATCGCAACACCATGTGACAGCAGCCATGTACTTAGAATTTTTATTGCCAACATTTGATGTGAAAAATGTACCCATTTATCATTATCGTATCAGTAATATTGCTATAGCCCACACGCATGGAGACCGCCGTTCAAATAATGTGAACACTTCTACCGTGTTTTTCGATTATAGAAAATGAATCATGTCATCAGCGAGACCTAATAAATATTTACTGACTTACTCCATGGTGCAGAATCCTTCTTGAAAAGTCCACCGGTTCTCAGCTAGTCAAGAAATTCCCCGCATTTTACGGAACCCGAAGGTTCATTACCGCACTCACAAGTGCCCGCCACCTGTTCCAATCCTGATTTAACTCCATTCCATCCATAACCCCACATCCCACTTCCTGAAGGGCCATCATAATATTAACCTAACATCTAAGCCTGGGTCGCCCAAGTGGTCTCTTTCAGGTTTCCCTACCAAAAGCCCTGTATACGCCTCTGCAATCCCCCATACACGCTACATACCCCGTCCATCTCGTTCTTCTAGATTTTATCACCCGAAAAATATTGGGTGAGGAGCACAGATCATTAAGCTCCTCATTATATAGTTTTCTCCACTCCCCTGTTACTTTGTCCCCCTTAGGCCCAGTACTCTATTCTCAAACACTCTCAGCCTATGTTCCTCACTCAACGTGAGCGACCAAGTTTCACACCCATACAAAACAACAGGAAAAATATAGTTCTGTATATCTTTATCTTTGTATTTTTAGATAACAACCCATAAAACAAAAAAATTCTACATCGAATGATGGCAGTATTTCCTGACTTCAGTCTGCTCTTAATTTCTTCCTCAATAGAATTTTGATGTGTTAAGTTTGTTTCCAAATATTTTAACACTTCATCCTTTCAAAGGAACTATTATCAGTCTTTATCCTATGACTTCGTCCTGCATTCTGATCTCGAGATATGACCTTAAACTTAGTTTTATCAGCATTTACTTCCAGTCCAATCTCCTTACTAGCAACTACTGAAGCTTATGTGTTTTTGTTTATATTATGTACACTTCCTCCCAATATATTGACACTGGCAACATAAACCAGAAGCTGATGTGTACCATTTAATTTCAAGCCATCCTGGTTTTCCTGAACCCTCCTAATGGCGTACTCTAAAGCAAAGTTGAAAAGCAATGGTGATAGAGCGTCTCCTTGTTTCAAACCATTCCTAATAGGAAGCATGTCAGACAAATTCTTGCCTACCCGGACTGTCCTATACTTTTCATTCAGACACATTTTTATTAGCCTTACCAGTTTCATGGGGATATCAAACTCAACGAGAATATTATACAAGACCTCTCTCCTAAATGAATCATAAGCTTTCTTGAAGTCTATAAAAAGCTGATGCACTGCTTCATTGTATTCCCATTTTTTCTCATATATTTGACGAATGCAGAATATATGATCAGTAGTTGACCCGTTGCATCAAAATCCACATTGATGATCCCCAATAATTTCCTCTGCATTTCGAGTTAACCTTGATAACAGGATGTTGGATAAAAATTTGTACGTAGTTGGCGAAAGTGATATGCCTCTATAATTACTACGGTCTGTTTTATCGCTATTCTTATAAATAGGTACAATGGTCGACTCCTTCCACTCCTCAGGCAATTCCACCTTATTTCAAATATAAATAATAAGTTTATGGATCTCATGGCGAATTGTTCTACCCCGTGCCTTAATTCTGCAGGGATTTCATCAATACCGGGTGACCTAATAAACAAGAAATGCAATAATCGCAAATAAATGTATTCTTAAGAACATGGAAATCAGTGGTTTGCGGTTTCCATTGCGTGATCTTTGAGGAACCATGTCTTCTGGGTTGTTGCACCCGGTGGTTGAGTAATTTCCTGTAGACGTTTCGAAAAAACGAACCGCGTTCATATTTGGGGTTATGAGTCAAATTACGGGCTCATAACCGCGAAGAAAAAGTTGTAGTTCTTTCAAAACGTCGGTAGGCAATTACCCAGCCACACGGCACAACACCCCACATAACCTGGTGCCTGGATAAGAAAAAACAGGTTTGCAAGTATTAAAAGCCTTCAGTGCTGTCATTTCCAGCGAGCAAGTCGGCAACGGTCCAGCAATACCTGTCGGTCTGAATGATGGATCTTTGCCGTCGTCTTCATCTGTCTCGCTCGTTCGCACGTCACGCTGACGACGTGATGTGCTGCTGTGTTATCTGAGCATTGCTTGCATTAGAGGGAACGGATATGTTAACAGAGGCTACAGACAATAAACCGCATTTGAATTTCTTGCAGTCGGTCAACACGTACACCAAGAAAGATAAAAAAATTTCCTTTTTTATTATATATGTCGTGTTATTGGCTGTAATTCCAGTTGTTTTAACACAATGGGGATGTACCGCTTTCAAGTAATAAACCGCACTGCCTTCTCTCTCTCTCTCTCTCTCTCTCACGCGTGCGTGCTTCAGGCGGCAAGGATGTCGGGGGAATTTCCCACGTCCGTGACTTTGAACAAATGCCTTATACAATTATATAGAACACGAAGTAACGATTTTCGGAAAACATTATTTACACGTTTCCTTTCTTTTTGATAACGAAAGGAAGTCATTTCTTCCATTTCATTGGTATGGTGACGTAGTGTAGCCACTCATCACTGGACTTTCAACGGTACTTTGACAGGAGTAAAGTGGCTCGGGGGATGAAGGTAACCACTTACCTCCGTCTAGTCCCCTCCACAGGTTAAAAATGAGTGAAGCTACACCCCGACCCCCGTCAGTGACAGTACAGTTACTTGTCCACCTGCATTCTACAAATCCTGCTGTCTGTCATGTTCAGGAATTAAGACCAGTGGCGTACCGAGGGGGGGGTGTTCAACCCCCCCCCCCGAAATTCCGAAGGCCCTCCAAAATCGTGCCAAACTCAACCCGACTGTGAAAACTGTTAAAAATTGCTGAATTTAGGACGCTAGCACCCCAAGATGTTCGGAAAGAAGGCAGTACAATTCTAAAACTACCGCCGGTTCGTTCGCAATTGTTTTACAGTAACAATGACAAATAAATTGGTTGTCATCACAAATAGTCTTAAAGTACAAAAAATTAAGAAAATTTCTTGTACCAAATTACAGCTGCCCCCAGAACCCCTGACTAGGGGGCTACCGCCCCCAATCCCCGTTCTCTCTGTCCTCTGTCCTCAACTGAATTTGTTGAACCCCCCCCCCTCCCCGAACAAAATTTCTGGGTACGCCACTGATTAAGACAGAGTAGCGAAAGGGCAGAAGAGGGGTGGAAAGAGGAGGAGGAGAAATAGATGGAGCAAAGTAGAAGAAGCCGATGAAGAAATAAAAAATAAAACACAACTCAGGCCACTGATACGTCTTTCATATTTACCTTTAAGTGAGCCACAGTGTTCAACAGGGAAAATAGATTAGAATTTGTACACAATATTTTAAACTAAAAGTATGCTCTTCGTCACTGCACAGGGCTGGTTACAGGCGGAGAGGTTGCAGTAGTTGTCACGCAAGTACCGCGGTGTTTCAGACTGACATCTGAAAGAAACAAAACACAGCTGTTACGCCTCGAAGAAGAAGCGCTTGGCTTGTCGTCCGTTCTAGTTATTATAAGCCACTCAATGAGTTTTAACGTTCAACACAGTGCCGTGATTGCTGACAGAGAAGTTCTGACTGTAGGAAATCGAGCCCTGTTCGCCCAACCCACATCTCACCACTATAATTTGTTTATTTCATTATCTATTCGACGACAATCTCAGTACTTTAGGTTACACAGTGTCGAAATTCAGGGTGGATAGTGGGCAATAAATTGGAAATGACGTGGTGTTTGGAGAGACCGAAGAATAAATAGGAAATTCTCTAGATAGCCTGTTTCGAAACCCAGTTTCGAACTGGGAGCACTTAGAATAAAGTTTCGGAAGTGTTACCGCTTGAAACTATTGCTGGGTAGCAACTGCAAACCTAGGTATCACGGCTTCCATTGTTGTTGTTTATCATAAGCACCATCTTCGCTATTACTACCACCACCACCACCACCACCACCAGAATTAATAATAATAATAATAATAATAGGCCCTTCCTGAGAAAGTGATTAAAATAATATCAACGCGTTGACCTCAAAACGAGCGCGACCTCATCCACAAGCCACTTATCGGACTCTAAACCGAATTCCCAACTGTCGAACTGCTACCTACTGGTGGTGTTGTCGCAACACCACCAGTGTATTATTTTCCATGGCTATTTCAGAGTTCCTCTGTATGAATATAAGCAGCAGTGTTTTCGACTCATTTGCCCTTAGCGAATGTGGCACAGGTGGAAATCAGATCTTTAGACCCGCATGTTCAGGGGGCTCGTTGGCTACAGTTCTTACTCCCAATTTGACCTCTTCGATAGCTTCTCCTGAGAGCGATCAGCAATCCTCAGTGCTCTGTGAGCTATGAGTGTATACTGTGGTGAAATTCAGTCCTGTTGTGTGCATGCGGGTTTATAACATTATTTTCTGTTGCATCCTATTTGGTCAGAGTTGCGTGTACATTTGACTTCAGGCCTGTTACAACCTGATCACCCAAGGAATGAAGATCCACAGTAAGTGATAAGAGCTGTAAGAAAGACGTACATACTGAACAGGATATGCATTTTTTCTATGAAAAGCTATTCTGAAATAAAGGACCCTCCACATACCGTCAAATAAAAGTTATTCTATTCGGTCGGAGACAGTAAGTTACCTGTTCCACAGAAAATGGCGCATTTCAGTCTTCCAGGGTTGGTATACGTGTTTCCATCTGAACCGCACACTGGATTGTATTCTGGGGTTGATGGGCAATCACAGTTTTCTTCCATTCTTGTTGTGGTAGATGAAACTGTCGTCACTGGCCTTGGATTTGGTGATGTTGGTCTGTCAAATATAAATATGTCATCGGGATCGTCTGCAACGGGAGGAAGAAACAGGTTTGGGTTGCTGTTGGAGTTGCTTCCTAGTTGCCGTCGCCTGCCAGGAGAATTCTGTAGCGATGGACGTGCAAATCCGTCAAAATTTCCATCTAGAGGCTGTGTCTGTCCTGGAAGATGGAAATTACTTGCACCTATATCAATTTGTGGTCCATGTATTCCGGGTCTTCTTGAATAAAATAAGTCTCGTTTCCCGGATATAATTTCTTTGAAACTAAAGTCAGAACCACTTAATGGACGAGGTTCCCTCCTTGCATAATTCGCCACGGAAGAACTGGCGAAGATAGGATTGTGGTTCTGCAGCTCAGTGTATGGGTAGTGCCCATAAGCAGCTGTTTCAAAGGATTTGATGGAAAGTAATGCTGAAAAAGAACACAAAATAATGATTAAGTCACTGATCCTATGGAAAACAGCAACAAGAATGGCCTGAAACATGCTTTTACATAGGCGAAACAAATTCTGGGATCTTGGTTTCGAAAACATAACATTTCTACTGATTGAAAAGCTCGGCGCCACTCAGAAGGCTTAGGACTACTGAGAGCGATTCGCAGGATTGTGGGAACTCATGGAATGCGGAATAGAAGAGAAGTCAATAAAGACAGATGGTGTCTCCATGCCCCATAATAAACGAGTTTTTCTACTTCCAGGTTTAGGAAAGTAACTTAACAAAACACTTTGTTTGCAGAAAAGACTGTTCTGAGCCTCCGTCATTTTAGAACAACACAGTAAAGAACAACAACGTTTTCATGTCCTAGAGGAATTGCAACCAGCTTTCCTAAGGTTTGAGCAGTCAACCACCTCCCGGTTACTGGGGTGGAAATAAAGTATTAGTTTTACATAACGAGACATTGACCTTGATAGTTTTGGTGGAGGGGAAGTCAGATAGATATTTATGACCAGTAATGAATACACGCCATTTAAAAGTAGGTTGGGCTGAAGTGCACTTGCGTCTTGTGCGATCCAGTTACAACTATTGTTTTCTATCTTCACCCTTTACTATTTTCATGGCGCACCATCAGTTTTTTGTGAGTATAATGAAGAGACAGTTCTGTTAGTTCTAGCAACATTTAGACTGCTACTTTAGTGCATAATTCGTAGATTCATTTCGGGGGGAAGTTTTGTAATCTGATACTTTCTCAAATCTCATCGTAAACATAGAAGTAAGCAAACTGTAAACTCGGACAGCATGTAGTATAAACTAGCAATTGACGACGGTGTGTCAGGAGCCATTAACAGGTTGCCGACCAGTAGACAAGACTACATAAGAAGAGAAAAGAAAGTACGTGCACATCACGTATTTACAGTCGGGCAATTAACCCTCCTACGAAAGGTAACGTACCCACCTCTTTCGATTTCATTGACTTCAGACCCTCGCCCGATAATTATGTCATTAATTAAAATTGTTGCCGTGAAAACTGGGTCCTTTCACCACGGCATGGCGCGTCCTCAGGTTGCGGACGGAGGAACGGCGTCAAGTATGGAGGGTAGCTGCGTATATATTGAATAATCAGTCGCGGACCGCCGACAAGGGTCGGCCTCCAGCTTGGGGGTTGGGCGAGGTGCTAACAACTGCTCAAAATAAAATTGTATCACGTTACGAGGCATAAACTGGTGCCTCCGAACTGGACTGATCCTTTGGTACGAAATAAGTAACGGAAAATGGGTATGAAACTCGGTACTTGGAATGCTAGGAGCCTGCATAGTGCAGGTTCTCTTACAACAGCAGCCAGGGAATTAGCAAGATGTAAATTAGATTTAGTGGATGCGCAGGAGGTTAGGTGGGACAAAGGGGGCATGGTAAGAGCAGGGGATTTTAATTTTTTATGAAAAGGGAGACGAAAATCATCAACTGGGAACAGGATTTCTTATACACCACAGAATGGTATCGGCAGTACAGACAGTAGAGTTTGTTAGTAATAGGATGTCACATATAGTTCTGAGAGGTCGCTGGTGTTATATCATTGTTTTGAATGTGTATGCACCAAGTGAGGAGAAAAGTGATGATTCGAAAGGCAGTTCTTATAATGAATTAGAGCAGGCTTTCGACAATTTTCCCAAGTGCCGTATGGAAACTGACCATCTTATACACTCAACATGTTCAGCCTATACGAAGTACAATAAAATAATAAGTAGCATCTAGTTGTTTCTTATTCTTCAGTTATCACAATGATGCACGGTCCAACACACATCAAAATACCATGTGAAAATTCTTCCAGGGGATTTTAATGCAAAAGTGGGGAGGGAGAATATTTTCAAACCGACAATTAGGAATGTCTTTTAAATATTTGGGTAGAATTTTAACAAATGATAGAAGATGTACTTGTGAAATTAAATTCAGGTTTGCTATGGCTAAAGCTGCATTCAACAACAAGAGGGCTCTTTATTTTTACTAGCACATTGGACTTGGAATTGAGAGGAAGCTAGTGAAGTGCTACATTTGGAGCATAGCTTTATATGGTGCTGAAACTGGGACACTTCGGGCAGTAGATCAGAAGCACCTTGAAAGGTTTGAAATGTGGTGCTGGAGAAGGACGGAAAAGTTCAGTTGGACCGATCGTGTGAGAAATGAAGATGTATTACTTA
>Ga0123354_10005513_pt1 | contig 18434 bp, 4 predicted proteins | sample TergutLab28metaG_2_FD_97872 | JGI IMG/M metagenome (GOLD analysis project Ga0123354, IMG submission 97872) | Labiotermes labralis P4 segment gut microbial communities from Petit-Saut dam, French Guiana - Lab288 P4 | ecosystem: Host-associated > Arthropoda: Insects > Digestive system > Gut ...
TATATACCATGTTTAAAATATTCAGTACCTATATTTGTTGAATAAATATATAAAATGCAACTTTAGAGGTTAGCGGTGCGGTACGACCACTATAGTTGACATTAGGCGTCTAAAGGTTAAATATTTTACCGTTTCTACCTGCCAATTATTCACACGGGTATAACTAGTATACTGAATAAGCTGTCGTGGACATCGGACAAGGGGTGGTCCTCAAAATTAGGGCTTAGGCGGGGTCTAGAAGCTCCTCACCGCAAAGAATCATAACACAGCACCTTCTACGTGGGCGGATTCTTGTGAATACAGTAAAGAAACGCGGTGACAAATTATTCTAAATGGACTTCAGTGGGGACAAGAGAGTGAAGTTTAAAGTGTGTCCTGACTTTTGCACGGTGCTGTACGGTACCTTGAGTGTTCCGTGAAACTCGACCTTCCTTTTGATGCACTCGTCACGGCGCGTCGCGTAGCGTGTTTCAGCAAGTGCTTCACAGTCAAGGCCACCCGTCCGGCCTCATTGTAGACGGTCCAACTGTGGAAATCAACACAGGATATGTGAAAAATTAACTGCTACAGGTGAAGACGAAGTGCAGTTTGTAAACTATTTCTGCAGCCTGACAGCAGATTATGCAAGATGTACATTAAATCCAGGACTGCCATGCAAAAGCAGCATTCAGTAAGAGGCAGGCTCTTTTCACCAGCATACTGGACTTAGCCCTTAAGGAAGGAACTAGTGAAATGCTACATTTGGAGCTGAAACTGGGACACTTCGGAGAGTGCATCAGAAATACCTGGAAAGTTTTGAAATATGGTGCTTGAGAAGAACCAGTTGGACCGATCGTGTGACAAAGGAAGAAGTATTAAATAGAGTCAGGGAGGAGTGGAATATCCTACATACGATAAACAGAAAGAAGGCTCACTGGAATGGTCGCATGTTACATAGGAACTGCCTTCTAAAACACTTTATTGGAGGAAGGATAGAAGAGACGGGAAGACGAGGAAGAAGAAGTAAGCGGCTACTGGACCTGAAGGAAACCGGAGGATACTGGAAATTGAAATAGGAAGCATTGGATCGCACTCATTTTGGAAGAGGCTGTGGACCTGTCGTAAGACGTACTACGTGATGATGGGGTAAAGACGGACACAGGAATGACAAATTATTAAATATACCAGAAATACAAGGTCTCAAGTTTTTAACCCCGCTTCCGGAAGAAACAGAGACCTTCTGACACTGACTTTTCTTCACAGAAAAGAAGTCTGCCGTTTTGTATGGGTGCGAAACTTGGGTCTCTCACGTTAAGGGAGGGGATGAAATTGATGGCGCTGAGGAAAATGTTTGGATGAAGGAAGGAGATTGACAGGAGGATGGATAAAACACAGAATGAGTAACTTCGCGGTTCCCACGTTCCGACCTTCATTGTTACGAACACGTATAGGCTAGACCAGCATTATGTACAGGATGTGGTCAGAAAACCCAGGGACGAGCCCGATGATGACCCGAAAGTTCGAAACATGTCGCTTTACTAAATACTTTTTTAAAAAAACTAATTTATATCGACTATTTCATACGTTAACTATCCAACCGGTTGAGGCAGTACTGAGAAATAATCGCTGTTTAACCTTTTGGCGCCGGAATTATTTTTTTTTAAATTTTAGCACATCCTGTATATAAAATGTGAATAATACAGGAACCAAATACGTTAGAATTATTTTTTAATTTTAGCACATCCTGTATATAAAATGTGAATAATACAGGAACCAAATACGTTAGAATTATTTTTTAATTTTAGCACAGCCTGTATATAAAATGTGAATAATACAGGAACCAAATACGTTAGAATTATTTTTTAATTTTAGCCACCCTGTATATAAAATGTGAATAATACAGGAACCAAATACGTTAGAATTATTTTTTAATTTTAGCCACCCTGTATATAAAATGTGAATAATACAGGAACCAAATACGTTAGAATTATGAAACAAACTGCATTTTGAAGAGAGAAAAAACGGAGAGTATACACCATGTTTAAAATTTTCGGTACCTATATTTGTTGAATAAATATATAAAATGCAACTTTAGAGGTTAGCGGTGCGGTACGACCACTATAATTGACATTAGGCGTCAAAAGGTTAATTTGAGGCGAGGAATGAGTGGAGCTATACCGCTACTCTCCCTATAGGCTGCCATGGCGTTGACAGGGAAAACGTTACCTTTTAACGTAACTACCCCCATAAAGCACAGTCATTCTTGAGAAGCTGGCAGTTCCTCAACTGGCCAAGAACTTACGAAAAACAGTAGATTCTTAAGCGTGTCCATAAGAGGGCCCCACCCCCCACCTGCCCCTATCCTGAGCCAGATTAACCCAAACACACCATCCCAGCCTTGTGAGAATCGTAACATAATTATACCTTGTGGACAGAATGCAGAGCTTGTGTAATGTTAAATGAAATGGTATACATAGTTACCACTATGCTGTAAATGGTTAATGAAATAAGGTGAATTGGGAAGTGGCTGGATACGAGGTGTGTGATCGGAGACGGATGTTTGTAGATACACAGAAGTAGATAAAATAAAGTTATTAATAATTTTGACACAGTACCCTGAACTTAATTCGGTATTCTTGGAGTGATATGCAGCACACCTACTTGATACATACGCCTAACTGCTGTATTACCATTATCCATACTCCGCTGAATGCTGCCGTGTACTGTCTGTCAAATGAGCACTTTCTTCTCACACTCAGCACCTGAGTTTCATTACTAATGCCATAATAAACTAAACATTATACTGGGCAAACTGGGGTACACTTTTCGGTGCGTCCAGTCACCAACTGCAGCCCAGTTTCATTCACCTACGGCTCTCGTCATATTTAACCTCAGTTTTGCAAGTTTCTCCTTACGCAGAGGTTTTTACCACAAAAATTCTACGCGCATTTCGTGTCTCATTGCGTGTGTCCTATCTTAATTTTCACACATTCCCCTACTCTAACACTGCTTAATTTGGTATTTTACTTGATTTTACTGTGGAATGTGGCTAGGGACATACAGCTCTCCTACAGAATAACTGAATCCAGGGCGCATATACCAGACTGCGGGGAGTTGGGCCAGGCCCAGGATCCAGCTTCGGGAATCCCCTCTCTCTGCCTTCAGGGAGTCGAAATTTGAATATACATTTTGAAGCTGCTTATCTTTCGATCTACTAATATAAATGTCCACATTTGTTTGTCACCTCTTGTTGTAATTGCATGGTATACGTAATGGTATTAGTTATACATTTTGTCATTGTCACGTGATTTCGATGTTCGTAAAATTATATGTTCCAAGATTAGGTTAGTGTGAGCGATTCTGGTTGTTTGGTGGTTGATGTGCGGAATGTTGCGGAGTCTGGGCGTTAGGTCCGTTACGTAGATGGACCCACATACGTCGCTAGTGCCTAAAGTTTGAGTCTCATTCCACAACGCCAACCCGGGGGCCGGAGACACTGTGTGGAACCATATTTCTGTGTTCAGATGACGTTCTGCTGCTGGCTTTGTATCGATGCTGTACTTGATTGATTTTTGCACGAGTGGTTTTTCACACTAAGTCAGAAACTAAAAGGTTGCTTCTTATTATTATTGGATTTTGCTGCGAACAGAACGAGGAAGACTTACACAGGGTATTTTATGCCAGTGGTAGCAAGAGCGTATTTGCGTTAAGATAGCCGTTTTGCTGGTGGCGAGAGCTCCTGTGAGTGTCGCGTTGTTTGCAGCGAGAGTTACTGTGAGTGTCGCGTTGTTGGCAGCGAAAGCTCCTGCGAATTTCACTGTTTCCAGCGAGATCTCCTGTGAGTGTCGCATTGTTTGCAGCGAGAGCTCCTGCGAATCTCACTGTTTCCAGCGAGAACTCCTGTGAGTGTCGCATTGTTTGCAGCGAGAGTTCCTGCGAGTCTGACTGTTTGCAGCGAGAGCTCCTGTGAGTGTCGCGTTGTTTGCAGCGAGAATTTATGCGAGTCTCACTCTGCAGCGAGAGCTCCTGTGAATGTCGCGTTGTTTGCAGCAAAGTTCCTGTGAATGTCGCGTTATTTGCAGCGAGTGTGCTACTAGGTCGCCTGCTGGCACGGAGTGTTCCTGTGAGAGTTTGTATACGTACGTGTTGCCTTGTTCAGTGGAAGTAAGACATAGCATCTAAACGTTTCTGTAGTTTGTGGGATATGTCCAGGTACCACAGTCATATTATATAAATGTACAGAAAAGGTACTGAAAGACAAAAATACTTACGGGCAGATTATAAATTCATATAGCAGGTACATATAAGACTAAAAGTTGCCCCTCGGGTTAATTAAACGCCGTAACACGAAGTCGTGTGAGGGCATGGAGGTGTGGCTCCACGCAATATTAACTTAGGTAGTGAATGGATATGGTATGCTTAGCGGCCAGGAAAAACAGCCCCTATTACTGTAGAGAGTCCCAGAGGGTGGATGAATGTTGTGGCAAACTGAATAGTCTTCCCACGCTAGGAATGGAATGTCCGAGATTAATAACACACAGCTTACACAGCAAGTGTATGCAGTGCCATATTGTTGTGCAGTGGGCCGTGTGGAGGTGGGATGGAGTTAGCCGTGTTACAGAAATGGCCTTATACGGACAAACATAAAGTTAATGAGAGGTAAAGCCATCCTTGTGCATTCCGTAAAGGCATTGTTTTGTGTTAGGTTTATGGTGGTAAATAGGGGACAGGAATGTTATCATACTGGATGTTGCTTGTTGCAGGAATGAGGAAGAAGGAGGGGATGATCCACCTCTGGAAGAGTCCGATGATCATCTTGGCCTTGGACTGGGTGCAGAAGGTATGTCTGTCCTGCTGGTGTTGTGTAACTGATGTGCATTTCACATTGCGACCTGGCATGGGCTTGACGTAGTTGTTGTGTGCATACTATAGACAGACGGACTCTTTTGTATGGTCACTGTCCATAAGGTGAGTTAGAATCGTGTCTTTTCATTTAGTAATTACCACCACAAAATAATAATAATAATAATAATGTTGGAATGCCGGCTTAACAGCACAAAGATCAGTCACAACAAAGTAGTAGTAGTAGTATAGTAGTAGTAATAGTAGTAGGATTAGTAATAGTAGTACTAGTGGTGGTGTTAGTAATAGTGCTGGTATTAGTAGCAGAGGTGGTGGGGGTGGTGGTAGTAGTAGTAGTAGTAGTGGTAGTACTGGTGGTGGTGGTGGTGGTAGTAGTAGTACTGGCGGTAGTGGTAGTAGTTGTGGTACTGGTGGTGGTAGTAGTGGTAGTAGTAGTGGTGGTTGTAGTAGCAGTAGTGGTGGTGGTAGTAGTAGTAGTAGTAGTAGTAGTGGTAGTGGTGGTAGTAGTAGCATTAGTAGTACTGGTGGTAGTAGTAGTACTGGTGGTGGTTGTGGTAGTAGTGGTGGTGGTAGCAGCAGTAGTAGTACTGGTAGTAGTAGTAGTAGTAGTGGTGATGGTGGTAGTAGCATTAGTAGTTGTACTGGTGGTGGTAGTAGTAGTGGTGGTAGCAGCAGTAGTAGTGATGGTGGTAGTAGCATTAGTAGTAGTACTACTGGTGGTGGTAGTAGTGGTGGTGGTGGTAGTAGCAGTAGTAGTAGTGGTGGTGATGGTGGTAGTAGCATTAGTAATAGTACTGGTGGTGGTGGTGTAGTAGTGTTGGTAGTAGTAGTAGTACTGGTGGTGGTGTTAGTAGTAGTAGTAATTTTGGTGCTAGTAGTAGTAGTGGTGGTGGTAGCAGCAGTAGCACTAGTACTGGTAGTGGTGGTAATAGTGGTAGTACTGGTGGTAGTACATGTGGTGGTAGCAGCAGTAGTGGTAGTACTGGTGGTGGTGGTGGTGGTGGTAGTAGTAACCAGAGCAACTGAACAAACAACATCAACAGTAATTGAACCTCCAAATTATATTTCAGTGTAAATCACAAATCACTAATGCAGTACCGCTGTGTGTGACAAACACAAATACACATTTTTCATCAACAGTATGGTTGTTTTGTTTCTATTGAAGTACCTGTCCAAATATGTAAATAAAGGAGGACTGACACCAATTAAGAAAGTAAAGTATACTAAGGTCATTAAAAAAAACTGAGAATGACTATCTGAATCACATCCATAAAGTTACATTAATGTTCTCTCTCAGTTCAGATCCTACTCAATTCATTATTTACTTATTTCTGGTTTATGTAACAGTGCTGTGACACAAGAATGTGTGAAGTCAAGTGACATGTTGGGATGATTACTGAGTAATGGAAATAATGATAGAGAAAGGTGTGGCTTAATGTGAGGCACCATTCTTGCATTTTCCCATAGGTGCTGAGGAAAGTCACAAAGAACTCAAGGTAAACTGGACATTTTGTTCCAGATGAGAATTTAACACGATATGGTATAATTCACCAAATGCTGAAGTGACTGTTCTCACACCAGTATTTCATAAACTGATTTCACGAATTAATGGTTGTTCTGTTTATCCCGGTAACATGCAACATCCACAGCTACAACAGGCTTTTAGAGTTTGCATATAAAAGAGATAATTTGCAGCTGCCATACAGGGTAATGTTCTTTCATAAGTGACATGTAAATGCTGTACAAACATTCTAGGAAATCATTAACATACAAATGTATGTATTGTGTGGTCAAAAACTGCTTAGCAGTCCTAACGTGAAACACGAGCATTAACACTATAATAGTCACGTTCTGATTTGTCATTCAAAGTGATTGTTTGCAGAAAAAGTATTTAAAGTTTTGTTCGCCTGTCTTACGTAAACATATTTGCCTTTCCTTCATCAGTCAATGTTTGTGGAGAAACCTTGGAACATAGACAGAACATAACCCACACAATGCATCTACAAAAAATTATGTATTCCTTGTTATGTACTACCTAGCATGGTTAGCTCAGCCACTATAGTGACCAGGACATGGTCTGGATAACCTAGGAATTTGTGGTTCAATTCGTGGCAGGGTGAAGAAATTTTTCTCTTCTCCAGAGTTTCCAGACTCTCTCTTGAACCCATGCTATCTCCCATTCATTGTGCAACAGAATCTGTTTACCCTGAGGTAAGGTAAGCAGGAGGCAAAGCTGACTCATCTCCACCTAGTGCTGGGGTTTAGAATGTGCGGAGTTTCACTTTCACGTCCCCATATGCCTCCATTGTTAGGTGCTTAATTAAGCACAGGGAAAAACCGTATGTTTACCTTTATAGGCATGTACTCCTTGTTTTAAGAGTCCATGTTGATTTCTGCCCCAATTAATTAGCTAACTCCATACCCAGGACATTCCTTGGGCATCTTATAGTTACTCAGCACATAAATCATTTCCCCAACTAACTAACTAACTACATGAAGCCAAGTCCTTCTTGAGAAGTTGACAGTTCCTCACCTAGTCAAGAAATTCCCTACATTTTATGGAACACAAATGTTCATCACTGTATTCACAAGAGCCCTTCACCCATCCCTGTCCTGAGCCGGGTCAATCCAGTCCATTCCTCCCATCCAACTTCCTTAAAGTTCCGTATTAATATCATCGCCCAATTTATGCCTGGTTTTTTTCCGAATATTTAAGTTGTACGGAATGTGATGCTACTTGCTACAGCATCTTATTACATCTGTGTACATGTCAGACGGTACAAATGAACACTAAGTGGCATCTTGAAAAAGCGTCAACTTCCAGAAATTACAGTGGCGTGGGTAGACAGTTGCAACAGCAGAGAATTGTTGGCAAGTCCAATATTTGACTGGTGAGCTGTTGACCCGTGTGTGTCTGTATGATCATGAATAATGGGTGGGTAAGGATTTGGGAGAGACACTCATGGGCTGTTTGATGCTGCATGCAATTAATTATTCACTAATCATCCTGTCATTCCACTCTATATAGTCTACAGGTGCTGATAGCTTATTTAGGTAAAGCAAACGCACGTTATGACGTACAAGACGCAGCCAGAAATTAAGTTTGCATGGTGTACAATTTCCTGACTGAAAAATACTTACTTACTTACTTACTTACTCCATGGTGCAGAGTCCTTCTTGAGAAGCTAACTGGTGTGCAGCTAGTTAAGAAATTGATTCTAAATGTATCAGGGGAATTTATCCCTGAGTACTTGTCATCTGTTTTCAATGCTGTAGCAAAATCATGGCGGTCGCAAATCTAAAGATGATGGCAAGGTCGAAACAGTTGTGACACGATGTTTGATAAATGCAGGACACAGACTGATGTCAACGGGGAACAGAAAAACCGATCCCACAATTTAATAAATACCTGAACTGTGGTGGGGGCTCTGTGAAAGAGTAATGGGATAGCAGCACAATTAAATGTGAATTGTTCATGTTTGGAGGTGAAAATAACACAAATTGTGTGTGTCGTAAACTTATTTGCTATTTCTTATTTACGTGACTGCAATATATTTTTGTATCTTGGACAGCCTATTGTGTTGCATAATTAAAATTATTAATTTGTATCAACATGACTAATTATATAGATATATTATATTATATTTTATGTGGCTACATGTTTCATCCATTACACGGTCATCTTCAGGCCCTTGAAACACATAAAAACTAAATTACATTAATTAATTGATTTTAATTTTTAAACATTTTATTGACATGCATTATATAACATCAAAAGTTTAAGATCTCAATATGACCCCATAAATGATGCTTGTGCATGTAGGTTTGGTTTTTATGTATTTAAATGGCCTGAAAATGAAATATGTAGCTACATATTAATGTAATATACTTTCATATAATACAAATATAATGATATAATTAGTTGTGTTGATGGAAATTAATAACTATTTTATGATTGTATTATTGGTTGTTGCTTTTAGTGTTCCCGAGTGAACTGCAGGCCTACATATACAGACTTTCTGGGGCACAACTAAGTGCATATCTGACGTTCAGGTGACCGTGCATTGTGATAAATTCTTATAATAAAACCAACTAGATGCACTCATCCCTCAAATTTATTTTTGGAATAAAACTCTGCATGTTTAGGACAGTTCCTCTGTCCATCATCAGCAGTTTTTTCACTGTACACACAGCAACAGTGTATGTCATATGGGTTACAGTTACAGCTTGCGAGCAGGATCAGGACAGAACTGCAGTTCCATCCTGATCCTGCTCGCAAGCTGTCAGCAGACCTGTATGACTTATACCATTGCTGTATGTACAGTGAAAAACTCCTGATGATGGACAGAGGAACTTTCCGAAACATGTAGAGTTTTATTCCAAAAGTAAATTTGAGAAATTAGTGCATCTAGTTGGTTTTATTACAAGAGTAAGTGCATATTATTTATTTGTTTCAGCCGGACTTTTATATGATGCTGTGCCAGCGGTAACTGTCATTAGTCCGGCAGAGCCCCACCCAGACCCCAGTGCAGTCAGTAAAGTGACTGCAGCAGCCCACCTGGCTCGGGAGTCATCAGTTCAGTCAGACGTGACATCACACACAGGCAGCCACTGTTCGAGCGTAGAGTCGTACTTGGAATCAAGACGTCCGGATCCTGAGGAGATATTGTTGGGCCTCGGATTTGGAGGACCTGTGGGAGGTGCTGGCGGTGTCGACACCGAACTGTCGCGTATACCTCACCGCTTCCTGCAGCCATCCAAGGTCAGCTGATAGGCACTTTATTTCCAGGATGTCTGTTATAGAGAAGGATGTTGGCTGTAATAGGGCTATGTAGTATCAGATTTTCTTTTTGGGGTGGAGATTTTAAAATGAAATTATCTAAAAATCAACTCTGGCAATAAAACCTACAGCTTTGACATATCTTCTTCTTCTTCTTCAGACACTGAAAATCCTTTAGTGTTTGAAAGTTATGGCCTTCTCAACGACATCTTTCCATTTCCCTCAATCCTGGACGCAGGTTATCCAATTTTTAACCTTCATTTGGCAAATGTCCTGTTTGACATTATCCTCCCATCAGTACTTGGGGTCTTCCTTGTGATCTTTTGGTTAGAGGATTCCATTTAAATATCTTCTTGACTGTTCTGGTATCTGGCATTCTTTGTACGTGACCAAACCAGCTTAGTCTTTGTAGAGCTTTGACATACAAGTTGCCAAACTCACCATCTGTCATGATGTTGAGACAGATGAATCAAACGCACTCCCCTCCCCTCCCCCCTGAGTCTCTTTTCCCAAGGTTAGTTTACTTTTTCGCGTGTAATAAATTTACATTGAGTATTCATATATTTTCTTTTACCAGAAGAAGCTTCTGTGCTTAGTTTTGTAATATGAAACTTCAAAGAACAAATGACACTGATTAAGAAATTAAAATGTGCTGATTGAATAACAAAGACCATGAATAAGGATTTGCATCACACACAAAAAACATACTGCACTTCTTGCACACACAGCTGTTGCTATGTTACTATTTTACACACTGGAAAGAGTAGAGGTGAAGTTGTTCTCATACGTGCCATGCAAGCATATAAGGGGAGTGGAGGTATTGCTCCATGCTGCAGAGTCTTTACTCCCCGGGGAAACAGTCCATGTTATCAATTGAGCGGAAGGCTATGTGGGCCCCAGAACCAGTTCACACATATTGGAGAAGAGGAAAGTAGCTTGGCCTTGCCAGAAATCAAATCCCAGACCATTCAATCCACAGCCTAGTAACTATACCACCTGAGCTATACCAGCAAAAGTACAGAGTAAATGTATTCTTTGTGTGTTTTCTGTTAGGTTCATAGTAGGAGACAGTAAAGTCACACTCGTATGTATATTGGGTATATTGTCTGCAGTGTAAAGCACTAGATAATGGTTAGGAAGCCATTTTGTAGGATATTTTAAAACTTCTTATTTCTTTTGAATATTCATTAAATTTGTGTTGCAATTTTACTGGAAGTTTTTTTTTGCACAAGAATCTGCCTGGTTTTTTGCAACTTCCTTGTCATTATTATTTCCTTCGCTTTACAGTTTACGTTTAGTGTCGTCTGTTTTGCAGGTGAAGGGTGTTGCAATAGACAGCTTCCTGCGATACCAACAGGACCTCATCGAGACATTTGAGTCAGGTTTCTGGGGTTATCGTGGACTCACAGGTGAGTAAGATTGCACTGTGTTCAGAGTTCAAACATCATCATAGAATTCTAACATGTCTTTGATTTAGTTTTACATAAGGCAGAGGATTTCTGAATTAGCAGTATTGCTTTTTCATGTTACTCTGTTTGGAATAATGGAATTTTGCCCTCTACAGAATATTAACAATAGTATTTCAGATTTCAAATTTGGGTTTTAAGTAACAGTGCCTATAAATTGTACTCAAGACTGAGCATAACAATACAGATGAACTGCACTTGTTTCATGTTTATCCCAAAATAGTGCTATATTCTTTGTAATATCACAAACAGAGGCAGAGTAATGTCAAACACAACTTTGAATGTTTTATTGCTAAGATGTTATATTCACACAGCGTATCTTAGGAACAACTACATGTTTTGGCCTTTTTCTGGGCCATCATCAGGTTGATCATTTATTCCTTTCGAGGCAACTACATACAGTATGCAATAATAAGGCTTTTGTTTGTAACGAGATCTCGTTTTCATCGATAAAATTTCATTTTCATTTTTGAATATAAATAGTGGAATAGAATTATTGTGAAATTTAAAACGGTTATAAAATTGTAAAACTTAGACAGCGTAATTTTGGAGAGGGGTTATCACACTTAGGGAATGTATTGTCATACTATGTTATTTCGCCTTTGGCGGAGTGATTTGAGTCACGCGTGGTTGTTATTCCTTGTATTGTTTGTTTTAATTTACTATTTCTCTTCCTGTAACTATCGAGGCAGTAGGAGTGGTGATGCTGATTAGTCATTTAAACTTTATACATACTATTTGCAGGTTTTTGTATATTAAAGTGCATTTGGAATAAAAACAGTGGTATTTTGTTGTGCATGTTTATTATTTATTATTTACACAGTTGAAACATTGCACAGTAAACTACACTGTTTATATCTGCTTCTTAAAATGCTACATATTATTTCCAAATAGGAAATAATTTCCTAAATGGGATATATTTTAAATATTAATTATTTTTACAATTAGACAGGTAAAAGCAGTAGTGAAGAGATTAAGTGTATGATCAACCTTTTGGCGCCGGAATTATTTTTTTAAATTTTAGCACACCCTTTATATAAAATGTGAATAATACAAGAACCAAACAAGTTAGAATTATGAAACAAACTACATTTTGAAGAGAAAAAAAACGGAGAGTGTACACCATGTTTAAAATATTTGGTACCTATATTTGTTGAATAAATATATAAAATGCAACTTTAGAGGTTAGCGGTGCGGTACGACCACTATAGTTGACATTAGGCGTCACAAGGTTAATCACTGAAACCTCTATTTAATGATCTTTATTTCATGTTTTTACTCACTTAAGATTCAGTTGAAATGATACTAAGTCTAAAATGTCAGTGTTAAATCTGCTTAATATAAGATTTTCCTGACTTTACCATTCAAGTCCACATTGTATGTACCTCTCTGGGCTCACTTGGTGGTGGTATTATTTTTCAGGCAGCGCTACGGATGCATTAAAATTTGAACAACAGTTTACATCAAGCGCCCAAATTTTGTCTTCACTCTCATCACCTGTTCGTACTCTCGCCCCTATTTCACCAATTCTGAGTAACAGTTTGGCAAGTGTCCCAGCCCGTTTCTTACCCCAACCCCCTCCAGAACCTCGGCGACTTCTTGCTGTTCCAGGCACACAAAATCCTTTTCTCTCCACAAACATGTTACGATCTCATAGTACTAGAAGACATCTGAGTGTCAGAGTTTGTCATACTCGGAGAGCTAGCGAGCCTATTGATCACAAGGCCTAATACAGTTACGCTTACAAGAAACCAGAATTTAATGAACTGTCATAGGTTTGAGACTGTGATATGGTACTTATCGTATGGGTACATTTATCAGTAAGCCTGTAATCTGCTGAAAGGGAGGCTCAAGGGGATTTCCACCCACCTGCTGTACATTGATGGATATAGTGTGTTTCTGAAATATTAGCCCTCTTGCCGAATTTGGAATACTTAGAACCTGTTCCTACCCTTTTATCTATCTCCACACAAAGCGAGATCACACTGCAGTTAAGTTGGACACTGTCCGTTGCTTTAGGTGTATTCAGTATACAGGATGAATGAGAATAAGTTGGTCAAACTTTGTGGATATGTGAATCAAGCAACTGTGATAATTCAAAGTACAGTCATTGCTATACATTCCACCTGCTTTAACATAAAAGAGCCCTTCATTTTTCCCACATGGTGTATTTATGGGATTTGTATGATTCTCAATAAATTGTGATTATTTCACTTAACAGCAGTAATTAATTTGTGTTTGTGATGGAGTTGTAGTGTGTTTACTATGATAAATCAGGTTCTTTGTTATATGTTAATTAGATGAATTTCAGGTTTTGGGCAGTTGTGGTATTTAGTTTGAAATCTTGTGTGTCAGTTTTGTCTTCATACCATGTGTACATTGTAAAACCATATGCTGATCAGTTAGCCTTTCACAGGTGGAAAAAGACATATCATCCATAGATATGCAATAAAAAAAATACTTGCAGAGCAGTGGGTGGGAAACCTGCCTAAGGACACTTTTAAAATATCCATGTCAGTTTCTTTACAATACGTAAAGATGTATGTTTAGTTAATATTTTATCTTTTATTGGCCTCATTTTTGGAGAACATAGAACCTACAATATACATACCGTCGTATGCCAGGGGTCTACAAATTTTCCAGAATTCTAGGAGCCACCTCAAAATTGCAGACACTGGAAGACTTACGTGGAGAGAGCTCCATACTGAGGATGCACTAATATTACGCACCACCATACAAAATTATTTAATTGCCCAGGCGATGTGGCACCTGCGATTTGTGCACCCCTGTACGGCGCTGTGATGGGAATTTATTTCCGATAATTCAGCAATGTTTTTTAGCATCTTGCTTTTTACAGACGTCATTTATGCATTAAGTGTCTTTAATTTTGATAAAAAAACTTATTAGAATTTATTTAATGAAACCACAGGCAATATAATGTAGTTGACTCCAATGTAGATTAAGTAATTTGAACATTTTTAATAAGTTCTGTCATAACATTACATGTAAGGACCAAAAAACAATGTTGTGATAGGTACATAGGTACATATCTACTGCTTGGAGGTTTTGGTGTTCAAAATATTCATTCCAAATAAGTACCAAATCTAAGCAGTGATAATTACAGATGATTATATTACTATGCACATACACTGTAGAGTCTCGATGTTTGTGATTGATTGGGACTGATAAAACTGTCAAAATTTTGGAATGTATTTCCATTGTAAAGTGCCTGTTTGGTTCCAAGAACTTATGAAATACCAGTAACAATATTAGAACTTCAGAAAGCATAAAAAACATGATAGTTTATTTTTAACACAATACAAACACTTATTATAAGCATAAAATACATTAAATCATTGCTTTTTGAATGGTGATATGCATGCCACTGGTGATACTTGAAAAACTTAGTAATTTTTTCTTTTTTTAATAGTTGAAGTTTAGGAATGTTAATTGCACTGTTGAAATGTATGGAAAAAAACATTTACAAAGTGTATACCAAGATACTACTTCGTTGTTCGAATACAAATAGAGGCTTACTCCTCTTTTATCTAATTGCATTAAATTAGAAAAGTAACAGCTGCCAAATTTGAGGTTTACACAGCATTGTTGTTTCGGCAGTTGGTAGGATTGAAGGCTTCAAACCTACCTACCACCAAAACATCCCAGATGACCAGTATTTTGAGAGTAGGTGTTAATATTTGCAATACCTAGTGGCATGGATACATTTTGTATTGTGTTGTTGGTACACAGAAATAAAAAGTTTTAAAATCAGTGCATTAGATGACAGAAGAAGCACCTTGTTCCATACAACATGAAAGTATGCTTTGTGTTATGTAATGAAAGACAGATGGACTGAACTAAGAGTGAACTGCACAGTTACAGGGGAGATTTGGGGAAGCCAATTTGCCAGCTGGGTGGTCTCATCTTGGTTCATTGGGCTCAGTTTCAAAATATCAAAACAGTGTTATTAAAATGTGCAATATTAAAGCACTGTGATCAGGAACACTGAGGTTTATCAACATCGGGACTCTACCGTGTGTTAAAATTTCTTTGGATCACTGGGTTTTTGGACTTTGCCTATCATCTGACATTCTGAACAGTACTCCAACATTTCATTAGACCAGCGATTGACATTACAACTAAAATGAATATAAACCTCACCATGTTTTGACCTAAGGATGGAATCACGTCCAGACACCCAGTGATACTAAGTATAACATGCCACTTATCAGAACCCTTTAGACGTAAGTTACTAAAATTTCCAAATTTTTAACTTGGTTGTACAAGAAAAGAAAATATGTGACATTGAGGTTTTCACACACACATCAACAGGTGTTTTCAGACTAATGCTATACTCATGTTCACTGTTATCATGTAACTAACTCTACATGCACCGTCAAGAATTTTGTTCCTTTTTCAATTCATTCTTTTGAATTATTGAATTATATCAATACCATCCATTTTAACGGCTTAAAAAATCTTATTTTTTTTTAAAAGACAGTTTAATATTTTTTATTCTTCACTAAAATATTTAAATTATAAAAATTCATACGCTACCACTTTAATGTAAAATTCTTGTAAGATGGAGAAACACCTGGAAAGCTTTGAAATATGGTGCTGGAGAAGGATGGAAAAGATCATTTGAACCGATCACGTGAGAAATGAAGAATTACTACTTAGAGTCGAGGAGGAGAGGAATATCCTACATGAAATAAGTAAACGGAAGGTCAACTAGATTGGTCACTATCGTGTAGAAACTGCCTTCTACAACGGGTTATTGAAGGAAAGATAAAAGGGGGGATAGAAGTGACAGGAAGATGAGGAAGAAGACATAGGAAGCTACTGGATGACCTTAAGGAAAGGAGGGGATACTCTCATTTGAAGGAGGAAGCTCTAGATCGCACTATGTGGAGAGCTGGCTTTGGACCTGTTATAAGATAAACTACTAAATGAATGAATGGAGAAATCTCTGATGCACAGGTTGACCTAACAGCTGTGACAGTTGAAAACAATATTCCTACAGTATATCCATACTTCCTGCTAAGTCTGTAACATATGTGTGATAGTATCAGACACTCATCCTTCATGTTTCTCAGCAAAATTCTGTTCCATACTGGAATCCATAGGTGGGCACAGAGAAAGACAGTGCTGCGGTCAGCACCACGACATGGCTCTTATGATACTTGGCAACACTGCTGACTGCCTACAAAACAGTACACTTACTGCACTTGGAGGTCTTGGTACATGTAATTACCAGTTCCTTTGCTTATTTACAGATAACTTGCACTTAATTGTGACATTTGAGGATCTAACAGCGGTGTTGTTGAGGACTGGAGCTTGCCGGAATGTTGTGCTGTGTCACTGGATGGCTGGTTCCCAGCATTTCAAAGGATTGTAATGCCTTCTGTTTCAACATTTAAGCATTCTTGAAGGTTAAAGTTCTACAGTCCTTTGAAACATCACCAACCCCTCACCCAGTAACGCAGCTTCACATCCCAGAAGGCTTAAATCTTCTGCACTTACTTGCTTCTCCTTCAATTTTCAAAGTCCCATAAACAAGGTTATTTATATAAATATTATGATTCTTGCCACTAAAACAATAAAATCACCTAAGAGCACCAACGCATGCGAACAGTCTGCAAAGTAACAAGAAATATAGCTGGCTGGCACCGGTTGGTTCTGTTGGGAGAGCAACAGAAGGCACAACTGTACACATGGTGTGTGAAGTGTATATCCACCTCTGTTAAAGGTTCCTAGCCTAAATAATTCACTAAGGACTTCCGAATATGGACTTCCAAAATCAATCACATAATTTTCCACAAGTTTACTGCAAAGCTTTCTGCTGAGCAATAAAAATTTTAACTCGGTAAAATATTTACGCCACTACCAGGTCTACCAGCTGTCAGGACCATGGAGTTCATTAATACTTTACTTTTGTTTGGTAGCCCTGATATTTTGTGGCCTGCAGCATCCTTTGAAATGTGTCCTGTGGTACCATAAAATGCATGGAATTATGTAAGACTAGCTGAGGAACTGTTTCTCAAGGACTGTACTACATGGAGGTGCTTATAGTGCTTGGAAAAACTTTGCCAAAAAGAAACTTTGGGGTGGGGGGACTAAACAGACAGTGACTGTCCATGTACACACCCATATTCAACGCTGACACAGCTTAAATATAATGGAAATTGTTTCCCAAGACAAAATGTTATGGCGTAATTAGTCAGGCCATGCATTCACAGGTTCCACTGCATGGCAGATGTGGTCTTGTGTTCCTCTGAACACAACATAACAGTGGCTAATTCCCTTCATACCCCTATCAGAATGGTTGTTGGTACATCATAATTTATTGACACAGGGTCAATCATATAAGACTTCTGACAGCAACTTGCAAATACATCACCACATTATGACTGCAGCCTGTGTTAAATTCTTCATTATGTCCACTCTTTATTTCACCAACACATGCACTTGTAAATCGATCAATATTAATTTTAACACATTAAAACTTTAAAAGATAAAACATTATGATATTAAAATTCCAACATGTTTCGGTTTTTTGTATAAAACCATCATCAGGGAGCAAGTTCGTACCTAATAAAGTTGCTTTTAGTCTATAGTTGTTTTGATGTATGTTGGCAGCATGTCATATTTACGTGTGATGGGGTTGGATTTCTTGTTGCTTGTTCTTCCTTGTACTGGCTTCTTGTATCTGATTTACAAGTGCATGTGTTGGTGAAATAAAGAGTGAATTCAAGTCAAATGCATGGTGCTACAATGAAAGTCTTCATTATGTGTTCTAGTTTGCATATAAGAAAAACAGATGGCAGTAGCTACATAATTTCCCATATCAAAATGTATATTCTCTGTCTTTTTTTTTGCAATTAATTTGTAGGTGGTAGGGTTGAGGCTGGATATGAAAAGTAAATGAAAAGGTTTACCATATTCCATTATGTTTTACGACTAGTTAGCTTCTGGGTTTGGTTACCACATAGTGTTCCCAGAATACACAAGGAGACTTACTGTTTCACAAAGAGGGTGATGTAAGATTCAGTTTGTAAAGCACTGTATCCAGAAGATAAGCAGTCCTAGATATAATGTACCAGGAGTGTGAAACACGTGGCCTACTAGTTCATTTGTTGTGGCTGTGTCACTGGTGTTATTCCAATTGTAAAATGTGGCCTGGGGTAGTGTTAGATTTTTTTTTATTTACATTGTTTTTCATTAGAGTCCTTGATGTTAACATATGACATACATTAGCAGAGAGAGATAGCACTGCAATAAATTTTTAAGGTCATTGTTTACAATATATTTCAATTTTGTTATCTGAGTTTCAGATCTCTTTAACA
>Ga0123354_10005516_pt1 | contig 18433 bp, 9 predicted proteins | sample TergutLab28metaG_2_FD_97872 | JGI IMG/M metagenome (GOLD analysis project Ga0123354, IMG submission 97872) | Labiotermes labralis P4 segment gut microbial communities from Petit-Saut dam, French Guiana - Lab288 P4 | ecosystem: Host-associated > Arthropoda: Insects > Digestive system > Gut ...
TGGAACCCGCGGACAGAGAGAAATGTTATCTTCCATTGAATTTTCAACTGACATTCCACTGTTGTACATAATTATAAAAAGGGACAATAGAACTGACAGCAGATATATTATTACTGCACACAATGCTACCCAACAATCTCTCGAAATGGAACACGTCACGCATGGAAGAGAAGAGAACTGCAGAGAAGACTGTGGGTGAAAATGCGTGGGAAGAAACTAGTTAGGAAATTTGGTCGTAGAAGACAGGATAACATTCAGATGGATCCTTTGAAAATAGGATGTGTGAGTGTCGAGTATTTTATTTGGTTCTGGACAAGTATCAGTAGCGAACTCTTCCCAACACGGCAATAAAGCTTCGGGTTACACAAAAGGCGGGCTGATCTAACCAAACTGAGCGACTAGCAGCCTCCCTACAGAATTCTGTCCATAAAACTGATTTCCTGCGATGGGCAATTTAGGAAGGATAGGGGTGTGGCCAGTCCAACTGATAACGCTTGTATGCCGGCAGCTTGTCTGACATGAAAAATCTAAAGCTTTCCCGGCGACTGAATTTCCTGATCATGAGGCGATGGTTCTGGAACTGTTGGCCCACTCGCCGTTCGACCACGTGACGCGGCTGTTAGCCAGAGAAACTGTAATTGTCGGACTTAATTGTACTGCATGAAGCCTATATGCCCACTTGCAGGCTGAACGGCAGCCCAGTCCGCGTCACATGGCTCAGGCCTGTCGTCTTGTTACGTTGGGTCATTCCACTCGAATGTAAATTACACTCTTTAACGAAGTTATATCGACTGTTTAGTATTATGTCCGCGTAACAGTGACGATGCCGCTGAGAGAACAGTTCACCTCAAGGCACTGTCCACCGTTTATCTGAAGAAAATGGGAAAAAAATCGCTGAACTACATAAATCGTCATTCGAACCCGGCACCCAGCTTCACAATAATCTTAGCACGTGACAGCGGCGTTAAATAACATGTAGAAAAAAAGAGTGATAAAATCAAAGGCAAATGAGATTGGTATGTTATGTAGAAGGGATAGGGGAAAAGTTTATGTAAATTTTTCGTTGTGGAAGACAACATGACGGTCTGACCAGCAGATGTCAGCGTTATTAGAGCGACACGCTGTATTTCCCCTGGAAAACGGTAAATAAATTTCAGGTGTCATACGTGTGTTTTATTTAATGACGCTGTTAATGGATCACAGGACGTGGGGCCGAATGATAGGATGGTTAGCGAACACTGGACTGGAAGGGATGTGGAAGGAAGCGGCATGGTCCAATTTGCATTAATATCCCAGAGTCTGACTGAAAGGATTTAGGAAAATCCCGAAAGGCCTTAGTCATTATAGTAGGTGTCCGGGCTAACATAGTCGATGTCCGAGGTAATACTTAAATTCAGAATACCCGAACACGAAGTAGGATTGCTGACCTCTTAAACTATTCTTTTCCGCGTTCATAGTTATTGAATAGACCCAGCGCTAAGCTATAGGGAGTAGTCAGTTGCTAAATCGATTACATGAAAACTGACCGTCCGTAAGCAAGACTTTCACAGTCTTCCTGCCACGAAAGGCAGCTGAACATACAGAAAACATTAGGAAAGTTTTCATCTGAAGAACAGCGCTGCCAAATATTGGAGACGAGACGTGCGTTGCGAAACGACAGCGGCTGGAAATGCGTGCAGCTACACGACACTCCACAAATACGGGCAAGTGCAATTAATACAGCAGTTCTTCTCACGATTTTCTTGTCGCTCTTCTTCAGGCAGTCCAAGGCAAAAGCTAGAATCAAGTCAAAGGTGCTTCTTCAGATAGCCTTTCCAACTCTCTTCTTCCGCATCTCTTCACAGGTTAGATCAAATTTTGCCTGTACCGGTCTCGAAGTCCTCTTTCCAGCCACTCTTTCACCTTCTTCTTACTTCTCTTCCGAGATGTCTCCTCCAGACGCAACATCGACATGGATTTATTATGCCAGTGTAACATCTGGCATCAGGAAACCGCTGTCCAGGATACAAAACCCTTTCAACTTTCTTCCTATTTTCACGCGGTTGCGAGGATACTACATAACGCGATCGATGTCCACCGGCTGTTTCACTCGCAGGTGACAAATGAATGAATAGAGTGATTACCGTACAAAATAGAAAATATGTTACGTTACATGAAAGAAAAATATGTCTAAGGTAAATTTTCCGTTGCCCTAGGCATGCCGTGAAGGCATAAATTCGAGTAGAGGTATAGCCCCACTCCATCACGGTACTAGGCATGCACAGCCGTGGTTAGTTCAGCCCCGGTCGCTTTACCTCCAAGAAAAGATCCCCGAAGTCCACACGGTAAGAAACTGGGTGTACCCCTAAGAACATCTGGACGTTCTGGAGTACAAAGTATGTTACCACTGCCGGAGATCGAAACCCATACAGCCGAGACATTATACCGAGTGCGGTATATCGGCTCTACAAGCGAAGAAAAACATGACATTTTCGGAGGCATATGGCGCTCAGAATTAACTGATTACCCTTAGTAATTAACCAACTTGATGCACCAAAATCTTGTTTTATAGCGATTTTATTAAACGCCTCTACATGTTTCGAGCACTGTGTGCTCATCATCAGGAGGTCAAAATTGTATATACAGCATCTGGTATCATTACGCCTGTAGGTGGCCGTCCGTTGCACCGGACGGCCACCTACAGATTATACTGACATGCACGGTCAGCAAAATATCAAAATTAACTGATTACGTTAACTGCTTGACTGGGCAAGCAGTTACTGTTAATTTACGGAAATCTAATTAACCTAACTACTCAATGATTTACTAGACTTGGTATCAAACTGCGTAACTGAACATTTAATTAAACCGGCACTTGACTAACTTATTAAGTTGCCAAGAAACAGCAGTTTATTTGTTGAAGTCTGCAGCAATTCGTATATCGGCGAACTGTAATATCGTGACAAGCGCAGATACACCTCCGTAGGCTATCCCAACATAGAGGGCGGCGGTCCTTCCCCCCAGCCAATACACCAATCGGATACACGAAACAGTCTTTCTTGTAAGATTGTTTTTTTGCACTTGATAAAGGGAAGATCATTTTCTAAAGCATCGCACACCTGCCGTCTTTTGTTTCAGAGACAGAAGGTTGCTTTCCTAGGCTGAAAAGTTTCTGCTCCTATTCAAAGCAGATCGCTCCGTTTCTCTTTTAGCGCTCCGCTGTCACAGAAGATGAGGTGTGATTGTACCATCAGACATTTCCCCCTCCCACACCCATCCACAGATTCAAACCTTCTGGCGTCTCTGTTTTATCTTTAGACGTGATATATAGTAACGTTTTCCAATCTTGCGCTCTGTGTTTGTAAGTTTAAAGCAATCGTCCTGCTTCTGTTTATATTAATTAAACTGCTCATTTCTTATGACAAACTTCTGAATGTTTATTCCTGTTAATCAGTGCCCTTATTTACCGTAATAGCACCTCATATTAAACTTCCGATAATTCACAAACCAAATAACGAAACAGTTGTGTACATAAATCAGTTTTGCACTACTGAACCTTATATAGTTGCTTAGCAACCATACAGGGGAAAAAAGAAGAACAATGAATAGAAGGGCCTTGAATACCTATAGGATGTGATACTTGTCTGTTGAAATCTGACTTTTGGCACTCTTAGAAGCAGAACAAAAAAGCTTATGGAAATAGGCCTTCGTACGTCAGTATTTGTATTTGATTTCTTATAGGAGGATTCCAGAGTGGAAGGCAAACACACAATTCTACCGATAACGAAATTAAAAAACAATGAATTTATAATACAAAATTTAAAAAAAACCAAAGTTTGGAGGCCGAGAATAATTTAAATTGCAGTATCTTTTTTAATTCAGCCTGCCCTTTTGCGGATCGCAGTTACGTTTCCACCGTCTAGTCTGGCGCTGCGCATAAACTGCCTGTAGAAGTGTTCTCATCTTATTTGACGACACTCTCTGGACTGCATATGTTGTATAATGACGAATAACGGGTCTTTGGAAAGTACTGCCTCATGGACGAAGAGATGTGCAACAGGACAACCAGCCTCCGCGTAGAAGTGAACCCAACTGATCACAAACTGCACAGCTAGCAATCAGGGTGTGTTCGCGCACTTTCATCTAATTGTCAAGAAAAACCTAACACATTTGGACACAGCGTACTGAATGTAAGTTGTTTGTTTAAGTCTTCTTTAGAACTTCTCTTCGAACAGTTTTCGGTCCCACAAATGGACCTATACAGCAAGTCACACGGGAAATGGGCGCGGAAACCCAAGTAGCTCTTCACATTACGTGTCTATTAGTGTTACCTTCAACCAAACTTGGATTGTGTCGGAGAGTACGACATGTCACGAAAGTGCACTACAAGTATTCAAGCTAAAGCAACAGCCGTATTTGGCTAATTTTTGTTGCGAAAGCATAAGAATGAAGCAGCAGCGCTAACAACGACCTTCTTCTGGGGGCAGGAAGGAAGGGGGGGGGGTGTTCTATATCAACAAAATTTATTTTCCGCGCGATACAGTCACATTACGACTGCTGGCCTCTTTATCGTTACAATGCCATAAACGGCAGATTTACGACCTAATATTCTCCTACTTGCCGGGGATCTCTATCTTATGTTGCGAACAGAAACGTACAGGCGCAATGCAGTCAGGTGTCTGATCTAAAGCCTAACACGGTAACCCGTCCTTCACCAAGGTGTACAGAGGACATGAAGGTACAAACATACGCTCTGTACAGACTCATTGTTGGATGAACTAAGTTTGCAGCCGCGAGATAGGCCAACTTATCTCTCATTAGAATTTAAATATTCTTGTAAATGAAGGAAAGGTCGGACTCCAAATCATGACTGAACGAGGCAGCAAAAAGAAAAATTCTGGCACCAACTTAATTCGTAGGCAGTAACTTTACAGGATTTTAAGAAAACTTAATGCCATATAATGTCTGCTTTTGCAGTATGAACACCATATGTGTGCGTGCTTGCGCACATGTGTGTGTGTGTGTGTGTATGTAGGTAAGTATCACCAAAACATGCATACTGTATACCAGGTCTTCTATCTAAACACGAGGCACTGGGCAGCGTTCAAGTAGGAATATTACACCGTCGCGAAGTACGTCCCCCGGTTTTACTGAAATGTGGTACATTCTAAGGTGTTTTGTGTTTCAGAAAGTAACTTCCGACCTTGCAATGGAGAACGTCTATACAGCCCGGGTTCACGGCTTCCCGAACCTGACGGCACGGGGTCTGCTAACCGTAGAGATTTCGGGGCATCATATGACGCAGGAGGGTGTGCTGTCCCTCGTAGTGGTGTTGGGCAGCAGCGTATCGCTTGTGGGCCTCGTGTTCGCTTTCATCACGTACAGGTAGCATGCATATGGACCTAGCAGCTTCTAAAGGGGGGAGAATTACTTCTAATTACGCATTTATACAAGTTTCTGTTGGTCCTACATAACGCATCTCTTGTTTGTTTACAATCTGCGCCATGTATATGACTTACGTTTATTTCCTACATATGTAAATACATGTTCTATTATAGGAAAAAGGCTAATTTGGAATGGGTGGGTAATGAGAAACACGCTTGTGTGAAGTAAAGTCTGTTCTGCCTTCAGCCGGAAATCACATTGAATTCATCTCCCTAGTTCTGCCAGTTGTGTGATGTCTGTTGTGTCTGATGTTATACGGATAAGAACATTTGCAATATTATCAAGTTTCTCCAGGTAGGTGACGATAATTTTACGCCATTTATGTTACAAAGCTGTCAGGTACTGAAGTAGCATCCAGGTACAAGGTACAACACAGCCTACGGCATCAAGAATAATATTGTTATATAGGGTACATATACCTTGAGGAATCTCCCACACTTCTGGGAGAAATTTCCATAAGTTATTTTACACCAGTATATCCAAACACGTCTAAGTGAAAAGTTTAATGCTTGTGGAGATGATTAAGTGATAAGATTTAAAGAATGATAATTATTATACATTTATTGATTGCCGAACACATACTAAAACGAGAAAGGAGTTGCAGTTTCTATAATTTTGACACCCGTACTGAACAACGTATTAACATTGCAGTGACATACAGACATTCATCAAGGCAGAAAAACTCGTACTAATTTCGTCACAGTCGTCCTTAGGGTTCCAAGTGCTTTGTTCATCTGCCAATGGCTTGGTTTGGCTTGGCTTGACTATCGGCTCAAGAGCGAAACTTAGCAGCGTACGGTAACGCATCATGTTAAAGGGGTAGAGTAGGTAGAACCACAAGAAGACGTATTTCTTGCAGAAGGAAAAAAACTTACAAAGAATAATTTCAAGAAAAGGAGAACTGGGGAAATTCTGACCAAGATAAGGAAAACGACTCTTCTAAGACATGCAAGGCATATGAACATCTAACGAAACACAGCAATTGCATGACATGCTATGCCTGTGAAAAACGACTGCATGAGCACTGCACAGTTTTCTCCAAAATCTTTCCTGGTTGTTTACATTATAAACGTTCGAAAAATCTTGAAAAGTATGATATAATTAGATGGAAGTAAGCAGCAGTCTCACTGTGATATAGAAAGCTGATTGCTGTATTTCATTGTAGTGTTATTAATTACAGCTACATTACTATTCCCTTCATTACATACGGGGCATCCGTCACCATACACCTACCAAAGAACCCCTTTTCTGTATATTCACATTTTTATTACCGTAATGCCCTTACGTTTTCGGAAAAAGAAACTGTTTTATAGCAGTAACCATTCCATAACTTTTCACACTAAAGACATCACTCCTTTTGCTCTTTATTCGCGTATTTTAAAAAAGTCTGTAGAACAGAAGATGGGGTGACACTAACCATTTTTATCCCAGTTATTTTGCTTTAATGGGGAAGAGGAGAATGCATACTGTGTTTGGTGGAGAACCTGAGGGAAAGAGACCACTTTGAAGACCCAGGCGTAGATGGGAGAATAATATTTAGATGGATCTTCGGGAAGTGGGATGTGGGGGCATTGACTGGATCGATCTGGCTCAGGATAGGGACAGGTGGAGAGGTCTTGTGAATGCGGTAATGAATCGTCGGGTTCCATAAAATGCGAGGAATTTCTTGATTAGCTGAGAATCTGTTCGCTTCTCAAGAAAAACTCTGCACCATGGGGTAAGTATTGTACTCTAAATGAGGGAACGACTATTGAATGACGGTCAGGAAGCAATATTAAAGTTGTCATGTCCAATCTAAGGTCATATCCCTGAATCTTCCCGGACGGAGTGGGGAATACTACAAACACAGTTAAGCCGGTCTGCAGTCCGAGATGCTTACACGAGATCTCAAGAATACGAGTTTGCAGTAATATGCACTTGTTGTGAGACACCGTGTACTACGCTAAATGCAAATCCTGCCAAATTATTTACGAGACGTGAGCAACAGAACCCTCAGAAATTAAATGCGCGGCCAGGCTTGGAAGTTGTTGCATTGCTGTCGATACTCAATAATGGAACCCAGCAATGGCTCGATAAAATGTGCCCTTAATGGCAGAATTCTCAACTGAAATACAACGGAACTTCTCCAACTGAAAGAGTCACAGTTTGACCTCTTGAAGCAAATCCTTCATTCTCTTAGCAAGGCAACAAAACCGCTTTCATAATTACACCATCCTGTGCCACATAACCGTCACAATTTGTACCCTACACGCCCTAAGAAAGTAAAAGCCATGTTTAATTTCTTATATATAGCTTCAAATATTCGCAAAGTTGCCTGATTTCTCAATCAAAATTTACATTTGTGATGTGTCTCCGTAGCGGACACAAGAACTACGAGTTGCAGCGATCAGTAACGTACTGGCTACAATCCGCAGGTTACATACAGATTTCACTTAACCGCCATATTGTTTTAAATTCCACTAAATATTAAATTAACTAAATGCTTTATCATTACACACAATTTCAGAACACCAATTGTGGCCTAAGCCACTCCGAAGCGGAGTTCGCACTGCCTCTATGCTGATATTATTCGCGGCAGAAAAATTGTGCAGTTGTGAGTGACACACTAGTGGCATCAAGTTGATGTAAATCAAAAGTGTCGTCAAGAGACGGAAACAATATCATAGACATTGTCTATTTGCCCTTCCATGCAGTGTGGTGACAACACGCAGCACCTTATTTACAATTTTCCCGATAGAGTGTGTTTATATATTCGTGAGATTTAAAAAAAAACAGACCATTTTCCTAAAGGATAACAACCGACTGGTCTTCCTAATGAAGAAGTGACGTGTTTTTCATGAAGCAGAAACTTTTCTTCCTACTTAAATTTCAGGCTTCAAAGATTTAGAAAAATAATGAAGGGACGCCCAAACGAAAGGCGCTAACGAGCAGCATGTTGCGTGTCGCTTGTGTAGAAAACTAGATTTTACTTAACGAATCAGTAATCCAGTTTTAGTAAAACCCCATTTATTTCGCAGTGGCAGCAGGAATTAAAGAGCGCAATTAGACTCCATTTGTTTCGTCGATGTCCGCCATTTTGAAAATCCACGTGGCAGAAACGCATCAAGTGGGACAGCCACACAATCAAGAGACAATTGACAGGCATAAAGACGGAATATTAGGGTCCACTGGCCTTTTATTTCGGTTTATGCGTCATGTTGGTATCTTCGCGATCTTTCAGGAACATTGTAGACTATACATTTAACGCACTTTCATAAAGGAAGGATGTATTATATAACATGTGACAAAAGAGGTTCACACAAAAGAAACGACTTTTGTCAAGAACATATACACCTAATTCTTACTTCTCTTTACACGTTCATGACTCCCTAGGGTAATTCATCAGTAAACATGAACGCTACCTTCGCTGGATACTAACTTACACAAAATTCACAAGCTGATGCTGAAAGTGTCAATGACCGTAAGTACAAAGCAGTAGTTGTCTGAAATGCAGCTGAATTTGTCATCACAGAACACGTAGGTGTTGCCAGTTTGCTGTCAGCTAGTGATGCCCCTGGCAAACTGAATATCTGAAGGCAAAATCACAGCTGATGTGCAAAGCGTCGCCAAAGAAATGCTAACTTCAGGCTTAATGCACCGAGCGTACTGCTATCATGCAGTGAATATGGTTGTACCTGAATGAAATACTCCTCTCTCTTTTAGTGTAGTAATAACATAGCTAGTGCCATAAGTGCAATATTTCAACTAACGTAGACATTTAAAACCATATTTTCGTGTCTCTATGACCCAGTATTTTACAGATGTAGTATACATACACATGCAAGGCTAAGAGTTTACAAACAATGCCATATTTTATGTACTACACGTAGATTTCTTCTTCGTAAGCCAACTGTCGCTCAGCTAGTCAGTAAATTACACGTCATTTATACAGCCGAAATTCATTACCGTGTTCACAACAGCGCACCAGTGTTTCCTAACTCGAGACAGACAAATCCAACCCACACCAAACCCTATTATCTTGAGGTTTATTGTATATTATTACCATCTACACACTGTTTTTCCAAACTGCCTTGTTTACAGATTTTCATGTCGAATATTTTACGAACTTCTCCTCTGCCCCAATTCCTGTTACACACACTGATTACCTCTCATCCCGATTGCCTTGATCAACCTCATAATATTTTAGTAAAAACTGTGCAGTTCGCTGTTTCCCCGTCACTGATTTCTCTCCCTTATCTCCGCTCAACATCCTCAGTGTGTGTGTGTGTGCGGGGTGAGGTTTTTGCTGCGTCGAATAGGTGAAGCGACGTGAAGCCATTATAGAGAGGTATCAGCGCTTTGGTGGAAACTTCTGCATCGTAAGTGTACTGACGGTGTAACCTGAAAATGACAGCGCATTCCTACAAAACATCATAATAATAATAAAGTCCATCGTTCCTTCTAGGAACATAGGTTGTCTATGAGTCCTTTCTACTTCTGTCTATCGGCTGCTAGGAACCTTAGTTCATTCCAGCTTCTACCCGCTTCCTTGATTACCGATCTTCTCCAGCTGTTTCTCGGTCTTCCTCTCTTCCTGTTTCCCTGAGGATTCCAGAGTAGGCCTACAAAACATTAACACTACCAAACTACACGGTGTCATATACCGGAATACTGTAATCGTCTTCCTCGTTTTTGGTAATTGGCCAAGCTTCCCGCTTTATTTTATGAGAGTGCCCATACTCACTATTGTACTAGCTGAATCCAACATACTTCATGACTATTTTTATGCATACAAATAATAATTACTTATGCATTACAATAACAGAAACAGGGGCTATATTGCTTCAAGGTGGCGCCGAAACATCGACATTTTATTCTCATAACCCGCCAAAGGTTATGGTTCGGCTGATTTTACTGACAAGTTAATAGCAAGTTGTATTCAGCACTTTGAATCCTGAAAGGAAAACAACGAGAAAATACTCTTTTTTCAAGCGTTCACCGTACCCGAAAAAAAAACATTCATTTGTTTGAAGGTTTTCAGGCTTCGCCGCTTGACCTTCTGACAAAAGTAGTAATACGACGCATCCGAGTAGGGTGCATAGGTAGAATAATTGTGACAGGGGGAAATCGAAGTATTCAGCTGTCCTACTGCCACTTGGTCCACCATAAATCTCGCATGGAAAGATCCGTCATCGAAACCGGACCTCTCCTTGAGAGACGGGCGATTGACCCCCTGAATCATGGCACGGATATCCGAATCCTGCATTCATCTAAATAATACTTAGAAATTCAGTTTCTTCCTCATCGAGAAAGCGTCACATTATCTATTACGAAACCAACCGGTTAAAAATGTACAGGGAATATTCGCTGGGTACTGTGAGGCCCATACGAAACACGAATATACACTGTGCAGCAAGGTGTTGAGTTTTCGGTGTTAAACCAAGCGGTACATATAGTTGTCAATTTGCTTTAGTGAGTAATCTAAACAAAAAAAACTGCGCAGGGAAGCTGATGAGACTGCACTACCCGACTTTCAGTATTGCGCAGCCATGTTGTCATTCCATTTTCATGCGTCTAGTCCAAACATCACACAGCGGGGACTCATCGCAGACAACATGCTGTGTTACTCCTACAAGCATTTGGGTTTAATAGCCACCAGCAGAGTACATTTCATTTCGTCAATCTCTGGAACCCGATGCACAAATTCTCTACATGCTCATGACGGCTTCCTAGACAGGGCAAAGCGTGCCCTTGAGGGCTGTTAGCATGCATGACCTGACTTGTTTGTGACACGTGATGCTAAGTGGCACGACACAAGCTCCATTTAGGAACAAAGCCCTTGCTAACTAACCACAACCACAGATATGTAGCAGAGTCCTCTTGGAGCAACTTTAAAGCTGTCCGGTTCTCAACACGATGTCTGGGGCAAGGGGAGACTCACTGCTATTTCAACTCCTCGTCCACGGAAAAACGTTTTGTCCGAAAGTGATATATGTATTGCTGTTTATGTGTGTATTGCTGTTTTTACTTTAGATGCCGGACTGCTGGCTAGAAGTCAGTATTCTGAAGGTCCTGCGACTAGCCACATCGACACAGGTTTTTCTTGGTATCCCTGTGTCTATAAGCAAATGCTGAGATGGTTCCCAAGATTCCAAGTTGGCACTACATGCTTCTCATGTAGCCCTCCCGACTTAAATTTATTAGTAACCAATTTCTATTTTTGTGTACATGTAAAATAACCACTGCCACCGGGTAACAACCAAATTGCAGATATTATTATTATTATTAAAAAGAATGCATAATTAATACAAGACAGGCAATGCAAATATCATGTAACACTGAGGTGCGTTCTTACAACTACTGTTGTAGTAGAAAAACAATAAGCATTACATATTCTGTGTGTGTGTGTGTGTGTGTGTGTGTGTAGCCTTAGTTATCCAGCACGCAATGCGCATGCGCCATATTGTCATCTGTGGTCTGCTCTGATCTATAATATTTTTCCACATTCTCTTAAACGGCAGGGTTTTCGAAAAAAAAAAGTTATTGAACACAAAATGTGTGTTTTGATTTTCTCTACAACTTTTGTCTGAAACGTTTCTCATTGTAAGAAGAACTGAGCGAGATATGATTTAAAATGTCTAATGGTCTTCATGTTATGTACCGCTATTCTTGCCAGATTTTAATGAATCTTGAATTTTCTTGACTTTTTTTTAGAAATAGTCAAATGTCAAATTTAATTAAAATCCGTCTAGTGGAAGCAGAGTTGTTCCATCCGGACAGACGGACGGACATGATGAAGCTAATACGCGCTTTTCGCAATTTTGCGAACGCGCTTAAAAAAGGTGAATTGTACATCTAGTACCATATGAGTCTGCAGTCAACAGTAACAGAGATCCGAGCAGAATATTTGGGACTGGGCAAAATAAAAATCGATAATGAGTAGTTTTGAGGAGTGACAATAAGTAGGCTGTTTTGCCGCTTGGAATGACGTTGTTGTTGCACAAAAACCAGAAGTTTTCAACTGCACTGTAAAATAAGTTTTTCTTGTAGACGTTCATGTGATTTGCGTGTGAATAATAACTTGCAATACCGGGAACTCATTCCAACGTCAGTCAAATCTCAGCACTTACAGCTTGTGGCGAACAACAACGACGCACGGAGAGCAGTACACACCTACGGTTCCAGCTACTGAGACAAGCAGAAATGGACACAACCGCGTTAGTGCTTCTCCACTTTATTCCACGAGGACGGAAGCATACCCATTTTCGGCATGGTTCTGTTCAGTTCGGAATGGCAGACGATGGACAACGTTCCGAAACTGAACTTTAGTATAAAATACCATTTTCAGAACCACTTATAATCGGCAGATTGCAAGTGCCTAAAACAAAAGTGTTCGGAAGGATGACGTACCTCATGCTACATAAGGAGGACCATCCTGACTCAAAGGTCACCTACAAGATAACATGAAGATGCATATTAGAGAAAGAATTTGTAAATTTGGCCCCCGTTCTAGGCCAATGGCGACATGTGGTATTAGAATCGGTGCTGCGAAATCGAATTACGCCACAGTAGAAAACTATTAATTACTTCTCAGATACGTGCAAGCATTTTGACTGGAAACTATGTTCTGAACCACCCTATTGGTCGTATTAAATGATTTACCTCAAATACAAGGTGGGACAATTACGCACATCTACCGTCTTTTGTTCCGCACGAGTAGCTATGGCAACAACTCGTTCACGGTCTATTGTTGGAGAAGTAATCCACCCAGACAAAGCCTGTCTCTCTCTTCATCTTCAGAATATGAATTCTACTTCGAATAGAGAGGCGTTCGTTAGATTCTGCCCGTAGATAATTCTCTGCAATGACAGTCCGTTTGCTTTTGTTTTCTGAAGTTGTAAAATGTAATATCAGAAACGCCTACAAAATTTAGTTGAAAAGTTACTCCGGTAGAATCCTCTGGGGAGAAACATGAATGGAAAGAATAGTAGCAAATTTGTTGTCGGAGAAATTAACGTGTAGAGGTTCTGACTGGATTTAGATGGATCACAGTATCATCAGTGGCGAGCTCTTGTTGTAAGGTAATAGAACTTCGAATTTCATAAAAGCGATGAATGCCTTGACTACCTGAGCATGAGGAGCTTCTAAAGAACTCTGCTGTATGGACTTGGTTCTTGTAGCCCACATGCTGAGGTACAAAGCGGACAAAGACGATGTGTTCGCTATACTAACGGGAAGGAAGTGCATTGTATTGGTGAGGTGGAATGAGATCTAGAAAGCGCGCAGAGACGAAATGTTCGCTGTACTTATGGGAAGGAAGTGTATGGTACTGGTGAGCTGGACTGAGAGGTACAAAGCGCACAGAGACGCAGTGTCGCCATACTTCTGGGAAGGACGTGCATTGTATTGCTGAACTGGGCTAAGACGTGGCGATCCCACAGAACTTCTAATATGCATGAAGCTCAAACAGAAATCTTATCGACTACGCAAAAACCAAGTTACTGTCGGTACAAAATACCGCCACAGGCATTACAACACATCTGCTTCACGTTATCTTATGTTACTAGTTGCTCTCAGTGATTAATCTTAACCCTCAGTTTTACACTCCATACACATGTATTACGGCACACCGTTCCCATATGCGCGAGACATCTCGTCTACGGCAATTACATGTCTGGATTGGTGTTTGAGATCAGTGAAAGAAATATGCCCCCCCCCCCTTCTCTCAACAGTAGAAGTATATGCGGCCCTAAATAACAGAATCTCGACGTTAAGATGAAAGTCGGTATATGAAAAAAGAGCAGCAATTTCTTTGTCATAAGTAGTGAAGAAATTTTCGGTACTTACACAATTTAGCTTGCGGTTTCGTCCTTGGGTCAATCTACAGAACCGATATTTATTTACGTTATTGATTACTTCTTTATTGTATACAAATCGCTAGTCGCATAATAAAGTGGCATAAGAAAGCCTAACGACATAGTTAATTTAATACGTTGGAAACGGTTTCGACATATCCGGGTTCAATCAGCAGAGCAGAGAGTTTTTTTTTATGACTTTCAGACCGGCTCTGCTGCTTACGCAGCCCTTTCCTCAGTGACTACTTACAGGAAAAGCGGCCAGAGCCTAAAGCTGACTAAAGCCTTCCCTAGGCCGAGCTACACTTATATACTTCCACACACCTTTACTCTGTGGTACTTAACTGATCGAACACAATGACAACTTTACTTAATGCAGGCAGTAAGGCCTACAGCAGAACTTCACTGCTGTTTGTTTCCTACTGACGTATCATAGATTTGTCTGGAGCCGAGACTTCAACTAATTTAATTAACTTTTTATAGTATCAAATTCGGTGACATTCCACGGCAGGTAATTAAGTTCCTGACTCGCTACTTTCATTTGTGCACCAGTTCACACAATGCACACGGCACTCGTTACGGAAACTGGAAATAGATCAAAGTATTCAATTACAAATACCTGAATGGGACGTGCTTTTTATTTCCGGCCCCTTAATCGCCTTCCAAACTACAGTTCAGGTTCTCTTTACTTCACACAAATGCGGAGTTTCATACAACCTTACAGTATGAATACAAGATACACTTGTCGACTTCCTTTTCAGCACAGACTGCCAATACTAATTACATCTAACTTCCCGACGCCGAGTCCTTCTAAGGAAGCTAACAGACGTACAGTAAGTTAAACAAAATAATTCCCCGCAGTTTATGGAACTGATGGGTTGATGTAGTTTTCACAGCAGCCCGCATTCTCTCCATATCCTCAGTAAGAGTAAGCCAGCCCACAACTTCACATATTTTAATACTTCCACCCATTGAAACCGATGATTTGCAAGTGGGCTCTTTCCTGCATATATTAAAACCATCAATTTCGAATGCATTTTAAGTCTCACTCATAAGCACTGCATATCCCCAATCATCTACACTGTCCCTGAGGTCATCAGCAGAGTAATAATCGAACAAGAATACATTCTCTGCTATTGGTGGTGAGAAAAAGGTCAAAGCAATGATGACAGACGAACAAGAGCAGTGGAAACTGGGCCGCTAATACACGAGACACTAAGAGGGAAAACATGACAGGCAATGTACGTACAATCATAAGGTTGAGGCGCATTTGCCATACCTTTGTTGCCGTGGGAAAGCAATAGTATTACACATTCTGAGTGCGTGTTTGTAACCTCAGTTATCCAGCACGCAATGCGCACGCGCCCTATTTTATCATCATCTGTAGCCTGCCTGGCTCTACAACATTTTTGCACATTATCTCACAAACAGCACGATTTTCGGAAAAAAATGTTATGGATCATTAAATGTGTTTTGATTTTCCGTACAACTTTTTTTCTGGCACATTTCTCATTCTAACAAGAATTCAGCGAGATATCATAAATATACACAGATCTTCGTGTAAAGCACCCGTTATTCTTCACAGCTTTTAATGAAACTTGAATTTACCAGAATACACTTACCGTAATATATGGTGTTATAACCCACAAGACCACAATATGGATCCTCATCGCAACAGAATCCTCCAACCTTCTACACGTGGATTCACGCCCTCTTGAAATTAAGCCTTGTCGTCTGGTAAATACTCACCGACGTCGGTGAGAAATTTGCTGCGTCCATCTTCTGGCCGTACAGCCAAAGACCATTCTAGAAGCTGGAGGCAAAGCACTACCCTCCTCCGAAACGTCGGTAAATATTTACAAGTCAACATGGTGTACATATCCCAGAAGAACTAAATCTTATAAAGAGCGCTGTGATAATTTAAAATAACGCCTTAGAAATAAAATATTAAACATTATTATTCCAAAATTTTCGCAGTGTTGCAGGTAACGTGTGTTACATATATGACGCCTGGAGGGGGAAAAAAATCGGATTTAATCAGAGAAGTAGTGTGGGTGGGGAGGGGGGGGGGTTGATGCATTACCACTCCAATCGCGCTGTGCGACGTGACACCTGTACGTACAGACAGAGAGAGGGCACGGAGTGGCAGTGACAGAGGACAGCACGGGTGAGATCCTCGGAGCACCACACGCCTCGATAGACATGCAGATTTTTCATGTGACAAACATTGGAAGAAACAAAAGAAAATTAATCTGTGTAAGGCGCAGTGGGTAAAATTAGCCTCCACACGCGCCTGACAACATTCACTCTTCTCTTCTGACCAAAACCGAGGAGGCAGTTACTGTATTGTACATGTGCGTGCTGTATAAACACAGGTACAGTTTAAGTTTTTAGCCCTCCTGGTATGTAACTGGGAGGACACGGGTTCGAATCGTAGCTCGGAAAATGTCAATTCTGAGTTTTTCGTTGTTTCTGTCAGACCGCCCATTCAAATGTCGAGACAGTAACTTTACTTAAGCTCAGACTGCTTCCTTTCACACTTTGTTTTACCTACTAACCTTTTAAAGACGAAGCGCAGACTGCTGTATTTAAAGACCCAATTCGTACCGCACAGTAAATACTTTTCATCTCGGTTACAAAAACCAATCAGTTTTTGTTGTAGGTGGCACAAGTCGCTAGTTGTTCTCAGATAAACACAAAACAAATAAATACCGTGTGGGCAGAGCAGTACAACTGTTGAATGTTAAATCTGTTGGTGCATAATGTAACCAGTAGGCTTTCAGTGGTTAATAATTCCGCAAAGCATCTTATCGTTCAACGGTATATGATCTGAGGGTCTTGAAATCATCCAAAAATACGTAACAGTAACTACAAAAAAAGTCTAAACACAGTCTATGCATTCTTGTTATAGAAAATTGTCTTTTTCTTTCCTACACTCTTTCCTGTTTCTTGTATTTATTTTACCGTCCTCCTCTCTTACTTCACTTCCTTGTTCCTGTTTATATTCTCATTCCTCTAGTCCCATTTTGTCAGTCCGAAGAACAACTGACCCACATGACCACATATCGATTCACTCTCTCCCCTTCAGATGTCACATCGCGTGATCATTCAGTCGATATATCGATCGAGCGGGTTACCTACTTTCGGTTCTTTGCGTGCCTGTCAAAGATATGAATTAACTTCCCGACGTCACGTGCAACCACCCCACTGTATTTAATTCTAAGCACATAAATTATTCACCCAGCATCTGCAAAAGAAAAAAAAAGCGAAGAGCTGTATCTGTGAATCGAGAAGTAGTAATTTCTGATACTTTCTCCACTAAATGACATCGAACTGGATGACAGTTGCAAAGCAAACGAAACTCAGCCAGTTACCATAAAATATTTAAAGTCGCTGTCTTGTTTGCAGAGGGAGACTGAAGGCATTAACAAGACACCATACTGTGGTCGAGCCCATACGTCAGATCTGGTACTACAGAATACCAGCGAAGCAAGAGACCCAACTTATCGATGTTGGTTGAGGGAACCATTTTTACATTGCGTTTCATGAAGTCTGCAATCAGAACTTTCACCCACACCACACGAGAACATTGTCATTTCATTGAGTCGCTGCCTAGCAACAGCCCAGATATGGCGTCCTCTATTCCTCGGTATGTGTAAGCAAATTCTCTGCTCATCACGTGGAGCTGACGGCTCTGGATCGAGTACTTATCGATCATCTGACTTTCCTTTGTTCTACGACTTGTAATTTTTTCTTTGTTGATTTTTCCTTTGTTCTGTGAAACAAATGGAAGTGGCTCGCAGCTTTTCTTTTGCGGTTTCAGCTATTTCAATTCCAATTTACTGAATGATGTACAGAAAAAGAGTTCCAAATCACATCCCAAGTAGGAATCGTCCGCCCAGAATTCAACATAGATCTTGAGTGGTGGCACAAACATTCTTGTTGCTAGTTCTGTAGTTTGCTGGCTGGATAAGAGGAGAATTTTGTGACTTCATAGTGCTTAAAATGTTCCTCATTACGTACTACCTTCAGTCTATACGGTCCTCATCTCGAACACTCTACACACGTGTGCATCAAAGTTATCCAACCAAACAGCTGAAGAAAGATACTGCTGCAACAGTATAACTCTGTTAACTAGCTAGAGAACTTAGCATATTTACTAACAACAACAACAA
>Ga0123354_10005517_pt1 | contig 18431 bp, 10 predicted proteins | sample TergutLab28metaG_2_FD_97872 | JGI IMG/M metagenome (GOLD analysis project Ga0123354, IMG submission 97872) | Labiotermes labralis P4 segment gut microbial communities from Petit-Saut dam, French Guiana - Lab288 P4 | ecosystem: Host-associated > Arthropoda: Insects > Digestive system > Gut ...
CCTCAATTTGCTTGAGAAAGCGAGGATGTTGGGTTTATTGCGTGAAGTCGGGAAAAAATTAAAAGACCTGAGCAAGCCGTCGAAAATCTATTTAGACAATCCCAATCTGGCTTATTCGCTTGGTAACGACAATCCAAACAAAGGCAACCTGCGTGAGACCTTTTTTTACAACCAGTTGCAGGTTGTCGGCAAAGTAAACAGTTCCGACAAAGGCGATTTCATGGTCGATGAACGTTATGTTTTTGAAGTTGGCGGGAGCAGTAAAAATTTTTCACAGATTGCGGGCGTGCCGGATTCCTATCTTGCGGTTGATGAAATTGAGGTTGGCTGGGGGAACAGGATTCCGCTGTGGGTGTTTGGGTGGTTGTATTGAGCGAACAAATTCATCATAACTACAACCAAGGCTGCTTGCCGATACAAAGTATTGGATGCAACAGGAGCTGGTAGTGTTTTGAAAATAAAAAAATCTCCCACTCAATTTTCATGAGTGGGAGAAAATAATAAACTGTGATATTTATTTATTGGTGACTGGAGGTTTTGTTAATGGATTATCCTCCGGATAACCCGTATAACGGTAACCTGCAAATTTCCAGTGTTCTTCCCATCCATCTGCGTTAACTCTACTTCCATCTTTTACTCTCCATGCAAAATCAGGAACGCCGGGGACAACCCATTGATCTTCAGGAATCTGATAACTTTCAAAAATCAAGTATTCAGAGTAAGCCGTAATTGCAAAATAGATGCTGTCTGAGACATTACCGCCTATGGTTGTTGCGCCATTAGGAATAATTTTTCCTTCATCAAGAGAGATGCGTGAATAGAGCTGAACACCGGGGTATTCTTCTCCTGCAGCCGCAGGTGTTGGTAAGTCGGAAGGATAATCAATCGGATTACCATCATCATCTACCCAATAAAATTCATCATCGTTCAATTCTTCCTTGGCTGCCCATGCACTACCAATATTAAATGATGAGACGGCAGATTTAAAATCGGAAGGATTTCCGGTAACATCAAATTTTCCTTTGACCGGGTATGATGTTCCTCCTTCTGTATCTATTGCAATATTAGAATTAAAAATAATTTGATTTTGCACATTCTCAGCAGAATTATAAATCCACAATTCGTTTCCGTATCGAATGGTTTGATCGTAATCCGAATATTCGTCACAAGTAGTGGCTACCACAAAGCGACCATCATAGCTCGTTGTGTTACTGTACCAGTTATCTAATTTTTCAAAACAAGAGGTAAATAACATCGGTATTAAAAACAGTGATAAAAAATATTTAATCTTTTTCATATTCAATTTATTTTTACTTTTTTAATATTACATGAAACATCATAGAACCTGCGTAATATGCATCCCAAGATATTTCTTCTGTATCAGGATCATACTTCCCATTTTCCAACTTATCCAATGAATCGCCCCAAGCGCCAATGTAGCTTGAAATCAAAGAAATTGTATTGTCTAAATTCAGAGCGAAATAACCACTCATGCCCATTACGCTGTAACCATATTGCGGATAGGTGCGTTCGGCATAATAACCACCGAAAAAGTCATCGATTTTGAAAAATCCGGGAGCTAAATAAGTAATGGTTGAATGATAACCTGGGTAAGGCACTAACGCCCCTGAGGCAAGAGTTGTACGCTGTGTTCCGTCTTGACCGGTATATTTGCCTGAAAGGTCGGTAGTAACATCAGGATTACAAACAATCACATCGCGAACTGCTCTTGATTTCAGTCCGTCGGCATTATTCGGAGATGTATATTCAACCGTGTACATCCCCATGTCTTCATAATTAACATTGCTATTAACAGTTATTCCTGATGTAACGTCTTTTCCTTCAAGAGTTGCAACTACGCCTGCATCTATGTAGGGAACCCCTACCTGCACTATTGCCGGATTGTCGCCTTTAATTTCAAATTCTACGTAATTAGTAATACGAGAAACCCCTTCTGTTTCTTTTGTGCATGAAAAAAGTAAAAACACAGAAGCGACTATTAAACAATATTTAAATAATACTTTCATATTCTTTATTTTTTTTGATTTATTTACCTTGTTTTTGATTCCACCATACTTTTTCTCCTACATTCGCTTTTTGTGAAGGAGCATTGGTATTTCGGGTAATATAACTATCGGGATAAAGCGGAGAAGCAGGTAATGCCCCGTTCAGTAAAGCTCGTCCAACTACCGAAATTGTCAGGTCGCCCACGGGGAAATTGCTCCATGCGTATTGTCTGGCTGCTGCAATATCAATATCATTTACCGAAGGATATTTTGTCCGGTTTCTTTCCAAGAACGATTCTATGTGTTGATAGTTGCAATTGGCTACCCACTTTTGCATGGCAATTTGTTTGATTTGAGCTTCAGTATTACCACCCATCCATTGAGCATAGCCGGTTTCTATAATACTGTAATCAGATATACCCTGTTGTGTTAATGAAGCAATTACTCCGGCTTCATAATAATCTTTGGCTTTAGGTGAACCTGCACGGGCATAAACTTCAGCAATATAGAAATCCACTTCCCAATTCGACATCAACATCAAATCCATATTTCCTGCAAAAACAACTGTTGCATAAGTTTCTTTGTTATCCGGGGTTCCATTATCGTCGGAATCATCTAAAGAAGTATAATCGCCAAAAAATGGAGCTTTCGTTCCGGAAAACAATTTACTTAAGCGGGGATCATTGTTCACTTTCAAATAATCAAAAAATGTTTTGCAGGCAATCACATTTGTAGATAAATAGTTTGCTCCGCCAGCCTGAAATTCGCGCATAGGATGGCGTTTGCCTTCTTTCGTATCATCCCACACGGATCCCGGTATTTTTGCGCTTGCAGTAAGTAGATTTGCGCTTTCAATATAACTTAATGTTTGTGCATTATTATATTGCTGAGTCTCGGATAAACGCAACATCAATTTCAACTTTAAGGCGCTTGCAAATTTATACCACGAAGTCAAATCACCGTTATAGATAAAATCGTATTTTTCGTCAATGGAAGATCCTGTTAAATCAATTGCCAACAGATCATCTATTCTATTCATTAAATCGGCATAAATATCCTGTTGTTTGTCTTGCTTCGGATTCAAAAGCCCATCAGCGCCTTGCAAGGTTTCGAAATAGGGCATATCCCCCCATACGTCGGTGATAATTTGCCATGTGAAAATGGATAGCGCTTCCGCAATAAAATAGTATCCTTTATTTGAATTGTCCTTCGTATTTGCTTTAATATAATTCAAATCAGGCAGAGGTTGACTTAACAAAGACTGATAAGCCGTATTGAAATCTTGCGGTAAATATTGGCATAAGGTTTTAAATTGAGAAGCCGTGTAGGTTTGCGTCCAATATTCTACCCAAAAGGCGCCGGCGAATCCAAAATCCCAACCCATCAAGTTATTGGCAACACCCATCTCTGCAGCCGGCAACAACACTTTCACATCCGGCACTTCTGCTAAAGCGTTCGGATCGTGATTGATATCCAAATAATTGCTACATCCGCTTGTAAAAAACAAGACTATAGCAGACAATATAATTAATGATTTTCTTTTCATATTCTTATTTATTTAATGACTGTTAAAATGAAAGTTGTAATCCGAATACATACGATTGATACGGAGGTGTTGTTCCAAATTCTCCGACTTTCGCGCTAATATCATTGCCCCAAGAGGTTGTTTCAGGATCCATATACATATTTTCTTTAGGCGTCCACAATAGAATATTGGATGCCGTTGCAGAAATCCGCAAAGAAGAAATTTTAAGTTTATCACATACTTTTTTCGGTAATTGATATGCCAGACTTACATCGCGAAGTTTCAAATACGAACGGTCAATGACTGCGAAATCAGCATATTGGAATCCACCGTTGCTGTAAAAAGTTTCAAGAACCGTTGGATTGACAGGAGTCGTATTTTCAATATAGCCATCTCCCATAGGATTAGGAACTACCGAATTTGGAATGATAAACGGTTTACGGTCATTATAAGCCGTTTCAGGACCACTTCCTACCCAATGCATATAAGACTTTGTATAGCTGTAAATATAGCCGCCATAACGGAAATCAAAAACTCCGGTCAAAGAAATACCTTTGTAAGTAAAAGTGTTGGTGAAGCCCATCCTGTATTTTTCGTTAATATCCTTGTTTAAATAAACCTCGTTGGGAGTAGGTTGAGGGTTCCCACTTCCGTCAACTACCGTACTTTCCACGCCATTGATATCCACTGTTAATGCCTTTTGACATTTGAATTGTCCAAGCGCCTTTCCTTCTACAGCATAGATACCCATTCCTCCAAATCCCGCAAGGAAAACTTCCGGAGTATTTAATTTTTCTACTATATTGTTGTTTTTAGTAAAATTATAATTCATATCCCATTGGAAATTTTTTGTTTTTACAGGAACCAATGAGAGAGATAATTCTACCCCTTTGTTTCGGATATCGCCTAAATTGGCTACTTGAGAGGTATATCCTGATGACGGATCCATAGGTAATGCAGCTATCAATCCGTTTGTTAATTTATTATAGTATGAGAATTCAAGACCTACCCGTTGATTAAAGAAGGAGCTTTCAAATCCGACTTCAAATTCGTCTGTCAACTCAGGTTTCAACTCCGGATTTGCTGATGTATTTGAAATCGTGTAAGCGTTGACGCCGCCTAACGGAAAAGTCAAATTATCAACACTCGGGTAACCGGGATTAAGCACCGATCCAGTAACAAAACGATTATAAACTACATAAGGACCTGTATCTTTACCTGTCCGTCCGTAAGCCAACCTGATTTTTGCAAAATCAAGCACACCTGTATTGATGTTTTTTTGCTTTAGAAAATCCGTAACGATAAAACTCAACATGGATGCCGGATAAAAATAGGAATTATTCTTTTTAGGTAAAGCTGAAGACCAGTCGTTTCGAGCCGTAAGCGTCAAATAAAGGTAATCCTTGAACCCCAAATCAGCATTAACATAAGCTCCCAATATCCGGTAAAGGCTGCTGGTTTGTTCTGCTACAGCCGGGGTTAAAGTGTTGGATAGCTGATAAAAACCGGGAATATCAATAGATGCAATTGACCCATAGAGGCGACTCATCGATTGCTCGTTTGCATTTCCTCCGACTATTACGTTTAATGAAAAATCATTGAAACGGTCGTTGAAAGTAGCAAAATAATCGTGATTGGTTTGAATATATTGTCTTTTATCTTGTGAATAACTACCGGGACTTGCATTAGAAGAGCCATCATTGGGAGCGCCCGGTGTAAAAGAAATTGCATCCATGTGCATGTCAGCCGTTGCTGTTTCATAGTCGCCTCCAAACCGGTAAGTCAATTTCAAGTTTTTCAATACATTATAATCCAACTGTACTTTGCCGAAGAATTTGTATTTGTTTTGAGTTGCTTGTCTTGCGCTCAATACATAATAGGGATTCAAACCATAGGGAGTAAAATAATTATCCAAGTTATTGAATTTATCGTTATAATTCTTCAAGTCTACGATTGAGATATCGGTAGCGATTTCATTCAACGAACGATAAATAGAATTATCCTGTCCTGTTGGGGATACATTGTTTTTTTCAATGCTGAAATTAAATGCAGTGCTTATCATTACATTTTTTGTTTTGTGCGATGCATTTGTAGCAATGGTATAACGATTATAAGAATCGGTATTGGTTGGAATAGGTCCATCCAAATGATTTTGCGATGCCGAAACGTGGTATAATGTTTGCTCGGTTCCTCCGGTAAATGAAAGTGAATTATCATATCCAAACCCCAGATCATAGAAATCGCGGATGCGGTTTTTCAGATACACGTATGGTTTCAGCTTTTGACTATTGTCAACCATATTGCCCCAAACTCGGTCTTTTCCATCGAAACGAGCGCCCCAACTTCCGTTTTCATCCAATGCACGGTCGCCGCTCCACCCTTGTCCGAACATGGTTTGTTCGTCCGGCAAACGTCCGACTTGTTGAACGGTAACTCCGCCATTATACTCTATCTTCACTTTCCCATTGGTATTCTTACCCGATTTGGTGGTAATCATAATAACCCCCTGAGCTGCACGCGAACCATACAAAGCTGATGCAGCTGATCCTTTTAATACTGTCAAACTTTCAATATCATTCGGGTTGATGGCATTGATACCGGACCCAAAATCTGCCTGGCTATTTAGCGTATTTGTCCCTCCTGTTATACTTCCTGTTTGATTTTGCCTGTTAGTGAGAGGAATTCCGTCCACTATATACAAGGGCTGATTATTTCCAAACGAGTTAAATCCTCTGATAACGACGTTTTGCGTTCCTCCGGGAGTTGGAGATGAAGTAACGTCAATTCCTGCAATTTTTCCCTGTAACGCCGTCATCGGATTAACAGCATTTGCGTTGACGATGTCTTCTCCTTTTACTGAAGAGACAGCATACCCCAAGGTTTTTTTATCTCTTGCGATACCCAGAGCTGTTACCACTACTTCGCCCAACGCTTTCGTATCCGACATAAGTGTCACCTGTACATTCTCTGATGCCGGCGCTTCCTGTTCCGTCATTCCCAAAAAATGAATAACCAGCGTTTTTGCCGACGACGGAACTTTTAAGCTGAACTTTCCGTCCATATTAGTTACCGTACCGATCGTAACATTTCCTTTCACGACTACCGACGCTCCAACTACCGGTTCTCCGGATTCATCCGTCACTGTTCCCGATACAGGTTTGTCTTGAGCGATTGCCAACCCCATACCTATTAAAAAGCATGAGAACAATAAAATCAATCTTTTCATAAACTATTTTTTAAATTAAACTTATTTTACAAATTTATTTTTATATAAATAAAAGGACCGTTTAAAACCACTATTTTTAACTATATGAAACATTTACCACATTAATTAAAAAAATGGAATTGCAAAGATAAGTTATTTTCTTAAATAATGCAAATAATGTATAAAAAATTAACTTATGACTATGCATTTTGTTGAATTTAAATGACCGTATAATAATATAACCTATATTTTCACTGTAACCCATGACCAAATAAAGGAGTATCTATCACATTATATTGAAAATGGGAGTGCAAATATAAGATATTTTCTTAAATAATGCAAATTAAGATAAAAATATTTGAATGTAATTGTATTTTTTAACATTTTATTTCTTTAATAAATTCTAACAATGTAAGCCGATGTACGCCAAGATTACGTGCCATTTCGCTTTTAGACAAGTGTTTAGTTAACATGATATTAATTTCTGATTCTTTGCCGGAAAGTTTTTTATTTTTTGATTTGCTACCTTTAGGGCGACCCAATATAACACCTTCTGCCCGTTTGCGTGCGAGCGCTTCTTTTGTTCGTTGCGATATTAGATTACGTTCTATCTCGGCAGAAAGCCCAAAAGCAAAAGCAAGAACCTTAGAATTGATATCGTTGCCCAGACGATAATTATCTTTGATTGTCCAAACCTGAATACTGCGGTTCATACATTCATTGAGAATACCCATAATCATCAGTAAATTTCTGCCTAAACGCGATAGTTCCGAACAAATCAGAATATCATCTTTTTTCATTTTCTTGATGAGTTTACCTAATTTTCTTTCTTCCACCTTTTTTGTACCGGAAATAATTTCTTCAATCCATTTATTTACTAATAAAAGATTTTTGTCGCAGTATTGATTGATTTCATACCGCTGATTTTTAACTGTCTGTTTGTCTGTACTTACTCTAATATATCCATAAATCATAATGCTAAATAATTATATAATTAATACTATTTGAATATCTGTGTTCTTGTCTGTCTATTATAAACTGTAGATTTCTTTATCATCGTAATTACATCATTGATAATTTAAACGGTCATTTAAATTCAACAAAATGCATAGTCATAAGTTAATTTTTTATATATTATTTGCATTATTTAAGAAAATAACTTATCTTTGCAATTCCATTTTTTTAATTAATGTGGTAAATGTTTCATATAGTTAAAAATAGTGGTTTTAAACGGTCATATTATTTATATAAAATAAAATAAAAAATAAGTTTAATTAAAAAAATATTTTATGAAGAGATTGATTTTATTGTTCTCATGCTTTTTGATAGGGATGGGATTGGCAATTGCTCAAGACAAACCTGTATCGGGAACCGTGGTTGATGAATCCGGTGAATCGATCGTGGGTGCGTCGGTAATCGTAAAAGGAAATGCTACGGTCGGTACGGTAACTGATATGAATGGGAAGTTCAGTTTATCTGTTCCGGAAACGGCAAAAATTCTGGTTGTTAAATATTTGGGAATGGCGGATCAAGAAGTAGCTGCCGGTTCAAACATTTCAGTGGTGCTACGTGCTTCCGATAAAGCTTTGGATGAAGTAATTGTTGTGGCGTATGGAACGGCGAAAAAGAGTGCATTTACCGGTTCGGCAACAGTTCTTAACTCGGATGATATATCTAAGCACGTTTCCACGAACGTTGCAAACATTTTGGTTGGTTCTGTACCCGGTGTGCAAATGCGTGGTAGTTCCGGAGATCCTAATGCGGGAAACGGCTATATCAATATACGTGGCGTTAATTCCATGTATGCAAGTACCGATCCGTTGATCATCGTTGATGGCGCCCCCTATACGGCAAATCTGGCAAATATTCCGCAGAGTGATATTGAATCGATAACTGTATTGAAAGATGCAGCATCTGCCGCTCTTTATGGCGCACGCGGTGGCGCCGGCGTTATTATCGTTACGACCAAGAAAGGCAGTGCTCAGAAAACTGTTATCTCCGCTGATGCAAAGTGGGGCGTTAACTCGCGCTCTATCCAGGATTATGATGTAATCAAAGATCCCGCTAAATATTATGAAGCCTATTACAGCCAGTTATACAATTATTATTATTATGGGCAGGCTTATAGCGCCGCAAATGCTAACATAAGCGCTAATACAAAAATGATCAGCGATTTGGGATACAATGTCTATACCGTTCCAGATAACGAACAGTTGATTGGCGCAAATGGTAAAATAAACCCGAATGCTACGCTGGGTCGCAAATATACCTATAACGGCACTGAATATTATATGCAACCTGACAACTGGACCGACTTGGCTTATAAAAGCGCGTTGCGTCAGGAATACACTGTAAGCGCCAGTGGCGCCACTGATCGTTCCTCTTTTTATGCCAGTTTAGGTTCTTTGAACGAAGACGGCATTATTGATAATTCAAGCTTCAACAGGACGACCGCTCGTTTGCGGGCTGATTATCAGGTTAAGAAGTGGTTAAAAATAGGAGGAAATGTCGGGTATGTACATTCGAATACGGAATCCAACCCGAATATGGATAACCAATTAGGGTCAACCAACCTGATGTATTACACCTCTATGATTGCGCCTATCTACCCGGTATATATCCGTGTGGTAGATGATAAGGGCAATGTAGTGATCAAAAAAGACGCATACGGGCATGATGCATACGACTATGGCGTTGCTTCAACAAACTATGGCGTGCCTCGCGCTTTTCTGCAAACAGGTAATCCTTTAGGTTCAAACCAATACAACAAAGTTACGTCTGAAAGGAATCAACTGAACGCTAACTTTTCAGCCGATATTAACATTACCAGCTTTCTGAAAGCAAATGTAATCAGTACTGTTATTTGGGATCAGACAAACTATTCGGATTATGAAAATCCATTCTATGGTCCAAAGCAAGGCGTCAACGGAACCATTGACAAAAGTTCCACTTCGGCTCTAAGAACCAACAATACTCAGACCTTGACCTATTTTAAGAATTTTGGGAAACATAATGTAAATGTTATGGTGGGTCACGATTATTACAAGACAACTACAAAGTATTTGGAAGCTTTGGCACAGGGCGGATTCTCCCCTGATATACCTGAAATAAATGCTTTTGCTAAAGTAACAAATGGATTTTCCTATACTACTGTGTACAATGTCGAGGGTTATTTAGGAAGCGCACAATATAATTATGCAGAAAAGTACTTTGCTTCTTTGTCTTACCGTCGTGATGCATCTTCTTATTTCGCGAAAGACCATCGTTGGGGTAACTTTTGGGCAATTGGCGGCGCATGGCTTTTGTCGAAAGAAGCGTTTTTAGGCAGCTTAACGTGGATAGACATGTTGAAGATTAAGGCATCTATCGGACAACAGGGCAAAGATAATATTGGCTCCTATGCTTATACCGATTTATATTCATTGTCTCCATCAAGTGAGACGACAATGTCTCCTTCGTTCTATCGTATAGGTAATCCGGATATTACATGGGAAACGACAACAAACTTTAATACCGGTGTTGAATTTTCTCTCTGGAATCAACGCTTAACAGGCAGTGTTGATTTTTACAACAAGAAGATTTCAAACTTGTTGTTCTGGTTGTCGGTAGCTGAGGAAATTGGTTCTCGCGGTTACTACGGTAACGTAGGAGATATTCGCAATCAAGGTGTCGAAGTCTCATTGACCGGAACTGTGGTTCGTACGAAAAATATCGAATGGAATATAACTGTTAATATGTCACACAATTCGGATAAGATTCTTAAACTGCCTGGATCAAAGACTACAGATAACGGCGGTTATACAGAAGCCAGTTACGGTATGTCCAGCCCGGGCTTTACCAACCCCAACGGCGCCTCTTTCGACAGGGTTTCCATGTGGTATAGAGAGGGTGGTCCCTTATATAATGCCTTTTTGCCAAAATATGCAGGAGTTGATGCTCAAGGTCAGGCTACTTATTGGGTAGATGATAACTTAAACGGATCTACCAGTAAACCGGGTAAAGAATATACAAGCACGACAACAAATGTCAACTCAGCCTCTAAATATGAACTTGGCTCACTCTCGCCTAAAGCGTTCGGCGGTTTCGGCACAACCTTGCGTGTATTTAACTTCGATGTGTCTGCTACCTTTGATTATCAGTTGGGTGGAAAGGTTTATGACAGCCGGTATCAGCAATATATGGGAACTGCTGTAACTGCCGCCGACGCAGGTAGTAATATTTCTGTAGATTATCTCAAAGCTTGGAGTCCAAACAATACTTCCAGCAATATTCCACGCTGGCAATATGGAGATCAATACAGTGCAGCTACTTCAGATCGCTTCTTGACAAATGCCGGATACCTGAACTTCCAGTCATTTACCATAGGATATACATTGCCAAAGAATTTGATTAAAGAAATTTCCAAACTTCGTATATATGCTACCGGTGAAAATTTGGGTTTCTGGTCGGCTCGAAAGGGATTAGATCCTCGCTATTCTTTTGCTACGAATACCTACGTTTCAGTTTATTCTCCTGTACGTAACATTTCAGGTGGAATTCAAATATCATTCTAATTTTTAAAGAAATATAAATATGAAAAAAATATTGCTATCATTATTTGTTGCTGTCTGGGGAATGACCATTGCAACAAGTTGTATTCAACAGATTGATCCGCAATCTTCAACTATTACTGTCGATCAGGCAGGCAATGCTCCCGGGTCGTATGATAACTTCGTGAGCGCGATTACCTCTACTTTAGTTGGACAGTTCACTTATAGTGGCACGAGTCAGTCTCCTTATGATTTTGGCTACCCGTCATTCTTTTTGCAGCGTGATGTAATGGGACAAGATATGCCATTGAGCTATTCAGGCTCATGGTATAGTACTTGGTACGGATGCGGTACGGGTCTTGGTCCTCAATATGCAATCAGCCAAGTTCCATGGACCTACTATTATAAGTGGATTAAGAATTGCAACACCGTTATTTCTTTAGCGGGAGCAGAACCGGCCGCGGATAAAGTCACCGGCGCTGGAATTGCTTATGCTATGCGCGCTATGTTCTATATGGATATTGCCCGTATGTATGCTCAAAAGACATACGCGCTTGACAAAGAGTCAGAAACAGTTCCTATCATAACGGAAACTACGACTGTATCTGAGTCAGCACACAACCCACGTGCGACCAATGAAAAAATGTGGGAATTTATCCTTTCCGACTTGGATAATGCAGAAAAGTATATTGCTGATTATAAACGGTCGGATGTTTACACTCCCGATTTGTCGGTAGTATATGGACTAAAGGCGCGAGCTTATTTAACTATGGAAGACTGGGCAAACGCTCAAAAATATGCCAAATTGGCTGAAGCCGGTTATACCATTATGACTAAAGATCAGTACACCAGCCGCGAAACAGGCTTTAATACGCCTAACCCATCATGGATGTTTGGCGTCACTTTTAGCGCAACTGATCCGAATATTTTAGAAAACGATGGAGACTCTTCCTGGGGTTCACAGATGTGCCTTGAAGTTAATCCGGATGTTTCCGGTTGCGGTTATGCATCAAATTACGGAGATCCGAAGCTCATTGACCAGCACTTGTATGAGACTATTCCTGCTACTGATTTTCGCAAGAATTGTTTTGTTGACTTTGCTTTGGATGATCTGAGCAAAGATGATTGTATAACAGCGCTGGAAGCATACTCCGATTATCCCGACTGGGTTTATCGCACAGGTTACGACGCCACTTACGGCGCAGTAGGCGGACTTTCTTTGAAGTTCCGTTTGGCAGGCGGACAAGCCGGTCATGACAATCAACACATTGGTTTCATTGTAGCTGTTCCTCTTATGCGTGTTGAAGAAATGTATCTGATTGAAGCGGAAGCTGCCGGTATGCAGTCGGAAGCCAACGGTATCGCATTGCTGACCCAATTCGCAAAGACCCGCGACGAATCTTATGTATATGGCACACATGGCGCCGATTCTTATGGTAACACAACTACCGGCGCCTTCCGAAACGAAGTATGGTGGCAGCGGCGCGTTGAACTTTGGGGAGAAGGCTTCGCCACTTTTGATATCAAGCGTCTCAACAAGGGTATTATTCGTAGTTATGCAAATACAAATCACATAGAATCCTTCCGCTGGAATACGACTACTCCTCCCGATTGGATGAATCTTTGTATTGTACAGACATCAACTAACTATAACTATGATATTACAAATAATCCAGTGCCGATCAAGCCAACTTCAGACTCTCCGGAGTATCCATGGTAATAGTTTTTAACATATAAAAAAAATGAAAATGAAAAATAATATTTATAAATTGTTTATAGCGTTTCTTGCTATTGGCTTTATGACATCATGTAAAGATGAGTGGGGCACAGTACCCGGAAATGATTCGAATCCGATAGCTACTATTTATCAGTACAAACTAAGCCGACCTTATAATGCCGACAACGATATTATGCTCAGAGTCGCTGTCAACAACAAAACAACTGATGCTTATTACTTAGTTGAAAAGACGGCAGATATAGGTTCGGTTACAGATGATGCCTACATGGATCAAGTGATTTCACAAGGTATTAAAATTAGTGATATTTCTGCAGAATCAACTGCTGATATTGTATTGACAGGTTTGTATGGCGAATATACTATTACTGTAGTTGCAGTAGGAGAGGGGAAGAAAACACTTGCAAAGACAACTTTTACCGGTCTTGATTGGGCGGATGTTGCTACCGGCACCTACTATTTCGAAGTAAATGCAAATACGGCAAATTTATTTGGAGGATCAATACCTACCGTTTTGCAGGTTTGTACCACCAACGATAAGTTGTATCGTTTCAAGGATGTATTTGGTGCTGGTTATAGCATGAAAATCAATATGTTAACTCTCACGAACACTGACGCAGATGGAGAATATACATTTTTTAGAATTCCTGTAGGAGATACACCATTTACGTATGGTAATTATGGAGCTGTCAGTTATCGTGATGTAGGTTATTGGCAAGGTAATGACGCATTTGTAACCTCTGGAGGATATGAAAGCGGCATGTATTCAGACTATTACTGTTTCCTTTGCATCCAATATTTTGTATCGGCAGGCAGCCTTGGTTATGGTTATGATGAATTCTATCCGGATTAATTAAAAATCTATACAATTGTTCTATTATATGAAAACTCCAAGTACACTGTTTCTTGGAGTTTTCATTTTTTAACACTTCGCTCAATACAACCACCCAAACACCCACAGCGGAATCCGGTTTCAATACTTTTTAATCAATATGAAATTAAGAAAATATTTTCAAAATCTTTGTCGCCCTGTGTCATACCTTTCTTTTCTTACGGCTTCCACTTCTTTCGTAATATCATTCATGGTTAATTCACAGTTAACAAGCGAATTACGCAAATTATTGACTTTATTGACAAAAAGAATTTTCTTAAGTTCATTATAAATATACTCTCTGTCTTGTTCATCCATAAAACGGAACAAATCAACAACTTGACGTCTATTGAGACTTAAATTTATTGTTTTTTTTCTTTGCCTTCTTAATGTTTTTGTTTCCATACTATTTTGTTTTTTCAACAACCAGATACAACTTTATCTCTTTTCACAATCATCACACTGCAAAAATACAAATTTTTCTAAAAATATAAGTGAATATTTCAGAGAAAAATTTTAGTTATTTAATGCACTTTACAATATACACTATTTATATTTGTATGATTTATAAATATTTATAGTCAGATTTTATAATTTGTATATTTGTATATACAATTATGCCGATAAAATTTTTCATATCTCCTTTCCAAGATTCGCCGCTTGCAAAATCCTGTCCGCCATGCCGATTCCATTGCGTATATTGCCGGCAAGAATCAATCCCTTAAACCGGTTTTGAATGTTTTCAATGGCTTTCAAGCGTTCGCCGCTGCTTATTTCGTATTGAGGAATGGCGTGAGAATGTCGGAAGATACGAATTAAATCGGGAGAAATCGTTGAAGGAAATTTGAGCATCCAATGGAAATTTTTTATTATCAATTCTTTTAATTCGCTGTCGGTCAGTTGTGTAAGAGGGCTATTCCGCATTCCGCCGATGAAAAATGAAAAAAGGGCGCCTGCTTGCGGAGCGCGCCCCTTAAAACATGCCGCAGGGAAAAGGATGCCCAACACGTCTTGTTTTTCTATGGAAGGAACCAATCCCCCGAAAGCGTTAAATCGTAATCCGCCGGTATTTTTGATGCCGACCGAAGCCTGTACCATCGGCGCATACCGCAGATTGGAAATTTTATCCATTTCGTCTTTTTCTACAAATGGAAGCAAATCGGGTAGGGCATAGCCTCCGACTGTTGTTACCACTTTCGCCGTTTGCAGTTTTTCTCCTCCTGCCGGCGAAAAATAAATAACTTCCCAATGGTCGCCAACCGGAAGGATTTGAATCCTGCTGACCGACAGAACGATATTTTCATTGCCAATCGTATTTGCAAGAGCGGAAGTAAGCCGGCTCAATCCTCCGCGTGCAGAAAACACTTTTTTGGTAGCCAAGCGGTCGCGTTCGGTTTTCGGTTCGCGCATTTTAGCTAAAGTTCCCTTGACAAAGCCACCATAGGTTTGTTCGAGATTATACAATTTCGGCAAGGCATACCTTGTAATCAAACTCGAAGGATCGCCGGAATAAACGCCGGAAAGGAATGGGTCGACGGCATAATCGACAAACGATTTTCCCCCCAACCGGCGTAAAGCCAATGCGCCGACCGATTCGTCGGGATCAGTTCCCTTGGGGCGAAACGGTTCTCCCAGAATACGAAGTTTATCGGGGAAAGTGAACAAAGGCGTTGTGATGGCGCTAAGCAACCCTGAAGGGAGTTCCCTGAAGCGGCCGTTCTTCCAAATCAAGCGGTGCGCAGCATTATCATCGGCAACTTCTAATTCGCACGCGGGCGTCAGCGCCGTAAACAATTCGGCAACTTCGGGATAGGAAACGGCGCCGGTATTCGGTCCGCTTTCATATACAAATCCATCTTCTTCAAAAGTTCGTATCTGACCGCCGACCCAATCGTTTTTCTCTAATATCCTTACTTTCTTTCCTTTTTGTGTCAAATGAAATGCGAGGGTCAATCCGGTCAAGCCGGCGCCGATGATTACTATGTCTGTTTCTATTGTTTGCATGATTTATTTCAATTGATATTTTTTTCGCAAAGGTAAGAAGTTTATCGTAATTTAAATATTTTTTCATACTTTTGTCGCGTCCAAATAAGGAACGGACTTAAAATAATGTTTTTATGAAGAATTTCATTTTTATTGCACTGTTTATTGCGCTGCAAACAGTGATGCCGGGAATGGCACACGCGCAAAATTCGGATTTGAACCAGGCTTTACCGTTTGATTCAACAGTTACCAAAGGACAGTTACCCAACGGTTTGACTTATTACATCAAGCCCAATGCAAAACCTGCGCAAAAAGTAGAATTACGCTTGGTGGTAGCTGCAGGTTCTATTTTGGAGAACGAAAACCAGCGCGGACTTGCGCATTTTATGGAACACATGGAATTTAACGGATTGCAGCATTTTCCTAAAAATACGCTGGTGGATTTCTTGCAGAAAATCGGCGTGCAGTTTGGCGCGGATTTGAATGCGTACACCACTTGGGATAGAACGTATTATTTTCTACCGGTTCCTACCGACAAGCCGGGTAATTTGGACAATGCCTTTCAGGTTCTTGCCGACTGGGCAGGCGGCGCATTGATAACAACACAGGATGTGAATGATGAACGTCATGTGATTCTGGAAGAATCGCGGATGAATTTCAAAAACGCCAACATGCGAATGTTGTACAAATATTTACCGGCATGGACAAATAACTCCCGCTACGGAGAACGGTTGCCGATCGGATTGGACAGTATCGTTTTGAACGCAGACCCCGACCGGATTAGAGAATTTTATCGTGACTGGTATCGCCCCAATCTGCAAGCAGTGATTGTGGTGGGCGATATTACGGTAGATAAGGCAAAAGCGATGATAGAAAAATATTTCAGCAAATTAAAAAATCCTGAAAACGAACCTGTCCGAACTATTTACGAAATATCGCCTTATACCGAAAAGAAAGCGATGGTAGTCGCCGATTCCGAAGCAAACTATAATTCTTTTCAATTGTATTTCCCCATGCGCAAAGCCGTTGAGGATAAAACGCTGGGGGATTACCGGAATTCTTTGATGAAAAACGTTATAATGATGAGTTTGAACAGAAAACTGAGAGACCTTGCGCAAACCGCTAATCCACCGTATGCACAAGCCGGCGGAGGTTTTGATCGAGGCGTTACTTTGGAGGATGAGCAGTTTTCTTTGTTTGTAATTCCTGTGGATGATTTTACAAAAGCAATCAATGCAGCAATCGGCGTGTTGCTTCAAGTACAAAAATACGGCTTAAGCGGTACGGATATTGCAACATCGGAAAATGAAATTCTGGCAAACTACGAGAAATCCTATAACGAACGCAACACTACGGAATCCGCCAATTTTACTGACGAGCTTGCTCGCAACTTCACTAACGGAGAGGCTGTTCCCGGAATTGCAAATGAATACCAATATGCAAAAGAATTTTTACCCGCTATCACTGTGGAGGATATAAACGCTGCCATACAAAAATGGCTGCCGGACAGTCAGAATTACTTTGCATTAATTACAGCGCCATTAAACGGTAAAATAGTGGTGCCGGAGCAGGACTCTTTGATTATGATAGTGGACAATGCTTTTAACCAAGAGGCAGTAAAATCTGTGGAAAAGAGGCAGGCAACCTCGTTATTGTCGACCCGTCCTACGCCCGGAAAAATTATAAAAGAGACCAAAGACGCCGGCTTGGGCATCACGACTTACACCTTGAGCAACGGCGTGAAAGTAACCGTAAAACCTACCGATTTCAAAACGGATGAAATTGTTTTATCCGGCGTAAAATATGGCGGGACGGGACCCTTTGGCGCTGCTGATAAATCCAACACTACGTTCCTTTCAAGCGTTATTGCTTCCATGGGCTATGGGCAGTTTACGCCTACCGCGTTGAACGATTTCCTTTCGGGGAAAACCGTACAGTTGAACACCGGTTGGGGTGCGGCGTCCAATTCGGTAAGCGGTTCTTCGTCGGTAAAAGATTTGCCCGCATTGCTTCAATTGACCTATCTGAAACTTACTTCGCCAAGAAAAGATTCGGATTTGTTTACAGGCTATATCACCAAAATGAAAGCGCAAGTTCAAGCATTGAAAGCTGATCCGCAAAACGCATTCATTGATTCGCTCACTACGGTGTTGTACGGCAATCATCCGTTGAAGCCTATTTCTGTTCCTGCCGAAAGCGATTTGGATAACATCAACATGGACAGGGTATTGGATATTTATAAGGAACAATTCGGCTATGCCGACGGCTTGCATCTGTTCTTTGTAGGAAATGTAAACATCGATTCGTTGAAGCCTTTGTTGGAAACATACATTGCAAGCCTGCCCGTAAAGGGCGTGAAGCCTTCCTATAAAGACAACGGCATGCGCATGATTTCCGGCGCTCAAACATTTGAGTTCTACAAAGGCGCTGATCAGAAAAGTTTGATTATCGACATTTTTCACGGCACGCAGAAATATTCTGAGGATGCGGATTTAAAAATCGATATGTTAGCGCAGGCAATGAGCATACAAATAATTGATACGATGCGCGAAAAGATGCAGGCGATATATGCGGGAG
>Ga0123354_10005519_pt1 | contig 18430 bp, 14 predicted proteins | sample TergutLab28metaG_2_FD_97872 | JGI IMG/M metagenome (GOLD analysis project Ga0123354, IMG submission 97872) | Labiotermes labralis P4 segment gut microbial communities from Petit-Saut dam, French Guiana - Lab288 P4 | ecosystem: Host-associated > Arthropoda: Insects > Digestive system > Gut ...
TGGCCAATATCTCCGTAATCATTGAACTTTGGATATAGGTGTTTTGGGTTATATCGTTATAGTTTGACCTAAGGAACACTCTCCCGAAGTTAGGTCCTTTCCTCCTGGGACACCCTGTATATATATTTCTTTTATGGTGCCTCATCTTTATCTCATGAGAGTAATGTATCTAAACACATCAAAACAAAATTACAATTGATACAGTTTACAGACTTTTCTTTTGACTCTGTTAAATTAAATTCCATTTTAACTTTAACCTACGACTGCCATTTAAAAGACGATAAGAGAAAGCTACACTGACACTTCCTTACATATGTGTATTGTAAGAGAAAAATCCCAGAACTCTGACAATAATTTAGCATATTAAGATCAAAGCATTATTATTAAGTTAAGTTATTAAGTTATTACATTTTTGGTGATACCCAAACAAATTTTCCAAGCCCAATGCTGTGTTGAACTAAAGTAATCCTCAGAAATAAAAGGTCGTGTGTACCAGGGAGGGACAGTGTATAGTCTAAAAGTGAAACTGGCTATGAAATATACTGGACTAGCCTGTGATAAAACTTTATGCAGTACACATTTAATCAGGCAAATTCACATAAGTATGCTAATCCACCAACTAGTTTTCAGTTGGATATTCCCTGTTTCAATCCATGAAAATATACAGGTTCCTCCATTTAAACATTTATTCAGTTGCAGTGTATGTGAACTCTGATATACAGCCATAGGAAAAAAACCTGATAAGATATGTAAGGTATGAAAGTTTAATTACATGAGAAAAAACAAGTTAGGAAACAAAATGCAACAATTCTGACACATTTTGTTTAATTAACTTCAAACCTGTAAGACTGAGAGTAAAAATTTAACTTGATACAAAAAAATGTTCCACCTTTATCTACAGCTTCTGTTCTAAACATTTTTCATTATGACAATATTGAATTATGTATGTGCAAGTTAAGCTTAAGAGGTTTGCAGAAACATGTGTTCATCTTCATGTACTCTAACCAAAATTATAATGCATCAGCAACTTAGAGTTTACTCCTAGCAGGGGATTCCATTCAATTCAGCAGTTCATCAGTTGTTGGAAGTACACAACAATGAGCAGACATAGCAGTTTTAAAAGGAACTATGCAGGAATATGAATGCCCATACATGGGTGATGAACACAGCTACTTTGTTTACATGGTCAGTTCTGTTATCTCCATATGCTATTTTCTTCTCAATCATGTATCTGAACATTCATTTTTTTAAATATCACAATTTATTAACAACACTAATGCACTTCACTGTGTATACCAAATCACATGTTAGGTACTGCTCTAACACATTTCAGTGTCTACAGACACCATCATCAGGGAGCCCTATCTAACTCTAAATTTCTTTGCAACACTTCCAATGATTATAAGTACTTAATTGACCATTCGTTATAAGATTGTAGTTTTTAACACAGATGCACAATTTGAATATTGTTAAAATCCTTCAGCGAAGCGTGTCTGGTGAAACAGTCAAAGTTAAAAGCACAAGTGCACCATCTTTTGAACACTGTCGAAGTTACTCAGCTGTAAAAATGTGAAGTAAAACAGTTAAAAGCTATAACACTTAAAAAAAAAAAAAAACTTTCAACACTGATGCTGAAAATCCAGTGTATGTGGAAGCGTGGGCATGATGGCATCTATTTTAACAACATCTTTAGTACCTTTGTGGGGAAACTGTACTGTCCCTAATTGGATGCCATCTCTAGAATTCAAAACAAATATAGGAGCAGTGTATAAATGACAATACACTACATTGTAAGTTCTTCACAAAGTGTTATGTACTTACAGCACTTTTTATGTGTTATGTGTATGTTAGGTATGCTGACCGAGGTCCCACACCACCTACCATTGGACCTGAGCCAGCATTCCCAACATACAACACAGTAACAGTGTATATAAACTACTGTCATTACATAACACATTGTGAAAAACCTACAATATATTGTCATTCATACACTACTCCCATGTTTTCTATTTTGAATTCTAGGGACGGCACCCAATTTGGGAAGGTACAGTTCCCTCACAAAGATATTAAAGATGTTATTAAAACAGATGCCTTCGCACCCACAATTCCACATACACCCAATTTTCATAATCAATGTTTAAAGTGTTTTTTAAAGTGTTTTAATTTTAACCTTTTACTACACATTATTATGACTGAGGAATTTCCAGTGTTCAAAAAATGATGCAATTGTGCTATTAAATTCACCAGACATACATTTGGCTGCAAGGATTTAACAGTATTCAAAGTTGTGCATCTGTATTACACTCTATGATCCTGTAACAAACGGTCAGTTCAGTGCTTATAATCATTTACTCAAGTGTTGTGAAGACAGCTGCAGTTAGACGGGGCTCCCTGCTTATGGTGTCTGAGATAATGAAACACATCAGAGCAGCAACTAATATGTGATTTGGTATATACAGTGTAGTACACAAGTGTTGGTTAAAAAATCATGATGTACAGGGTGTCCCAGGAGGAATGTGCCAGACTTCGGGAGGGTGTTCCTTATGTTAAAGTATACCGATATAACCCAAAACACCTGTATCCAAAGTTGAACGGTTATGGAGATAATGTTCTGAGAAAAGTGGGGGCTTCTTGTGGTTCCAAATACTGCAACCTGCACAGCTGATGCGTCGAGCAACAGCGTTGATGACCTTGAGAGTGGAATGCAGTGTTAATCATGCCTGCGTGACTGTTAGTTGCTTGTACGGGAGTTGGAAGCGCCATGTAAAGTGCCTGGAGCCCTAAGAATGACCACGGTGTTAATGCGAGTGTTTATGTAGTTCAATTTAATGGCTTTATGTCACTCATATGTTAATTACATGTTAAGTATCGATATTAACATTATAGAAACCACATATTCCTGCCAGTTTTAATATGTATTTGGTAATCAATAAGTGTGTAACAGCTGTCAAAGTTTCAAACTTCTCTGGCCATTATCTCTGTAACCATTCAACTTTGGATATAGGTGTTTTGGGTTGTATCGGTATACTTTAACATAAGGAACACTCTCCCAAAGTCTGGCACATTCCTCCTGGGACACCCTGTAGAACATGATGCATGGTACATACAACATTAAGATTCATTTGTTAAATTTAATTTAATGTATATTCATTAAAAAACTGCTATACATACTTGCAATAACTCTCTTGCTTTGCCACTTCAACCAGTGAAAACAAAATATCTAATATGGCAATATTTTTTACAGCTTTCTTATGTGCAAAGTAGTGGGCATTGAATTCTGCAACAAAGCTTAGCCACGCAGCATGACAGTCAAGTGCAAGTTGTTCCCTCAGTCGATTTAGCTCCCTGACATGGGAATCTACTTCAGATGATCGGTAACGTATGACCTGTTTTGTCCTGCAAAACGGTGGAAAAAAAAAATGCTGCAGATATATAACTGATATCATTTGTAATGCCCCACATTTAAGTGTTGCACTTACCAGCACTGAAAAACATCACATTCTACCCATACAAAATATTTTACCTTTTTACAAAGCTAAATGTGTATTTATTTAAGACTACATGAAACACACTGTTCCAGACAGGATTATAACTCTACAAACTCAATTTTTAATATACAGCATGAAATAATATGCAATGGGTGTCCATAGTTACATTTTTATTGGGCAGGATATAAGGGATCAACAGAAGAACAGTAATCTCATTATAAAAGATGAGTCATTGGTAGAAATTCTAACTTGAATAAAGTACTGTTGTTACTGGTGATAATTAAAAGGAAGAGAAATAATCTAGTTGCTTAAGCAAGGCCTTGGTAGTCTTCTCAGCGGTTAAATTATCCCTGTTAGCAAGGGAGCAAAGAGGCAAACTGGTAAGGGGGGAGGCACACAAAATATGTCCTAAACCATTTTCATTCCATTTAAAAAACAATGTCCATAAGTAAAAGGTGCATACATTCTTAGTTTTCTGGGTGCAGTCTCCCTGTTTTATGAACTGTCCTAGTATGAAACATCACTACTACTTACCAGGACTTTTTCCATTATCACTTTGCAAAAACACACACAATATTTTGAGAGCAGTCTGCTTTCATATTCAGACGAAAACATTTGGTGATGATGGAAAAGTCCTGGTCTATATTAGTGGCGTTTCACTGTCGAAAGATTATATGGCACAGTTATACTGTCCTAGTGGTTTGATAACGTGACCTAGTATCACACCGTGACAGACAATGTACTCCAAAGAGAGCAAATGTTTTTGGAACAGGTATAATGCTGTCTGGTCATTCCAACATCAGCCAATCAGTGGCTGGACCATGCTGGCTATAGTTGCGTGCAGTGTTTGGGAACTCGTATATCAAGATATCTGAATACCAGTGTCATGGTCGTGCCACTAGCTATCACCAGTGCCAATACTTGATTATCTGTTGGTACTTCGTGGTGTCCAAAGACTGCACATACAACTTATGTGCATACAAAATACACATTAAACCATCACCACCAATATAACATTCAGATTGAATGTGTGGCTTTAATAAGGAAATATTCAAACAGCATGTCAAAAATGAAATACAGCATTTCTTTGTTTCTGGTGGAAATCACTCAGGATCTTAGGCACTAAAGTTACTATCTCTACAAATAATTATATAGTATTATGCAATGTTGCTGTACTGCCATTGGACCATCCAACCCAACATGAGTTGAAGTCAGATGGTACTTCATATAACGCAGCTGTATTTCAGAGGAGTCTTCAGTCTGCCGTATTTCCTTTACAGTTCATGTACTTCTAAATTTAAACTTCACTTTTAGGATTATCATCACAACACAAACTTATGTTCAGATTTTTAAGTATTTAAGTTAAAGGTCTCCGTTATACTTACTCACTGACTTTTCTCCACGAGCGTGGAACTGTTTGCTTTTGGTGTTGCTTTACCTCAATGAGAAATTCTTGACCTGACACTGTCACATAATCAAATTTAAGTAGTCCCAGTGTTCGAGCAATGCCAGGCTTCAAGTCCTGCAGTTGTTGAATAACTGCTGAGATTTGTTCTAACCTGCTTGTAACAGCTGGAAAGGCAGAGTAGTCATGAAGCAACTGTGTCTTGTCTCCAACCCTAAAAATTTGACAAATCACAGTAATATGAGTTTTGAAATGAAAAATTCAATTACACAACTCAAATTCTGACAAAGGTCTCCTATTACAAAATTCATAACATGAACTGTGGTTCCCAATAGGCTGTTTCCACAATATCCACAAGGACTTCTCTAATGACTAATACTAACTGTACAGAATCATTCAATAAGTAATATTATGTAAAGGACTCTGCTCTTCCAGGATAAGATGCCACATCACTGGGTAATGAATGAGTTCCTGACATTCCAAAGGATAAATTATGACAAACAGTTGCTTTAACTGTGAATTGTCACTACCGCTAGTAAAGTGTATTCAAGTAAAATTCTAAAGAGTAATGGTACAAAAAAGATATCCCTGAGTAAAGGTAAAACAGTCCTTGTGCAAGATACGAAGATTTATGGAAGAGTGCAGATACAGCTCCATTTATTCCTAACCATGGCACTACACAGAAGGTGAGTCGTCAGCTACAGTCCCAGCTGCTTTACTCCTGGGGAAAGCATTATGGTACCCATTGAATAGGAGGATGAGTAGGCCCCCAGAGCCAGTCAGGTCACTCTGGGGAAGAGAATATCTTTTTTCCTTATTGGGAATAGAACCATGATTTCTCAGCCGTCCAGCCTTCTACTGCAGCTCTAAACCCATACACATCAATAAAATTACAATCAGAAAGCGGGCAAGTCATAATAAATTTCACTCTAGCCCAGTCATTTTTCCAATTACACTATCCTACAAAGTATTCACTTAGCCTCTTCTATGAGTTCAGATTAACTGAAATGTGTTCAAACAGACCAGGGTTTCTGACAACATTTTAAAAGTCTGTGAATCCAGGTTTTTTTTCCGAAACAAAAGGCAATGTGCAGTATTTAACCCTATGTGATCCAAAGTCAAAGAGAAGGGAACATGGTCCTCTCTCTTCCACAGCACAGCTGCAATGACAGTACAGCAATCATAAAAACTATTAACACTATGAAGCACTGTAACTAGACATGCAAATTTCATATGGTAGGAAATTCTGTTAGTCTGCATAATTTCCATGTACTAAAAGTACAAGTATGAGGTCTGTCCATAAATATTCCAAACAATTTAAATAAATCGTTTTCTCACTTACTTTGGAGCTAATGGGCTTTATCACTGTTGAAGTATTCTCCTCCACTTTTATACATCCCTCCCAGTGTTTCTTCCAGTATTGGAAGCATTCCTGGAATACCTCTTTTGGAACAATGTGTAGCTCTGCCAGCAAAATTTTTTTAATCTCCTTCACAGACTCAAATCATCATCCTTTCATTAAGGATTTCAGCTTGGTGAAGAGAGAGAAGTCTGCTGGTGCAAATTCTGGTGAGTACAGAGTACAGAGGATGAGCATCGTCTCACATTTTGTGAGAAAATCACAAATCAAAAGGGGAGAATGCACTGGAACATTGTCATGATGAAGCAACCATTTTTTTTCCCCCCTCCAAAAATCAGGCCTTTTTATCCTCAATGCCTCTCTCAGCCTTTTCATCACCTTCAGATAACACTGCTTGTTCACCATCTGGCCACGAGGTAGAAATTCATGATGAATTACACCGTCACAATCAAAAAACACAGTCAGCATCACTTTCACATTGGAACAAACTTGCGGAACTTTTTAGGGTGTGGGTGAAGTTTTTTGAGACCCATTACAAAAAATGGGATTTTGTTGCAATATCACAGATGTAAACCCAAGTTTCATCATCTGAGACGAAGTTCTTTAAAAAGTTATCATAAGCATTTGCACAGTTGACAAGATCTTTACTGACACCAACATGATTTCGTGTCTGATCTTCACCCAGCAGGTGCGGCACAAATTTGGCTCCAACCTGATGGACGCCCAAGTTTTCAGTCAGAATCTCATGACATATGGTTTTTGAAATTCCATATTCCTCTGCTACTTCATAAATGGTCATACGATTGGAATGGACCACTTTCTGAACTTCTTGGATGCTTTCTTCATTTTTTTATGTTGAAAGTCATCCTGAAAGTTCACTGTCCTCAACTCAAGCACTGGCCCTCTTTAAAATGTTTGTACCATTCATGGGTTTGTGTTCTACTCATGGCTTCGTCTCCAAATGCTTGTTTTAACATCTTGAAAGTTTCCAAAAACATTTTTCCTAATTTGAAACAAAATTTGCCCAGCAACCACTTTGCTCATGATAATCACCCATTCTTAATTGCCTAAAAATTTGCCCAGCAAGCAATACATACGTTCACTCTAATAGACATAGCACAATGACTAAGCAATTAACAACAATCCAGTATGTGGCATTTGCCGAAGGAAACTCACTGCTATGCAGCACAACCAATGGGACCACGCGCCACATTCACGTTGGCGTGCTAATTCAAAAGTTTGGAAATTTTACGGACTGACTTCATACAATGACAACCATGCAAACTGTTAAGATCATCTGCTAGAAGAATATTTGGGCCTACAAGAAATGTAGTCCTGGCAGAATAAAGGAACTGCATAACAAAGAACTTGACAAAGTTTTTACTACTGTAATACTGTTTACATGTTTAAATAAAAAACAACACGATCAACATAACATGCAGGCATACAGCAAACAAAAACTGTACAAAATTTTGATTGGAAAATATTAAGGGTAAGGGGTCTTACAGGAGACTTAAGGTCAGATGGGATGTTTAAATTAATTTTGGAGGACCATGTAGTGCAGAAGTAACCTGAACTGAAATGGGTTAGGGAAGAGTCCAGTGGCAACATTCTGTGATGGTAGAGACTCCACAAGAATGTGAAATTTCTTGCTGAGATGAATACATGTGACTTTAAATGGCTCAAGGACATAACATTTCATGCAGTGAATTAATCAGACACCACTGAAAAACCACTGCAAGTAAACATGTGAAACCAGATGTTTAATGGATGTTTATAAGCATATTTAAAAGTCTGTATGAATGTGTTTTTGCACTGGTCAACAACATGGCTGTTTGAGGTTATGCTCTTAAAATGAGACACTAGCCTTGCTTGATTTACTTGTTAAACAGAAATCCTGGGGCTATTTACTCACATTAAAGTACAGATAAAAAATTATTGCGAACTACTGAATCTAATAAACCTTCAATGCAATTAAATGTGATGTTGTAGTCACAGAGATTACTAATTGATTAAGTAACTCTATGTGGTAGAGTCCTCTTTGAGAAGTTGAGAGTCATTCACCAAGTCAAGAAATTACTGTCATTTATAGAATGCCAGGTCATTACCACTTCTACAAAAGCCAAACAATGGTTTTAAAGTTTACTACTGGGGAAGGACTGAGGAAAGGATTTTGACTTTACAAGAACTGCAGTCTAAAATCAAAGTGAAGGAATGGAAATGCTGTAACCTTGGCTGGATCTGTCTGCTACAACAGTATCTCACCTAACTGCCTGTTGGTTGAGATTGTTGAGGAAGGGCTGAATATTCGACAACAGACAAACAGTATCTTTGATTATGCTCTGCAGCAAGGAACTCTGCAAATCTTTCTCAGCTAGTGCACATAAAGCTTGCAAATCTCGCCGCAGTTTTCCTAAAGTCTGTAAAACTGCCAACAAACTTGTTGGACCACACTGCAACACAAAAAAGATCCATGCAAAGTATCCTGGGAGCAGTGAAGAAAAATGTCACAGTTAAAATATGTATAACACAGCAGGAGGATTTCCAGACATTTTAAGTATCAGAATTTACATGCATAATTCACAGGAGCAACATTTTGGTTGGAACACTAAAATGGCAAGATAATTTGTAGGACCTAAGCATAGAAAGGGCAACAATATTACAAAGTAATAAAAAAATTAAAGGTCAGTTTATTATAAATTTTGACAAAATAATCTCAACGCAGACATACCTAGCCTTCCTAATAAACCGATTTCAATGAATTTGGTTCAATGGTCAACAGGTTTCCCGATATGATATGAATAAAATGGTGTCATTTAGGCCTTATGCTGTTCTTTTACCACTTCTTTCACTCCATCAATGAAGAAATGTACCCTACACATTTCATCAAAAGCCCCCAAAAAATAAAATTTGGTGGGCATTAAATCCATATAGCACAAGGAATGTTCAAGGATTTCAAATTTCACATAGCTGATGATTTTGAAAGTGTAAAGAGCAAAGCTGTGATTGTGAAACACACCCTTTAAAGGCTGCGGCATTTTGATTAAACTGTTTGCTTCAGTCGGTTATGCAGCATGTCACTGTACTGAACACTTGTAACTCTGTTCCTTGATCCTGAGAATGATCTAGTCTCACATTCGTGAAACAACACTCTTCTTCCTCAAGAAAATTTTGGAGCTTTGTTTTTACTCTCAAATTCACATTCCTGGACCTGACACACATTTCCAGTCACTATTTGGTTAGCATACACCATTTATTTATCAACTAAATGAACATTCTTAAATTAGTACAAGCATTAAATTAGCTTCTCAAACATGTTTCAGAACACGTGCACCATCCTCTGGGAGAACATAATGTCAAATCTTAAAACACATATACTTGTGCGTAGCTGTCATTTATAGGTTCCCTGGTCTGTAGCAGCCTCATCGCTGACTATTTTACTTAGAGAGCATTTCAATCATGACATCTATGAAATTAACCATACTTGTAGTATCAACCTGCTCATTGCTTTAAATATGACCTGTGCAAAGTTATTTACCTCTAACGCCCAACACCATACCATTGCTCAGGTGGTTTGTCAAGGGCTTCTCACAATGCAGGTATGACGTCGATCCCAGGAAAGTTCATGCGATATTTTTGGTGGACAAAAAATACTTTTGGTTTCACCTGTCAGCATGATTCCACCATCATTCCATACTCATTTTTTACTCATCTACCACTTATGCTATATAATCACAGCAACTGTTGGCATCATTAAATACACCCACCTCCCCATCCCCATGCTCAGTCAGGACTGATGCTCATTTCAGTTAAACTTCATCTATGCTGGTTCAGTAATTGTCTCGCTACACTTTAAACATAATGCATTACACTCAACAGACCCCCAGGATATGCATCATCAGTGATACTTACTTCCCTCCTTTGAGTCTTTTCATCCATTTATAAAACGTGTACAGTTCTCCTAGTACTTTACAAGGGTAGTTAAGCCAAGATGTTACACAGATTTTGCAGGCAGGCAGGTAGGAACTGAGAATCTTCCCACACATCTGCCCCTCATGAGAGGATCAGATAAGAAAATGAAGAAGCCAGTCACACAAATTAAAATAATTTTAAAATATTTATGTGTGAACATTTATGAATTAAAATTAAAAAATTTGTTACAAATTTTTTAAATACATAATTTACAAATAAGAATGACTCTTTCTTCTGACACTGTCCAACATCCTGGGTTTGTTCAAACTTTACGAGAACAATGAGACGGACACACCAACACCAGAATTCCTAAGTAAATGAAGAATAATAGTGATTGGTATGATTGGGGGGGGATAAACAAATAAATAAATACATTTCAGGAAATGGCTAGAAGACAGTGAGCCAAGTTAAACCAAACCACCCTGTAATCTGTCAAATAGCGGTGTTTATTATAACACACCACCGTTAGAAACATTTTTACTTAGCCTAAATATTACGTAAGATTTAAGTATACCCTCTGATGTATACATGTGGTGAGACCACGATCAATATCTGGAATTCCATCCAAGAGCTCCCGTAACTGATGCACAACAGCAGACTCGGAGTGAAGTAGCTCGCTAAGAGCTTCTTGACGACTCTGTAGTGTGACCAGATCCCGTAATGGGCGTGACACCCATTCATGAAGTAATCTAGTAAGGTACAAGGTTAGGAAGAAAGAATCATCATACATGTCCCAGCAGGCAGCAACACCCTCAGTAAACACACAGGTATAATGCAACTACTGCAATTAAGATTTCAGTACTTTGTAAGAATCACTCTTGTTTTTAGAGATTCAGGATGTACTCCAAAAAACAGTTTCTTTTTAAATGTTGACAAGGTCTGTACTATATTCCATACTGATATTTTAAAAGGTTTGTGATGACAGGTATTAAATCCAATCAAAATACTAAAGAATTCTTTGAATAAAGATAGACCAACTTTGATGACACTTGCTTTATTATGTCAATTTACTGCTCAACATGTTTCGGATGTTAATACATCCATCTTCAGGAGCTTGTGACTACTTGGTGCATTATTGTGTAGGCTGTATTGTGGAAAATGCAAGCTACAAAATATCATATCGTCGCTTTACTATAAGTTTTCTTCTCATTTCTTCCATGCCAGTCACCGAACTGCAGCTACTAGAAGTTTGGCAACACTCCTCTTCCTTGTTGCCAAACTTCTAGTAGCTGCAGTTTGGTGACTGGCATGGAAGAAAACTTATAGTAAAGTGACGATATGCTATTTTGTAGCTTGTATTTTTCACAATAACGCACCAAGTACTCGCAAGCTCCTGAAGATGGATGTATTAACATCTGAAACATGTTGAGCAGTAAATTGACAAAATAAAGCAAGTGTCATCAAAGCTGGACTACCTTTATTCAAATATCAAGATGATGCATGGTCCAATACACATAAGATTACTATAGAATTCATCTAATCCATCACCAACAGGACCCAACAGCTACCAGTATCTATACTAACCTAACAACATATTAAACTGTGGACTTGATAATTTCTGATCATAAAAACTTAAGCTGACATGCCCATCAAATTCCTTAAACAGCAATGCCCATCTGGAATGCCACTCCACCTGATGAAGCTTATATTTGGAGTTTCATCATGTTGCTGATAGATCTAGATCCTAAAAAAAGGAATGTTGAATGGGACAAGACTGGATTCAACCCACTGAATGATGGGCATGTGGCTCATTTTATTATAAGTTCAGTGGCCATAAAGAGTCGATACAGAAATCAGCAAACATCTTTCTATTTACAACACTTGGCATCATGATATAAGACTTTAATTTATTAGTCATTTTTCTTACCTGGATCCAAATTTTGTTCTGGTGTGATCAAGGGCCCAGAAAAGACTCCCTTTTTGACAGCCCATGTTGCTCTGGAATAATTCCAAGTTCCGAAGAACACTAGCATCCATTTGTAAATATTTTGAGTCTGAGGCAAAACTTTTGAACCTAAACAGATGAAAAGGAACACAGCTTTGTAAGTAAAATAAAATATAATCTGATTTCTTCAACATCAAGAAATGCAATCACATTAATTTGCAGTATCCCACAGCAACATATCAACATCTGTGATGATAAACTTCACTCTCTCTCACTCCCTAGCACCCACCACTTTATTTTCAATCCTTTCCTAATGGCCGTCCTATATACAGAATGCAAGTAGGATTGCACCCCCAGGAAGTCATTCTACATATTTAGGTAACAAGAATCCATACTTCATTTTTATGACATGCTGTACAATCTCTGTTTCACTTCACACAGAATGCCATGTACTTCATAATCTCATCTTTTTTTGCACAAATAATATTCACATTTTACACAAAGGGGGAGCTAAAATTTAAATGTCCAGCCACATCAGGTAAGGGTTAAAGCGGAAATTAAATGATCTTCAATTTAAAATTACAAAAAATAACTGTTTAAGCTTCAACAACATTACTGCTAGTCTCATATGCTGTGACAATATCTTAAATTACAGAAAGACATCATTATGGTATTACATTCTCTGAAGGTACATGAATCACAATGCAAGATTGGTCTATGCAGTGCATATACAAACTGGTTACATAAAAAAATAAGCTTGCAAGTTGCTGATGCAATAACTAACATACACTTACCCGTCTGATCTCAATGCCCGCTCCAATCCAAACTTCTTTAGATGGTAAATCAAAACAGACAAGCACACGACAGCTAGAGGAGGCAAATCTGTCATGCCCTGGAATGTAGGTGAATCAGATTCTGTGTCACCCTGACCACAGAAAAAAGCTGCCACTTGCACCAGTGCATCCGTAAAGCTAAACAAGTTATCTTCCAGTCTATCAACTCTTGCAGAACTAGAACCCAAAACAGCAGAATAGGCAGCAGTGCAAGTGTGATCGCTTGGTTACAACATACTTCACACAAGTCAGCATGTCACTCATTGCTGGACTGCAGGAATTTAAACAAACAGATTTGTGAACATATCATAAACCTACTTTTTTTTTAAATTTTAATTTAGGATATCCCATTGTGTTTGAGTACTAAATATAAAACAATGTGGATATCACTAAGTGCCTGGAGAATTTCAAGAATAAAATCCAGCTAAAGGACTCCTTACCATAGCACACTCTGATCTGACTGGATTCTTCAGGAAGAAAATTCCAACACACACTTTTAAATCCATGAATGAAGACTTTTCCAGGTTTTTAATCTCGAAAATTACAGGGGTGCTGATAAGTCCTTAGCCCACCCAGGAAGGAAACAAGCCAATATATTTCTGTCAGAATGGCATGAATTTCCTTCAGCGCCTTGCCTTGCAGGGGGAAAAAAAAAAACTTGATGATAGCTCGTGTCTCGATATTGTTGAAATCACGTGTGTGTCTGACATGCTTCTGAGCTTGTTTCCTTCCTGGTCGGGCTAAGAACTTATCAGCACCCTGGAATATCATCTTTCTTTTTTGTTGTAATTGTTCAGATGAATGTGTCATAAAACATGCCTAACATTCCAACAAACGCCAATACAAATGTTTTCATGTTAATTAATTATTAATTTACACATTACCATGTTTTGTGTGACTCTGGTTCCCCTTAAGCTAATTCTGTCCACAAGGTCTTAACTTGGTACATTGCAGTTTTACATTTCACAAGATCCTTCAAGAACATAACCCCAACAAATACTGAGGGTTGCTGTCTTACAGAACACAGTGTTTCAAAGTTTCAGTGAATTCAGATGAGCAGATTTTCCTCAACCATCAAGCTGCTGGCATCAGATGTTTTTTTCTTATCCAACTGGGTATTTTGGAAAAACACACAATATGCATGCCACAACAATTAAAGACAAAATCCTCTTCTGATACATCCATTCAACTGTTAAATGGAACTTCTAAATCTATCAGACCCCTCATACAATGGATGATTAGAAGTTCACATGTTTGTATACCACTGCAAAATATTTTTAACAGTGATAACATATAGGGAAAGACATGCTATTTTGTATACACAGAGACAAATATGGCTCCACGGAATCAAGTCCTGTACATTTCTGTATCCTGAAAATTACTCATACTGTCCCCCAAACATACACATGCAAAAGGAGATGATAAGTTTTACAATTACCTCACAGCATTTACAAATCACCTTAAATTTTAAATGATGTTTGTTCACTTCTTGCTTCTTAAACCAACAGTACAAACATTCCAGACAGGCAGGACTTGATACAAATAAGGCACCGTTCTATGTGGTACCCTGAAATTTATTATCATGATAAAGTCTCTGACAAACAATACCTGTAAATATGTAAGAACCAACAAAATGCACACTTTTTCAATAATGATTTAATTCAATTTTATTGTCTTCAACATGTTTCGAACAACTAAGTGTTCATCAGGAAGACTTGTAATTGCAGCTTTATGGTATTTTATCATGCAACTGTATAAGCAGTCTGGTTGCTGTCAGGATGTATTTGATACTGCCTAGACCTCAGTATCAAATACATCCTGACAGCAACCAGACTTTTTATACACTTGCATGATGAAATACCTTAAAGCTGCATGTACAAGTCTTCCTGATGATGAACACTTAATTGTTCGAAACATGCCAAAGACAATAAAATTTAATTAAATCATTAATGAAAAAAGTGTGCATTTTGTTGGTTCTTCTTACATATGTATATCATGTAAATGTAAAATACCTGTAAAGTAACTTCTGATGAAAACTAAAAATAACATTCAAAATTATTCTGAACACTGATTTTCTTCACTGTCACCAAGCAAAACATTAACTATTTTAACATGGCATGTAAAACTTGGTACGGCAACAGAACTGTTTAACTGCACAGGACCTGAAGCACCATACTGCTTTAGTACATATGAAGTTATAGGGAATACTGTGTGTTCTTACCTGTATTTCACAAGATGTTCTGTCTCATGGGATAGAGACTGCGGTACTAGAATTTCTGCTGGATCTAAATGTTCAAGCCGCCGCTCCAGCTCCTCTCGACAAGGCCCATCCTCAAATGCATCATAAATTGTCTCTCCTGTGCTGGGATCAAATGCCTAAAAAGAAATCAGTATTTCCCAATAATTGAAGTAATAAATACTATAACTAATTTCAGACAATGGTGCCTTTCAATGGCATAGCACTGTCAGCTCAAAGTACATATGGTAACATCAATCTTAATAAACTCTGTTATGAGCAATCTGAATGGCAAATGGAAAATCAAAGTAGCACACTTCTTGGTAAAGGGGATGGCAATTGTGCTTTCTGCTTCAGATGTCCCAACCTGAAATCACAATCTGGCTTTTTTGGTTTTCAAGTCCCTTCAGAAATATGAAAGTGTAGTGCTCAAAATATACAATGACTACTTCCTTCCACATTTTTTCCAACTCATCGATTCATGAATCACTGTGTCATTTGACCATACATAATATGAGGCACTTGTAACAATGGTAATTAAATAAACCAACAGTAACATCCTTTTAAGTGACCAAAAGTGCACACACACACACACACACACTTCTTATTTACTCCATGGAGCATAGTCCTTCTTGAGAAAATAACCGTTTCTCAGCTAGTCAAGGAATTCCCTGCATTTTATGGAACCCGAAGGCTCATTACAACATTTACAAGTTCCCACCATCTGTCCCTATCCTGAGCCAGATCAATCCAGTCCATGCCCCCCATCCCATTTTCTGAAGACCCATCTTAATATTATCTTCCCATCTATACCTGGATCTTCCAAGTGGTCTCTTTCCCTCAGGTTTCCACACTAAAACCCTGTATACTCCTCTACTCGCCCCCATGCATGCTACATACCCCACCCATTCCATTCTTCTTTATTTGGCGCCCGAAATAATATCTGGTGAGGAGTACAGATCATTAAGCTCCTCATTACGTAGTTTTCTTCACTACCTTGTTAACTCATCCCTCTTAGGCCCAAATATTCTCCTAAGCACCCTATTTGCAAACATCCTCAGCCTATGTTCCTTCCTCATGTGAGAGACCAAGTTGCACACCCATACAAAAGAACAGGCAAAATTAGATTTCTGTACATCTTAATCTTTATATTTTTGGACAGCAGACTGGAAGACAAAAGATGCTGCACTGCTGTCTTCAATCCAATCTTAATTTCTTCCTGAATAGTATTTTCATCCATTACGGTTGTTCCCAAATGTGTGAACTCTTCCAACCCCTCAAAGGAACTATTATCATTCTTTATTCTGTGACTCCATCCTGCATTCTGATCTCGAGACATGACCATGTACTTAGTTTTATCAGCATTTCCTTGATGTCCAATCTCCTTACTAGCAACAACCAAAGCTTCTGTGTTTTTCTTTACAGTATTTACACTTCTGCCCAATGTATTAACATCATCAGCATAATCCAGAAGCTGATGTGTACCATTTAAATTCAAACCATCTTGGTTTACCTGAACTGTCCTGATAGCATAACCTAAAACAAAGCTGCAAAGCAATGGTGATAAAGCATCTCCTTGTTTCAAACCATTCATAACAGGAAACGTGTCAGACAAATGTTTGTCCACCCGCACTCTGCTATAGGTTTTATTCAGACACATTTTTAATAGCCTTACTAGTTTCATGGGGATACCAAACTCAATGAGAAAATTACATAAGAGCTTTCTCCCAACTGAATCACAGGCTTGCTTGAAGTCTATAAATAGCTGATGCACTGTTTCATTGTATTCCCATTTTTTCTCAAGTATGTGACAAATGCAAAATATATGATTAGTAGTTAGTTGACCTGTTGCATTGAAATCCACACCAATGATCTCCAATAATTTCCTCTGTATATAGAGTTAACCTTTACAGCATGATGTTAGATAAGAGTTTGCACACAGTTGAAAAAAGTGATATGCCTCAATAATTACAATCTGTTTTATCACCCTTCATATAGACAGGTAAAATGACTGACTCCTTCCACTCCTCAGGCAATTCCTCCTTATTCCAAATACAAGTAATAAGTTTCTGGATCTCAGAGTGAATTGTTCTACACCCTGCTTTAATCAATTCTGCTGGGATTTGATCAATACCTGGTGATTTGTGTCTTATTTAGATTTTCAACAGCCATCTCAAACTCACAGGCACTTGGTTCAGGCACTAGTGGTTCTGCTTTGTGTATTTCTGTCTGCCTAACATCATTAACCTCATGTACATTAAACGGTTGGGAGAAATGGTTCCTCCACCTAGCAAAAATACTGTGGGAGTCTGTAACCAAATCACCCTTCTTATCCTTTACTATATTAGTTCTAGGCTGGTAACCTTCTCAAAGTCACTGACGATCCTATACAAGTCCCTGATATTTTTTATCTTACTGTTAGTTTCAAGTTAATCAATTTTGCTTTCAGATATTTCTTCTTTTTGTTCCTATAATGTCTAGTGGCTTCATGTCTTACACTGTTTTCATTAGCTAATGTTGTTTTGGTTTGGATCCTGTAACCACTGCAGTTTAGGATGCTTCCCTTGATCTAAAAACATAAACATTCTTCATCAAACCATGCTTTATGCTGCATCAATTCATACTGACCTAGAATCTCTTTCAAACACAAGCACGCACGCATGCACGCGCACACATGCACACAAACACAAAATTACACCCTTCCATATGGGGAACCTGACTCACACATCTTAACTCAAAACAGACCCAATTTAAGTCACTCTAAACAAGTTATGTTCAATTAAATCTAATACTTGCCATAAGGCTCCTGAGATTGAAGTAAAAACACAACACAAAGAATTATTTTGTACATTTACATACATCATCTAACAACTTCATCTTTCCCAGTCGTATACAGTTTATACTGGTAACTGTTACCACATAACCAAAGCGAATGTTTTACTGATGATTATATTAAAATAATAGAAAAGATAAGAGAAAATAAAATGTACTATATTAAAGACATTATCTCAGACAGCAGAGTACTTGTGAATGGATTCAATGCATGTCTCTATACCACACCTGCTAACAGGAAGAGGTTTAGGCACCAATTAAAATACAAATGCCAGGATTTTTAAACACACTCCCTCCCCCCCCCCCCCCCCCCCCCCCACAAAAAAAAAACAACACCACCACCCCCCCCCCCCACCCCCCCGCCCCGTTTATTACCATACAAATTTAAAAAAAAAACAAATTTTCAAACCCCCCAAAAA
>Ga0123354_10005520_pt1 | contig 18428 bp, 17 predicted proteins | sample TergutLab28metaG_2_FD_97872 | JGI IMG/M metagenome (GOLD analysis project Ga0123354, IMG submission 97872) | Labiotermes labralis P4 segment gut microbial communities from Petit-Saut dam, French Guiana - Lab288 P4 | ecosystem: Host-associated > Arthropoda: Insects > Digestive system > Gut ...
GCGGCCCGGTTACGGTGGAGGTCTTGAAGGGGATAGGCGCGGAGGTCGTCCCCCTCTACTGCGAGCCAGACGGCCGGTTCCCCAATCACCATCCGGACCCGGTGGTAGAGCGCTACATGGGCGACCTTATCGCCAAGGTTAAGAGCTGCGGCGCGGCGTGCGGCATCGGTCTTGACGGCGACGGCGACAGGCTTGGCGTTGTGGACGAGAACGGCAAACTGATGTTCGGCGACCAACTGCTGGCCATCTACGCCCGCGAGGTCTTGAAGGAGCACCCCGGAGCCGCGATCATCGGGGAGGTCAAATGTTCGCACCTGACATACAAGGATATTGCGGCGCATGGCGGAGAAGCGGTCATGGGGGCCACGGGGCACTCGCTCATAAAGGCCCGCATGTGGGAGACCGGCGCGCTTCTGGCCGGAGAAATGAGCGGCCACATGTTCTTTGCCGACCGCTACTTCGGCTTTGACGACGCCACCTACGCGGCGCTGCGCTTCCTGGAAGTGCTGGACCGCCATCCCGAATCCTCGGCCGGGACGCTTCTCTCCGACTGGCCGCGCACCTACAATACCCCGGAGATCCGTTTCGACTGCCCGGACGCCATCAAGTTCGCGGTGGTGAAACGCGCCCAGGACGAGTTCCGGGGGCGCTTCGAGATGATTGACGTGGACGGCGCGCGCATCGTGTTCCCGGACGGCTGGGGGCTTATCCGGGCCTCCAACACCCAGCCGGTTTTGGTGCTGCGCTTCGAGGCGCAAAGTACGGAGCGTCTGCGGGAGATCCGCGCCATAATCGAGGAGCCTCTGCGCGCCTGGATCAACGAGATGAGTTGAAAGGAGTGCCGCTGTTGTTGCGAACAAATACCGCCCGGAGTCTTGTTTCCAAGCTGCCGCTTCTGGTTATCCTCCTGGCCGGCGCGTTTCTCCGCTTCCATAATCTGGGGGCCCAGTCGCTCGAGTTTGACGAACTTCTCGTGCCGCTGGCCGCCCAGCACAGCCTCTCCTACATTTTCAATCTATGCTCGTTGCAGGAAACACATCCGCCGCTCTTTTATCTGCTCATCAAAACCGTATTGTCCATAAGCGCCAGCGATGCGGCGTTGCGCGTCTTGTCCGCTGTTGCCGGGATCGCCGCAATCTACTTCCTCTATCGTGTTGTGCTGGAACTCGCCGGCAGAAGCGCGGCGCTTTTTTCCGCCGCGCTTTTCAGCGTAAACGTTCTCCATCTCGTCTATTCACGCCGCGTTCGTCCGTACAGTCTCTTCACCACGCTCTTTCTCATCGCCTGTTTGTTCCTTGTCCGTCTTGTGCGGCAAGGACGCTGGCGCGATCTCATTTGGCTCTTAGTCGTCAATTTCCTGCTTTTTTGGCTCCACTATCTGACGTTCCACCTGGTCATCGCGCAGGGAATCGTCCTCGCGATCTTTACGGCCAGAAAATCCTCGCCTTTCACCGTGAAACAGTTCGCCGCGTTCTGCATCGTGACTCTCCTTACCGCGCTTCCCATTTACATCTGGTTCATTCAGCCGAGCCTTGCCCACCAACTCGCCAGCGAACACGGCCCCAGGGCGCAGGTGCTCTACTTCATCGGCCGGGCCTTGCGGTTCGCTTCTTCCTTCTTCTATTGGGAGGTGCCCCCAAGCACTCCAATGTGGCTCTTCCCCTTGGCCGGCTCTCTCGTGTTTCTCTTTCGCAAACCCAGACCCGCCGCCCTCTGCCTCTTGATCGGGGCGATCCCGCTGGCGATCGTTCTGGCCTCGGCCTCCCGCTACCCCCTGCAAATATGGCATGTCGTTTGGCTGACACCCCTTCTCTCCTTGTTCGCAAGTCTGCTTTTGTCCTGGCTGCCCGCAAGCGGGGTGATCGCTCCCCTGCTGGCCGTGGGCGGGGCTTTGTTTATTCTGCTGTTCCAGCCGGGGCCGTATTATAAGCCGGTTGACGAGTACAGCAACGAGAACTGGCGGGGACGGGCCGAGCGCCTGGAACCCCTTTTCGCGCCTGGGGCGCTCATCGCGGATGCCTCCGTTCCCGGCATTTTCCCCATCCTCTCCTGGTATTGGAACCAGCCCCCGGCAAATCCCCTGGCGACGCAGCGTTTGGAGCCGGGTTCCACCCCGGTGACGCTCCACTTCATCGCGGAAGGCGCCAACCCGAATGACCACTCGCCGCAAAGCTATGTCCCCGCGGTTATGGGAAGCGCGGGAAACGCCGTCCGAATGCCGGATGTCACGGTCAACACCTTTCAGGTGGAGCGGCGGCCCGTTGGGGTCATCGAAACCTTGCCCGCGGCCTTTGTCGTTTCGGGAGAGCCCAAAGATTTTTACAGCCATGTGTTCGCCTTGCGCGACGTGCGAAGCGTCCCCACGTATACGGCTCCCCTGGAATACCCGATCCTTGACGGGTTCCGCACCATGGCCGGAGGCATCATCGCGACGCAGAACAACGAGCCGGGCCTCTTTGACTTTGTGCTGACGAACAACACCGGCGACAAGCCGATGCTTCTCTCCGCGACGCTCCGCTATATCAACACGGGAAAAGACAGTACCATAGGCCTTTTCGCCCGCTTCGACGACGAACCCTTGCAGTTCATCGCGCAAAGCAGCGGCCCGGACAACACGCAAGTTTTGCGGACGAATCTCCGCCGGGACAAGCCGTTTACGCGGCTCACGCTCCAGGTGCGGATGTACTGCACCGACAAGACCTCCATGATTAATGGCGAGAGTCTCCGAACGCTTGTCTTCCAGGGGCTTCGCCTGGATATGGCCCAAAGCCCGGAGCAACGGCAAGTCCCATGAGCAGTCCCCGTTGCGGATGGACAGGCGTCGCCCTCAAAGTGGACCTTTCCAGCGGCGAAATCATCCGCCTGCCTCTTGATCCCGAGATCTTACGGACAAATATCGGCGGCAAGGGGCTGGCCGGTTTCTTTCTTTCGCCCTTCATCCATCTGCCCTGGGACCACCCGGACATGCCTGTCTGCCTGTTTAACGGGCCGCTCACCGGGACCATTGCCCCGACATCGGGCCGGGCCACCCTGGCCTCCCGGTCGCCCCTGACCGGCGCTTTCTGCGATGCGTCCGCGGGCGGCAGCCTGGCCACAGAGCTCAAACGCGCCGGGTTTGACGGAATACTTCTCACAGGCCGGGCGGATCACCCGGTGGGCCTTGTCATTGACGATGGACAGGTTGCGCTGCGCGACGCAACGAATCTCGCGAACCTCACCCGCCATGAGGCCGGACAAATCATCGCTCCACGGGGAGCCCTGGCGCTCGTCGGACCGGCCGCTTTTTCCGGAGTGCGGTTCGCATCCGTCATGGTGGACGGGCATCACGCCTTTGGGCGCGGCGGGCTTGGGCTCTCTCTGGCCGCCAAGAATCTCAAATACCTCGCGGTTTCCGGCTCGGACAAAACGCGTGTGGCGGACTTGCCCGGACTCAAAAGGGCACGCGAGGACATTTTCCGCCTCGTGGCGGCCTCGCCCGTGCTGTCCGGCGGACACGGCTTTTCCTGCTTCGGCACAGGCGCGCTCTACGATCTCATAGACGCCAGACGCATGATGCCGACAGACAACTTCCGCGCCTCCCGTTTTGCGAAAGCCCCGGCGCTGAACGCCGTGCGCTACAAGGAATGCTACCAGCCCGCGAAGCACGGCTGCCTGGGATGCCATATCCGCTGCAAGAAGGTGGCCCGTGACGGACGTTCGGTCCCGGAGTTCGAGACCATGTCCCACTTCACGGCGCTGATCGGCCAAGACGACATCGAGCTGGTGATGGCCGCCAACGCGCTCTGCAACGAGCTCGGCATGGATACCATATCTTGCGCCGTGACCCTTGCGTGCCACGCTGAAATAACGGGGCAGCGGCTGACCCCGGCCCGCGTCCTGCGGCTTCTGACAGACATCGGCACGGGCCGCGCCCCGATGCTCGCCCTGGGCGCGGCCGGATACGCCAAGGCGATGGGGCGCCCCGAGGCCGCCATGACGGTCAAGGGGCTGGAACTTCCCGCGTATGATCCGCGCGGGGCCTACGGCATGAGCCTGGCGTACGCCCTGTCCACGCGCGGCGGCTGCCATCTGCGCGCTTATCCCGTAAGTCACGAGATTTTGCGCAAACCCGTGGCCACCGACCGTTTCAGCTTTCTCGGCAAACCGCGCATTATAAAGATCGCCGAGGACGCCAATGCCGTGGCCGACTCCTTGACCGTCTGCAAGTTCACGCTGTTCGCGGCCTCGCTTGAGGAGTATGCCGCCGCCTTTCAGGCCGTGACCGGGGAAACGGCGTCCGCGGACGATTTACTGCGCGCGGGTGAGCGTATCTATTACCGGGAGCGGATGATGAACGCGCGCCTGGGCTTTACGGCAAAGGACGACGACATCCCCGCCCGATTTTTTGAAGTCCCGAACGCCCCGGATATCCGGCCCGTGCCCCGTGAGGAGTTCCTGGCCGCACGCCGGACCTACTACGCCATCCGGGGCTTGACCGAAAACGGAATGCCCACAGAGGAAAAAGCGCGGGAACTTGGGCTTGACTCTTCGCCGCCCGGCAGCACATCCTAACCCGACGACAAACGGAGATTCCCATGGCGTATAAAGATTTACAGGCGTTCATCAAGGCTGTCGAGAAAGCGGGTGAACTAAAACGCGTCCGCGCTGCGCTCGATCCCCATCTTGAAATCGCGGAGGTGACAGACCGGGTGAGTAAAATTGCCGGTCCCGCCGTCCTCTTCGAGAACGTCACGGGCAGCCGTTTTCCCGTCCTGACCAATGCCTTCGGCTCGGTAAACCGCATGAACCTGGCCCTGGAAACGGAGAGCCTGGAAGCCCTGGCCGCGCACATCGAGACGTTTCTCGAGATCAAAAAGCCCGGCGGCGTCATCGAGAAATTGAAGCTTCTCCCCAAGCTTGCCCGCATGGCCAACATCTTCCCCAAAGAGGTGACGAACGCCCCCTGCCAGGACGTGGTTTTCACAGGCGACGCCGTTGATCTCTCCATCATGCCCGTCTTGACCACCTGGCCGGGCGACGCCGGTCCCTTCATCACCCTGCCGCTCGTCATCACGAAGAACCCGGAGACCGGCACCCGCAACATGGGCATGTACCGGATGCAGGTCTTCGACAAAAACACCACCGGCATGCACTGGCACAAGCACAAGGGCGGCGCCTACCACTACCATCTGGCCGAAAAGCGCGGGGAACGGCTGCCCGTGGCCGTGGCCATCGGAGCCGACCCCGCCGTGACCTACGCCGCCACCGCCCCCATCCCGGACGAGATTGACGAACTCATCTTCGCCGGATTTTTGCGCCAGTCCCCGGTGGAGGTCGTTTTGTGCAAGACCGTGGACCTCATGGTTCCGGCCAATGCCCAGTTCGTGCTGGAAGGCTACGTCGAGCCCTTTGAGCGCCGCCGCGAAGGGCCGTTCGGCGACCACACCGGCTACTATTCCCTGGCGGACGACTATCCGGTGTTTCATGTCACGGCGCTGACCCACCGCAAGGACGCCATATACCCGGCCACCCTCGTCGGCCCGCCGCCCATGGAGGACTGCTACATGGGCAAGGCCACGGAGCGGCTCTTTCTGCCGCTCATCAAGAAGTCCCTGCCCGAAGTGGTGGACATGAACCTGCCTCTTGAGGGCGTGTTCCACAATCTCTGCTTTGTGAGCATAGACAAACGCTATCCCGGCCAGACCCGCAAGGTGATGTACGCCCTGTGGGGCATGGGGCAGATGATGTTCACCAAGGTGATCGTCGTGGTGGACGCCGAGGTGAACGTGCAGAACGTGAGCGAAGTGCTGTGGCGGCTCGGCAACAATGTGGACTGGCGCAGGGACATCGTGGTGGTGGAAGGCCCGACCGACGCCCTGGATCATGCCTGTCCCCTGCCCCACTACGGCGGCAAGATCGGCATTGACGCCACCAAAAAGACCCCGGAAGAAGGACATTTGCGCGAATGGCCGGACGCCCTGCGCATGAGCCAGGACGTGAAGGATAAAGTGAGCGCCCTCTGGAAGAGCCTGGGGATTGACTAGGCTTTCGCGGCCTTGCGCTTTGACGGTATCTCGATGCCGTACTTTTGTATCTTGTAATTCAAGGCGCGGCGGCTGACCCCCAAGAGCGGAGCCGCGTCCTTTTGCACCCAGTTGGAACGCTCCAGGGCCCGGATGATCGCCTGTTTTTCGCTTTCATCCAGGGAAAGGGCTTTGTTGGATGTCTTTTGCTCCACAGCTGCGGCGGGTGAGGCGATCTGAAGAATCTGGGAGAGGTCCTGAGGCGTAAGCCGGCCTCCCCGGCACAGCACGACGCCCGCCTCCACCGCGTTTTTCAGCTCCCGGACATTGCCCGGCCACGCATACTCCAACATGACATCAAGCGTCTCCGGCAAAATTTGAACCTCTTCCATGCGCTGCGCCTCGCAAAAGGCTTTTGCGAAAGAACGGGCAAGAAGCGCGATGTCCTCTTTGCGTTCGCGAAGCGGCGGGACGTGGAGCGTGACCACGCGCAGCCTGTAGTAGAGGTCCTCGCGGAAGGTTCCCACAGCCACGCCCTGAGCCAGATTGGCGTTGGTGGCGGCAATGACGCGGCAATCCACGGCGATTTCGCGTGTGTCGCCGATGCGGCGTATTTTGCGGTTCTCCAGAAACCGGAGCAGACGCGTCTGCATCTCGGCGGAAATATTGCCTATTTCGTCTAAGAAAAGGGTCCCCTTGCTGGCTTCCTCGATAAGGCCCTTTTTGTCGCGCACCGCATGGGTAAACGCGCCCTTCACATGGCCGAACAATTCGGACTCGAGGAGCGTATTGGGAGTCGAGCCACAGTCCACCACAACCAGGGGATGATCCCGGCGAAGGCTCATGGAGTGGATGCGCTCAGCGATACGCTCCTTGCCTGTCCCGGATTCGCCCAGAATAAGCACGTTCACGTCGCGCTCGGCCACGCGCGCGACCCGCTCCATCAATTCGCACATCTTGGGCGAAGAGGTCTGCCAGGCGCTCCCCTCCGCAAGCGCGGAAACGGCCGGGGGAGACTTGGCAAGCGCCTTGCGGCCCGCTTTCTCCTCGCCCGTTCTGGCCAGAACGGCGCGCACCTTGTCCAAAAGTTCCAGTCCGTCAAAGGGCTTGGTGAGGTAATCCGCCGCGCCGCTCTGTATGGCCTTGACCGCATCCTGGATGGAACCGTGGGCGGTCAGAAAAAGCAGAGGGAGCCTGGGCAGCCTTTGTTCCAGGGCGGCCTGAAGTTCAAGGCCGGTGAGCCCCGGCATGCGCATATCGGAGATGACCAGATCCACGCGGTTCCCGGCAAGAAAGTCCAGCGCCTTCTGGCCGTCGTCGGCCAGGGCCACGCGGTATCCCGCGGAAGAGAGGCGCTCTTCCAATACCATCAGAATGGACGGATCATCGTCCACAATGAGGATTGTCTTCTCAACTTCTTGCGCCATGTGAACTCCCCGGCCTAATTGGACATCTTTTTCTTTTCCTGGATTTCCTGATGGATGGCTTCCAGGGCTTTTATCTGCCGTTGCAGGTGCTGCACCTGTTTTTCCTTGGCTTGCAAGCGTTTCAGCAAATCCTGGTCGTTTGCGGCCGATTTTTCCGGCTGCCGCTGTCCCTTTTGCCGCGGGAAGATGTTCGGATTGTGTAAGAACGGCGTGAGCATCCGCGCATCGCCCGAATCAGGCGACGCGCCAGCCATTATCCGCCACTGTTGCCACGCCTCAAGGGCCGCGTCCATCTCTTCACGCGAGGCGGCTTTGGCCAGAAGCGAACAGGCCAGACCATACATCGCCCTCGCCCGGCACGCCGGACCGCAATCCCGGCTTTCCGGCCTGGACAGGCTCTCAAAAAGGGCGGCGGCGCTCTGGAAATCGCCCGCCGCGAAGGCCCGCACGGCTTTGGCATACGCCTCGCTCACAGCTTGCGTCTCTGGACGCGCGGCCTCGGGCGAAGCGGTTTGCGCTGTCCGCGGCGTATGCGCGCAAGAGGCGGCCGAAAGGGCCAAGAGAGCGGCCAGAAGGGCCGGGAAGGCCAGGCCGATGATCCGGCGCGGCGCGTGGATGGTCTGACAACGCATGATTATTCTATCTCCCTCGTGATGGGTATGGTGAAGAAAAAGGTGCTGCCCCGGCCCAGCTTGCTGGAAAGCCAGATCTTGCCCCCATGGGCCTCCACGATGTTTTTGGCGATGGAAAGGCCAAGGCCTATGCCGGCCACGACATTTTTCAGCTTTTCGCCCCGGTAGTACTTGTTGAACACCAGGGATTGTTCGCTCTCGGGAATACCGGGGCCCGAGTCAACCACGGAAAAGAGCAACTGATTGCCGCCGTCCGCCAGTTGCAGAGACGCTTCGATGGCCGAGCCAGGAGGGGAAAACTTCACCGCATTGCCGATAAGGTTCAAAAACGCCTGTCCCAGATGCTCCGCATCGGCCATGACCGACGGCACATCCTGGACGGCGCGCGCGGTGATCGTGATTTTTTTGGCCTCCGCCTGGGGAGTGGCCTTGTCCACGGTCTCGTGGAGCAGTTGAACCGGGTCCATCGGCTTAAAGCTCAAACTGAGAAACCGCGAGGACATGCTGGAAACCTGCATGAGCCTGGCCAGGAGCCGGGAGATGCGCTCAAGCTCGGTTCCGGCGATATTCAAAAAGCGCATCTGCTTTTCGTTCACCTCGCCCAGCACCTTCTCGCGCATGAGGTTCACGGACTCGCGGATGGAGGTCAGGGGGGTGCGTATCTCGTGGGAGAGCATGTCAATAAAGTCGGTGCGCATCTTTTCTTCTTCTTTCAAGCGCACGGTCATCTCGTTGAAGGCCTGGGCCACCTCGCCCAGTTCGTCGCGGGAAATGACCTTGACCGGGGTGAGCTTTCCGTCCAGCGTGAAGGCCCGGATGCCCCGGCGCAGTTCGCGCAGGGGCCTGAAAAGCGAAATACTTAAATAGATGCTCCCCAGAATGGCCACGGCCATGGATACGGCAAAGCCTATCCTGCCCGCGCGCACCGCGCCCTCGCTCCACGCGTAGAGTTCGCGCGTGCCGGCCTCGATGGCGCGCTCGTTCTCCTGTTTGGCCGCGAGGATCGTCTCGCGCCAGGCGTTCAGCTTCTCCTGCGGAACCCAGGGCGGCTGGGACTTCACCAGTTCGGCCGGGTCCACCGTTTCGGGAAAAGACGTCTCGAAATCGTCCCGGAGCTTGGCCCAGGCCTCGGAGCCTCTGTAGCTGAACCACTGCAGGGAGGAAATGTCCTGCCTGTATTTTTTGAAGGCCGCGGCAAAGTATTCCCGGTACGTATCCTCGCGCAACACCTCATATTTTTTCTGGTTTTCCTCCATGGAGAGCAGACTGTCCACCAGCTCCTGGGAGATGGAGAGCACCTCGAAGCGCACCTTCACCACCTCGCGGGAGATGTTCACGATGCCCCGCTGGTAGTCGAAGATATTGGAATTGGTAAAATAAATGATGACCGCTATGCACGTGAAAACCAGAATCAGCCTAAGGCGCAGGGCGCTGATCCGAAAAGAGCGGGGTCTGGCGGGGGAACGCATGGCTTTACGTTTTACGTCCTTGGGCGCTCACTTCGCGCCAAAGATCTCCCGTTCAAACTCCATGGGGCGCCGGATGTTGGCCAGAGACACTTTCCGGCCGGAACCCATAACGAGCGAGACCTTTCCATAGCCAAGCACCGGCCCCAAAAGCCCGCAATCCGCCCGCGCCGACTCCACATTCGCAAGCGCAAAGGACGAGAGCGACCCCAAAAGCGCGTCGCGCGAGATGATTCTTTTGGTGGTGAGAAGCACCTGGCAGCTGAAAAATCCCAAAGCCCTGGCAATGCCCAGAAGCGCCAGGACGAACACCAGCGCGATGGATACGATGGAAACCGTCCAGGTGATGACGACACCGGCGACGCGCATAACCTCATCCATGGTCTGGGCGGGCAGCAGCCGGTCGCCGGCGCCCGGCTGGGCCACGAACCCCACGGCCTCGTGCGCGGGCTCGTGCGATGCGTAGGGAATATGCCGCACGATGCCGTCTCTGCCGGCAAAGAGAAAAATGGCCAGACACAGATACACAAGGGCCTTCACGAACACGATCCAATGTTTCCCCGTCTGGTGGAGGATTTGCTCGTCATCGGCCAGCAGACGATGACGCTTCGGACCGGGGCGTTCCTCCGGGATGGGGGCTTGTCCGTCATCTTCCAGGAAGCGGCGGATCTCGCGGGGGCGTTCAGACTCCATGGGCTCTCCAAATACCGTCGTTGCCCGGAGAGTTTACACGGACCAAGGCCGTCCGCGCAATCCTCTTTTCTTTTTCCGGTCAGGCGCATATACTGCGCCAAAGTCCAAAGGACAAGACCATGCTTGACGCGCTGATCTTTTTTGGGGTGATGGCGGGAGTGTTTCTCCTGGTGATCCTTTTTTATCCGCCAACGCAAGGCGGCGGCTGAGTGCCGCGTCCCAAGGACCTCGGTCAGTGGTCCTTATGCGGCAAGGGCAAGGCCCCAGGCCAAAGCGAAGAGGAGCGCGGCCGCTGATCCAAGCCATGGCGAAAGGCCCCGCAGACTTTTGCCCGTCAACCCTTCCAGGCCCGCATACAAAAGCCCCAGAACCACTCCCGCGCCAAACCCCATAAAGTGGCCGGCCAGATCAATCGTACCCAGGTCGTCTTTGTCCCCTACTCCCAAAAACGCCAACAGCATGAGTCCGGCCGCGACCGGCACGATCCGCCGCCACCGCAGAGCCCGGCCGAGTCTGGCCAGGCGGACCGCGGCCAACGCCCCAAGCGCGGCGAACACCATGGTGGAGGCCCCCAGAAAGCCGTAATGCGCCTCTCCCAGCGGCACTTTGGCCGCATTGGCCGCCACGCCTCCAGCCAGGGCGAGAAACCAGGCGTTCCCCAGGCCCACCTCAGCGGCCAAAAGCAGCAAAAATATCCCTCCCAGGCAGACGTTGCCCGCAAGGTGCGCGATATCCGCGTGCAAAGTGAGAGCCGTCAAGGCCCGCCACCATTGCCCAGACGCCATAAGGGCGGTGTTTCCCTCTCCACGCCCATGCCAGGCGATCCGGAACGCCCCAAGGGAGCTTTCCATGCCGGTCATGGTCAGAAATACCGTCACCACGCCAAGACTCCAGACAAGTCCCGGCAATTCGCGCAAAAGAAGCGGCGGGCGCAGATCAGGCAATACCGGACGCTCGGCATTTTCCGCGAAATAGGCCCGCAGTTCGTCAATCGCCTTGTTCTCGCAACGCCTGGGCACGAGAAGCCTGAACCCGGCCGCGCCGCGCCGTACCCGGTGCGGCACGCGCCGCGCGGTCAGGACCAGGGACCATTCAGCGGCCATGCGCGAGGTCAGGGAATCGAGCCCTAACTCTTCGAGAAGAACAGGAGCCGCATCGGCCCAGAGCGGACGCCGCACGGGCGGCTCAATTGCCTCTTTGCGGCCGTGGTCAACTCTGGTAGGGTCGCCTCCACGAGGCTCTTCCCGAGAGACATCCATGGCGAAACAAATCCCCATTTATTCCTATTTCCTGCTGGGCGTCCTGGCCCTCTCGCTCTTTCTCGCGTTCAAGGTTCTCGAGCCCTTTGCCCACACCATGCTCGTGGCCATCATTCTGGCGAGTCTGCTCCGCCCTGTCCACAACCGGATACGGCGGCGGCTCCCCGGCCGCGAAACCCTGGCCGCGCTTGCCACCACATTTCTGGTGACGCTGCTCATCATCGTGCCGCTGGTTTTGCTCACCGCCGCCCTGGTCAATCAGGCGGCCAATTCCACGGCCTCTGTCCAGGCCTGGCTCAAGGGCAAAAACCTTGACACTTGGCTCTCCGAGGCCACCCTTACGCCCTACATCCACTGGCTGCAGGAAAAACTACCCTGGCTCACGATTGACCTGGCAAGCATTGACATAAAAAGCGGTCTTCTGGATATTTCCAAGAATATCGGACAGTTCACCATTGACTTCGGCACGAAGCTCTTGAGCAATTTTCTGGGCGGATTCTTCAACTTCCTGCTGTTTTTATTCGTGCTCTTTTTTCTCCTGCTCGAGGGCGAATCCATGCTGAAGAGGCTCAGATACCTCTCTCCCCTGCGCGACGATCAGGAGGACCGAATTTTTAGCCGCATGCGCGACGTGGCGCGCTCGGTCGTGGTGGGGAGCCTTCTGGTGGCCGTGTGCCAGGGCGTGGCGGGCGGCGTGGGGCTTGCCATCGCCGGAATCCCCGCTTTCTTTTGGGGCGCCGTGATGGGCTTCACGTCCCTTGTGCCCGTGATCGGCACCATGCTCATCTGGGGACCGGCGGCCATTTACCTGGCTGTTACCGGAAACTGGAAACTCGCCATCTTTCTTGCCGCCTGGGGCGCCATCGTGGTTTCCAGCATTGATTCGGTGCTTCGTCCCCTGCTCATGCGGGGCCAGGCCCGCATGTCCACGTTCTGGGTGTTTTTATCCATTGTCGGGGGCGTCAAATATCTCGGGCCGCTGGGGATTCTCTACGGCCCGCTCATTCTGGCTTTCGCCATGGTGATGCTTGGCATCTACGCGGACGAGTACAACGACATACTCATGGAAAAGGACAATCCCGCGAAAGACACTCCGGCCGATGAAGGGCCGTAGAGCCTAGTTGTTCTGCTCTTTCCATTCCTCGCGCAGATCGAGAAGCATTTTGTCCGCCTCCGGTATGCCCTTTCGCTGCATGGCCCACACCTTGACGGCGCGGTTCACCGGAATGTTGCGGTTGGCCGGGTCCTGATAAAACGCGTCCATCCCCTGCACGAACTCTTTCAGCGTTATCCCGAAGAAGAACCGGCTGGTGTTGTATCCGTAGGTCGTCTCCGCCTTTTGCAGACAGGCGTCGTCCTGTTTGTAGAGAACGATGCTGCCCTTGGAGAGCGTGGGCATGGTGAAATCGGAGCCCGTGGTCACTCCGTCCAGCAGTCCGGTCATGTAGGAGTATTTCCAGGAATCGGGATGGTCCGTCCATTCCTTGCCGTCGCGTTCCTGGGCGTGGGCGGCGGCTGTAATGAAGAGCAGCAGACAAACGGCTGGGACAATACGGCGCATGGGGGTTTCCTTCGACTGACGTGTGCCGCCCGGACCGCTACCAAATCCCCGGAATCAGACGGTAGCGGACCCGTTTCACGTAGTCGGCGTATCCGTCAAGCTCTTTTTCGAGCGTCCTTTCCTCCAGGAGAATCCGCACCAGAAGAAGCGGGATCATCACCATCACGGCGGCGAGCAATCCCCACCAGGAGCCAAGAATGAGCGCCGTGCCCACGAACACAGGCAATGCGCCCGCGTACATGGGGTGGCGCACCACCGCGTAGGGGCCGGAATCAATCAGTTTTTGATGCCTGTCGCGCTGTATTTTTATGACCGGGGCGGCGAAACTGTTCACCTTGAAGGCGAGAAAAACCACCCAATATCCGGTCACGCTGAAAAGAACGCCCAAAGCCTGGAGCCAGAACGGAACGCGGGACCACGCCAACCGGACGGCGTCCACGGCCATGAAGGCCAGCCAGGCGTAATAGAGGAGGAAAAAAACAGGGATGAGCACCTTGTCGAAGGTCTTTTGGCCGCGCTGCACCAGGGATTTCAGCCGTTCGGCCAGAAGCCCCGGATCGTGCTTCAAAAGCCACGCGGTCACAGCGGTCGAACAGAGCGCGGTTACAATGATATATGCCCAGCCGCCTCCCCACCGCACTGTGCCGGCCGAGGCAAAAAGCAGTACGGCGGTGAACAAAAGCCACAGGCAGGTTTGCACGACGGCTCTTAAAACCATGGGAGCCTCCCGGTTCTACGGACAATCTATCAGCCAATCCGGTCTGGTCAAGCGTCCCGTTAGCGGGTAAGACGCATCCATGCCCGCCCTGCCCCAATTTCCCTCCTCCGGCAAATGGCCCGCCCTGCGCGGGATCCTGACCGATCTCGGCAGCGTGGTCGTGGCCGTATCCGGCGGCGTGGACAGTCTGCTTCTGGCCACCCTGGCCCACCGGACCCTCCCCGGACAGGCGCTTATGGCCCACACTATCACCGCCGCCGTTCCGGAGGCGTGCACGCTGCGGGTCAAAGAACAGGCCGCTCTCCAGAGCTGGCGGCTTGAACTGGTCACGACCGGCGAACTAAGCGACGAACGCTACCTCCACAATCCCTTTGACCGCTGCTATTTTTGCAAAACGCACCTCTACGAACGCCTGAACACTCTGGCCCATGACGCGGGGCGCGAATCCGGCGCTGTCCCGGTGGTGGTCAGCGGGGCCAATACGGACGACCTGGGCGAACACCGCCCGGGGCTTACCGCCGCGCGCGAACACGGGGTGCGCCATCCTTTTGTGGAGGCGCGGATCGCCAAGGCGGACATCCGGGCCATGGCCCGCGAACTCGGCCTCTCGTTCGCGGACATCCCGGCCTCGCCGTGCCTGGCCAGCCGGGTCTATACAGGGACGCGGGTGACGCCGGAGATCCTTGGCGCGGTCGGTTTCGCCGAAGAATATCTCAAGCGACACTTAAATATTTCCGTAGTGCGCTGCCGGGTGCGGCGGACGGCCATGCTGGTGGAACTGCCGGACAATGAACGCCGCCGTCTCGCCGCGCCCGTTTTGACCGAGCTTGGCCGGACGCTTCGCGCCCGGTTTCCGTCGCTGCAAACGGTCAGCCTGGACCCGGAGCCCTACCGGCCGGGACGGGCTTTCAGGAGTGATGCATCGTGAACGTGCTCTTTGATCACGGCCGCGCCGAACGCATCGGCCTGCCCGAATCCGTTTTCTGCGAGGGCAAGCCCTTTGAGGCCTTAGCGCATCTTGCTTTAGAGCATACCAAGCCCGCCGCGCGCCCCATTCTCTTCACCAGGCTTTCCCCGGACGTGTTTGCCCGGCTCCCGGCCGAGGCGGCAAGCCGCCTCAACTACCACCCGCTCTCCCGGACCGCCTTCAACAGGACGCTCCCGGAGCGCGCCGTAGGCAAAGCGGCCGTGGTCTCAGCCGGGACGAGCGACGGGCCAACCACCTGGGAGGCCGCCCGCACCCTGGCCTACCTTGGGATCAGCCACACCGTCTATGAGGATTCCGGGGTGGCGGGCATCTGGCGGCTGACGGAACGCCTGGAAGAGATAAACGCGCATCAGGTGGTGATCGTGGCGGCCGGCATGGACGCGGCCCTGGCCTCGGTGCTTGGCGGGCTCACCCCCCGGCCCATTATCGCCGTGCCCACGGCCGTGGGCTACGGAGTGGCGGCCGGCGGAGAAACGGCGCTCCACTCCATGCTGGCCAGTTGCGCGCCCGGAGTCGCGGTCATGAACATCGGCAACGGCTACGGCGCGGCCTGCGCCGCAAGCCGGATTTTGAGTCTTCTCAATGCTTAATAAGTCCATTCTGGTCATCCGCACGCCCTCCGGGCTCTCCGGGGATATGCTGGTCACGGGGCTTGCCCGCCTGGCCGGCGAGGACGAAAACTCGTCCCAGGCCGTTCTGGAAGAACTCCTCCAAAGTCTGCGTCTGCCTGAGCTTTCCGGTACGGCCCATCTGGAAAAACGCAGCGTGGAGGGCATTTCCGGGTGGGGGCTTTCGCTCACCCTCCCCCACTCCCATGAGCACCGCCATCTTGCGGACGTGCTGGCCATCATTGAGGGAAGCCGCTTGAACGAGCGGGCGCGCCGGCTTGCGGCCCAGACCTTCTCGCTTTTGGCGCAAGCGGAGGGCTCCGTGCACGCCATAGCCGCCGATCAGGTCCATTTTCACGAGGTCGGCGCTCTGGACTCCATCCTGGATGTCTGCCTAACGGCCGCGCTCTTTGAACGCCTTAGCCCGGATCATTTCGTCTGTTCGCCCCTGCCCGTATGCGACGGCTCCGTGCGGTGCGCTCACGGACTCCTCGCGACTCCGGCCCCGGCGACCTTAAAGCTCCTGGAAGGGATGCCGGTCTATGGCGTGGAGTCTCGCGGCGAGACGCTCACGCCGACGGCTGTCGCGCTTTTGAAGGCGCTTGACGCGCGGTTCGGCCCCTGGCCCGCCATGGTGATCGAACGCCAAGAACGGGCCTACGGCACGCGGGTGCTGCCGGGTCTGCCCAATGGGGCCATATTCGCCTGGGGCAAGCCGTGCGAGTACCCGGCCGATCCGTCCGGCGGGCATAAACACGCTTGATCCGCGCTCCCATGTCCAACGCCGCCAGAGCCTTTTCCGACATCAAGCGCGCGGTGCTTGCGGGCACGCCCCTGGAAGGGGATCAACTCTCCTTGTTCGTCAAGGCCGTGGCTGTGGCGCATGGGGAGAATCTGACCGAACTGCTGCGCTGCGCCCGCGACATCCGCATAGCCCGCCTTGACCGCTCGGTTAGTTTCTGCGCCATCGTCAACGCCAAAAGCGGCCGCTGCTCGGAAAATTGCGCCTTCTGCGCGCAATCCGGACACTTTGCCGCCAAGGCTCCGATCCACCCGTTTCTCAAACCCGAGCAGATCGAAAACGCGGCCAGGGCCATGCGCGAGATGGGCGCTACGCGTTTTGGCATCGTGTCCAGCGGGCTCACCCTCTCGGACGAGGATTTCGCTCTCCTGCTTGAGTCCGTGCAACGGGTCGCGGCGCTGGGGCTGCGCGCCGACGCGTCCTGCGGACTTGTGAGCCCGGCGCGATTCGCGGCGCTGAAACATGCCGGACTTGCTGCCTATCACCACAATCTGGAGACCGCCCGGAGCTTTTTTCCCGAAATCTGCACGACCCACAACTATGAAGAGGATGTCCGGGCGGTGCGGGACGCCCTGGCGGCTGGCCTGTACGTCTGCTCCGGCGGCATTTTCGGCCTGGGCGAATCCTGGGAGCAGCGGGCGGAGCTGGCTGTGACCCTGCGGGAGCTTGGCGTGCCGTCGGTTCCGGTCAATTTTCTGACCCCGATTCCCGGAACCCCCATGGCCGCGCGGGAACCGCTCTCCCCGGAGGAAGCCGTAAAGATCGTCGCCCTGTTGCGCTTTCTTTTGCCTGGCGCGCACATCCGCATTTGCGGCGGCCGCAGGACGGTTTTCGGCCGCACCGGCCCGGCTGGCCTTCTGGATGCCGGGGCCAGCGGACTGATGATTGGAGACTACTTGACGACCAAAGGCTCCGACGCCATTTCCGACCGTCAGGCCGTTTTGGACGCGGGCTGGGAGATAGCGGACTAATCTTGCGCGCGCCGGGCCTCGCTGAAGGCGCCCCAGACGGCAACGAGCCCCACGGCGAAAAGAATGGCGTCACGGGTGAGGGTTTCTTTGCTGATGGTCTGCCCCGCTCCGCCGAAGCAGCCGCAGGTCACGTCCAGGCCCCTGGCCATGGCCAGCCCCATGGCGCAAAGGAACGCGGCCATAAGGATATTCAGCACGACGAGCGTTCCCCTGACCAGAACACCGCAAAAGAGCGCCAAAGCGCCGACCACCTCGATGGCGGGCACGGCGAGGGCCGCGCCGTAGATCATTCTGGCGGGGAGCATCTGATAGTGGGAGATCACCGTGGCGAACCCGTTCGCATCGAGCATCTTGCCAAGCCCGGCCACGACAAACACCGCGGCGAAGACGAGACGGCAGAGCATCCAGAGGGCGCGCATCATTTCGCCTCCACGGGATCAACGGGACCGGCCGCGGCCCGCCAGCCCTCAAAGCCGTCCGGCATCACGGCCAGGTTCGCGAACCCGAGGGATTTCAGCGCCTTTGCAAGCTCGTCGCTCTTGTCGCAGGATGTGGAGCCGCAATAGATGACAAGGGGGCGCTCTTTGGAGAGCCCGGATATATCAGCCTGACCAAGGGCCAGCGCCTCGGCGGAGATGTTTTGCGCGCCAGGGATATGCCCGGCCGCGAACTCATCCGGGCCGCGCGCGTCCACAAACTGATGCGTCCCGGCCTTGAGAGCGCCAAGCGCCTCGGCCGGGGTCAGCACAGCGATGCCCGATTGGATGGTCTTCTCGCTTTTTTGGGCGGTAAAATCAGCCCACCAGGGCAGGGGTTCCGGCCTGTTGACGTTCACCGCCCAGGCGGCCAGGGCGGAAAGCGCCAGCAGAAGGAAAATCTGCGGCCACCAGGGGATTCTCTGAAATTGGAGCATGGTCTGTTCTCGCATGATCAGGATGGGTTCCAATAAAGAAAATCCTGTGAAATCTCAATGCGGGCATTGCCACAAGATGAAAACATGCCTATAGGTGCGCCATGAACCTTTTGAACTTTATCATGAATATGCTGTGGCTGGTGCTCGGCGGCGTTCTTATGGGCATCGCCTGGGCGCTGGCCGGGATCATCATGGCGCTGACCATCATCGGCCTGCCGTGGGCCAGGTCCTGCTTTGTCATAGCCAAGCTCGCCTTCTGGCCCTTCGGCAAGGTGATCATAAACCGTGAGCATGTGCAGGGCTACCACGATGCGGGGACAGGCCCGTGGGGCCTTGTCGGCAACATCATCTGGTTTCTGCTGGCCGGCTGGTGGCTGGCCCTGGGGCA
>Ga0123354_10005521_pt1 | contig 18427 bp, 2 predicted proteins | sample TergutLab28metaG_2_FD_97872 | JGI IMG/M metagenome (GOLD analysis project Ga0123354, IMG submission 97872) | Labiotermes labralis P4 segment gut microbial communities from Petit-Saut dam, French Guiana - Lab288 P4 | ecosystem: Host-associated > Arthropoda: Insects > Digestive system > Gut ...
ATTAAAATTGAAAATGTTTTTAATTTTAGTATCCTAGCAGAGATGGACATAAGTTGTGCAGTCGACTGTGGTGACACTTGATAGCCTGGTTGTATGAGAGGTACTCGAGAAAATCGTTCGCAATTCTTTTAGTGGGGCTTGGTGTTTCCTGGGTTCGTATGAAATTGTGCAATTCTGTTGTTTGCAGTTTGTATGTATTCCAGTTTTAACGTAGTTGACGACATGTATTATTAGGTTACACTTGTTTAACTAGAGTGTGCACTATTTTCCGTCGGGATGGAAATTCCCGTTTCGTTAAGTATGATTAAATCCATTTAATCAACACAATGATCACGTGCCAATATTGTGTATCGCACAAATCGTATGTAGGAATTCTTGTGAACAAGAATACCGGCATGTGACCTTTCAATTCCAACTACAGGGATAACTGTGGGTTTTTATAGCCAAATATTACGAAACGGGAATTTCCATCCCGATGGAAAATAGTGCACACTCTAGTTAAACAAGTGTAACCTAATAATACATGTCGTCAACTACGTTAAAACTGGAATACATAGAAACTGCACACAACAGAATTGTACAATTTCATACGAACCCAGGAAACACCAAGTCCCACTAAAAGCATTGCGAACGATTTTCTCGAGTACCTCTCATACAACCAGGCTATCAAGTGTCACCACAGTCGACTGCACAACTTATGTCCATCTCTGCTAGGATACTAAAATTAATAACATTTTATATCGTTTTAACCAATAGTAAATATTTTTAAAAATACATAAGACCAATGTAAACCATGGGATCCCATTGGTGTAGCGAACGAATGTACTTCAATTAACACCATCTCTTTGTAAGCTTGATAATGGCCGAACAAGGCAGAAACATGTCGTTTAATTAACCAATTGTAGATTTGCAACTCTTATTTGTATGTTGTGTAAAGACGGTTCATTTTAATAAATTTGATTTTGAGCTTTACGTGATATATTTTGTGTTAAATGTACGTGTAAATATATCATCTGCAGTAACTTGAAAGAACTTGGAATATTTTAACACATAATCTACTGTGTTTATGTGTTTCGTGTGATGTCACAACAGGTGTCAGGTTTTGCCTAAACAAGGTTAATAATTTTGTAGTTTAAAGAATATGGCTTTCGTTCGTTGTGACTTAAAATTTGAGGTTTAATATAAATAATTTATATTAACATCAGTTTTTAAAGATTCATTGTGTTTTTTTAAAAAAGACTGTTTTATGATTTGCATCATTAAATTTTAATAACTTTTTTATTTTCTCTCTTGATGTGATTTTTAACCGTCTGATGCTCGTCTCAGTTGTGTCGGGATTGTAAAAAATTAAAGTTTAAAAATAATTTGTTCCACAGGATTATGTTTATAAATTGAAGAGTGTTATTTTTCTATTATCGTCTTACACACTCCCAATGTCTCTCGTATGTTTTACACAGTGAATTGAAATTCTGCTAGGCGGTCTTCGTGTTAGCTGCCTATTTTGTTTCGACTTGTTCCTAGAAATAATTTCATGGCCTTTTCAAGCAGTTTCATAAGAGTCAACAACAAAATAATTACATGTTAAAACCAACTTTGTTGCGAGTTAACACTGAGTCCGTCAGGCGAATCTGGCTGTGTGTGAAGTGTACATGGATGAAAAGACTTTGCTTTAAAACTGAAAGGTCGAAGGCAAATAAACTCTCATTTAATTAACATCTATATAATAAAGTATATTCTCCACAATCAGTATCAAGCCTAAAGCTTTTCGTCTTTTCTGGTTGTGGGGATTGAAATTATTATGTTCTGGTTTCTGACGCACCTGACCTCTTCTACATTTCGATTTGATTTCGTAGAGTTCTCCAGCTTCTGTTTCAAGCAGGGTTTTCCAAACTCTAACCTGTGCTTGTACTAATTTTATTGTTTTTGTATATTTTATGCAAGAAGCATATATTGCGTAGTCAGTATACTGACTAGGTTATGGGCTGTAGTTTTGGAATCCAAGCAGCACCAAGGGAATTTTATCTTCATCCAAAACGCCTGGACCGGATCTGGGACCCAACCATTTTCCTAATGAGTGGATATCGGGGACATTTTTCCCTTGAGTAAAGCGGCCTGGATACGAGGCTGACCACTGCTGTCCTTATAGAACCAAGTTTAAGAATGAGTGGCGGTATACCTCCAAATAGAAACTATGCCTTCATGTTGTGTACAAGGACACTGACATCTCCATATATTACTTACTGCTCCACAGTAATCTTCGTTACTTCTATGATCCTTCATTCTTCACCTGCAGCAGACATGTGAGAAGACAAGCTGAAGTCTCTTAATATATTTAATGAATATTTAGTTAATGACTAAAATTGTGATCAAATAAAATACTGTTATCTATACTTCTTTATTAATTATAATTTATTACTTCTAAAAGAAAATAGTTATGAATTGGTTTCTAATAAATATGGTGTATTAGTAAAGCGCATTTTTATGTTTAATGACGAATTACAGCTAGAGGTGTAGACGACAGTACTGTAACACCATCGACACACTATGAAATTTACAGAGAGTGTTAGTAGGTCAAAATGAATAATTTGACAAGAACTATATTATAAACAGCCAGTTAGATTCAACAGTAACAAATTTTATTGATAATTACAATCAGCTCAACATGTTTCGGGCGATAATTTCGCCCGTCCTCAGGAACACTAGACAGTGTTTACAGCTTGTGGTATAATGCACCGACGATGCTGCCTACAGACAGCATCGTCGGTGCATTATACCACAAGCCGTAAACACAGTTTAGTGCTCCTGATGTTGGGCGAAACTATCGCCCGTAACATACTGAGCTGAATGTAATTATCAATAAAATTTGTTATTGTTGCATCTAGTTGGCTGTTTATATTGTTGTATCAATGATGCACGTTTACACAAACATCAGATTGGCAAGATCTGAATAATGTGTATGCGAGGTGTGAGAAACACTCACCCAACAACACACCTTCAAAGCTCAGGAAACCTCAATTCTCAGCAACAGCTCTATGAGATTCTCGTAGATTGTAAATTAGAGAGCTTCTAGAAATTTTTGGACAAAAAGTATATGACATGTAATTATTTGAAGTGTCGTATTTTATGTTCGAAAATTGCAAACACCCTTCTCTGAAGTAAAAACTAAAGTAAAACGTTTTACGATTATACTACACTAGAAACTTATTTATCCACTGTTGTTACTGGAGGAATTGTCAAAAGGTACACTGAAGTGCAAATGTATCAGTAAACATGAGAGACAGTGTACTATAACGTGACAGTAAGTCGCGTTAGTGCAACCACTGTTGTAGTAGAAAAGCAATAATATTACATACTACGAGAGAATGTGTGTGTTGACTTAGGTACACAGCGTCAAATCCACATGCCCTATGATGTCATCTATGGCTTCTTCGGCTGTACCATATTTTCCACATTATCTCACAAATATAACGGTTTTCGAAAAAAAATTTGAACATAAAACTTGTGTTGGGGTCTTCTCTATAGCTTTTGTTTGAAACATTTCTCATTATAAGAAAAATTGAGTGAAGTATGATTAGAAATATATGTAGGAGTTCATGTAAAGTGTCCGTTATTCGTGTCCGATTTTAATAAAACTTGAATTTTCGCTACAGATTTTCGAAAACATTCAAATATCAAATTTAATGAACATCTGTCCAGTGCAAGCCGAGATGTTACATGCCGTAAGATGGACTGACGGACATGAAGAAGCAAATAGTCGCTTTTCGCAATTTTGCGAACGCACCTAAAGCCAATAAAAGTAACAGTCGAAAAATGCATGGATTTTTAACTACCACCAGTCTGCCCAAATATAAAGATTTAATATGTAATATGAATATCTCAAATTTGAACTCTTGCACGCACATATTTAGAGTATTAATCTTTATCCTTTTGTACAGTCCAGTTTTGGACTGCTTGTGAAGACGGTGTAAGTTTCTGTTGGTTAATAATACATGTTATATTGGCCAGTTACTTTTTAGTGCCTCCCGGGGCGACGGTTTTGACTACAATTTGGTCCTACCCAAAAGGCTCAACTGTTAAAAATAACTTCGCTGATTCGCGTTAGCCTCGTCTTAGCCTCAACAACTGCGATAGTGCTGCCATCATTCAGTCGTGGGTTTTTTTAAGCAGGTCACTGACAACTGCTTCGTGTGAAATTATCTTAGTTCGTAGTGGCTGTGGGGCTAGTGACCCCACCGGTGCCACCAAATCTTATTGACTAGCGGAGGTCAGTAAACGCACTGCTGCTGACCATTCTGCAGTGGCCTGGTGGCGTATCCTCGCCGTGACCATCTTACTGTTTAGTTGAGAGGACTCGAATCGCTATACCAACATACAGCTCGACAAGACACGTTAACCAAACATAACGGAAAGTTCAACGGTACATAAAGAGAAATTTTGCAGTCAAAAACAGTGTCCATACTTTACTGGTAGTTAACGTGAGCATTGAGCGGTTAGGCGATCGTGGGGTTATCTTCTATCTGACCGATCTGCTAGGGAAACTTTACTCACATTACACCATCACACCCTTCCATCATCCTAAAACAACAAAATTTCACGGTATTCGCTGCCCCTAGCTTTGGAAATGTTAAATCAAACAAAATATTTTTATTACCATGTATTAAAGTTTCCAGTATAAAATTTACTTTTCTGTAGCAGTACTAGGCTCACAATGTATAGTATTAAAATAATTCCGCCTAAATAGCTGCTCAGGTTATTATCACAACTTTACACGCGTTAAACAATCTTAAGTATTTAGTTTCCTACTCATTTATTACGTGCAAGATCTAATCAAAATCTACAAATACTCTTGTAATGAAACAACTTATTCATGGAAGTACTTGAGTTTGGATTATGTCTACATCTTTAGCACAGTTTATGTCCCAGCGCGACACGGACAGAAGATGGGTTATATCGTTCTTACAAAAAATTAGTGTGTATTTTCTACTACGCTCCTTCCTGCACATAAAAAACAGGTTAATTGCATATGATTATACCCCAGGTGTTTACAACTACATCAGACAGCCTAACAACGCTAAGGCTGTTTCATCTCCGTTATTTCAGTAAAATCATTTTCGCAAGATTTTGAAGACAATAAAACTTTCCAAGTGGTTTTCATCATTATTTGTAATTACGGATGTACCACACACCTCTCAACTTGTATGAACAGGAAACTCTTAGGTACAAGAGTCATTTTAAGACCTTACCCAGGGCACTCTGACTTTGGCTGTACTCTCGTCTAAAGATAGAGCACGAAGACGCTGTGCGTCGGTCCTACAGGTCGGTACACGCGTCCGCAAAACTCCTAACTCAGCGTCTTTTGGGTCCGCTTAACAACAGCGTATGCAAACATGATACATATGATTGTTTCTAAGAGGATGCAACATGATACATCCTTCCTGTTGTTAGTACGTGTAACTTGCTCAACCTAACTTACGTCCTAACTATAATTTTGAAATTTTCCAACATGACAACACACAAAATACAACTTACACAAACTCATCATATTTTACTAAAGTTCTCCCTTCTTATATTATAATGCGTCCCGCATCGTTGCTTTTTTTTCCCAAAAATCATTTCCAATTCCAATATTCTAAATACAAACAAAATACCAACTAATTCCTCTGTTTCCATGCAATTCAGGTTTATTGCTTTTTACATATCAACAACGGCATGAGTAACGTGAAGTTAATGCCCCATTTCTGATGATACTGTACTGAAATATAATGAACGGAAATGTGTGTGGGCGCAAGAAGAGGCTACAAGCGTGTTGACACATTAGGTTGAAGAACAAGTAACTTTATTTTCGTGTTACGAAATTTGAAATGACAGCATAATTACTGGTCACCACTGCCAAATTATATTCGGTTACGTTTAATGTCGTTGAACCAATTAAAGATTTAATTTAAATTAGGACATTAACTATATCTTTTGAGAGACTTAGGTAATCTGAATAAAACGTAATATTTTGGGTCGCATCTGATATAAAACACATGACATAATGTCTCTTACGCAAAGAATTCGGCTATTGATGAAATTGACCTATATTCTCTTGCAGTAAAAGCTTGAATTCTACAAAGTTAAACCGTATGGCACATACAGTATAAACACCATTGATCATTAAATGTTAATGCTTAATCCCGAACCACCTCGAACGATTTAGCGAGACAGACTTCTTAAATATTGATTTCGCCCACACAGTGTGCTGTTGTCGTTACTGTGAGATTTTACTTAATAAATCCCCCTCTTTCAGGGATAGTGTTATTAATAGACTTTCTTCAATCAAATACTGTAATAGTTTAATATGTAACGTCATGGATGACCGTTATTCGAATTCCAGCCGCGGGGTTATATCCCCTTTTATCCACAGCCAGTTCGCCTCTCGTCCTGCAGATAAGCCGTTAGAGCATGTAGCTAGTCCACGTACTTCTGATTGAAGGTAACTGCAGTTCCAATCCACTCGTAGTATTTCGTGATGCGGTGTTTAGATACATGGATAATTCCAGCTAAATTACGAGACCGAAACGCGAAGCAGCCGCTCAGTTCCACCTAGTGCCGACGGTAAGAAATCCGGCACCCTTACCTCGATTTCTCCTATGTGCCAGAAGATTGTGGTGCTTATCTTCAAACAAAAGCGCAGATAATAAGGAATCTCATGGAGTAGGTTTTTAGTCGTCTATAATGTTGTCGTTTGTCGAAATTCTTCCTGATATCATTGAAACATAAACTTTAATATTTGTGCACAGAAACAAAACTGCAGCCAGTATTGTCTTCCAGTCGTATGTTCTTGTTCTGCTCATTTTAACACAACATTTCTTGCAGATCGAGTTCAACCTTATCCTCCCATTTCCGTTCATACCTCTATGTAGTCCCTGCCTTTCAGGTTTCCTGAATAAAGAACCGTATACATTTCTTAATTTCTCCATGCATGCTACCTGCCCCGTAAATTTCGTGCTCTTTGATAAAATCACTTTTAAGAACAGATTTTACAACCAAATTTTATTTTGCGATTCGTTTAGCCTGCAAACTCCACTTAAAATACGGTCTTGGTGTTTAAACAATCTGTAACGAAGTGGTTTTTATCGGTTAATTACACATTAGATAACACTGTGCTCGGTCATATGTTTGATACTGGCGATGACAGGAGAACTATGAGGTCCAGAACAGTGCTAAAGTCGGTAAAGTGGAATGTCTCCCCCAAATCTATCTTCGACCTTGTTACGATTGCCAGTATATTTAATGTTTCAGAGATATGAAGAATCCTTAGGAAAAATGGGTGAAATGTGTCACATTTTACAGGTTTCAGTGACGTTTCCAAGGTTAGCGAACAATGTACAGACTGCTAATAAGTTTCCATATTGTGGGTTACTTCGGCACACAATTTCCGCACTAACACAAATCCCCAAAAGTTAGATTTTTCAGACATATCTTTCTGTTTTCCCATGGTCGCCACTTTCGCATTACGTGGCAAGTTAGAAGTTTTAGAGCTTATGTTGTTTTTTCCGTGGTGTATTTCCATATATATATATATAAATATATATATTCTTAATTCCACATGCCATTGTACAACCAAAATAGCTTAGTTCCACGCGACCAACAGCCTACATTTTATATTTTACAAAAAATACGGCGCTACCATTAAAAACCAAAACTTTAGCAAGGCCATTTTGAACACCTATGTCGAGCACCTTTTATAAATTTTAGTGGCCGCTATGTTGTTGCTATGAATTGTAGGAAATAAAGTACTAATATTTTTCATCATTCTGGATATTGCTGTTCTCACCATGCATTGTATAGTCAAGTGTGAAAGAATATTAATATTATACAATTAAAAAAGAAGGATATTAAAATGTTGTTAGATTTTATAATATGTACGTAAAACTCTAACAACATTTTATAAATTCTAATATTTTTATTTGGGTGTTGTTGGTATACTTTCACATTAGGCTCAACAGTTTCTCGAACCCCAGCTTTGAAACCTCTTCCTTAAAAATGTTCATAATTTGTTAGTATAATATACGTGCACAGAATAGCAGGGTAGGTTATTGGTATTATCTTGCAGGCTGATAGGGATTAAGCACAATACGGAAGCATTACTTTGCGAGTCCAACCAGTACTCTGCATGTTAATGAATTGGGATTGTTTATGTACACCCGCCATCGACTCTGCTTTCTGTAAGCGTTTTGAAATCTGTTTACTCACAGACAGAAGATTTCCTAGTGCTGCTGGAGGACGTGCTGACTTATTGCTTGTCAGTAACTGTTAGTGCAAAATCACATCATCCTTTATCTGCAGCATGCTGAAAATATCAACCGACCGATTTGCCATTATATTTTTATTTTCCGAATGGCAGGTACATTGACTGTTTATCATTGGCTTATGAGAGCAATAAATGTTAAACGTTAAAATTACAGTATAGATACTAAAAATATTCAAAGTAAATATGAAAGTCCTAATGATAAGAAGTAGTCACAAAAATAGTAATAGTAAAAAGACAAAGTAAATTTTCCATCACTTTTGTCCTGACCTCCCAGTATCGCTCACACTCTCTCCTATGAAGTAGTGCGGTACATTGTCCTAGGTGGTTTCTCTCCATGGGTTCGCGGAGGTTGCATAGCATGCAGTAGGGATCAGGATGGATTCCAGTCGGTGAAGATGTGTACCCAAGCAATCATGCATTTGACATTATATACTCCGTCAAATATTCTTACAAGTAATTATAATATCCAGCATGTACACATAGCAACGTCCGATAAGAAATACCCTGACACACACCTCACGGACTAAATCCTTGTGAAACACACGTAATGTTTTTATGTTTTGCTGACCGTGCATATCAGTATATTTATCTCAGTAATTAACCAACTTGATGAACAAAATTTCTGTTTTACAATAAGTTTATTTCATGCCCCTACATGTTCCGCGCACATGTGCTCGAAACATGTAGGGGCATGAAATTAACTTATAGGACAAAAGTTTTGTGCATCAAGTTGGTTAATTACTGTTATAAAAAACACGTAATGTATTTACATGTTTTTATGCAAATCAGATATTTAACGTCTAAAAGTTGGACTATGTTCTACATCTTCACCCTAAGTCAACTCGGGAGTTAAAAATTTCGTGATTTTATATTTCTAAAATTTTAAAGATATTATCACTGTAATTCCAAACACGTTGTGTTGGTACTTGCACGCATTTGTATTTCGTATTTCCCGAAGATGGCGTTTTGGTGCCCCAACTTGTAGATATGTTAAACGTCAGGTACGATTTTTAATCCTTGTATGTGAATTTGTTGCTTATTTTATTTATTTGTATTCTGATAGGTTTTTATCTGATAATACTTGAATTATAAGTTATCAGCTATCTTTACCCTACGCGCCTCATTTTATCCAGGATCTGATGTTGCAGACCGAACTGATACTATTGTTTCTCTCTTATCCCTTCCCTAACATAAAGTTATACAGAGCATTTCTGTGTGTAAATTATAATGTTTTTTATTCAAATTTTCAATCAATGCAGTAGTAATTAAATACTTAAATTTATGATCATAACATTTAATGGTTCAGTTCTTAATTTGTAGGCCGCAACAGCATAAAATGACGTAAAAGTAACTAGCTTCAAAAGATCTACCGAACTGAAGACCGAAAAGTCCTACACAAAAAGTAAATAACGTTCAGCAGGTATACGTCGGCTTGGCTCTTTTCTTAAAATATTTTTGGAATAGGTGAATGCTATAAACACAGCGCACCATACACGTAGCATAACTCTGTGTTGTATAAAAATCTGTCACTTGTGAATGCTATGGAGGAATAAGAACTTGCGGGCATTTCATAAACCTGAGACTAAAAAAGAACATAACCTTATTTTAAGTGCAAGTCTTCCCTTAGAAATTTTCATGAAATGCGAACTTCAGTAGGCAAAGTTTTCATCCTTTAGTACTCCTATATATAATGCTGTCTGTCACTTGTGACGTAGGTTAACTCGCGTCAGGGAGATCGCTTAGCTGTCGGTCACACGCGGTGCTCACTCTGAAAAATCTCTGATAGCTACCTAACGTTTTCTCCCTCGTCTCTGTCCACCTGTCAGTTCCTAAATACAGGAAATGTGATGCGATGCATGGAAACCAACTTCTACTTGGCTTATTTATTTCCGCTTTATTCAGACCCCATAGCTGAATTGACAGTTCGCGAAAAGATTTGTGGTGTGCCTTGGATTCATCAACTCTAGGAATTGAGTATGAAATAATAACAGTTTTCTTCGGTATATTGCTTGTAAGGCGCAGATCTATTATACACACAATTCGATGATTCTGGAGCGTGATAGTAGAATGAAGGTGCAAATTTCTTCATAGAAACTGGAACCTCTGAAATTATAGGGTTTTGAGAACATTTAGATTTCTTGTTCTGTTGCAACGAGTGTTTCGCATTTTCCCTTCTATACTTTGGCTCGTATTTTCTTTACTCTTTAACGGAACCAATGAACACTATAGTACTAGGATGGGTCAGAAAAAGTATACTGAGTTATAATTTCTTCACAAATTAACCAACACTGCTTGTGGTAGCATCGAGGGAATTTGTCTCACATTGAAAACCTCGGACCTGGATTGAGAGTTTCCTACGATCTAAGCAACGGAAAAGGGACGTGAGATTTGGTACATGGAATGTTAGTAACCTGTGTGAGCTAGGTTCCTTTACAGCAGCAAGCAGGGAATTAGCAAGATGTAAATTAGATTTAGTGGGTTTGCAGGAGGTTAGGTGGGACAAAAGGGGGCCCGGTAAGAGAAGGAGCTTATATATTTTTTACGGCGAAGGAAAAGAAAACCTTCAATTGGGAAAAGGATTTTTGGAACACCACAGAATAGAATCGGAAGTTAAGAGAGTAGATTTTGTTAGCGATAGGATGTAATATATATATATATATATCGGTGTGAGAGGTCGCTGGTTTAATATCTTTGTTCTGAATGTGCATACACCTAGTGAAGAGAAAAGTGATGATCTGAAAGATAGTTCTTAAGCGGAAATAGAGCAGGGGTTTGATTATTTCTGTAAGTAATTCTATTAAGAGATTAGTATTACTTTTGTTTTGGCTCCTCTAATATTTTGGGAAGTTGAAAGTATATATATATATATATATATGAACATGGCTGAGGCTTTCCCTCTGCAACCCAAGTTTATTTCTTGTCATGTCTCACACGAGCAGGTAAGCTATTTCCCGTGTGTAGTAGTTCAAAGAAAATTGTAACACATCATTGGATTTGATGCACCTTTGAATGCCTGGGTGAGACCAATATGCAATATCCTTTCTGAATCCGGATTCATGCTGACAAGCGTGGTCTCAAAGCCTGTCCCTGTGAAGAACGAAATAGAATAAACTGCAGTTGCAGTATCTTCTTACTCACTTCACTCGGTAAAGTAACTACATTTGTTTAGTCATTGATGTAATTTTCCCTAGTTATGCAGTCCGTAATATCATGTCAATTATTTCGAGTAGTTTTACGCTCTAACATATATTTCCGTTTTTATATTTTTATAACCAAAATGTCTGACACTCTGCTGACTGCAATCATCAATTGTGATTATAAAAATTTACATAATACTTTACTCTATTGTACAGGCTTATAATGCAATGTCATGTTTATTGATATACTGCTCAGTGGCAGTCTGTGACAGGTATAGTACTATTATCATTTGAATCCAAAACACGTTGTATTTGCATGGTTCCTCTACGAATTTGCAATTCTACTATGTGTTCTGTGTACCTTATTAGCACGCACAAAACACAACGGATGTCAGGTCAGAAGTAGATTAATTCTATCCACAGAATAACGTGTTCACTTATCTTTCCTACTCTTAGAGTTTATGTAATACCGGAACGGGCGTCGTGATCCTATTCGCGGTGTCTTCTTTATAGTCATTCTACACTTCGCCCTCTATGTTTATTATCCCACGCACCTTTCTGCCATCTGTACTCACTCGTTTTACCTCTGTGTTATATTAGTCTCTTCCTGCATACCGCAGTCTCTACATTTGTAGACCTACTACCATTTCAACGGAAAAATAAGTTGAGAGTTCAGTTTATCATGAATGTAAGAATGTCGATTTTTGCCATGGCAGTAGTCTGTCTCGTCTAAGGATCTCCGTTGTTTTGTTCAATTTTTCCAGGCATGTCTTGGCATGTAATATACAGCCAAATACTACATCCTCACAAGTTAATCATTCAAATTACCCTTCACTGAGCTGTAATATAGTGTGTTAAGCAATAACAGTGTCGCTAAATGTACAAAGAAGCAACACATTGGAAGCTCTAAAACAACAGCCTCTCGCATTTAATTCTGCAGGTTTACCTCATGATCTTATGATTTTAATTTCGCATTATGTAAAAGGAATTTGTTTAATTATTAATTTCCTTTCATTGAGTCTTTCAAATTTTACTAATCAAAGTTAGTAAATATTATATTCTGTCCTTTTTTCTATATAGTTGTGTTTAAAATGTAGTTGACGGTAATTGCCCGGGGTAGATTTCTTTTTTATCAGGTTTTCGGTTCGTCACGGCAATAGGTATTGCAAGGCTTTCTATTTGTGCACTTTATTGACACCACACTTATTCTTACTACAGTACTCCCAACTTAATTTTCTTAGTATACCATTCAACATTCACATAAAACAAAATATTCACTTCATTTTCTAATGCATCTTACATATCACTCTTAGTACATCTGCGTTATAAATTTATAAAGCTTCTTCTCTTTCCAGTTTAAACTATATACTTTGTAGTTAAACCCTCTTTGATGAATGTCACTGGTGAAGAACATAACAAATAATTTTCTGGTGAGCTTAAGAGTAAAATTATTTTGTTCAAATGCATAGTGGTTATGTACGTTTCCCCCATGGCGCAAAAGCCCCTAGTACACACCTGGCGAATCTTTTTGAGGGCGCATACACAACTTGTCTATAACTTACGAAGAAATTCTTTCCCGTGCACTTGGGAATTTTGAAGAGCAAAATAATATCTTGAAGTTTTCCGAAATTATTATCAGTTACTGTATTATTATTATTATTATCATTAAACATATTTTAATTATATAAATAATGCATAGTATAATTAGTATATTTCTTATATTTCTTGAAAAATGTCATAAAGAGAACAATGTGGAAGTCAGTGGAGCTGTTGCCATTTCCTCTTTACAAATAATGTTGTAAAATGTTTTGTACAATATCACGTATTCGCTCAGTCACCATCATGTGGGTGCCCTAATAATAAATATCCAGCCAACACTTTCCAGAGCTCCCGATTTGTATTCCCGGGATACTGATAAGTCCTTAGCCCGACCAGGAAGGAAACAAGCTCGGAAGCATATCAGGGACGCGCGCGATTTCAGCAAAATCGAGACGCGATCTGTCATAGAGTTTTTTTTTCCTGCCAGGCAAGATGTCGAAGGAAATTCACGCCATTCTGACAGAAACATTAGTTTGCTTCCTTCTTGGTTGGGCTAAGGACTTATCAGCACCCCTGTAAAAAAGTCTCTCTTGCAGTACAATTTGGTAACAACAGTAATTCATATACACTTTGCATGCAGTCAGATATATAGACATATTCTTCACAATATACTGAAGCTGGTCTTGCAAAATAAATAAAAAATTGTGACAGCAGGGAATCCCGCCTGCCGAGGAAGTCGTCCGCTTGCTATGTTGCGCAATTGTGCCGTAAGATCGGTAACCCTGGCTTAGTGCCCCAGGGCTTCCTCATTATCGAGGCTTCACCATCACACTCAGACATATAGCAATCGGTAGGAATTCTCTGGACAAGTGATCAGCCCGACGCAGAAACCTCTACCTGACAAAACACAACACCCACAAGAGGAAGACATCCCTGCTCCCGGCGGGATTCGAACCCACATTCCAAACAAGCGATCGGCCGCATACCCACGCCTTAGATCGCAAGGCCACTGGGAGCGTGAACATAATATAATTATTAAATGTAAAAAAGATAGTTCTTTTACGCGGTCATGATTTACTGACATATATTTTCGTGCAATAAATCTAGTACTTTCCATGTTACCTTCCTATCCTTTGAAGTGATTTTCCTCTTTATAATTTTCCCATCCATATGTAAAATTTACACAGCCTCCAGAGTTAATTTTTGCCAAAACTTTATTGCTATTCTCCCTAAAATTTTAGTAGTTTCCACATTTCTGACAAGGAATATAGATCGCCGTAATTTTGTTTATTTTGTGCGTTCAACAATTTAGCTTTTTTTAAAATATGTTACAGCAGCTGTACATTAAGGAAGTGCTGTACCATTATAAATGCTGCAAGAATGGTGTTATGATCGAAATAAAACGTTTTTGTACTAAAGTGTACAACAGGTATATGTATCAACGTACGTGTATATATACATATATACATACTGTGTATCCTCATATATGTGCATACATGTGTGTGTTCAGACTTGTGTATAACTTGTGATGCTACCGGAAATTCGGTCACGTATTCCGAATATGAAAACGGAAATTGGCTTTAAGAAGATTCCTTTTTATTTTGAAACTAAAATGCATGAAAATCTACTTCATTAAATTTTAGGATGCTACGTGAATAGCAAATTGGCGATGTACAGTCCTGTAACATGGATACTCTATCCCGTTTTTATTTACAATAGATATCCAAGAAGAATTCAATACATAGAAGTACTCAGAAACTTGTATGATTGGGTATCGATTTCTACGAATACGTATGAGTATCTGTCCCTTTATACTAACATTTTGTAAGATATTCCTGTCACGAATGCAATATACAGGATCAAATTGTGGCCCTATATGGAAACTACATGTGCCTGTCCCACCTTTCTTTTGATGTATGTGCCCAATTCAAAACCCTCACCAAGCAAGTTATGCTGTTTTGCTTACAAATCTTACGCACACCTTTGTTGTTTGTAGATTACAGTTTCATTTCATGTGTTGCATCCTGAATACTCTTCCGTCACTGACGTAATGGCGGTTATCAATATTTCTCTGAAGACAGGGTAAGCGGAAAAGGATAGGGGACACTTGATATATGGGCAATTTTAGACAAGAAGAATCACCGAACTGGCTGCAGGTTTAAGTGTACTTGGCTGCGGCAATTCCGAACTTAAATTCTTTAGTAACCCAAGTTTTCCAACATTTCTTCGTACTTCAGACTATTTAGACATTAGAAAGCTTCTTTCCTTTCTCAAAAGATCACTGAAGTCACTTTCAGATTACTTACGTCACGTGATAAAGCTTTAAAAAAATCAGTACTCCATTATCTTAAACCTAATTATGCACAGGACTTGTAAGTATACGGTTTTATGCACCAGTACATGTAAATATAAATTCTCGAGTCATTCCAATCACACTTATATATTGGTTGTTAATGACAATCATGTTGTTTGAAGTGACATATGCAAAGTGGGGAGAGATAGTGGTCGAAAAGTTTGATGAGAATTGCTCAGTATTTTGGAAAGAATGATATTAATCCGAGACTATTTCACTACGCCCTTTTAACTGTTGAGTATACAAAACGTCGAAGGATATGTAGTACAGTGGCTGGTATGCAGCCATGAAGTATCCGCCTGGCTACAATAAGCTACATCTCAACTCCCATCACAAATATACTTGATTACCTTCAGACATTCACGATATCTACATTGACGTCACGTTTTCTGAAAAGTGGTTGTTAATGTACATCTTACTAATTATATTTTACACACATAGAAATGTGTTGTGTTTTAAGGTAAATAAAAAGGTTTATTTTATGTTTTCTACATACCAAATATTTTAAAGTGTGTCATTATAGAGAAAAGCACATTTGTTGAGTCTAATAAAAGTTTTTTAATAAATTAAATTTCTCTCACGCATATGCCTCGTGTTTCAGCCTGTACTTAGGCCAAGCTCAGTCTTTTCAACAGGAAGAATGACATAAGTTCAGACCGATAATTCTACCATACCTGTGATGGCAATTGAACTGATTAAATAAACATGAGTTACCTACGACTGAACATAAGGGAGGTGTTTAATATTAAGCAAAACGAGATGTTTCCATAAAGATTATACAGCATTTTTATAAAGGACTCTCGTCATTATGAGCACTTTGATATTAGAAAGATATTGGATATTAAAGATTTTATTCACTGGAGTTATTTGCGTAAGATTGTTGTGATTTATGGCGTTATTTTCTTCAATAATTGTCTAAAATATGAGTAGTAATGAAACTAATATTAATACAGTCATGGAATTTTTCAAGAAACTGCTACAGGATTCACTTGAGATAGACGAAAACTGCGAATAACGTAGTGTAGCAGATAAGCAGCAAAAGTGGCGTTCCTTTAAATCCCACATAAATATTATGTGGATGGACCAAGTATCTTTACAATACTGTGAAATATTACACATATGATTAAATCTTCTTCCCGTTTGAAAAATATATTTTTACACCAGTTTGCCCATAAAGTAAATTTAATCCTAAAATCTTCGTATTTCTGATTTTTACGACTTCTCTCAAAGCTGCGAGAAGCGACTATTAGTTTGGTCGTGTATTCCCGTCTCCTCCCATGTCCTGTCAGTCCGCATGAAATAGCTTGGTACCCACTGGACAGATTTGCGTAAAATGTCTACCTAAGATTAGTAAAACTTATGTGGAGAGAATTTGGTTTGGATACAGCCTGACAAAAATTACATGCAATATGTGTGACTACTTACGGAAATTTATGATACAGTCTATTTGAATTCCTCCTGGGTTGACAAATGTTATAGAAAATTTTTGTAGGGAGAATAAAAATATCAATTTCAGGTAAAATGTTTGAAATATGTGCCGTACTATGGATGATTCACAAGAAATTCGGCAGAGCCAGCAGACTCTATGTGACCCAAAACAATATGACTAAGCAGGATGAGACTTATGCCATAGGTAATAATGCATAAATATAAATTACATTCATATTACGTAAAACTTATTTTTTTCGACACGCTCTAACTTTCAGACTAACATGCGTTTGGCCTGACGGATAATTAAAAAAAAAAGGAAATATCAAGTTACGATATTTAATGCTTATTGCTTAATACCTCATTATAACCTGTTACGGCGCCACATTAAGGTAGCCTAGTTACAATTTGTTATAGTGTAACGCAATAATTTAATGACGTATATTGCTGTTTTATGTCACGTTCTTATGTAGTTATCGATTTTGTTTCTTGCCCTTTGTATGATACATAGTTAAGGTGGAAAAATGCACGCTGAATGTTTGATATGTGATGATTTTGTATCGGAATGTGAAATTTGATATTTGTATAGGAAAGGCATGAACTTATAAACTATGTATGCAGTATTTTTCATGTCAGCAGGTACAAAAAACTTCGAGAAAGAAAATGTTTGAGGTTGTATTTATAGCCGATAAATTTAATGCAAGGAAAATTAATATACACACAAAATTACTCGGGATTGTCTAAGAAATATAAAGAGAGATCCTCATAAATATAACATTAATAATAACAAAAAATACGGTCATAACGTTCCATAGTATGCATTCCATTTGAAGTATAACAAAATGCATGACCCACTTGATTTTAGACGATCATCTGAAGATAGTCCAGAATGCTCCAGAGAAAACGTGGTTTTGCCTCTCTGCGTTTAATTGTACACTGCGCTTCCGTAAGAGAAAGTGGTCGTACTTTCTGTCTTGGCCATGGTGCTGTATTAAGATAGTTGCATGATAATATGTGCCAAAACTCTGCCTCAGTTTAAGGTACAAATTTATTACTTACAAACATTTTGTTATATGAATGCTACGCGTTTTAGCACGATCCTGTCTCCCTCAGTCGGGCATGTTTTTGGTAATAAATTGCAATAAAATTTATTCATTAAACAGTGATTACCTAAGTCTTGCATTGCTTGTCTGTGTAAACACATGAGTGTACAGGAATTATTAAAATAAAATAAAACATAAAACATCCATACGAAAACTTTTATAATTACACAAAATAATTCCGATGTTAAATGTAATCCCATATAACTACGGAAATTAAATGAATGTAAGAAGAAAACAAAAATAAAAAACTGCTAACCAAGGCAAGATTGGATTACCGTAGCGTGCTTTATGAGGAGACCATCTACGTAAAAATCAGATTTAGAGGCGAGAGTGACCGCCTCTGTGGTCTAGTGGTCAGAGTTTCTGGCTACAGATACAGAGGTCCCGGGTTCGATCCCCGGCGCTACCAGATTTTCTGAGTAGTATTGGGTCTGGAACGGGGTCCACCCAGCCTCGTGAGCCTCGTGAGGTCAATTGAGGAGCTACTTGAATGAAAAAAGTAGCGGCTCCAGGTCTAGAAAACAGAGATTAACGGCTGTGGGGACTCGTTGCGCTGACCACGTAACACCCC
>Ga0123354_10005523_pt1 | contig 18426 bp, 13 predicted proteins | sample TergutLab28metaG_2_FD_97872 | JGI IMG/M metagenome (GOLD analysis project Ga0123354, IMG submission 97872) | Labiotermes labralis P4 segment gut microbial communities from Petit-Saut dam, French Guiana - Lab288 P4 | ecosystem: Host-associated > Arthropoda: Insects > Digestive system > Gut ...
CTGGCAGCATCGTCGGTGCTTTATACCACAAGCTGTAAACACAGTCTAGTGCTCCTGAGGATGGGCGAAATTATCGCCCGAAACATGTTGAGCTGATTTAAATTATTAATAAAATTATTATTTTTGCGTCTATTTGCCTGTTTATATTATTTTTACTAAAATTTTTCAATCAAATTCAATTTTCTATAAAGTCGGACGACAAAAATAGCAACACTACATGAAGACCTGCCCATGTTTTGATGTTTGGCCGGTATTGGAGTTCATAACTGAGACAGTGTTCTGTGTGCATTACGAATTGAGGCTGAAGAAGTAGTTGAGCATCGACATGACGAATTGTAAATCTTGAGTTATCGATGTTTAAGAACTATATTTGTAAATCTCCCGGATTACGATATTTCTACAATGGTCTATTATAAATCTGTTGTAAGACAGGCACATATGTTACAGCGTGTTTTACAGGAGGTTTAGTTATTTGTCGTTCTGGAAAGTGTTCACGAATTTGTCATCTAGATACAATTACAAACGCCATTAGTTTTACGCCTGCGGGTATTACCTAACTTTTAATTGATGGAAACATTAGATAGTCGGCTCTCCGACCCTGTCATATGTCACAGCTGTGATGCTATCCGAACTACCGTTACCCGCGAAAGAATAAAAAGTATAGTAAAAGGTAAAGGTAAAGGTAAAGTGATCCCGTCACAGGCCCGGTGTGGCCCAGAGGGTGGGCAGAGGTATAGCTCTACTCTTCCATGACCGCAGCACTAGAAGGGGGTGAGTGGTCAGCAGCACGCCTCGGTTGCACTTTACCCCCGGGAAAGACCCGGTACCCATTGTACAGGAGGCTGGCTGGGCCCCAGGGCCGGTCTGGACGTGCGGAAAATCTCGTCCCCACCGGGATTCGATGCCGGACCGTCCAGCCCGTAGTCAGTCGAAATACCGACTGAGCTACCCGGCTCACAAAAAAGTATAGTACTGGTCAGAAGTTGTTCCCCTAACACCTACTTTGCTGCATCAAGATGTGTCCTGATAAAGACACCGGAATGTTTAATGCCAATTGTTTTTGGCCCCATGTACCACCACCGTTCTTTTCAAGGATACATGACTTGCTGCATCGCTCCGAGAATGAGACGCAAGGAAAGAAATTGGAAGAAACGAAATAGCCCTTGAAGTTCACTGCTGTACTGTCACGTTGCTAATAAAGAAAACAATTTAAATTCTTAAATACTTGTATGTCTACCGCTTAACAAACATTATAGTTCGTCATTTTATCGTGTTGAACTATTGTATTCTTTTGAATTATAACACGTATTCGTTCATTCTCTGGTGACTTAAATTGAACTTGGCTTTGCGAAAAACGTATCCCCAATTCTTGTGCTTTCTGAGACGGTAAAAAAGAAATGACGAGAAATGAAAATGTGCGTGTGTGTGGGGAAGAGAAGTATACTCGTACACTGTGGAACCAGAAGTTTGGTGGCGCCAACATAAAACTATCACCAGGGTGGGAAGAAAGAGGAAGGGGGTTCTAAGAAAGATGGCGTTATATTTCATCAAGTCTGACATAGTCTCTGGTTCTCCATCACGTCTCTGCTTGTCTGTATACACATCATCTTGCTATGGGCTCACCCTCTTTCTTACTGTAATATGAAGTGCTATTATAGATGAATGCAAGTCTTTTGCGAACATAAAGTCAGTTGTGACTGCTCATACCCACACTGCCTAAGGCTATGGTTTACTGGATTCACACTGTACCTGTATTCATTAAGCACCACACCACAGCGATACACGGAAATTGCAGCTGCGGCTGTGCGTAGTCTTACTGTCGGCACTGGAGGGAGGTAGCCTCGGTTTCTTCTTTCTTAAGGCTGAGAGCCAGTGGTACCGATTAGACAGGAGGTTGGTTGGATGCCAGGTATTATCTTGAGGTTGTACAGAAGAAGAAACTCTCTTGTCCCTGTTGGAAATCTGACCCAAGTTATTTGCTTGTCTAGCGTGTGGTCTAGTCGTTACTCCGCCTGCAGTTTTGTTATTCCTGTTTCTGCCCGGTGACGCCCGTCATCGTTACATAGTCCGTCTCACGACAGGTCCATAGCCACTTCCAAAACGAGTTCTCCTCAGAGTGCGATCTAATGCTTCATTTTTAAATTTCCAGTATCCTCTCGATTCCAATAGCTGCGTACCTATTTATCCTCGTCTTCCCGTCACTACTATTTTTCTTTCTATCTTTCCTTCAATAACGTGTTTTAGAAGGCAGTTACTGCGCAGGTTGTGACCAATCTAGTTAACGCTTCTTCTTCTTCTTCTTCTTCTTTGCATGTAGGATATTCAACGCCTCTTTGACTACGTAACATTTCTTCGTTTCTCACATGAACGGTCCAGCTGATCTTCTCCATTCTTGTCCAGCAACAGATTTCATAACTTTCCACATATTTCTGATCTGTGTTTACTCTAGGATAATAAAATCAGTATTATTAACGTGGTCAAGACCTGCAGCTGTACAAGTACTCAATCAAGAAATTCAGGCAAATTTGTGATGAGAAAATCCGTTTGAGTGCCCCGTTTGTCTACCTTAGTCAGGCTGATGTTATAAGCAAAAGAGGCGGTTCAGAGGTAACACATTACGCGAAGCGGAGGTACAGAGTGTCTTGTGGTGGCATTAATAGCTCCCCTACAAACTTGTTAGTTTAGTCCTTAGGGTTGTCTTGACCGCTTTGCGTGACGGTTGACCACATTCCACCCGTGCCGTTTGACTTCCTGATATAAAGTCGGCGTTAGATGGGTAAGAAGACCTTCGCAGCATGCCCTCAGCTTTGCGTCGCTTTTTTTCGCTGAAGAGAGTTGAGGAATTGTTCATAATTATATAGGATTGCTGCCTTGTTTGTTTAAATTTCTTTGGTTTTTGGTTTATTTAACGCCGTTGTTAATAATACTCTTTGTATATGCGGTGTAACTCGGTTATAACTTCGTGAAAGAGACTGAGTACTGTGGAGTTATGAATGAATGTCCTTGTAATCGAGAACTATAATATTATGGTTAACAGTGAGGGATTAATTGGTACAACAGAAAACCTGACATTATAGAGGAGGTGTCGCATAAACCGATGTCGTTATAACCGGGTCCGACTATATATATATATATACATACATACATTTACACACATACATATATATACATGTATATATATATATAAAACCGAGAAGAATGAGATGGGCTGGGCATGTGGCGCGTATGGGTGAGGAGAGGGGGTTGTATAGGGCCTTGGTGGGGAAACCGGAGGGAAAGAGCCCACTGGGGAGACCTAGGCGTAGATGGGTGGATTATATTAAGATTAATCTCCTGGAGGTGGGATGTGGGTATATGAACTGGATTGGGCTGGCCCAGGATATAGACAGGTGGCGGACGCTTGTGAGTGCGGTAATGAACCTTCGGGTTTACTAGCTGCAAACCAGTTAGCTGCTCAAGAAGGACTCTGCACCATGGAGTAAGTAAGTAAGTAAGTATATATATATATATATGTGTGTGTGTGTGTGTGTGTGTTTGTGTGTGTAACAGGTTGAGAGTGAGTAATTAAGTGGAAAAAATCTAAACGAAAGCAGTCGTACGCTTATTTAAGTTAATGCTCTGACATTTAGTTGGAGGTACTCAGGAACATTATGAAAAACCCCAGGATATTCGGTGTCGTATGTGAGATTCGAAGCGCGCACCACCATATACAAGTTACAGACTATGCCGCTTGTTTCGCGTTGTTGGTGCATCTGTATAAAACCGTGTATGAAAGGAGTTCCGAGAACGGATTAGAAAGCAAACTACCATTAAATTCTTTAACTTAGAAGGAATTATAATTTGTAAATCTTGCGATGTGCAGTCGATCCGTTTCTCTTTAAATATTTACAGATTCCTGTTAGGCCAGAGAGGGGAATGGGAGCCACCAGGTGATGGGAACCAGTGCAATGGAGAAGTTTCTTGGTGCCCGGAGCGGGAATCCACAATGGGCGCCCATTATAGAAATCGTGACATTTAAAGATATCACATTTATGATTTTCCCTTTATTCGGCTCGATAATTTGAAATTTGTTGAGCGCGGAAAATCAGTTTTTTATTTAAAATATTCCTGTTATGTGTTTTTAACTATACACGACCTTTGCGTCTTAGTCGAAACATGTTGCACTAACTTGTGTTTGGTGTAAATTGTGCAGTAAAGTGGAATAAGTTTCATCTGTGTAAATCTTCCGTGTTTCGTTATTATTCTATTCTTCATAAGTGTCATAATGTACGGTTTTGATTTACAAAATCTCCGTGTTTGCCTGTAATGGAATTGCTGAACTATTAAGCGTTAAGTCTGTTACTTAAATACGACTTGTAATTGCTTAAACTCTTCCGTTTCCACAATCGAAGTTATCACATGTCATTAAGTTTTTACTTACTTGATGCACAGAGCAGAGTCCTTCCTTAGAAGCTAACCGGTTCTCAGCTAGTCAAGAAATGCCCCGAATTTTATGGAACCCGAATGTTCATTACCGCATTCACAAGTGCTTGCCACCTGTCCCTATCGTGAGACAGATCAATCCAGTGCATGCCCCCATCCCACTTCCTGAAGATCCATCTTAATATTATCCTCCCATCTACACCTGGGTCTTCCAAATGGTCTCTTTCCCCACCAAGACTCTGTATACTCCTCTGCTGCCCCCATTCGTGCTACGTGTAATGTAATAGAGGAAGTAATACAATTAAGCAGCGTGGACGAATGTTGCTGTTGTGGTGACAGTACGAAGAACGATTAAAGGGACAGTGCATGTAGCACGCATTAGAGATGAGAAATTAGCAGAGAATTGTAGTCGGAAAACGTGAAGGGAAGAGATCACTAGGTAGACATTCATTGATGAAAGGATAATATTAAAATTGTTGTGAAGAACCGCGGTGTGAGGATGTTGACCGTAATCAAGGGGTTCGTTGGTGAAATTGATCTTAGTAAGCCGTCGGGTTTCATACGAGGCCATGAATTGCTTGATTGCCAGAAGGTTAGGCAAGCTCATTAGTTGATCCATCTCGTGACGCAGTTTAAATACGTAATTGTGTTTAGTGCTTGTATAATTAACAAGCCGAGGTAACCTTAAGGAACTTTGTTGTTCAGAAGTAGGAGCTAACTGTGATACACAAACTTGTGAGGGACCGTTGGAAGACTATGAGTAAAATGGGAGTCCAAAGGACTTTACAGAGAGTGGCCCAAAGCTGTCTACATACCAGTTTTGTTACTGTGCAGACGGTGATTTGTTTTAATTTTTATTTCGACCAACAATGCGCAATATATATATATATATATATGTATATATGTAGAGTATTTAACAATATTTATATTACAATCGCTCCTACGTGTATTGAAACATTTCTTTCATTCTCTGGGAGTTCCAAAGTTGTTGGTTGATTAAAAAAATCTATATAGAAGATGCATGGTACATACACAAAAATAGTGATCTGATTTTTTCGAAGGTCCAGACTAGTGATATTTTCTTTTAAACTCTTTTTCGCATTGTGTTTGTCATTTTACAATTATAGTTATTTTTACAGCATCGTTAAATAATGTAGAAAGAATAGAATGATATTTATGCCCGGGATTTATTATCTGGACTCTGATGGAAAAGAATCAAGTGATACTATAATTTGTCAACATTGAATCATTTATCATTGACTCTAAGTGTTGCTACTTATTGTAAGCAATCAGATTGCTATTAGTGGTGAGTACATTTTCGTCCTGCTTCATCAGATTTATGAAATAGTTCGTACAAAGTGGACATCTGATTGCCCCTCAAGAAGACGTAATGCAGAATTAGAGGCTGTTAATTGAAGGAAAGTAGAAAGTTGAATGTAACTGAATAAGGAAATTCTCCGTGTAATACATAACCAAACGCAGGTAGTTTCCCCACGCAATTATTAGACGCCGTTAAAAAACTAACAAGAATTAATGAGTAACGAAAACATTTTTTTCTTTTGGCGCCACAGCCCCCCAGTAGACCAAGGCCTCCTCATTCATAAGGTTTCTAGATCACACACAAAACGACGCACCACACTCGGTAGGACTCCTCTGGAAGAGTGATTAGCTCGTCGCAGAGACCTTTTCCTGACAACACACAACACTCACAAGAGACAAACATCCATGCCGCCGGTGGGATTCGAACCCACAGTCTCAGCAGGCGAGCGGCCGCAGACCTACGCCTTAGACCGCGCGGCCACTGGGACCGGCAAAACATGTGTTACGGATTTCAAATAAATAGAAGCGAATCTTGTAAGATGAACATAAACTTTTCTCCGCTTTGATCACAGATTGTTTCCGACTCTCGTGCGTGAATTATGGTGACTGGTATAGTATGAGGTCGAATCGGAGGCTATTGGTGCAAGGGAAGTAGGAATGAAAAGGCAACTGAGAAAGGAAATGCGTTAAACAAGATATAATCAATTATAAGGATTTTTTGTGTCTATTTCGTTTCTCGGTCCTGTTAGAAAACTGTAATGGACGTTCGGTAATATTAGGCATCGATGCTCTTACTTGATAATGAAAACATGTGTTACAGACTCGAATAAACGGAAGGCAATGCTGTTAGAAATGTCGGAATTTTCTTCTGTTTGATCAGAGTTACAAGGCCCTCAGTGTTCAACGATTGCTTATCGACCAATTGTAATGAAGCATCGGAGGCTATTGATGCAACGAAAGTAGGAAAGAAGAAGTAGCTGAAGAAAGTGGGGGTAATGATGGGTGCTGAGTGCTGTTTCCTGCCCATTAACAACTTTCAAGAAGTACATGTATTTCCCACTCTTCTGCTTCTACTTTTTGTGACAGAGGGAAGGGACGAATGTGTCCGAAGACAGCGTGGGACATAAGCAGGTGAGTGGTGGCCTGAGGTCACCCGGGAAAAGAGAAAAAGGATTTTCTGAATCGGAGTTCTGTGTCTTATCAACCTGTGATAAGAGTTCCTGGGGTTTTATTAGACGGAAACCCCTGAAGCAAAGCGAAATATGACACTTTATATTCTCAGTGACATATCGACACTGGAAGTGTAAATTTCCTTAATGGTGATAAAATGCCATAAAATCGAATGATGAAGTGGAGATAAACTCGACTTATTGTTGACGTATGCAGTAGATGGATTATAATGGTCAGTGTTATGGTGCAGACACTGTGCCACTGTAGCATTCCTGAAGCAAATTGGATCAGATACTGAATGCGATCGCGCGTCGGTTTGCACTGGCGTTGGGAAGAAAAATGTTTTCATATAAATACACGTTTCGGGACGTGATGAATCACCGTGCTGTCACGGGTTGCGGCTACATTCATCTAGTACCAGCGACCCTATGTTCACATCCTATAGGGATACACAATGCCACGTTGTAATGTGTTATCATAGATTATAAGCAGGGCTGCAAATGTTTCATGATAACATTTTTAGGCGCTTTCGCGAAATTGCGAAGAGCGACTATTAGCTTCCTCATGTCTGTCTCTCTGTCCGCTCGCCCGCCCGCGTGCAAAAACTCGGTAGCCCTGGACGGATTTTCATGAAATCTGAAATTTGAATGATTTTTCAAGAATATGTCGAGAACATGTATGTTTGATTAAAATTCGACAAGGAGTAACGGGTACTTTACATGAAGACCCATGTACATTTATGATAATATGTCGCTGAATTCTTAACAGAAGGAGAAATGTTTGAGACAAAAAGTTTAGAGGTAATCAAAACACGTATTCAGTGTCCTCCATAACGTCTTTTCGAAAATCATGCCTTTTTCGGTAGTGTGGAAAAATATGTTACAGCCACGCAGGTTACAGATGACAATATAATGAGGCGCATGAGTTTTGCATGCTGGATGAATAATGCTAGAGACACACACTCAGAATACGTAATACGTCTTGTTTTTCCAGTGCAACAATGGTTGCACGAACGCGCCTCGGTGTTAAGTTTACAGTACGTATATTGTCTGTCGTGTAAATAAGTTGAAATTAACAAAACCATTAGTAGAAAGTTTTGAGGCCTTATGAAATGGGTAATTATGATAAATGAAAATTTGTCATTGTAACTGATCAATTCATGCCTTACGATTTCTTGTGTTTATTTCTGTGAAATGGAAAGAATTTAACGATGGGTGCATGACCAGTTATTGACAGAGTGTACGTGTTGTTACTAAGGTTCACCGTGCAGCAGACTGTGGTAGGAACAAGTACTAGTTAGCATCAGCTTCTGAATTAGCTTTACATTTCAATATTCGATTTTCGATTCGATGAAAGAAGAAAGACTTTACCCCCACTACATAAAAAGAACGAACCTGATAGTAGAAATGGTACTACTTATAGACGATTTACGTCTTCTATTTTAAGAGCTCTTTTCTGTAAAACTTTTCTCTTCTTTTATAACAATAGAAAGTTTTCGCCCCTTCAATTGAAGTGTCACAGCAACGACCTGGAAGATGCACTCACCCTTGAAGGGTTGCGGGAGAGAAGGGGAGGTTTCTCCGAATGAGCCAAATGCTTGCCAGTGCCACTGTTGGGCCAGCTAACCGGAAAGATGCAGTCTTGCATTTACTTAACAAGCGCAGATAGATCCTTCGGGTAAAAGAAGGGATATGTGCCGTCGTATAGTGAATGGCGTAGAATGGGAAATCGACGCTGACTTTTTGCTGTACTGGGTAAGGCATTATTTCTCAACCGGAGTAGTGCGGATTCCTGGCGATTTGCTAATCTTAGATAGTGCTGTATCCCTTTATGATGTACAGATCTTTTACAACAAAACTGTAGGCTGTTAACATGTCGCTTCCTCTATGTCCAAACGTTTATTAAGCGTGTTCACAATTTGCGAAAAGCAACTATTAGCTTGGTCATGTCTGTCCGTCCGCCCGCATGGTACAACTCGGCTTCCACTGGACGGATTTTCATGAAATTTGAGAGTTGTGTATTGTTAGAGAATCTGTGGAAAAAAAAAAAATCCAGTTTAATTAAAATCTGACAAGAATAACGGATACTTTACACGAAGACCTGTGAACGTTTGTGATAACATCTCATTGAATTCTTCGTAGAATGAGAAATATTTTATAACAAATTTGTAGAAAATATTAAAACACACATTTTATGTTCCATAGCTTTTTCCCCAAAATTGTGCCTTTTATGAGATAATGTAGAAAAACACGGTAGAACCAGACAGTCCACAGATGAAAATATATGCGAAGCATGGGCTTTTTATGCTGGATACCTACGGCTACAGACACACACTCAGAATATGTATAACGTCTTGCTTTTACTCGAAATCAGTGGTTACGGCAACGCGTCTTAATGTTACGTTTTATACGTACGTGGCGCGTCTTGCACATCTATGTATGTAGTACAGAAGGTGCATTAAAACAAACGTGCATAAATTATTTTATGTACTTTATACCATTAAATTTTTTATTCCGTTGTGAAGTAAAATTAATGTAACGATTGTTGCTTTATTATGTCACTTTACGATATCACATTACTACATAGTCGACGTTTTTAGGCGTCACAGAACTTTGCGAAATGCGGCTGTTAGCTGTGTCGCGTCTGTCGGTTCCTGTGTCTGTTGCCGCAGTGCAAACCGTGGCCCCTTTTGTATGAATTTTCGTTAAATCTTATAATGGAGATTTTTACTACAACCGTCGCTTGAATTCAAGATTTTTTTTTTTAATCGAACAAAGACTGCAGGTACCTTACGCGAAGACTTACATGCGTATTTGTTGGTATCTCGTAGTTCACGAAGGAAGTACAAAATATACTGCACAGCCAGAGAGGCCGAAGAAACAATAGATCTAAACACGCTGTAGCGCACACGTAAGTGCGGTTTGATGTGGTGGAAAATCAGGCACCAAGACGAAGGCATCGCAGCCTGGCATATGTGTTTCCTGCCCTGTTGGTATTTACTTGTGTATAAGCGGCCAAACAGGTTGTGTTGAATGCTGATGTGTTTACTGTACACAAAATAATGTGGTAATCGCAGTTATGTTTGTTTCTCACATCTGCTACAGCAAACGTATGACAGTATAATGATAGAATTTTTTTTACCAACTAGATGCACAGATTCTTTATTTTAATATATTTGTTACATTCCTCTACATGTTTCGAGCACTATTATGCTCATCTTCAGGAGGACAGTTGTACTAGTACAGCATCTGGTATCGTCCTCTCGTAACCTGTGTACTAAACAGTCCCCTAAAGAGAGTGAAGATACCAGATGCTGTACTAATACAATTGTCCTCCTGAAGATGAGCACAATAATGCTCGAAACATGTATAGGAAAGTAATAAGTGTATTAAAACAAAGAATTTGCGCATCAAGTTGGTAAAAAAAGACTATCATTATATTAGGATGCACGGCCAACAAAACATAAAGTGTGGCAGTATTTTTTTTTACGTTTTGCTGACCGTGCATTTAAGTATATTTATCTCAGTATTTAACCAACTTGATGCACAAAATTTGTTTCACAATAAGTTTTATTTCGTGCCTCTACTTGTTTGGAGCACATGTGCTCGAAACGTGTAGAGGCATGAAATAAAACTTATTGTGAAACAAATTTTGTGCATCAAGTTGGTTAAATACTGAGATAAATATGACAGTATGTTTATATTCATTAATATTTACTCGCGATTAACCAGCCTTTTCTATTAACAACCATACCGCTACGGCCCTCTTATTCCATTTCACTCTAGGTTGTTTACTCTGACGTGAAGAGAGGATGGCCATATCGAAACACAAACCCGTGCATTAACTTTATTGACCAGAGGCGCTAGCGACATGACTGTGACCAAGGGCGTGGTACCTGGCGGCTAATCAACCGATCCACACTGCTGTCTCGGGTCATGGGATCTCTGTCTATGGAAGGTCATGTTTCAGACGGTGCCATAGACATTCGTGCAGTGTACCTTCCCACATGTAATAAGAACCAACAAAATGCACACATTTACATTAATGTTTTAATTTTAGTGTCTTCAATACGTTTCGACCATCCAAGTGTTCATCCTCAGGAAGAATTGTACATGCAGTTTTTTTATATTTCTTTCATGCTGTAATCATAATACAGGCTATATGAACTAAGAAAAAAGTATTAAGTTCATAGAGTATCCATAAACGTATAAAAACGGAGTGATTGCGTAAGTAGTAATTAAGTCAGTCATTATATTCTTCATTTGCTCTCGACAAAACGTCGCCATCGACAGCTTAACATTCCTGCTTTGTCTAATGAAGGTTTCTTTTTCAAACCTTGTCACAGATATCGTCTCTAATGATTGAGGTCCCTTATGATCTCAGTTTTTCCAGGTTAATTGTGTGATAATACCCTAAGTTGCAATACAACGGCGTCCTTGAACTTCATTTTAACTCATTATACATTTTTCTTATCATTCGATGCTATATAATTTGAGATTCAACAATCGATGCGTAATAAATTCTTCTCGTCTTTGTTGGGTGCATTTCCTTACACCCCTATCAGATCCCACTTTCCTTTTCTGTCTTCTTTCTATGTATGTATGTATGTATGTATGTATGTATGTATGTATGTGTGTGTGTAAGTATGTAGGTATGTATGTATGTGTGTATGTATGTATGTATGTGTGTGTATGTATGTATGTTTGTGTATGTACGTATGTGTGTGTATGTATGTGTGTGTGTATGTATGTAGGTATGTATGTATGTATGTGTGTGTGTATGTATGTGTGTATGTGTGCATGTACGTATGTGTATGTATGTATGTACGTATGTATTTTTTAAATAAACATTTATTAGCCTGCATGCTCCATTACTATGGAGTGATAATACATGCATTGATGGTAATTTTACATATTATTTTCTATCTGTTTTGTGTAAAGTTTAGGACCGTAAATGTCTATTGGTACTCTATTCTTTGTTCCATATTATTTTGTCTATGTATTCTTTGAAGTTTTTGTAGTATTTTATACTTAGTTTGTTATAACTCACTAGCCAGTTTTCTGTCCTTGTCACCACTGCTTTTAGTTTATCCCTTTCTTGCTCTAGGAGTGCAATCGAGTAGGATGTGGTCTACTGTTTGATCACCTTTTTTACGAGGGCACATTGGATTATCTGTTATTTTGTACTTGTATAGATAAGATTTGATGTTGCCATGACCAGTTACTGTAGCAGTAAATTTAGGGGTTGCGTTTAATCTCAATTTCGGCCTATCCTCTATTTTGAGAAAGAAAGATGTTGTTATTGCTCCTTTTGAGGATCTTTCCCATTCATTTTGCCACTGCTGAACACTTTGTTCTTTTAATTCACACAACACTGCACTCTGGTATTTTAGTATAGCGCTCCTCGATGTTCTTGTTATTTGCTGCTTCTTTCGCAAGTTGCTCTGCCATTTCATTTCCTCGGTGTCCCGCATGTGCCTTTATTCAACTGAATTCCACCCTCCATTCGTGCTGTTCCATTCTGTGACTTTAGTTCTGATTTGTCCTATGAGGCGTGTATGTGTCTTCTGGTTTTGTAGCAATTGAAATGTTATCCGGCTGTCTGTGTGTACTAGTACTGAAGTACTGATTTTTCCCCCGATTCCATATATAATATATATTATAATGTTTTTAGGATAGTCATTTGTTCCGCTTGATTGTTGGTGCATCGTCCATTTAGCCTGTGTTTCAATGTTGCTGTTAGATTATTGTCTAAGAAAATTCCTAATTCGGCTCCTACTCCGAGGTCATTCTTGCTGCCGTCTATGTGTTCTTGTATAGGTTGTGAGCTGTCTTCACATCCTTCAATTATTTTGACGTTTGTCGTCGAATGGTTCCAGTTTTCCATTTCTATTTCCCTTTCATACTGGGTTCCTATACCTTTTGTAATTTCATAGAATTCCCCTGTTTCTACTATTTTTATGTTGATTGGTATTATGCCATTGATTACACACAATACCTTATTCTAAGCCTTGCGGTAGGCTTTCGCTATGCTAAGGTTTATGAGTGTTTGTATTCTAATTAGTTTCGCTTTGTAGCAAATCCTGTTCAACACGCTTTTCCAGACTGGGGCTCCGTATAGCAGCAGGGGCAAGATTCCTCCTCTATATATGGTTTTCAACGCCTCATGTTTCAATCCCGAAGTTATCTTAGCCAATCTGGAGAGTGAAAATATTAATTATGAGCACGTTCCTTCTGTGTAGTTAATATGGTCTCTAAATTTCAATTTGCTATCAAAAATAATACCAAGATATTTTGAACTGTTGACCTGATTTAGTGTTTTAGTGTTTACATAAATTTCTGTCTCATTCTTTTCCCTTCTCCTGCAAGACATAAGCATAACTTTTGATTTGGTTTCATTGTATGTATGTGTGTGTGTATGTATGTATGTGTGTGTGTATGTGTATGTATGTGTTTATGTATGTATATATGTATGTATGTATGTTTGAATATATGTATGTATGTAATATGTATGTGTGTATATATGTATGTATGTATATATATGTATGTATGTATGTATGCATGCATGCATGCATTTATGTAGGTAAGTATGCATGTATTATGTATGTATGTGTGTATGTATGTATGTATTCCTCTTTTCCTTGACCGCTATCGATTTTCTATGCTTCATTTTTTTCTTATTTTTGTGCCTGAATTTTCTTACACTTTCCCCCGAAAAGCTTACTTTCCTTCCCTTTCTTCAGATTTTCTTCTTCTATTCTTTCGTAACTCGTCTGCCTGACCCCTCAGTTGTATGCCGCCATGTGCGTTCTTCTTTATTTCTATGGCAGGTGTATAGAAGCATTAACAATTAGACTTTGTGACGCCCTTTTACACATATAAAATGGGTGCGGCGTATAAAGAGTCAGTTTTGCTACAAATTAATTATATTTCGAGGGAGTTTGAACCCAGTTGTACGTAGCAACAAGATGTGAACAAATTAGTTGTAACTGGAAGGGGGGTGGGGTGGGGGGAGTGTAGAGTGGTTGCTAGCAATGAGTTATGCAACCGTATCCGACAACGCAAGTTTCTCAAGAGATTCCTCAAGCTGGCAATCAAACTCTCCAACTTTCTCAACCACCTACGTTCGCCGTAATCGAATTAATGTGGCTACGCCTGCAGCCGTGGCCATGTCTTCTCTGCCGCTTAGACGGTCGGGCAACCAAAATGACTCGTATTGTCGCAGCCATGCGATATATGTGAGAGAACACGAAATACAGTATTTTGATAGAGGAAGGTACAAATGAAATGCCCGTGTGAATAATTCATCGTCATTGTATAAATACATTCAGTTGAGCGGGTGCATAGCTCCCACACTTTCTTATTTTTGGCACCAGATAGAGGTGAGTGGTCAGATCAAGACTCCGGCTGCTCTGCCTGCAAGGAAAACGCACCGGTATCCGGCATATATGTGACTCTCAAGCGCCGGTCTGGCGGAGGACATTTTTCCAACTGGATTTCTTACCCCGTTTCCCCGATCGTCCAACCTTTAGCTTAGTCAGTGCACCAGCTGGGTTAGTCCAGTTCCTTTGGTGGGGGAATCTTCTTCTAAAATTGCCACTTTGAAGATCGGAATGCATATAGAACGATGCCAAAATAGGTTTTGTGGACGAGGCTTGGGCAGAGCTGGCTGAGGATCGGTAAGTGACAGGTTGGATGTGAAGACGTTCTAGTGAAAGCGAGAGCCAAGCGGTGTGCCGTTGTGACCAATTAGCGTGTTTCCTGTGGGTGTGTAACGGTAGTTAGAAACCTTACGACCAATTACTCGTGTCTGAACAAGTTTAACAGATAATTAGTTACACCGTTAATGAACTAGTCAGCTCCAAGTAAAGTTGACACGATCCCAAAGCGGAACATGCAGTCACTGGTGACATATATGTCGTACGGCACACTTCCTTCCTTCTGAACCTTCACCATCACACGTCAGTTTGTAAATTATGAGAAAAACTGCTTACAGAAAGGGCGAGCAAGGAGTAAATAAGAACGGAGAAAGAAAGAAAGAAAGAAAGAAAGAGGATAAATTGCACAAAGCAAAAACTAACTTCGAATGGAAGGAGGGAACATGAAAAATGATGAGAGGTAGAGGAAAACGAAAGAAAACTAAGACCGAGGTAAAATAAAGTGGGAAGATGGATGAAGGAAATATAATAGACATTGCTAAAATACACTAATATGATACGCGAAATTCTCTAAAAGCTCCTTCATTTCTTCTTGAGACCATACTGATCTCTTAGCTGGTCAGGTATTCCGTCGTTACTGCTACCGGCATGTTTATTATTCTGTTCATAAGTACCCGACATTGGACTGTACGCCGAACCAATTGCAACCATTACGCGTTCTCAACATCGTTTCTTATAGGATTCGTTTTAATATTATCCTTCCACGCAAGCCTAAACGTCACAAGTGTTTCCGACCAAACTTTTGTACACATTTATCACCGATTCCAGGCCAGCCCTTGTGGGATTTGTATTGGACCGTTTGGCCTTGGGTCAGGTAGTTCGCTTTTTCCCTGTCAGTATTATTCCACCACTACTGCAGACCATTCTTTCATCCATCACATATCGACGCTGTGTAATCTAAGGAACTGAGACAACGGGCCAATCCTGGCTTCCGCGCCGTCTGAGGCGTGGATCTGCGGCTGCACGCTTGCTGGGATTCCGGTTTCAAATTCCTCTGGGGGCATGTAAGCCTGTCTCTTGTAAGTGTTGTGTGTTGTCAGGTAGAGGTCTCTTCGACGAGCTGATCACTCGTCCGGTAGAGTCCTACCGAGTGTGACAGTGAAGCCTCGAAAATGAGGACGCCCTGCCCCGCGAGGTCCATTTCACCATGGAGAAAGAAACCTGACAGCATCTTTGAATAAAATACTTTTCTATGGCCTCCCGACGCCAACCCTCGTTAAACTGCTAACCGTACTCAAACAGTTAACGAGCTGTTTGCATGTCGCTAGAGCAGTCCTTGAGAAACATTAGCCTATCTGCTTGCAAAACCGCCGTACCGAGTCCAGGGTCTAGTTGAATCCATTTAACATCCTAGCACTCCATTTCTCTAAGACCCATTTTCAGATAATTCTTTTAATTTTTGTGACTTCAGGCTTCCGCCACGATGTAAATGAGGTCTGAGATCTTCTGGGATCTTACCTAGCCCAGTACGGTAAATCCGTGCCGACGTTTCGGCACAACCTATCGTCCCTATCTTCCAGGGTCAAATAGTCAAAGGATTTATTCTTGAACAACTGGACCGTTGAAAATTGGCCCGATATGGTGTCCTGAAACGTCGGTATGAAATTACTATTTTACGTTGCATAAGATATCAGAAGAGCCCAGGTAGCGTTCTTTAATTTTACCTTTCCTCCAAAACTGACCATGTTTCTGATCTGTCGCATGCTTGTGCATTCCCCACCTCTGTGTGCCCCAGTGAAAGTATAACGCTTGTGCCCGGATGGATTTCTGTTTTCGGCATCCATTTACCTCGTCCTCAGTTGTAACTTTGCATTGATTTCAGAAGCGCTGCTGTTCTTGTCTGTGCGCCATCAAGGTGATGCTAAGTGCTTTTTGCTATTGCTTCCACTACAGAATCCCCTAAAGCGGAATAAGATACGCCTGTAGTGCCATTACCATTCACAACCTGAATCTTGGTGCTTCTCTTTCTGTAACTCTGAAGTGTGCCATCCCCGTTGTGTGTATATAAACTAATAAGTGGGTATGTGGTCAACAACACAACTATATATGTCTAATTAGATGTTATGTTCTTAGATTAAAAAAACTACATGTTTCGGCCGATAGTGGCCATCATCAGGTTTTTTCATTCGAATCAATTAATATTATTCTATACAATTCAAGTGGCGGCGTGTTGATGAGGAGATCTCAACATCAAAACCCTTGTTGGAGCATAGTGCCTCTATATTGGGTGTGTGGGTGAACCATGTAATGATACTTAAAAGTATAACCCTGTATTATTAGAAACAAAAAGATGATGGTCCCGTCCTGGGAAAGCCGCTTGTAGTATCTTCGTAGGGGTCTGGCTTCATTGCATGTCACTGTACCTGTCCGCTGTGTATTTATTAATCTTATCTGTAGGTGTACCTAACTGATGTACATACAGCGTATTGATTTAATCCAAACTACGTACTACGAGGCTACATGTTTGCAGTAGTGTTAATTTGTTCAACTTTATAATATTGTACGTTGCCTCTACGAAGTGAAGAACTTGACGGATTTCTGTGGTATCTTAGACTTGGTTAAACATTTTAAGGATATTTGACATTAATTCTTATCAGTAAAATATAGTACGTACAGTTACTTACCCACGTCGGCCGGGATAGCTCAGTCGGTATAGCGACTCGCCATGGGCTGGACGGTACGGGGATCGAATCCCGGTAGGAGCGTCATTTTCCGCACCGGTCCAGATCGGCCCTGGGGCCCACCCAGCCTCCCGTACAATGGGTAGCGGTTCTCTTTCTTGGGGATAAAGCGGCTGGGGCGTGACGTTAAGCATATACCCCCATCTAGCGCCGACAATAAAGAAAAAGTAGAGCTATACCTCTCCTCCACCTCTGGGCCTTCATGGCCTATTGTAAGATGAACTTTACATTGTTACCTAACTTATTTACAGTAAAATTGAATTGAACTTTTTCAGCTTTCTAAGGGCAATTGCCTGTCCCAAGAAGCGAGTAAATATAATATGATATAACATTTTTTGCTTTATAATTTTCAGTGTTGTGATTAGCTAATGAAGGACAATGTAATTTATTACGAAAAAACTGCGTATTTTCGGAGAGAGAGAGAGAGGAGAATAGTACAGAATGACACGGTCGGCAGCTGTCAGTTTCAGCTGCAAGCAAACGCTGTTCCACCGAAGTCTGTCAATACGTAAAATGTCTTCAGCAGAAACCATGTCATTAACGTGACAGTGTCATTCTAGACAGAAGGCACAATAAACACGTGAGTGACACTGAAACGTGTATTAGGCAGGGTTCAACCGTGGTGTTGTTTGCAGTCTTTTGAAGTGTCGCAAGATTGCTTATAGAATCACAGATGTGTAAACACATAGTTGGGATTTATCGGTGAGCACAAACATAACTCCATACTACATGTGTGTACTGTAGATGTACGCGCGCGTGTGTGTGTGTGTGTGTGTGTGTGTGCGCGTGCGTGCGTGTATGTGTGTGTAATATATGTATTCATGTATGTATCTATGTACTGTATCTACGAGATTTGTTCAAAAAGTATCCGGACTGACGACGGTACATGAAGTAGATAATTCTTACGGGGTTATAAACCTAATTGTCTTCAAAATAGTTCCCTTCTGCAGCTACACACTTCGCACAACGTTTCTGCCACTATTGGAAACATTTTGCAAACTTCTCTTTCTGGGTGTCTAATAGTGTCTTCGTCGAATTTCGTTTGATGTCCTCCGTTGCCTCAAATCGGTGTCCTTTCAGAACTTTCTTAAGCCTTGGGAATAGGAAAAAGTCACA
>Ga0123354_10005524_pt1 | contig 18425 bp, 17 predicted proteins | sample TergutLab28metaG_2_FD_97872 | JGI IMG/M metagenome (GOLD analysis project Ga0123354, IMG submission 97872) | Labiotermes labralis P4 segment gut microbial communities from Petit-Saut dam, French Guiana - Lab288 P4 | ecosystem: Host-associated > Arthropoda: Insects > Digestive system > Gut ...
CACCGATCGCTTGCGTAGCGAGCGCCACCATCTGAGTGTCATCAGTGGGTGTGCACTGTTTACGCGTGCCCCCGACTTTGCGGGAACTCGCACTCCCGTACAGATGAGTGTCATCAGTGGGTGTGCACTGTTTACGCGTGCCCCCGACTTTGCGGGAACTCGCACTCCCGTACAGATCGGTGCCATGGGCACAGCGACAACTCGAAGGCAGACTGGACGTCTGTTGAGCGGTGGCGATGGGGCCAGGGTGCCCATATGGGGGCGCGGAGCAGCAATGGATCGGTGGATTCGGGCACAGCACGACTTCAAAACACTCCTGATCCTGGTAGCACCCGCAATAGACTGGGCGCATGACTCGTATTGCTGTTGTCACGGGGGCATCCTCCGGCATTGGAGCTGCCACGGCCCGGGCACTGTCCACCGACTACACGGTCTATTGTGTGGCCCGGCGCGCTGATCGGCTTGAAGCCTTAGCGGGGGAAATCGGCGGGGTGGCTGTGCCCTGTGATGTGACCGACCCGGACCAGGTGGACCGGCTGGCTGAGCAAGTCGGAGGACGGGTGGATCTGTTGGTCAACAATGCCGGGGGCGCTTTGGGACAAGACCCATTGGTGGATGACGACCTTCACCGCTGGCCCGCGATGTACGCGGTCAACGTGGTTGGAGCGGCACGCGTCACCCAAGCGCTGATCCCAGCGCTGCGGGCAGCGGAAGGGACCGTCATCTTCATGAGTTCGACCGCCGCTGAGGCCGCCTATGAAGGCGGAGGGGGGTACTGCGGCGTCAAGTCGGCTGTCCGGTCGATGGCGACCGCGCTCAGACTGGAATTGGTGGGCGAGCCGATCCGGGTCTGCGAGATCTCCCCGGGGATGGTCCGTACCGATGAGTTCTCCCTGGTCCGGTTCGCAGGCGACGAGGCCCGGGCAGCCGCCGTCTACGCCGGGGTGGCCGAGCCCCTGGTGGCCGAGGACATCGCGGAAGCGATCGCGTGGATGGCGTCGCGCCCGAAGCACGTCAATGTCGACCGCATGGTCATCCGACCGCGTGCCCAGGCGGCCAACCACAAGGTCTTCCGGGGCTGAGCCGATCCATCTCCCTCCCACAGGCCGTTCGCGGCAACAACAATCGAAGGAATCGGCTGGATGGGCTGTCGGCTGGGCGGACTAAGATGATGTCATGGACACTTTGATCGCTGTCGTCACCGGGGCATCCTCGGGTATTGGGTATGAAACAGCTCTTGCTTTACGGGCACGAGGTGTCACCGTGTACGCAGCGGCCCGTCGCCCCATGCCGGACCTCGAAGAGCGCGGAATCCGTACTGTCACCCTTGACGTCACCGATGAAGAATCCATGCGGGCTGGGGTGGCCGCTGTGGTGCAGCGGGAGGGACGCATCGACATCCTGGTCAACAATGCCGGGTACGGATCGTACGGCGCGATCGAGGAAGTGCCGATGGCAGAGGCCCGCCGGCAATTCGAAGTCAACGTCTTCGGCGCGATGCGGATGACCCAACTCGTCCTCCCGCAGATGACCGGTCCCCACCGTGGCCGCATCGTCAACGTCTCCTCCATGGGCGCCCACTTCGCCATGGCGTTGGGAGGGTGGTACCACGCGACCAAGTACGCATTGACGGCCTTATCTGACGCTCTGCGCCAAGAGGTGTACCCCTTCGGGGTCGACGTGGTCCTGGTCGAACCCGCCCTGATCCACACCGAGTGGCCGAAGGTCGCCGCCGAGCACCTCACCCGGGCCGCAGGATTGGGAAAGTACGCGGCCATTTCCCGCAGTTTCGCCGCCGGATTGGAGTTCGTCGGCCAGGGTTTCGGCGCCGACCCCGCGATTCTGGGCCGTGTGGTCGCCCTGGCCTCCACCACACCACATCCACGCACCAGGTACCGCAAGGGCATGGGGGCCTGGAGCATGCCTGTGTTATTGTCACTCGCTCCGGACCGTGTCGTCGACGCGGGGATACGTTTCTTCCTGGCCCATCTGGACACCATTCTCAACCTGGTGAAGGCAACCACACCGACTGACGACTGACGAGACAGTGCCGTCACTGGAATCGCGTCCAGTCGGTGACTGGTGGAGATGGTCGTACTGGTGGCGCACTGATGTGACGCCATGTGGCAGATAAAAAATAGGTGGAAGCGCAATCAGGCCAATGGGGCTTGTGTCAGAGTTGCGGTCGCCGTGTGTGTCGCGCCCGAACGGTCTGTCCAGGAGACCTGGACTTGGTCACCGGGCTTGTGAGTGGCGAGGATGGCCGTCAGAGCATCGGAATTGCCCACCGGGGCAGAGTCGATCGCGGTGATCACCGAACCAGCGGTGACGCCGGCATCTTCGGCGGGGCCGTCTGGGATCACTCCAACGACATAGACATTCGACGCCCTGCTGGAGATTTGAACGCCGAGGGCCGCCGTACGTCCGAGGACAACGGAACCTGATTCCTCACCCGCCAGAACCTTGTCTGCCACCTGGAGGACGGACGTGATCGGGATGGCGTACGAAGTGGTGGAACGGGTGCTGGTCGACCCGGCCACATTCATGCCGACGACCTCGTTGTCCGTGTCCAGCGTCGCTCCGCCGGAGTCACCCGGAACAAGCGAGGCATTGATTTGGATGAGATTGCTCAATGGCGACGTGCTCCCGTCATCCCCGGTCACGGTGATGTTCTGGCCGACAGCGGTGATCTGTCCTGGCGCGGCAACCAGTTGACCACGGCCCTGCGAGTTTCCGACTGCTGTAATGTCGTCACCCACGCTGACCGGCGCAGTGTCGGCGGTGATCGTCGTCAAGCCAGACGCGCCGTCGAGTTTGAGGACGGCCACATCAGTAGTAGCGTCGTACCCCATGACATCGGCGGTGTACGTCTGACTGGTCGACGGAACAGTCACCGTGACCGAGGTGGAGCCCGCGACGACGTGGTGGTTGGTCACAACGATGCCGTCAGAATCGATGACCATCCCTGTACCCGCCGCCGTCGCAGTGCCGAAAACAACTTCAGTATTGATCAGCACAAGGCCGGTCAACTGGTCCCCAGATGCCAATGATGTCGTCGAGGTGTTGGGTGTGCCTTGCGACTGCCATTGGTTGGTCCTCCCCCCGCCATACGGAGAGCGGCTACCAGGCCACCAACTGATGGGGGATGATTGGGTGCCGGTGGACCCAGTGGGGGTTTGATGGGGTGTAGAGAAGGATAGACACACCGCCAGCACCACCGCACTCAGTGTCGCCAGTACTTTCGCAATCATGAGGACTCCTCGAAGTTGTCGTCTCCACCCCAGTCTGGACGATTCCCTCTCAGAAAACACTCAGAGACTTGGGCAGTGACAAGGGGCTAGATGTCACAATGATCGCTTCCCAGCAGACCGGAATCCGGATGACAGTACGGCAGATGCCCCCGCTTTGTGCGCCTACTAGGATTCGTGGGACACCGTGTGAGTATCGCTGCGGAGTAGCTCGTCGACGCGATCGCGGATGAGGCCGGTCACCTCGTCTTTGGGGGCCCTCCCGTTGACGACGAGGTAGCGTTCAGGGGCGGCGGAGGCCAGTTCGAGAAGGTGGCCGCGGACTCTTTCGTGGAAGTCGGCGCCGCTCGCCTCCATGCGGTCGTGGCGTCGTTTGGAACCCACGCCCTCCTCGACTGAGACATCCATCAGGACGGTCAGATCGGGGACCAAGTCTGCTACCGCCCACCATGCGATCGCCGACACCTGGTCGATGCTCAGGACTCGCCCGGCTCCCTGATAGGCGATCGTGGAGTCGACATAGCGGTCGCTGATGACGACCAGGCCGGCCCCAAGAGCGGGTTTGATGACATCTTCGACATGTTGCGCCTTGTCAACGGCGTACAACAAGGTCTCGGCCCGCGGCGACACGGGTACGTCGGAATGCAGGACGAGCTTGCGCACTGTGGCACCGAGGGATGTGTCCCCAGGTTCGAAGGTGGTGCGAACCGCGTACCCCTGGGAAGTCAGCCACTGGGCCAAACGGGCGGACTGGGTGGATTTTCCCGCGCCGTCGCCGCCCTCGAAGACGATGAACAACCCGTCTTTCTTGACCGTCATTGCCCTGTCCTTATCGCGATGTCTTCTTCCGGGCCGTCCGCTTGGGCGACGGTGGCTTGGCCCGTTTCTCGGCGAGCAGTTCGTACGCCCGCTCGGCCGTCATGTCCTCCACGGATTCACCCCTGGGAATGGTCGCGTTGATGGTGCCATCGGTGACGTACGCCCCGAAGCGGCCATCCTTGATTGTCACCGGCCCACCACTGACGGGATCATTGCCGAACTCGCGTACTGGCCCGGCGGCCTGACGGGCGCCCCTGACTGGAGCCGCGTCCAACAGTGCCTTCGCCTCGTCGAGGGTGATTTCGAAGATGGCTTCCTCGCTGGGCAGGGGGCGGGTGACGGTGCCCTTCTTGATGTAGGGGCCGTACCTGCCGTTCTGAGCGGTGACCGCAGTCTGGTCGAGCATCCCCACCGTGCGAGGCAGGCTCAGCAACATTTCCGCCTGTTCGAGGTTGACGGCGTCGAGAGTCATGGACTTCAGCAGACTCCCGGTCCTCGGTTTGGCCGACTTGGGGGCATCATCGGGGAGGATTTCGGTGACGTACGGCCCGTACCGGCCATCTTTGGCGACCACGCGATAACCCGTGGCCGACGCGGTTCCCAGTTCGCGTTCCGTGGCGCCGGGAGCCTGGAGGAGGGCCGCAGCAGCCTCCTGCGTCAACTCGTCGGGGGGCATCTGGTCGGAAATGGTCACCTTCTTGCCCAGCGCGTCCTCGACGTAGGGGCCGTACCTGCCCACGTGGACGACCAGACCCTCGTCGCCGGGGATCTCAAAGGTCGACAGTTTGCGCGGGTCGATGCCGCCCAGTTCGGTGGCGAGTGCCTGGAGTCCCTTGGCGGACGGTGTGCCGAAATAGAAGCGGTTGAGGATGTCGAGCCGCTTGGCCCCGCCCTTGGCGATCTCGTCGAGGTCCTCTTCCATGGTGGCGGTGAACGCGTAATCGACGAGTTGGGAGAACTGCTCCTCCAGCAGCCTGGTCACGGCGAAGGCCAGCCAGGTCGGGACCAGAGCCGATCCCTTCTTGAACACGTAATCGCGGGTGGTGATGGTACGGATGATGGAGGCGTACGTACTGGGGCGGCCGATTTCCAGCTCCTCCAGTTTGGCCACCAGGCTGGGTTCGGTGTAGCGGGCCGGGGGTTTGGTCTCGTGGCCGGACGGCGTGACATCCACCACCGTCAGACTGTGGCCCTTGTCCAAGTGGGGCAATCGGGCTTGTGCGTCGTCCTCGGATTCCTCGGGGTCGTCATGGGACTCGACATAGGCTTTGAGGAACCCGGGGAAGGTGACCGTACGACCTGACGCGACCAGGCGGGACCGGTCGCGTACCTGGCCGTCCACGTCCACCCCGGCGTGGGCGGCGTCGATGCGGATCGTCACAGACTCACCTTCGGCATCGGCCATCTGCGAGGCCAAGGTCCGCATCCAGATCAGTTGATACAGCTTGAGTTGGTCCCCTGCCAACCCCGATTCTTTCGGGGTACGAAACACCTCCCCAGAAGGGCGGATGGCTTCGTGAGCCTCTTGGGCGTTCTTGACTTTGGAGGTATAAACCCTGGGTTTGGCCGGAAGGTACTTGTCGCCGTACAGCTGTTTCACCTGGGTCCGCGCGGCTTGGACGGCCTGCTCGGACAAGATCACCGAGTCTGTTCTCATATAGGTGATCCACCCGGCCTCGTAGAGGTCTTGAGCCACTGACATGGCGCGTTGTGCAGTGAACCCGAGTTTGCGGCCCGCCTCCTGCTGCAAGGTGGTCGTCCTGAAGGGTGCGTACGGCCTTCGCGTGTACGGGCGGGCCTCCACCTCACGGACCGTGCAGGTTGCCGCGTGGATGGCGTCGGCCAGGCGGGTCGCCGACTCCTGGGTCAGCGCGATCAGATCCGAGGTCAATTCTCCCTTCGAACTGAAGTCGCGCCCCTGGGCCACTTTCGTGTCGCCGATCTGGGTCAGACGAGCCGTGAACGTGCGCGGATCCGCCGATTCCCCGGCATCCAGCCCGACCGACAGATCCCAATACGACGCGCTCCGGAAGGCCATTCGCTCCTTCTCACGGTCCACCACCAGCCGCGTCGCCACCGATTGGACCCGGCCGGCCGACAGACGCGGCATGACCTTCTTCCACAGCACCGGCGAGACCTCATAGCCGTACAGCCGGTCCAGGATGCGGCGGGTTTCTTGCGCGTCGACCAGGTCTGTGTCCAACTGTCGCGGATGGGTGACTGCCGCCTGGATAGCTGCCGGCGTGATCTCGTGGAAGACCATTCGCTTGACCGGAACCTTGGGTTTCAATTCCTCCATCAGGTGCCAGGCGATCGCCTCGCCCTCCCGGTCCTCGTCAGTGGCGAGCAGGAGTTCATCGGCTGCGGTCAGCTTCTTCTTCAACTCCGCGATCGTCTTTTTCTTGTCGGCGGTGACGACATAGAGCGGCTGGAAGTGGTTGTCCACGTCGACACCTGTACGAGCCCACTTCTCGTGTTTGAACTTTTCCGGTATTTCAGCGGCTGTGGTCGGCAGGTCGCGGACATGGCCCCGGCTTGATTCGACTATGTAATCCGGACCCAGGTATGACGATATCTTAGATGCCTTGGTGGGTGACTCAACGATCACCAGCTTCTTCTGGCCCATATCTCTACCTCTCAGAACTGCATCGACGCACAAACATTGCCTGAATCCCCCGATTCATGGCTGCTGCGCATCCCTGAGTGAGCACGCTAGCACATCGGTCACCATTCACCGGACACCGGTGCCACCAGATGGTGTCAACCAGGTCTGGGAGATGAGGTGTCGGATATGTGGCATCACATCGTCGGTGAGGGCGCGAAGATCAGCCTGCATCAACTGGGCGACTGCGGCGATAATCCTTCCCAGAAGCAGTTCTCCATCGCACGCCCCGAGGACCCCGCCCAAGGCTGGATCCACCTCGACGGCCCGCATCAATCCATCCCCCCGGCGGAGGACGACCTGGGTCGGGTTCTCGTGTCCGGGAACACTGGCAGTCTCCTGCATGCAGCCAGGCGCGAGTACCCACGGCAAATCCATGATCTGGGTGTCAGACCACGACTGGACGTCCATCGCCCTCAGATGAGCCATGAGATCCTGAGCCACCGGTTGGCGTACGGGGTGAGGCCACGACTCACAGATCACCCTCGGGGAAGCAGACCCCGACTTGACCATGGTCACCCAGCCCATACCGACACCCTCAATGTTCAACTGGTCGAAATAGTCGAGCCACTCAGAATAGCGCGCAGCATAGTCAGGTTTTCCCGCGAGGCCCGCGTCAGCCAACCAGATCTCGATGTACTCGTAGGGATCGAGTGTCTCCCGCTCGACGAAGAAACCGTCGCACCCCCGGGGAATCCACGCGGCCACCCGCTCAGACCAGGACGAACCACGCACATGGGCCCAGTTGCCCACAATGTGCAGGGATCCACCATCTGTCAGGTGTGGTCCCGCGCCGGTAATGATGTCCCTCATCAGGTCGTCCGAAGACTGGCCGGCCTCCCGGTACACCAGTCTGGGGCCGGTTCCCGGGGAGATCACAAAAGGCGGATTCGATGTGATCAGATCGAAAGTTTCGGACTGAACAGGGTCGTACAACGAACCCAGTCTCGTCTCCACCTTGATCGCATTGAGGGCGAAGGTCAGATTGGCCAGGGTCAGAGCCCGGGGATTGACGTCGGTCGCCACCACCTGCCGGGCCCGCCGGGCGACATGCACGCTCTGGACACCGCTGCCCGTGCCAAGGTCGAGGGCCCGGCCCACCGATTTGCGGGGGGTGATCTGCGACAAGCTGATGGAAGCCGGCGAGATGCCGAGGACCAGATCTGGCGCCGGAGCCAAGTCGCGAGTGTCCAACGTGGCCGTGTGATCGGAGACCACCCATCCCGACGTGCCATCCGTGTCATCCGCGAACGGCCGGACATCCACCGATGCGCGGAATCCCGATCCCTCCTGGGTAAGCAAACCCAGATCAGCCAGACTGGCGGCGTCGACGGTCCTTGCGACAGGCTCAGTGGGCTGCCACTGCTGGAGGACGAAGAGACGGATCAAGGTGGCCAAACCATCGCCTCGTCCCGCTAAAGCTCGTGAGGCAGCCATGGTGTGGTTTCTTGTCAAAGCCATCTGTCCTTGCTGGCCGATGGCGTTCAGGACTGCGTCGGTCCGGTAGTCAGCCCGCATGAAGTCGTCGCGCAGGCGCTTCATGACATCCATGTAGGTGTTCACCTGCTCAGCATCTCACATCCTCCTGAGAGGAACCCTGCAAACGGAACCCTGAACCGGCCCTTAAACCCGAATACACCGATTCATGGCTGCTGCGCGACCCTGTGGAGGCACGCTGGCTCGTCGGGCGTCGTTCAACTTCACGTCCAGTCTGCCTTCACGCCACCCACCGACCCATCGCACCCCCACAGTGTCGCTCGCTACGCCAGCAATCGGTGCATTCGGGCTGAACCCGAACGGGGTGCCACCCAACAGGAAACATGTTCGATGTCATCATTGAAGATTTCCCGCGTACGACACCGATGACACCGTGCCGGGAAGCCCCGGAATCGTCCAATGAAGGTTGACCGTGACTGTCACCTCAACCGCAAGGTCGGATCCGGCTCTGACGATCTCACAGGACGTCATCTCCGCTCGGTTGTCCTGCGTGACACTGGCGGCCATGGCGCAGGCCCGATCATCGGTCACGGACTGGGCGGCCTGGCCTGCTGCTGTCACGGCGGCCAAGTCGGCGGCCTCGCGTGCCTGGTGAAGCGCCATGACATAACTGACCACCAGGGAGGCGATCAGCATCCCGATGACCAGTGCGAAACCACCCACGAGAAGTGCCATGGTCACACTGCCGGTTTGACGCCCTTGCCGGGACTGGTCCCACCTGTTCATCGTCGGCCTGCTTCCGGGACGACCGACGCGGTTGAATGAACCTGGAAGGTGGGCAAGTAGGTGCCCCAGGGCCGTAGATCGATGGTCACTGTCACGACGACCCGGTCGGACTCGTGGGTGACATGGACTGACGCTGAATCGGGTAGTCGTCCCGTGATCTCGTTGACGGCTGCCACATCGTCTCGTGCCTCTTGCCGGGCGATCTGGGCAGCCGCGTCGCCACACTGGACCTGTCCCAACACGACACCCAGGAATCCGGTCCCGATGGCGAGCGCCAGGCCCAGGCCCAAGGCGGCGAAGGCCATCTCCACGGTCACCATTCCTTGATCACCACCGACAACACCTCTAGACCAGACGCGGTTGTTTTTCTTCCTTCTCATGACTCCTCCTTATTATCCTTGACAAAGGCAGGTGCCGGGCCAGTCACAAAGACTGACCCGGCACACTGTGGCTTGTTAGCCGCCGAACATCGACATGATCAGGTTGAAAAGCCACTGGATGAGCTTCCAGAGCAGTTCCCGGAAAGCAGGGTCGTTGAGGAGCCTCCACAAGACACCTCCAAGTGAGATGACGGCTGCGGTGCCGACGGCGTACTCCGCTGTAGCCATACCCGCCTCATGATCGCCATGGAAAAGGGATCGGATCGCGTTGATCAATTTCTTCATTGTCGCTCCTTCGTTTAGCGCTGGTGCGCTGGTCCGATCTGGACAGTGATTACCATGGGGTGAGGCCTCGGCGTTTTGGGATGACCTGACGAGAGTGTGGATAACTGACGCTGGTGCGCCACACCTGTGGATATGAAGCACCTCACCGGAAGAGGCCGGACAGCCCTGCCGCGATCACTGGAACCACTCCGATGAGCATGAATGCTGGTAAATAGCACAACCCGAGCGGCAGCACGCTCTTGACTCCGACAGACTTGGCCGCGGCCAACTGCGCGGCCCTGCCCTGACGGCGCAGATCGACACTATGCTGGGCCAGGACGTCGACCACGGCTGTTCCCCAGGTCGCACTTCGCGTGAGATCACGAGCCACGAAGCCGATGACCGGGTCCTCCTTCAAGACCGCCCAGGCCTGCGCTTCCGACATCCCCACCGACAGGGCATTACTGACTGTGCCGAACAAGTTTGAGATGGGAGGGCCCACGGCTTGGGCCACTGTTTCGATGGCATTGCGCAGAGGCTGCCCGGCCCGTACACAGGCCCGCACCAGGTCGAGCGCACGCGGCAATTCGTACAATGTCTGTAATCGCCGGCTGCGGGTCCCCGCTGGTTCCAGACGGCCCAATCCGACCCACACTCCAGCTGCGATCACTGGGCCGACCACAACGACGCCCGGTGACCAGCCCCAGCCGTAGGCGACCACGAGCAGAGCGGTGACGCCGCCGATCCACCATCGGATTCTGGAGCCCATGGCTGACGGCAATGGCTGCGCCCAGGTGGGCAGTCGTACTGGCACAGCTGGACGCAAGCGGGTTATCCCGTCGCCAGGCAACCACATCCACACCGACAAACCGGCGCCTATCACCGCTACCCACCGGGTCAGGTCCATGATGACTTCTTTCGTCCACGCGATCCGGCGGGGCCGGTCCGGCCTAAGAATTCACTCCACACCAGGCCGCAACACGCCAGTCCAAGCCCGATCAGCAGGCAGGACCGGCCCGCCATGCCGGCGGTGAGGAAGACCAGCGGATTGGTACCCAGCGCGAAGGCAATTCCCAGGCCGACCAGGGGTAACAAGCCAAGCAATTGCCCTGTGGCACGAGGTCCCGCCAGTTCGCCGGTGACGATCAGCGCCGTTTCGGCAGCCTCCTCAAGGTTCTGGCGTACCCGCTCCAGACTGGCATGCATCGAGGCGCCTGACACCTGCGCCACCCTCCAGGCCTGGCCAATTTCGGCCAGTCCGGTCTGGCCGGGACGACGGGACAACTCATCCAGCACATCCCAGGGGTCACCGCCCATCCGCAACTCGGCCACCACGGGGGCGAGAACCGGGCATTCCTCCGCTGCCAGGCTCATCGCCGAGGTGGGAATGTGCCCCAGGGCCAACAGGGACTCCAGGACCTGGGCAGTCCGCACCACTTCACGGGTCATGCGTTGAGCGCGTTTGTCGTTGACGCGTGTCATGACGATCCAAGTCACTGTCGTACACACCATGGCCGCCGCCGCCAGGATGCCGAGAGGCTTGATGAACAGTCCGGCCACAGCTGCCACGATGTCGGCTCCGACGATCACCCGCCACAAATCCACATCAGGAGCTCCCCTCGACTTGGCCGCCAGCCGTTTCAGCCCTGGACCTTGTGCGGGAACAAGCAACCAGGCAGTCGCCATGGCTGCCAGAACCGCCACCACGATCACGACAGCACCTCCATCAGTGCCGCCATCCCGTCATCCTCCTGGGTCTGGCCATCGCGACGCCTCAGAGCCAGACGAGCACTCACACCCGTACTGTCACGAGTCATCACACCAATTTCGGACACCTCACGTCCGGTTGACACGCGGCTGACATGGACCAGTACGCGGATGGCCGAAGCCACCTGGGCCCGTGTCGCCTCAGCCGACAAGCCACCCAATGCTCCCAGGGCTTCGAAACGAGCCGGCAGGTCAGCCACACTGTTGGCGTGGATCGTCCCGCAGCCGCCCTCGTGGCCTGTGTTGAGAGCTTGAAGAAGGTCCCTCAGTTCGCCGCCACGTACTTCCCCGACGACCAAGCGGTCTGGCCGCATGCGCAGGGCCTGTCTGACAAGGTCGGTCATGGTCACCAGCCCCGCTCCCTCTCCATTAGCGGGACGCGACTCCAATGACACTGTGTGTGAATGGTCCGGGTCCAGTTCCCGCGAGTCCTCCACAATGACGATGCGCTCCTGACCAGGAACGAGAGACAGCAATGAGCCCAACAGAGTGGTCTTGCCGGAACCAGTCCCTCCAGAAATGAGAAAGGCGACCTTCTTTTCGACCAAGCGGCGCAGGATCGAGGCCATACGTGGGTCAACACTGCCTGAACGGAGCCAATCATCCAGGCTCAGCCGATTCTTCGCCGGGACTCGCAAGGACAAACAGGTTCCGGGGTGGGCAATGCCGGACAAGACGGCGTGGAAGCGGACCCCATTGGGCAATCGGGCGTCGACATACGGCGAGCCGTCGTCAAGTCGACGCCCCACCAACGCGGCTAGCCGGACTCCCAACTGCCTCACGGCGTCATCGTCATCGAAGCGCACACGAGTCGGTTCCAAACCCATGCCCCGGTCGATGAAGACCTGATCGGCGCCGTTGACCACGATGTCGGTCAGCCCTTCGATCGACAAGAGCGGTTCCAAGACCCCGATCCCCATCGAATCCCGGGTGATGCCATCCTGCACGGCCAGGACGACCGAATCCGACACGATCTGACCCGTGGCACGCAGGGCTTCGGCGATGTCCAGCGCGGTCGCCGGCCGACCCAGAAAAGCCAAATGACGTCGGACCTCACGTTGGATGTCATCGCTTGTCATCGCAACCTCCGGGCGCCCGAGGTCTCGCCCAAGCACCACTGCAAGACGCGCACACAGGCCCTCTTCCATCCTCCCGACGGCCAGGGTGGGACGCCGCGGTCAGCCAGCCGGGGCAATTCGGCAACGGTGGGCAACACCGCGACCAAGGGCAGCTCCACCGCCCTGGCCGCGTCTCCGGCCGACACCGATCCCCCTTTGCGGATCACCAACCCGCACTGCCCGACATCGGCGTGGATGACACTGGCCCTCGTGGCGGCCAAGGCCCGTACTGTCTGAGCTGAAACCACCACGCTGCGACGCACGACACTCCCACCGTTCGTGTCAGTACGCCCCTGGTCAATCAGGACGAGCTGATGGGTTCGGGCCAGGCAGTCGATCACCGCCTCGAAGGCCTGGGCGGACACAGGCACAGGGTCTGGCCTTGTCATCGACACCAGCGTGATCCCCTCGACGTTGGGCAGCATCGGCGTGATGTCGGCAATCTGGCCAACTGCATTCTTCAGCTTGTCCCACCGCCAGCCAGGGGTGTTCTCCGCACCCAGCAAAAGATCGAGTCCTCCTCCCTGCGGATCGCAATCGACCAAAGCCACTTTTAGGGGTCGTCGGGCAGCGGCCAGGGCCACTCCGGCGCACAGCGTCGACACCCCGACTCCCCCGACCCCGCCTCGCACGGCCACCACCGTGCCGGTGTCCGAACCCACCCCACGACCGGCGATCACCCGCGACAGCCACTTGCCCCCCTCGGGCAAGACGATCACCGAAGCCCCCAGGGGCATGGACCACCGGCACAAGGCCTCCTGTGAGTCGGCCTGCCCCACCAAGTACGTCTGATCCCTGCGTGGAAGAGCCCAACCGGCCACCTGCCCGACCTGGTCGGCACCGATCAGAATCACAGCTGACGTGCGCCAGACAGTCCTCAGCTCCTGCGGATCGGTCATCACCGACAAGGAGGAGCCGATCGCGGCAGCCGAAGCCTGAGCCATATCAGCCAGTCGTGTGTCGGTGGTCAGCAGGGTCGTCGACATCTGTTCATTTGTCACACAGTGTCTATTGACCGGGACCGCAGGCAGGTGTCACACGACTTCAGATCTGTGGATAACTTTTGCCGGTGATGCGTACCTGTGGATAAGTGCGGGCCATCACCAGCCTGTCAGACCAGTGACGCCACTGCCACCGATACAGCGGAACTCGAAATAACCGAGCTTGATCCCCACGCTCCCCACCCTTACAAACAAGCATCCAACGTTGCTTGTCATATCAGTAATCCCCTGGTGGACACGGGTTTTTCATAGATGTGGGGACTGGAGTGTTTTACAGTTGGCGAGCCTCAACTTATTCTGTACAGTTCAGGCATGGCGTCCGTTTCGATGATCCCGCCCGCGGCCTTGGAGTGGCTGGTCGGGGTTGAGCGTTCATCCATCCTCCTCATGGGAGCGGCTGGCGGATACCCCCTCACCTTGGTCCGGGCGGGTCATGCCGTGACCGTCGTCGACACCGACGCCGTTCTCCTGAAGGCCGTCGCCGCGCGCCATGTCATGCTCCACACAGTCGTTGCCAAGGGGGAATCCCTGCCCTTCGACCCGTGCTGCTTCTCAACGGTGCTGTCGATTCAGAATTTCCACGAGTACTCTGCGGGGCAGGCCTTGGGAGCCTGGGCACGGGTCTTGCGTCCCCACGGGCGCATCGGCGTGGCGTACGTCACCCGCGACGATTCTGTGCCGTGGGTGAAGAAGCTGAGGCGCATCGTCCAGTCCCGCTTACCCGGGGCTATGATCAATGATTATGGCGTCGAGTCCGTGGAGGCGCTGCAAGGATCGACTTACTTCCCGCGTCCGCAACAGATGACCTTCCGGATGTGGGTGCCGTCGACGCGGGCCCAACTCCAGGACAGTGCCCGCCGGGCCGCCGGTGCTGAAGACTTGGACGAAAACCAGGTCGCTCAGATGCTCGACGAAGTGGGGCAGTTGTACGACGAGTACGCGCGACCGCCCGATCCCCTGATGCTGCCCTACCAGATGCAGTGCTGGAGGGCCGAGGTGGACCAAGCCACCCTGACGACCACCTTGAGACGCCGGGACAGCGGTTTGTCGATCTCGCTGTGACGCGGCGGGGTGCCTGAAGTCCCGTCCTGCGTCGCTGAATCTGGACAGTGACGCTGGTAGTCTGAGACGGTCAAGGAGGAACCATGTCCAGCCCCAGCGAAGTCTCTGATCTCGTCAACAGCATCGTCGCAGATGTACGAGTGATCATCTCCGATGAGATCGCCCTGGCCAAAGCCGAAATCAAGCCGTCGATCAAGCGCGCGGGCATCGGGAGTGGACTGTTCGGAGCCGCGGGATACTTCGCCATTTCCGCCACTATTGTTCTGTGGTTCACGATCGCGGCGGGATTCGCCTGGCTCTATGCGTCGACCACCCGGCTGAGCCCGTGGGCATGTGTGTTCTGGGGAACACTGATGGCGGTCTTCCTGCTCCTGGTCGCCGCGGCGGTCTTCGTCTTCCTCGGCGGCAAGTCCTTCTCGCGGATCAAGGCGCCCGAGAAGACCCCCGAATCTGTCGGCAAGACCATCGCCGCCGTGCTGAGCGGCGTCGATGACGGCAACGAGCGTGTACGCGAAGAGGTCAGCTCGCCCGACAATTCCATCCCCCGCCCGGTCATGGTCCCTGTCGGCGGGCATGTGGTCCTGCCAACTAGCCGCGAGGCTGCCTGACCAACACCTGACGTATCAGCGCCGTCGCCCATGCCAGATGACCACGTGATGACCACGTCTATCGGTCCCCTGATGCGGCTTGTCCGACGTACTTTGTCCACATCAGTCGTGTGCTTCCAGGAACAGACGCTAACACGGTAAAATCAACGAAATAGGCAGTCGTGCGGACTATCGTCATTGGGTCATCATGGCGTCGGCGCGCTCTCCCGGTCCGTACCGGCAGCGCGACCAGCACCATGACCCTCGCATGACACGTGAGCGAAGACGGATCAGCGACTGGTCGGCAGCAAACCTGATGCCAGCCAGATCATCGCGTGAGTGAAGGAGGATTGTTCTGCCCAGCACACTCCCCCCGTATCACTCTTCTTATGAACGGCCACATCCCCAGCACACCCCAGCCCCGCAGCACAGTTCACCCAGCGGTGCTCGTCGGGCGTCTGTGTCTGTGCCGCGACGGTCGATATCCACCCCTCCTCGGCACGCGAGCCCAGCCACACTTGCGTGGTACCGCCGCCCCGTCACAAGGATCGTCTCGGTCGTGGCTGTCGCATGGGTCGTCATTGTCGTGTCATTCGGCCTTATCATGGATGTGGCGTACGCCAATCGATTCCTTCCCGGCACGTCGGTGCAAGGCCATGATCTGTCCGGAATGACACCGGCCCAGGCCGAACTCGTCCTGGATCGCATGCAGGCCGACATCAGCGTGGACATCACTCTGGACGGGGTCACCACCCACGCCACCGGCGCCGAACTCGGCGTCACTGTCGACCGGCAACAAATCCTCTCCTCGCTCCAGCAGCAGTCACAGAAACCCTTCTGGATCCTGCGTCTGAACCAGAGCCCCACCACTGATCTGTCCGTGACCATCGACCCCGACCAATTCAACACCTGGCTGGACTCGACCTACTCCGGGCAACTCGTGGCGCCCGTCAATGCCGGTTTGGTGTACGACGCGGACACGAGCCAGTTCGTCACAACCGCGGCCTCGTCGGGTGTGGGAGTGGACGCAACTGACATTGAGGCGATCACAGCAACCCTGGACGCCCAGGCTGGCAAAGGGTCTTTCACGTTGACCCCCACCGACATCGCCCCCCAGATCAGCGACGATCAGGCCAAGACCGCAGCGGACTGGATCAATCAGCGTTTGACCACGACGTGTTCCCTGGACTACAACGGCTCCACGGTCTACTCTCTCACCCCCGCCGACATCGCATCCATGGCATCGATCACTCCTGGCAACACCGGCCTGACGGTCACGTTCGACTCCCAGAAGATCCAATCCTTCATCCAGCAGACACTCCAGCCGAGTCTCAACACAGCCCCCGTCAATCAAGACCTGCTCACCGACGCGAGCGGGGCGCCCGTTGGTGTCGCCCGCTCTGGCGCCAACGGTCGTTCCCTGGCCGACACCGATTGGCTGGATTCCAGCATCGCCCAATGTCTGACCTCCGACAACGCCGCGCCCATCAATCTCTCCTTCACCGACATCCCCTTCTCCACCCAGAGCACTGTCACCCTCACGCCGACCAGTTCGGCTGTGCAAACCCAGCTGACGTACTTGTTGGCCCATGTCACCGACTACAACACAGCCGAATGGGGAGACTACAATCCGGCGGGCGGGGATTGCGCCAATTTCGCCAGCCAGGGTCTGTACGAACGCGGGATACCCATGGATCTGACCTGGTACAGCCTCGGCCCAAGATCGGCCTCCTCCGCGTGGACCTTCGCACCGAGCATGGACGCCTGGATGAAATCGAAGGGCTGGACCCGGCTGAGTCTCGACCAACTGGACCAACTCAAGTTGGGCGACATAGGAGTCTTCGACTGGAACCTCGACGGCAGGGCTGACCACATCATGACGGTCTCGCGGATCGACGACACTCCGAACGGGGTCGACGTGTATTTCGCCAGCCACAACGACGATGGTGCCTATCGCAATCTCACCGACGTCATCACCAAGGATCATCCGGGCGCCAACGCATGGTTCTACTCGGTCCCCTGATCCGTCGCATTTGACCATGAAGGACACATGATGAAGACATCCACCCTGGTGGGTTCCCTGCTCGGGGTGACCGGGCTGATCGGCGCGTCCTGCGTGACGTACGCGATGGCCATCGAGAACCGCGCGTACCTGCTCAGGCATGCCACCGTGCCGGTTCTGCCCCCAGGTCATCAGCCGATCCGCATCCTGCACCTGTCCGACCTGCACCTTCTGGCCAGCCAGACCAAGAAGATGGCTTGGGTACGAGCCCTGGCTCACCTTCGTCCCGACTTCCTCGTCAACACGGGTGACAATATTGCTGCCCCCTCTGCTCTTCAGTCGCTGGTCCACACCTTCGGCCCCCTGATGCAGGCACCCGCCGTGTTCGTCCTGGGTTCCAACGACATGTACTACCCGCGCCCGCTCAACCCGCTGAAATACTTCGTCAGCCGCGACCACAACTACACCGCTGCAACCCTGCCGACCGCGGTCCTCATCCGTACCCTGGAAGACCTGGGGTGGACCAACGCTGAACGACAAAGACTAGTTTTCCGAATCAAGGATTCGACCATTGAAGTACGCGGATGCGGCGACGCACACATGGACATCGATGACTACGACGAAGTGATGGGCGAACCCAGCCAAGCCGACCTCCTCATCGGTGTGACCCACGCCCCGTACCGCCGAGTGCTCGACCAGATGGTCACCGATGGCGCAGGACTGATCTTCGCCGGCCACACCCACGGCGGCCAGGTGTGCCTGCCCGGCAACCACGCTCTGACCACCAACTGCGACCTGCCTCGCGAGCAGGCCAAGGGCCTGAGCACCCACCACCTGGGCCAGTCCTCGGCTTACCTCCACGTCTCCGCTGGCCTGGGCACCTCGCCGTACGCGCCGTACCGCTTCTTCTGCCCCCCCGAAGCGACCCTGCTGACCTTGACTGCCCGGCCAAGCGAAGCCCACGACTAAGCCCGAATGCACCGATCCATTGCTGCTCCGCACCCCCATATGGGCACCCTGGCCCCATCGCCACCGCTCAACAGACGTCCAGTCTGCCTCCGCGTTGTCGATGTGCCCATGGCACCCATCTGTACGGGAAGGTGAGTTCCCACAAAGTCGGGGGCACGCGTAAACAGTGCACACCCACTGATGACACTCAGATGGTGGCGCTCGCTACGCAAGCGATCGGTGCATTCGGGCTAAGCCAGTCTCTTCCCGAGTTCACCTGGCAGTCCAGTATGCGTACTCAGGACTGACAAGGTATGCTCGTACGGCTAAGCCTGAATCCGCTG
>Ga0123354_10005525_pt1 | contig 18422 bp, 12 predicted proteins | sample TergutLab28metaG_2_FD_97872 | JGI IMG/M metagenome (GOLD analysis project Ga0123354, IMG submission 97872) | Labiotermes labralis P4 segment gut microbial communities from Petit-Saut dam, French Guiana - Lab288 P4 | ecosystem: Host-associated > Arthropoda: Insects > Digestive system > Gut ...
CCTAGATAAAATGCAACAAAAATATGGACTCTCACCACACGGATTTTCGTGAGATTTGATATTGGGGATTTTTAATAGAATATGTTGACAAATTTCTGACCTAGATAAAATGCAACAAAAATAAGAAACATTAATTTAAGATAAATCTTCTAAAATTATCTTTATAATTTAGATTGACTCCGTTCTCTGTGAGATCCGATCTGAGGGCGAAGAATAACCTTGTGATCTGAGCACAAAGAAAGAGACTTATCGATGGTAAATCTCGTCTTTCACAAGAAAAGTACAAGAAACACTATCGTCCTTTACGACAGACCATTTGCTATTACACGTACAACGGGTTCTCACTCTGTTGCTATGATACAGAAAACACTTATATTGTAGTTAGCATAAAGCGTGTAAAATCATATTTCAGATATCGCAACAGCAGTGTTGTTCTTGGAAATTCTCACGAATTTAAAATACAGGGAAGGTAACACAGAGAAAGCGTTAGAAATGAAGAGCTTTGCGAATATTTCTTAAATTTTTCGTAGTAATTAACCAACTTAATGCACAAAATTTTGTTTTATAATAAGTTTATTATATTCCTCTACATGTTTCGAACACTATGTGATCATCATCAGGAGGTCAAAATTGTATTATACAGCATCTGGTATCATCACACTCTGTAGGTGGCCGTCCCGTGAACAGGTTGAGAGAAAAGTCTTCTCTCAACCTGGGCACGGAACGGCCACCTACAGAGTGTGATGATACCAGATGCTGTATAATACAATTTTGACCTCCTGATGATGAGCACATAGTGCTCGAAACATGTAGAGGCATATAATATACTTATTATAAAACAAGATTTTGTATATTAAGTTGGTTAATTACTAAGATTATACTGAGCTGCACGGTCACCAAAACATCAACATTTCTTAACATGTTTTTGTTCCGTTCGTTTGGCATTTGACGCCTCGTCACGGTATAGTGGCCTCTCGATGTTTCGAAGGAACACAGTATTTCTGTTTTCAGGGGTCTAGAGTTCTGAGAGGAATTTTAGGGCGGTTCCGGGAAAAGAAATATGCAGTTACAGCGCGTCATGTTTGTTGCTAGATTTTTGTTATTTGCAGACGTTTAGAAATCGTGTAAGTCATCGCTGGACTAACTGCATGGTGCAGATCCTGTCTTGAAGAGATGCGAGTTAGTCATGTGGGTAAAGTACAGCTTTTTTGTTGAATCCGAAAAATCTTTAACCGTATCAATAAATTTGTCTTTTTTACTGAACTTGTTGTACCCTAAAAACAGAAGCTCTTCTCTGCAAAATGATGGGCTTGTAGTAATTGTTTTTATAACAGTTCACATAGTAAAAAATGAACCATTTGAAGTTGTTTTACCCTTTTGACTGATTTTCCGTAATTACGGTTTTCACCGTTGCTCTGTCAAGGAGAGAAAAACCAACAAGGAGAAAGATATATAGGGCGTTCGTAAATTAGTTATGCAAAAATCTTCTGCCATAACTTCTGAACTAGAAGTAAAGCATTAGTCACGTACATTTCAAACGTTGCGCCTAGTCCTCAAGCTTCATTCAAACCGCCAGATGGCATTCCACTCGTGTAGAGCTACTTGGCAATCCTGTCGGTCATATATCGGTGTAGAGCGCCCTCAGTGTTGGTTATGGTTTCACGAATCGTAATCGCCCACTTCCCTTCGGAGAAAATTCAGGACCAAGTATCCCAAAATTCACCTCAAAGAATTACTATTTCAGCGTTGTACAATCGGTTCGTTGAAACTGGCTGTGTATCTCACAGGCAGCCAGACCGGGATCGACCTTGTGTTGTAGATGAGACGATAGAAAATGTGCGGTAGACCTTTGTTCTCAGTCCAAGAATATCAATTCAGCGCGCCAGCTACAGCAAGGTATGGACAGAGATTTCATTTTTCAAAAAGATGGGGCACCCCAGCACTTCCATCGCGATGTTACTTCGTACCTCAGTCGCAAGGTGGTTGCTTGGATTGGCCGTGGTTGAAAGATAGCTTGGCCACCACGATCGCCTGATTTAACACCCCTGGACTTTTCTGTGTGGGGATACGTTAAAGACAAGGTTTTTATTCCACATTTTCCTGCAAGTTTGGAAGAACTGCGGGGATGGACAACTGAAGAGGTTGCGACTATAGATGCGAACATGATTCATAGGATATGGGACGAAATCATTTACAGATGGGACATCTGTAAGGAAACCACATTGAGCACCTGTGAATATCTGTAGATAAAATTTAAATATATACTGTATTTTATGATATATCATAATACTGTAAGTTTTCTACTATGTTATTATAACTTAGTTTTGTATAACTAATTTAGGAACACTGTGTATGTGGGGAAAAAAGACGAAGCTTGTGGGGGGGGGGAGAGAAAAAATCATGAAATAAATTTTTGTTTAAATAAAATGGTCTTTTATATTTGTCTTTTTGTACAAACGAGAGAAGCATGTCGAATAAAGTGTGTTCGTATTACAAACAGACATGTTTCATGCTGAGATGAAAATGTCTCCAAACTGATCAGGTTTCCACCAGATAACTGTGTATGCATATAAATAAAAGAAGTAGGATTACAATCTATACACAGCTTTTATCATACATGTAAAACAGCTACATGTTTCGGCTATACATATGTAGTCATCATCCGGATGTATATGAGACCTTGAATAAGAGAACTATAAAAATCTGATACATTACAAGAGTGGGGACTAGATTTCGTCTTTACATCAACGTACATTTGTACAAATATATATACATACACGAAAAAAATGTGAATGTTGCAGAAGGATTATATAAAATTGTATGGATTTTAAAAACATTGTAAAGGTTTTAAATATGTTTATTCTCCAACAATCAGTATGGTGGCATAGGCTAAGTGGATGATCGTACGATTGTTTGAACAGCTCGACCATAAGTTCTCCAATCAAATATTATTATGTATAGACTGTAAAGTTATAACGTTTATTGCAGATTTGTAAGGTAAAGGGGGAAGTTTTGTAAGACTGATACAGTCATCCCCCATGTCTTTACAGATATCTTTATCCTTGGTGTGTTTGAGTCAAACCCCGACTTTATGTGAGGTACGCAATGAGACCAAAGAAACAGTTAAGTTTCAAGCACATAGCACAAAATAAAGAATACACTTTCTATGGGGTAAAAGCGGAGCATGTAATAAAGTACAACATGTAGCTGGCAGCTTTCCGATTGATGACTGTAACACTTAGCGCTAGGAACAAGAAAATGACCGATGAGTGAAACCGCGGAGTGGCGTGCGAATATTATGACAGCCTGTCAGCTGAGAGGCGCGTGACCTGTATCTGCTTACATAAATATCTTAATATATTTGTTGTATTGCTTGCGACAATGTAGAAATAAATTAATCAGGGAGTACATGACATATATTAATTCAGAAATTAAATAAATTAATATGCAGATTTTACGTCCTTTTATGAAGCCAAAGCTACCTTACCGTGTGCACAAAGCTACCTTACCGTGTGCACAAAGCCGCGCAATTGACCGTGCTTGACCATAATAATAATAATGATAATAAAAAGGTAAATATTTCACTTTTAATGCCAGTAAGGCATATAGGGAGAGTGAGGGGTTAGTTCAAGCCCCAGCCGCTTTACCTCCGGGAAGGAACTGTCCCACCCATTGAAGGGAAAGATGAGTGAGCACCAGAGTTGGTCTCGACGACAAAGAGAAGAGAAAAATCTGTCGCCTCTTCTGGAATTTCAGCCCGGACTGACCAGCCCCTAGCCTAATCTCTATACCAACTACGCTATCCCGGTTGTCAACAATAATAATAATAATAATAATAATATAACACTGCAAATTATTAAATTCCTCATTACGAAATGTCCACCAACTTACTCTTACTTCCTCTTTCCTTTCCCTAAACATTACCTTCAGCACTTTTATTTTGGGTTATTTTCAAAATTTTCAACCATATGACACACCTTTTTATATATTGGGCTTTACAAAGCAAACGGGAGCTAAGGTTTCTTACCTAAAGGATATGGAGCATTTCCCAATTAAACAGTTCCGTAAATTTACGAATATCAGTTCAAGTAAAGACAAAATTAATGTTCTGAATAAAAGGAATTCCAGAAAAGCGTTGTTATAGTAAGAACTTCGGCCCTATTGCCATATCTCTCAGCATCTTATGGAACAAATTCTACCACTGTTTATGTTACCGTTGACGGATAATGTTGAAAGGTGAGAGTAAGAATGTACGTCCTTCTACCAAAATGTAAATATATTTATATATATTGTGCAATTTAAAAACCGCGTCTGTTGTTTATTTCTTTAATGCGGTTGCTTCCCCAGCTGAATGAAATTCTGATGTTCAATAGTGTTCTGTTTGTTTAAGCCCTTCGTTGAGATTCACTGCGAAATATATAGTGACAAAAATAACACACAAATTCCGCAAGTCGTACCTCGCGACAGGTAGACCGGCCTCTTTGAAAGCAAGCGCAATCCACGTGCCAGTTCGTTAATTTCAGTAAAGCCTACCTGAGTTTCTTGAGCAGCAGAAACTGTGGCCACTACCAGCAACTCCTCTTCTCGTGGAACTAAAAATGTGTGATAATTCCAAGTTTACCCTCCATTACAGGAAAAAGGTGGGCGTTCGACTTTCTCAGAGAAGCAAGGATGTTGCGATGATCCCCCTGTGGGGGGAGGGGGGGTGGCGGCGGCAACATGCCTTGGAAGCGCTTTATTTTTAGCAACCTTTCTTCTCAACAGAAGTGTTAAGTTTCTAGAAAGATTCTCCTATTGGTTAAATGCGTTCACATGACTGTCCTTCGCAGTGGCTATTGGCAAAACTTATTACTCATTCAGTAGATTTAAAATGTATTTTTTCTAGTAATTTATATTCGCTTGAAGAAAACAAGCAAATGTCTTAAGGGGTGGCGTGAAGGTCAATCATAAACAAATTATAAAACGCCATGCAACTTACGTGCATGTAATTAAATTCTTCTTGTCTGGAAAATGATAGCTGCTGGTAATCGTTTCTGTTTGGAATTTGAGTGAAGGGTCTTGCTTAAATAAAGGTCATAATTGTGGACCAAAAAAAGGAGTATTTACAATTAATAGGACAAAACTCTTTTAGCACCTGACACTCTTAGTTGACTGCGAGACGGTAGCTCAGTCACTATAGTGACTAGACTTCGAGCTTGACGTCGCAGAATCGAGGCTACATTCCCTGGGGATGGGGCCAGATTTTGACGTTCGTCACTCCTTCCGGTCAGGCTCTGGAGCCAACATAGATACTTACTTGTTTGATACTGAGGGGTACTAGCCCGGAGAGAAAGTAGCCAGGAAAAGAACCCTGGCACTTATGTCCATGTTGCTGAAGCTTAAGAAGACTGGAGCTAAGATAAATGTATATTTTTCGATGTGGTTACTTCAGCTCCACCTTGCAAAGGAAAGGAAGGAGTTTATGTACTGCTCCAAGCGTTTTAACTTGGGCGCTGCTTGGTAGTGTATTGTCAGTTTCACACCCCCGCAGAGGGAAATGTCTTCCCCTTATGCACTAAATGGGCGGGGATTGTTTTGTTTCTCAGCTTGTTTGGATCCATAAGACAGTCAAATATATCTTGTCTCTTCCAGGAATCGAATCTCGAGGCTTACAGCACGTTGCGTCTTCGGTAAATCAACTGAATGGAGTGCAGATCGTGTGAGAATTCCTACGGGCAATACTGTACTAAGAAGGAAGAAGGAGCTAAATATGCTGTCTTAATTCAAAATGGTAAGGTTTTTTACACCCACCGGAAATGAATTATTAAAGACAGGAGAAAAATAACGTTGCAGGAAATATCTTGACATGAGTCTTAAGCAAAGGAAAGTGAGGGGAAGAACTGAATTCATTTCAGTATTGAATTGTTACAGGTTATGGTTGCCAAGTTGACCGCTAAATCACTACCAAATTGAAGGACTTTTTAGACTAAAGTTGGAGACAGACACCTCTTCCAACATTTCATGCAGTATTTAAGAGTTAACATAGACTCATACCAGTGGCTTACCCAGGAATTTTGTTCGGGGGAGGGGGTTCAACAAATTCAGTTGAGGACAGAGGACAGCGATCTGGGGGCGGTAGCCCCCTAGTCAGGGGTTCTGGAGGCAGCTGTAATTTCGTACAAGAAATTTCATTTCATATAGTAAAATCTTCTTAATTTTTGGTATTTTAAGATTATTTATGATGACAACCAATTTATTTGTCATTGCCAATGTAAAACAATTGCGAACCTGGGTAGTTTTAGAATTTTACTGCCTTTTTTCCAAACATCTTGGGGTGTTGGCGTCCTAAATTCAGCAATATTTAACAGTATTCGCAATCGGGTTGAGTTTGGCACGATTCTGGAGGGCCTTCGGAATTTTGGGGTGGAGGGGATTGAACCCCCCCAACCCCACCCCCTCCTAGGTACGCCACTGATTCATACCACAGAAGATTTAAAACCTCATGAATATTTCTGTGAGAACTGAAAATCTTAAAATGGATTCCACTGGCTGAGGATATTCTCCGATGACTAAACTTTGTGATTTCTCATGCACTACTCGGTTTCGGGTAAAAACGGGGATTTTATTAACTGGCTGAGAAACTGTCGGTTTTTAAAAATGACCTTCTGTAATATGAGTATGTATCTAGGTGCATCGCTCCTGTAAAATGGGTACCGGGTCTTTCCCGGGGGTAAAGTGCGGCCGGGGCGTGCTGCTGACCACTCACCCCCATCTAGTGCCGCGGTCATGGAAGAGTAGAGCTATACCTCTACCAACCCTCTGGGCCACACCGGGCCTGTAATGGGATCACTGTACCTTTTTACCTTTTACCTAGGTGCATTGCAAGTTATATCGGTTAGGTTCCGCCTACACTTTTTTTGAATCCACTCTGCACTCTTCTGCACTTTGTAATCTACAGTTCTGTTCATCACCGTCCTTCCATAGAACCACGCGAATATCCCTCTATATTTAATCTTTGAATAAAAATATGCCGTTTCAACAATTGTACTTCCTCACGACAACTCCATATTTACTGCTGTAATTTGAATTTTTCTCCTTTTACAAGTTCAGAAGGATATAAAACGACATGTTCATATGGCAAGAGTTTTTTAATATTTCTTTGCAGTGCGCTTAAGTGACAAATGCTGTGCTTCTTAAAAACTCAACACCATACGATAAGACACCTTATGAGTGTCATGTTATGTTATGTAATGTTATGTTATGTTATATGGGACACTGCGCTAATGCGAGAACAAAACGTGTGAAGAAAAGTTTATTATACTTCTTAAAAACAAAATTAGGACAATTAGCAGAATATAATGTTATATAGTGTACGTCAGCACAATCACTTTATTATATAAGGTAATACAAGGCTACATGTTTCGACTATAACCTAGTCATCTTCAGGTCTATATTAACAATTGTGTTACCAGATGCTATGCACACTTTGGGATCCCATCGTGTTTACATTCCACGAATCCCAAAGTGTGCATAGCAGCTGGTAACACAATTGTTAATATAGGCCTGAAGATGACTAGGTTATAGTCGAAACATGTAGCCTTGTATTACCTTATATAAAAAGGTAAAGCAGTCCCGTTACAGACCTGGACAGGCCCAGAGGGTTCCAGGAAGTTAAGGTTCCCAGATTTCGTGACAACGGCACAGGATGGTGGTAGGTTGTCAGCCTTGCGCACCGGCCGCCTTTACCGCCAGGAAATGCTCCTGGTACTCATTTCTGTTAGAGGCTGAATCGACCCCAAGGCCATAGTGCGATCGGAGGGGTTTTGTCAATGAAGGGTCCAGTGACACCATCTGGGATCGAACCAGCGACCTTCCGATTTGTGGCACAGCACCTTAAGCACTGTGCTACCGCGGTCCCCTGTATTACCTTATATAACAAAGTGATTGTGCTGACGTACACTATATAACATTACATTACTTTGAGAGCACATCGTGATGCTTCCATTCAAATAGTTAGCAGAGCTGGATACATTGTTCTGTTCTATAGATTACGGTCCTCACTGCAGGCATAGCATTATGCTAAGTCCCTACTGATCTTAAAAGATCCTATAGTGTATACGCCCTTGCATATCCTGATCCCATTTAATAAAATCGTGAAATGAACAAATATACTTTACGGCATCAAAATTTGACAGTTATTAACTCCCTTGTAAACAACTTTGATTTTGACAAGGAAATCCAAGGCCTTGTGTTAGAACCTGCTGAAGAGTAAACGCAAAATTCTAGCTCCGTCATATGAGAGTCTAAGGAAATATCATGGCAAAAATGTTGCGTAATTTGTGTGGTTAGTTTTTAGACATTTCAAATTACGCGACCTTAACATTGTGTCAGTGCAAGGCTCCGACCTCCCCAAAAGTTTGCACAGCCGACATGTTGATATTCTTTACGGTATGGCTTTAAACATTAAACTACTACTAAACGTGAGGCAAACAAAATGCACTTTCATGCAGTTTTCATATATTGTTATTATTATTATCTCGTACATATTTCGGCCCTTTGTAAGTCATTAACAAGGAGAAAACACACACAAGGAACGTATAAAACACTAGTGTTTATGATCACTAGAAATCGGAGGCCGTACATGTACAAAATACAGTAGCAAGTTAAATGCATTCAATACGTATATTAATTAAAATTGGAGAGTTAAAATTATTATTAAGAAGTGTGTTCAAGTGTAAAAATTTGTAGGCACATGTAATGTTGCAATATAATATTAAATTTGCGTTTAACGTCTATTACATTTCTTCGTTCCAACTGAGTGAATTAAGTCCCTTACCTTATAAAACGATATTTACTCTTTAAGAGACAAAAAATTTCTAAATTTTAATTAATATTCATATTGTGTATAATGAAGTTGTTGCTATGTGTTATGCATGTACGAACTGCAATATCTAATGATAACACACAAGAGTGTGTTGTACGTCACTTCCCCCCCCCCCCCCCCCCCCGATGATTGCCTAGAAAAGGCCAAGACATGTAGGAATAATATGTAACAATGATATATGAGAAATGACTCCGAGTGAATTTTGTTGGACTTATATTAGTAATTCTCTAATGCACGGAAAATATGAAAACCTTCAGAATGAAAGTGTGTCTTGAATGATATGTTGCTCTTGCCGAGATTCAGATTATCGCTTTTTTAATTCAAACTGTTTCAAGAAAGGCGTCCTCGTTGTTTCACTGGCGCCTAAAAATAAGGAAAGTACTACAGTTCTGAGTATGTTAATGTAGACACATTCTGGATTATATATTTTTCACTTCCAAACTTGTAAGCGCTGAGTGATATTACAAGGAAGAGCAGCGACGTTTTGTGGTTAAAATGAGAACTAACAGCGTCGGTGTGTGTGAGACTGAAATACTTTGTCTTTCCGACTAAGATGTTTGCTTAGTTCTACGTGCAGAGGGCGGTAGTGGGAAAGAAGCTTGTGATACGTTTATCGGCTTTGTTGGTTTTGTCGGTATTGAATTGTGTGGACGCTGTTTTTGTCATAAAAATGAAAACATACAGCCGCAGAAAGCAGTCACCCAGCTATGATTTCGACGACACGCATATGGATTTCAGTGAAATATGTAGGCTTTGTTTATCTGAGGAAGGAGAGAAGTGTCAGATTTTTAACAATGTTGATGATGTCCCTCTTCCATTGAGAATAATGGCTTGTGTGTCAGTAGAGGTTGGTTTAATTTCTTAATTCTGTTATTGACATATTATGCTTATAATATATTGAACATTATTTTAATGGATGGCTAAACGTATGGGTTCGCAAAGCTGTTTTATGTTATACTAAGAGACGTCGTCTGAACATGTATTCTTGTGCACTTAGCTTCGAAGTTTGGTTATAGTTGACATTCGGACCGTGCCCTCATATGGGGTATATTCAGTGGATTAAACTGTATCTTAATACTCGTATTGGTTTATTTTTACCGCTGTTTCAATGGTAAGGTATTATTTCATACATTCAATCCTGTTACTTTGTTAAAATACTCAGGAGGTTATAACATTGTACAGCAGGGATTCACAAATTTTCCATAAATCTAGGAGCCGCCTCAAAATTCTGTGCGCCAGAACGGTGACATGAAGCAGATTTCTTGCTGAGAACCCACATTTATTAGGCATCCACAATTTGTGTGTTTCTGGTTAACAATGCACCCTTTTCTGCACTATACTGAATGTGTCTACCCTAGTTTCTGATTTAATGGCTACCAGTGATGCTGCAAGAGGGATGGGAACCTTCTTGGAAGAAGCTGTTTGTATAATCCAAGCCAGATACATTTGCCATGATATGAGTATGAGAAAGTTGCAGTGAGAGGCACGGTGCAGAGAAGTGAAAGAAGTTACTGTCATATAATAAGTGATATGCACACTTGCGAATCTCATTGAAGGCTAGGAATCCAGTGCTTGTATAAGAGTCTGCATTTGAGCAGGTAATTTGTTGCAAGAGATAAGGTTCTTACAGTGGTGTGGGTGAAGATGCAAGTCTTAACATACGTGCTGCTGTCCCATTAGGTGAGCAACACAGCATCACATCCCAGCATATGTGCATCTTCAGGGAAGTTTGTTGCTCGCAACCAGAGACAGATATAATCATCATGTTTGTCACATAGTCTGCTTTAGTTCCTTTACCAATAAAATTCTGTACTGGTATAAATCCCTGCATGCTCGGAGTTTCACTGAAGTTGGAGGTTGTGCATTGTGCCAGTGAATGGCACACTGCATACATTCATGGTAGCACTGTTATGTAATAGCATTTAAATAAGAACTGTCCAGACATTAACACTGCTTATTAATGTTAATGGCAACTGTGGCTGTGGCAGTATTACAAATATGGCAAAGAAAAGGGAGAGGTATTGTAATAAGGAACATTGAACTTTCATGTTCTATATTGTAGCAAATTTCTTTGGTTAAGTTATATAACAGGTTGTGAACTGAAACTGTTTACATCCTGCAGAATTTTTTTATCATTGTGGCTTACATAGGCTTATGTTACAAGACATGGAGAGATGTTATAACAATGAACATGATGAAGAATTTCTTAAAATGGAATCTGCAGCATTGGTTTCCCATAAGATGTTTCAGCATGTCTTTTGACCCACACAAATGCCACTTTTGGGTTAGGTTTCATCAGAGGCAAAAAGGATAGAGCAGGTTCCAAAGGGAGCACTTGGTATACTCTGCTGGCAACATTATCTGGAGCCCTTTGGTGTGGGAAATGTTTGGAAACAGTCAGAGACACAAAAAGAAGTGTGGGAAGTAACAATTACCCAGGCAAGCTGGCTGCCCGTGATCTAAAAGTGGTGATCTAATTGACTTCTGCCCAAGGTTGCTATCCTTGAATACCTTAAGAGGGTCTAGTTATATCTCATTGTCCCCATGGTCAGACAGGTAAAGGGGAGGTGAAACTTTTAAGACTGGAGGGGAAGCTTGAAAAGCAAGATGATTTTGAAGGACTGTAGACACTACAGTACAGGCATACCCTGCAGAATGACTTCCTGTTTAAGGTTTTCCCAGTAGAACACCTCGTTTTGTAATATTCAAACTTCATAGAATATATGTATCTCTCAATATAGTGTTTTTCAGTCAGTGTTTGTATAAGAAAAATTTATACTAATATTCCGAAAACTCAGTACACTTTTAACAAAACAATGTGCATGAAATCTGTCCATGTTACTGCATACAAAGCAGCTGTTTGTTAACAACTATATTAATCATTCGGTGATCAGGAACTGATGTTTTAAGCATTTCACATCCTAACATGATAGTTTGTTGAGAACTGCGCTCTTCTAGGCTATTATGCAGCTGGTAGTGGTAATTCCTTACTGATGTTTTAGGACAATCTATCAGTCCCATATTCAAGAGTCATTGCATAATACTCCAGAAGAATGCAGTTCTCAGCTACTTTGCGGCAAAAGACTGAAATCATGTCGGATAGTTTGTTACTCATGTGTAGGTGTTTTACCGTGTTTTAGTTACATTTTAGGAAATTGATTGGGGGGTTTTGGGTTGATGTGATGCATTATAGTTTTCACCATTTAAAATAATGGGAAGCCTGCTACCAGTTAGCATTTTCGCACAGATTGTCTGATTTTCAGGAAAGGATTACTGACATATAAGTGGGAAAATGCTGTATTTGAGACATCACTACTAATGTAACCACACAGTTGCATGGAACATGAGTGATTTTTAAAAAAGTAGCAACACAGAGTCATTTCAGAAGACTGGAATTCTCTTACATATAATTCATTAAAACACCATAAACCTGATCATAAAGCATATTCATTACTAGGTTTGAGTGAAGCCATGTACTAATATGTAGTTGACTGAAAAGTCTTGAGAAAGGCATAACAAAAACATCTTTATTTTTACCAGTACAGTTTTTCATTGTAGCCATCACCTCATTCTATGCAAAATTCATTTTCCTCAGCTCACCCTGAGGGCAGTTATACTACTCACATTATGGTATTGTTCTGTTCATGTACATCTTGGGGCATATAAATGAAGACTTTAAAACTGACAGCTTTGAAGGTAGTCTTTCATTACTTGAGAAAATAAGTTGTGTCATGTACCAAGTCTAGACTGTAGCCTTGAGTGAGTGGCTACACTGAAGTTTGCAGTAAAGTGACTTGGAAGGGTTCATGTCATGAAGTGTGGGTGTGTTTGGGACTGAGTTTCTTCAAACTTTACATTTACTGAGGTTAGGTAATATACATTACTATATGCAATTTTTTTGTAATGGTATAATTTATAGTTACATTGTTGTGTGCCATTGTACAGTAACAGTACATTGATTTTTAAGTGTCATAGTAACTATCTGAATATCTTTTACAAAGAAAGAAGTTGCCAACATTTCTTCATCACTTTGGTCTTTTCACATGTGGAGTGCTATTAGTAAGTATGCTAAATTTAATGGCTGTTTGGAATTTTATTTCAATGTCAGAGTCATAGTTCTATGTTTTGTCATGTATGACAGTGTTGTAAAATGAGTGCCCAAGTATGTTATGTAATAATTGCATGTGTATTTGTTTTTGGGCTTTTATCATGTTTTGAGGCACTCATCAATAATAAACAGTCCTGGCATTGAGTTCATTATGTAAGACAGCAGAAATGCTTAGATAAACTAGTGTCCAATGCTTCCTCATTATCTCTGTTAAGTGTAAGTATGGCTTCCTTATGAATACTTTTTTTACTCGGTTCTTTCTGGGGTTGATTGTCAGGTCTTTCTTCACACTTGAGAATGTGCTCCCTGTTGAATTCAGAAAGCTGAAGGAAAACAAAAGTGTGACATTTGGCATCTAGCAAGAAGTAATTTGAGTGATCAGATTTCAAGCCAACAAATAATTACCGTCATACCATTCATACAAGTAACAGAGTGCACTTGTTTTTCCAGGTTTTTGAAGGGGATGGTTTGCCATCACAGATATGTCAACAGTGTATTGAAGAATTAGAAAACCATTACAGATTCAAACAGAAATGTGAAAACTCGGATGCCAGGCTGAGACAGTATCTGAAGAATATGAAAACAATGCAGTTACCAGCAAAGACATCTAAGGTAAAGTGTAAATGTACTGTCAACAACACCTCACACTTGCCTGTTGTGTTAAACACCTGGCTGTATGGTAAATGTTTCTTTGTATGGTGACTGTCAATTTTAGGCTTCACTGAAGTTTAATTCAACAGTCCACTTTAAAGGTCAGTTGACTGCAATTAAATTTTGGATTTGATTTGATTTCTCGCTTCAACATTAAATTCCTCAGCACCATGCATCCTCTGAACTAAAGTTTTATATGTTCAAATTTGAGGTTTTCAAGGTAGTGCTTCAAAGGATGTGTCTATTGATATGTGTCACTGGATTAGTGGATCTTATTGTTTTTCAAGGACCATAGTGTCTTCATCTTCAAGGTCAGTGAGTCCCAATAGAAACAGCAGAAACCATTAACTGATACTGCATCACATCTGAGAAGATCTGAAATTGGCTCATGCAGTAATGTGTAGGTGCCATTCTGATTAGGCTCTCACAGTTCCCTGTCCAATTCATTATGTGCTAGTCATCATACCATTCAACACTGTGTAGACTGAGATGCTGACATCATCATTATATAAAATATGAATAAAATTAATAACTTTGCCTCAGCTCACATTGCACATATTGGCATCCAGTTGTAGAGTGTATACTTTTTGGCAGTTTACTTTGATAATCTGTACCATATCTAAAAATGCTGATGTTCTGGAGTGACACAGCTGAATTCTTTTAGAGAAACGGTAATTTATTTAAGATATTTGCCTTTTGATTACATTACCCACATGATGACCATAACCAGAAGAGCACCAGTTGAACTGCACATCAGAATGTGCTTATTAGACCTTCTTTATCAAGTAAATAAAAAGAATGTTGTATCTGGAGACTTCATCTATCCATTAATGTCTCAGTGATCTGATATCAGGAACTAAACCAGTATTAGATTTTCATGGAATTCAGTATAGGAGTTCTTTACAAAAGGTGTTGAACAATGATAAGTTTTGTGATAATTGGCTTAGCAATAATCATACTTGATAAGGGGCATAAATAATTTTTTACCAGTACTTTCCATATGCCTTAACTAATTTGCCTAAAACTTGGTACAGAAGATGCTAACATAATGCCGTTGAGTAATTGTGGATTTTGTAAAAGTTAGTGCATTGAAAGCTATGCCTTACTTCCAGGATTAATTGAAAGTTGTATTTTCTACATTTCAATCCAAATTTGAAAGAATTTGGTACAGGAGATATTTGCACAAATTTATTTAGTTACTGTGAGTTTCATAAAAATTGGTGTTATGAAAGAATACTTAGAGCCGTAAATGAGTACAGGCAGGTCTCGTTTTACACAAATTTGTTTTGGGCTATTTCCCTTCAACATGGCTTGAAAATTTACACCACTTTTCATATTTATGTGCTAATTTTCAGTTTAACAGAATTTAGTACAGACAGTCTGTGACCACACTTATCTGCTGTAGCAGGCTAGCAGTAAGTGACATCACTGTCACTCCATCAGTCATGTGTTTGGATTGATTACATTGTTGCTATAATCGCATGGCTGTATGGTTTCCTCTTCGACATTGTTGGCTTTTCTTACCAACATAAGTGAAAAGTGTAAATCTACCTCTCCTACAGCATGCAATCCAAGTGAAAAATAGGTGAAAGATAGTCAGTATTACAGAAAAATTAGACGTAATAAGCGGACTTGAAACATATGCCATAATGTAAGACTTGCTCATAGTAGTGTACATGCTAGTTGTGATAATGGTGATGGAATTAAAGAAAGTGCTATGCCATGAACTAAAGTGTTTATGTAGCAAGACTACCATAGTCCTACCAGAATGAACCATACCAAATACTATGGATGTGAGTCTCTTACATTTTTATTGCATTAGAAGTAAAAAAATATATAATATAAAAGTGTATGTATACTGTAGAGGTATGTATTCATGCTGTGCACACTGTACATTTATACTCTACAGGTCTGTATGTCCACTATTGGTATAGTCATACACTATATAGGATGTGGTTATCAGTCCCCAAACACCTAGGAAATACAATGTTTTAAATGGAATTTTGTGTTCAATTTGGGTGACATTTTTCAGGAACATAACTCTGGGGTAAAACAAGACCTGCTTGTGTAATGACAACACACAGAAGAACATATTTTTCTTATGGCCATAAATTAAATTACTTTTATGTGTATACTCTTAAACCTTATGGCATTTTAAAAGTAAAGAATGCCTTGTTGAAGTCTGTGTACTATGTCACAAATACATGATTGGCAATCTTGTGAGCATTATTATTTCAGTCTGAATGTTTATAGATAAAACATATTTGATAAAATTATAGTGATCACTGAGTCTAAGAGATATGCTGTATTCACCCACATGGAGAGTGGGTTGTGGGCTTGAATCCTACTTGGAGGCATGTTCCCTTGTGTAGAGACCTTGCATTGGGCCAGTTTCTTTACCAACCATTCCTGCCAAAAGTCTGATTGGTGCATAATTTTGGATGTTAAATATGAGTTTGAATATCTCATGATGCTTAATTGTAAAAGCTGAAGAAGGAGATAAGAATGGTCAGATAATTATGAATTAAGTACTAGCTAAGAGATAATGGTGTTTTTCAGATATGTCATGAAGCTGTCATGGTGACAAAATCCAATAAAATCTCCTCAGGCTGACACCTCTGTCATTTGGTTTACATATGCCAGTGTTTCACAGACTGGCTTCATCTCCATTATCAGGATTTTGGTGTAACTTGACATACTGTCTTTTGTGCTGCTGCACCTACGCAAGGTGGGCCTTGTAGGTCACAAGCCAGCAGTTTGTGGGCAGAGTCTTCGTATTACTGTGCATGTCCTTGATTCTCATTGGATGCATCCCAGATGTTTAAGCATGGGCTGCTAAGTTTGGCTTAGAATGAAGTTTCCATCTCTGTTGAAGTTCTTGGGATGCAATCAGACCCTGTGATTCATATAGCCTGCTGCCTTACTTAATGAAACATGGTAGTCTGTGGACTTTGTGTACTTACACATTGGCATGTGACCTATAGCAAGACCAGCCTGGTATGGAGATATAAGTGGGCAGACTGTGTCTCAAGACATATCAGACTCCTGATGATGGAGATAGATTTGGTTTCAGAATCACTGGTGTGTTTGATCCACCTGATGTGGCTGTGAGCCCCAGAAGATTTTATTGAATGGAGTATTTTGGTTTCACGTGTTGTATCTGCTGTAGTTGTCAGTATTGCTTTACTACAGCAGCAATGCTGTGGCATAAAGTTATATAAAAATTAATGGAAAGTGGTAAATTTTTACAACAGGGAATTTAATTTGCATTTGTTTCTGTTTAGACTTCGTGCCAAATTCAAGGAAATGAGGATTCAGAGTCCAGTGAAATAGATGATGTACTTATACAGGAGGACCAAGCTGAACAAGAAATCATAAGAAACATCAGAAAAGATCTTGAAAATCATAAAAGAAGTAATGTAAACAGTGGTTCAGTTGATGAAAGTATAAACTATAAAGGTAAGGCAGTTGCGGGTGAGAAAAATAATGAACGGCAAGATGCTGTACATATTGCAGGGTCCTCTGAAAATTACATGCAGTCTACTTGTAAGCACCATACAAATATGTCAATACTAGAAGTGAAACAGGAACGAGCTGAAGCAGAACATTCCACTACAAATGTGGAATGGAGCCAGAATATTCAAGGTGTAACTGAGAGTCAAGGACAGCAACAGAGTAATGCTGTTGTGCAAGGTGTGGATTCACTTCCTTCCATTAGCTTTCTGCATCATTATACTGAACAAGGTTTGCCATTCATGTGCACTAAATGTCCGAAGAGATTTGCAAAAAGAATTGATTTGCGCCGTCATGAATCAGTTCACAATCAGCAACGAGGTTTTGAGTGTCCTGTGTGTGAGAAGTGGTTCCCCAATAAGACAAGTTTTGGGCGCCATGAACGAACCCACACAGGTGAGCGCCCTTACTCCTGCAGTCAGTGTGGAAAGAGTTTCTCACAAGGAGCTATCCTTGCTCGCCATATTATGACTCACACAGGAATCAAACCTTTTAAGTGTGATGTCTGCAACAAAGGGTTTACACAGCGAGAGGGTCTTCGAGTCCATACACGTCAGCACACTAAAGAGCAACCAGAAATACAGCTTCATGAATGCCCTCTTTGTGAAAAGTCTTTCTGCCACCCATCTGGGCTCTCCAGACATTTAATTATACACACAGGAAAAACATTTAATTGTACTGTATGTTCAAAAGTTTTCACAGATTCTTCATCCCTAAGAAGACACATGAAACGTCATGGAGACTCTGCAGAACCACCATTAAATCAACCACCACAAGAACACAATTCGTCGTAAGTCGTAACATGATACAGTCAACAAAAATAATGACTTTTAATGCACTTCTGGGAGGATGGTGCCATTTTTACCATTAGCTTCCCAGAGCTTTGCCAACTCACTCAAATGTTCATAACAAGATATGATTCAGAATTTTCCATTTGTGTCAGTGTAGTTATTGTATTATAAGCTCATGTTGTACGTGGCCTGTCCAAGAAGTTTGTGCAGTAGGTTAGAGGAGGAGTGAGAGTGAGATGTTAACTGGTGGCGCACCCCTCCAGCTCTCCTCACTCAACAGGACCCAGCTGACTTTCAGTAGGAGCCAGAGCCAGACCGCTGTAGGAGAAGGACAGACTTTGTGCTTTAGTTTTTTGTGGAACGCGTATTCACACATTGTCAAAATGGAGATCGATCAAAAGCTTGAACAACGAATTAACATCAAGTTTCTTGTGAAACTGGGCAAGAATGGCCCCGAAATCCATCAAATGTTGCAACAGGTTTATGGAGAGTGTGC
>Ga0123354_10005526_pt1 | contig 18421 bp, 13 predicted proteins | sample TergutLab28metaG_2_FD_97872 | JGI IMG/M metagenome (GOLD analysis project Ga0123354, IMG submission 97872) | Labiotermes labralis P4 segment gut microbial communities from Petit-Saut dam, French Guiana - Lab288 P4 | ecosystem: Host-associated > Arthropoda: Insects > Digestive system > Gut ...
GTTTCTGGCTACAGATACAGAGGTCCCGGGTTCGATCCCCGGCGCTACCAGATTTTCTGAGTAGTAGTGGGTCTGGAACGGGGTCCACTCAGCCTCGTGAGCCTCGTGATGTCAATTGAGGAGTTACTTGAATGAAAAAAGTAGCGGATCCAGGTCTAGAAAACAGAGATTAACGGCTGTGGGGACCCGTTGCGCTGACCGCAAAAGTTGGCACTAACTTCGCCGACCGGCGGCGGCCATTCTGTCGGTACAGTTCGCGTGCGGACTAAGGCCACGGAGTTTAGTTTTAGTATGGACTATTCCGGGGAAATAAGTTCATAAAAACATGTGTCCAATTTTCAATGGGTGTGGAGATACAGCTGTTTGAATGAAGGAAAGGCAAATGACGTATTGATTGCATTTATTGGTTATGCAAATGAACTCAATAAATTGCAACAGTTCAAAGCAAGTGTTCAAAAATCCCACCATCGACTTCAATGCAATTTTCAACCTTTTTGTACTGTACATGTAGCTCTCCTGAGGTCTTGGCGTTCTTGCTTTATGAGGGCAGCACTACTTATTATGCGAGCGACCAATTCGTCTCTTGTGTTTACTTTTTCTGTGTAGACTTCGCTTTCATCCATCCCCACAGAAAAAATCTAAAGGATTAAGTTCTGGTGATCTTGGTGGCCACTGAACGTGACCACCGCGGCCGATCCATCTTTCGGGGAGTGTTAGATTTAGATGATGTGTCACCAGACGGCTATAATTTGCAGGGGCTCCGCAATGCTGGAAGACCATGCGCAAGAATTTTCACAAATAACATCTCTTTACATCGCCAGGTAAAAACTTTCAGGAGGCAACCTCCGGGATTAACAGCTGTACCTTCACACCCATTGAAAATTAGACACATATTATATGAACTTATTTACTCGGAATAGTCCATACTACCACCTCCTAAAATATTTACCATTCCTCCTGAAACACCCAATATATATATAATTTTTTCTGTCTTGCGACAGGGTCATAGCCTCTTCCAAATCTAGTTCTCCACATAATGCTATTTAAATCTTCCTCTTTCATGTTCCAGTACCTTCTGTTATTCTTAAGGTCCTCCAGCAGCTATTTGCATCTTCTTCCTCGTCTTCCTGTCCTTTCTATCTTTCCTTCAGTTACGTGTTTCAAAAGGCGGTTTCTCCTCAAGATGTGGCTAGTCTACTTAGCCTTCGAGAACTGCGCTCTTTTGGGCTGTTACGCAGCGTGTAGTTATAATTCTTTACGGACGTTTTGGGATAACCTATCGGTGCCACCTACAAGGGTCAAGAATCCAAGAAGAAATCTCACGTACTTAGCCTTCCTTCGTTTTAATGCATGTAGGATGTTCCTTGCCTCCTTGACTTTATATAATACATCATTTTTATAACCCATCTTCCCCATCTTTCTCCAATACCCCATTTCATAACTTTCAAAGTTATGTATCTGTATAACTTTAATTTTCATGGCCGTAACTAATGAGTTATCAGAGACAAGAATTTGAAATTTGGTATGGTATCCTATTCCATTCCATTGTGTTGTGTTTTTTTTATGCTCTACTCTGTGCTATTCTAATATAATCTGGGCTAGTCTTACGTATTTAATTGTTTGCATAATGTAATGAGACCTATCAGCGTAGCGCCGAATTTTGCAAGATTGTGCCCCATATCTTTATTAAGTCTTCATTATCTTAAATGTCTCTAAGATAATGTACAAAATTGAACATGCTGTGGCAGGAAATTAATGTACTGTAATCTGTATATAATCACTCATTGTTATTAGAAAAGAGGAACAATGGGTGGAATATTGTCTGCTTACAATAAGGTGGTGTCGAGAATTGTAGCACATTATGCAGGCGAAAGAAAGAGGTAAATGAATAAAACGTAGGAAGGGAAGTAAGAATAAAGTAAGGTAGGATCTAATGAATGGTGAAATGATGGGGGTCGAAGTGACAGGAATCTTAAAATTCAGGCCTACAGGCGAATATAGAGACGTACAGAACAAATCATGATTGATCCACGGTACCTCTGGAACGTTTTGTTAATTCTTAAAGTATCCAGTGGATTTACTGAAACCAAAATTCTACAGTTGTGACCTCATCGATCTGTGGAAGGACAATTTTTGTGTGACCGAATGATACATTTGAAGAACAGCTCCAGATTTGTAATTACCTAAATTAAAATAAGACACACAGCTGGCTGCTTTAAATTGCGTCATCTTACAGCCATAATAACCTAATGACGTCCGATCATCTTATTATTTTAAGTGCCTCTTGTTAGTGTAAATGCCTCTCGACCGCATTCAAAATGCGCCTGTTGTATTTCTGTAAAGAAATTGTTACGTCTGATGACGGAAATTGTCGTATAAATATATCCGCTTTTGTTCTAAATGCATTCTTTTGTGCCTGAATATAAATTCTGTCTTTCCAACAACAAATCATATAATGCATGCTGTAGCCTGTGTCAGATTAGTCTAGATGTTTCAAGCAGCTGGCAGATGTGTCTGTTTCATTTCCCGGAGGGTTTTGGATTGGCTCTTAGATTCTGCATACACACGGCTGTGTATTGTCGGCGAGACCACCCATTTAGCTTAATTTATATTATTACAGGGAAGAACTCCCCATCGTTACTGATAGTATATTGCAATGGAAACGAAACCTTTCGTCCCTAACAAGACTGCGTATATCCGCGTGCCTTCTGACATAGTTCCTTCTCATCCCAAATTGCGGGCTACATCTGCAGGACCAATGAAATATCAGGGTTTTCCTCACGCTTGAGGAACCAAACACAAAAGTGATTTTTTTCTCCTAACGCACGTGCCACTTGGGTATATCGCAGATCCCCGCCTAATCTTGTTGCGCAAGCCTGATCATGTAGTAGCTTGCTTCTTTATCAGAAACAAGCGATATATTTGTTGTTTCTCTCATTTGTCTGCATTAAACATCCATTAATGTTTGGGTCTCGCCGATTCTTTGGTGCGTAAATTTGTGTGTTAGAAGAAAACAACCAATACAATGGTCTTCGGCTTCAGGCTGAAGAAATAGTTTCAAAAATTGCAAGGAGACCGCGGTCCGGCATGCATGTCTTTATGTTCCATGTTTCGATGAACAAACAAAGCATCATGTAAATGTAGTAATATATATATAATATATTTGACAGCATATGGGCTGTCACTCGGTGGCAGTGGTTATTTTGCATGTAATGCCATATTGTGTACTGCAGTTCAGAAGTGAAATCTTGCACAGTCATCCATTACTCTGTGGTGTATTCTTATTGTACTGTAAGAGTGTCTGCCGAAAAGCACGTGCTGCTGTGAGCAAAAGTGTAGGCGGTTTCGTGAGATTAAACTTGGAAACTAAATATTTGCAAGCGCCCTGAACACAGGGGCTGAACTAACCCTTCGAAGTGTTGGAATATTTAAGTCTTCATAATTATTTAAGTGCCTTATACTTGACCGTGAATTATAAATTTGACTCTTTCTCTCGCAGATTGAACAGTCGTCAGTGACGTCCATTTTCAAAATGAAATATTTTCTATGTGTATTTCTGTTTATGTGGATGTAATTTGATATTTATGTCTTTTATTCCCTATTCATTTCTGATTATATCATAACCTTTAGGCACCCTGCATCCTATATATAGGACAGACGTACCGCTGCTCTCCGGAGTACAAATTTTTATATATTTAGTCAAGAAATACATTTAATTATTTTCTTATACTTTCTCTCACCATCTTCGTTTACTCCTCCACAAAATGTCGTGTATTCCCTAATGTTACCCTTCTTGGTTCACAAAATACTCACATTTTACATAAATGGTGTGCTAAAATGTAAATGTCCAGCTCCAGGGCCAAAGGGTTAATCAGGCCTACGAGAAAGCGCGTTTTATTGAACGAGGCTGTTAGTGGGTAAGATGAGGTAGTCTGGGTGATAGATGAATTAATGCGAGTGGGGGGAGTGGTGGAATGATACTGACAGGGGAAAACCAAAGTACTCAGAGTGGAATCCTGTAACTACAAAGAAAACAACGATGGTAACAACAACAGTAATAATGAATCGGATCTGAAATGGAAAAGTAAAAAGCACAGAGATGTGGGCTGGGATAGCTCAGTCGGTATTACGACTCGCTACGGGGTTGATGATCCGGGGATCGAATTCCGGTGGGGGCGAGACTTTCTGCACCATTACAAACCGGCCCTCTACAATAGGTACTGCGTCTTTCTCGGGGGTAATGCGGCCGGGGCGTGGCTTTGACCAACCACCCAATCTAGAGCCGAGGTTAAAGAAAGTGTAAAGGTATACATATACTCCCCCTCTGGGTCTTCGTGGCTTTTTCTGGGGTGATCTGTACCTTTACCGTTTTTATCTTCACGCAGCACAGAGGGTTGCGCACAGTTTAACCATAAAAGTTACAAAAAAGGCCTGTTGTGATATGCAGGTATTCTTATTACAGACATACTGACGGAAAAATCTGAATTTCTCTTACGCCAGGTGAAAAAGGTCTGCCTTGTGCACATTCGGTCCTAGATACAAGTTTTGGCCATGACATTTCATAATATTGACATTCGCATTCTAGCGAGACCGCTACACGATATACGAGAATCTACCCATTGGTTGTGTGTTTGAAACCACTGGCGTAGCTGAGGGAAACCACAGTAGATATCCAATTCATTGTTGAATTAGACTGTCGTTCATGACACTGTGTGAAAACTGGCCAGTGATGACCACATTACTAACACCACTGGTCACACTGCTGACAGGACTGGGCACGTTAGTGACAACTCTGAATTGTGCTGTTCAGCACATGCGTCGCGGATTTACTTAACAACTCACAACTTTTCTCCCCCCACTCATCTATCTTAATTTTTCCACTCTTCACGGAAAAGCAGTCGAGTGGCTTTGTTCAGTACGAATCAGACCATGCCTACTTCAGTCCATCCTTAAAACTAATGAGCTGTGGAAATGTCACGTAGCATTAGTAGTACTCGGAGCGGAAACCTTGTGTTTCCTGACAGTTGTGTTTGCCGACGGACCACCGTACACTTCTCCTCTTGTGTCTATTGTGTTTGCGAACATCAGTTATTCCGTATAGCACTGCATCATCAGGACCCGCGGGCACGCTGCCTGCCTGCCTGCCTGCCTGCCTGCCTGGGACAATATTGCCACCACACGATCTCCCACCCCACTCTGTACTGTAGTGGACAATTGACGAGCATTACGCCCTACCTCGGTCGACTGTTCCAATTGGAGCTATTGTTTCGACATGGCTAAACATATGTCATTAACAACTGTGGTTTCAGAGTTGGCATGTATGCTGTTTTTATGTTGCGAACGTTGTTAACTGCAATGCAGAAGACGAACTGGCGTGCTGATATTCCTGTTTCTTTTGTTTTAGTAGTAATGAAGAACTGAGAGCCTAGTCGTCTGCAGTTCCATTTATCACACTGATAATGCGGAAATGATATTGTGAGAATACAGTTCTGTAGTTCTGTACTTCTGATTCTGAAGAAAAGTTACGTTGACAGTTGGCCATTATTTTTTGTACTTCCACTAATGAAAAACTTGCATACTGTTAGTTCACACTTTCTTTTGTAGTTCTGGAAGTGAAGAAATGTGATAATACTGGTGTAGGTTTTGAACAAGTGACAGGTTGATACTTCACCATTATTTTTACCTCCTTGAAAATAAAGAACTGACATGTTGATAGTTTATTGCGTTTCCCCTGCTGATAGTAAAGAAAGGACACGTTGAAATTTTTCCATTATTTTTAACCAGATGATAGCAAATTGCTGATATGTTGAAGTCAACTGTTATTTTTATCCTGCTGATAGTAAATAACTGACATATTGATAGCTTACATTCCTTCCTTTAGTTACAATAGTGATTAACCTGTATGTTGATAATTCATAGGTATTTCAGTTTTACTTCTGATACTGAGTAGCTACTATGTCTGTAGTTAGAGTTTTAATAATGGCGAATTAGTATGCTGATATTTTGCAGACCTTTCTGTACCTGCTTAACAGAGGACAACCTGTTGTTTTCAGCAAATCAAGTACCAGAAATAATGCAGTCAATACGACTATTTACGATGAAAACCCTCGTTGTTTTTGTATAAAATTGCTACATGTTTCAACCCTTAAGCTCATCATCAGGCAAAAATGTGTGAAAGGTTACTGATGAATGTTTTAATTTTACACTTGTATTAAGATGTTTATAATGGGGTCTGTTTCATAGAAATGGAAACTTCAAATATTCACTGAAGAATAAGAAACCAACTAGATGCCACTTATTATTTTATTGTGCTTCTTATAGGCTCAACATGTTTCGGGCACTACTATGCCCATCATTAGGAGCTCGCGTCTATAATGTTGATTACCACGTTGGTCGTTTCGTTCTTGGTATGCTGTAGGTTGGAGGTTAGGTACAGTTAGGCTGGAGTAGTGTCCGGGCTGCAGGCTTCAGGCTGCAGCCCGGACACTACTCCAGCCTAACTCTACCTAACCTCCAACCTACACCAAACCAAGAACGAAACAACCAACGTGGTAATCAACATTATAGTCGCGAGCTCCTGATGACGGGCATAGTAGTGCCCGAAACATGTTGAGCTTATAAGAAGCACAATAAAATAACAAGTGGCATCTAGTTGGTTTTTTATTCTTCAGTTATCACAATGATGCACGGTCCAGCAAACTTCAAATATTCACCACCGATCTTCTACATATTTTTGCCTCATAATGACTTTCAAGACAAGAAACATGTAGCGATTTTATATAGAACAAACATCTTCTTTATAGCAAATATTCGTGTTGACTGCTCTTCTCTTGGTACTTAAATTTTTATTACTTGTTTTAGATAAGGACACTTATTAGTGAACATTCTTGCAGTTTTCGTTTTTAGAATCTATTGCATTACATTTTATAATTATGACACCAAGAAACAGCATTTCGATATTTCACAGTTGTCTACGTCGTTATTGTAGTGGCACACTCCGATTGTCTTCGTTTCCTCGAAATATGTACGGTGGACCACCCTGCAAAGTTTCCAGAATGCAAGATTTGTTTTGCAAGACAAAATATGTCCTAAGTTGGAGTTACGATGTGTGTAATTTGAGGACGCCGATATCACTGTCTCAGACATCGTAGCTTCGTACTATTTAAGTCGTATTGCGCTGCTATAGTCCGGGTAATTCTTGCACCTTTTCCTTTTGGTATGGTGTCTCTTTCACTTTTGACTTAAAATATACGAAAATTTATTTTCTCAGTTGGATAGAGTTTGCATGGCCACAAGATATCTTCTTTCTCCTGCCCATTTATTTTCTTCCGGGTGTGAGAAAAGGGTTTTAGGTGTGTATCCTTCGTGTAGAGCGTGAATGGTGTACTGCTGAGTTCCCGCAGAGCCTCTGTCCACGCTGGCTGCGATGTGGGATACACTTAGATATCCACATAAGAGCTTTTAGAAATATTTAGGGGGGCTCTCTTGCGTTTCCTTCCTGTATCTCTCTTCTGCCTGTGATCTACCTCTCTTCTGTTGCCATGTCATATTGTATAGCTGGATTACATCTGCCTCAGATACTGGCATCCAGTGTGTCATATAGGGACTGGGTGGGATGGGGTGGGGATGTTGAATGGTAGATGGACACGTGCCTTATAAAGTAGTATATATTCAGGGCTTTTAAGCTACTTCCCTCACCCTCCCCCTACCTCACCCGAAATGTCGATGGTATTGATCGAATTTGAAAGGTAAACTTTGATGTCCAGGAGCGATGGTTTGATGGAGCCCTTGCTTTCAGGGGCTGGACTGTGAGCCTGCAGCATAAAAAAGGGATTTTTGACTGTTACTGATATCTGGAATACCGGACGTGACCAGCCTTGTCTGTTATCTTCTTAGCTATTCGTTCTTTTCTTCCTGAAAGTCTGAATCATATACTCGCTATTCAGTTGATGATTATAGCGAGTTGACGAGGTGCTTTCATGACGTCTTGTAGTGCACCATATATTTTATTTGTATTTTTTTATGACTATTTCAAATTGTAGAACTCGTAAATGCTAAACGGATCGATAAAGGAAGTACAGAATTTTAAACCAAAACTGAAAACTTCGGGGGGAGCATGTGATGGTTCTTTGGTTTATAAATCTTGAAAACTGATATAAGTTATGTTTATTCTGGTTTTCTGGGAACATCAAGTCAACCCTCATAGAGAATAACCGCCCCGAAAAAGAATGGCCGGTCTACCAGTTTTAGGCCCATTACTCGCATAATGAAAGCTGGGAAGCAGTTATCAGCAGAAGCAAGTTGATGACATTTACCTAACGAACCTCTTCCATATTTGTACCCTGCATCATACGAAGACCACATACAGGAGAATGAAATGGGCATGTAATGTAGAGCGCATGTGATGGATGCGAAATGTATGTAAAAATATTAGTTTTAGGGACCTAGGCGTAGAGTTGAGGATAATATTCAACTGGGTCTTAAATGTTATAAGGATTTGGTCTGGGTTCATTCCGTTCAGGTTGGGATCCGTGTGAAAACAGTTGTGGAGAAGTGAAAGAACAGTTGGTTTCGGTAAGAGGCGAGTATTGCTTATCTGGCTGAGCCTCTGGTGTAGCATAAGGAGAGTTTAGGAGAAATGGGGCTGAATGTTTGTACTGTCTTCATGGAGTAGAGTGCATCTTGAGAAGTAACTAGTTCTTCAGCTAATCAAAAAATCCTCGCATTTTATGGCAACCGAACTCTCATTTCCGTGTTCACAAGAATCCGCCACTTGTCCCTTTCTGAGCCAGATCAATCCAGCCCACGCGCTCTCCCCTTCCATTTCTTCATATCAATATTCCGTAGCTTATGTCGTTCCAAAGAATCTGTTCAAGTATAAGGTTTTTTGAACAATTCGTGGAATGTTGTTTGTACGGTGAGGGGTTTTTGACCGCTCGCCCAAAACCCAAGCTGGAGGACCACAACTTTTCAACTGTACACTACTGCTTATACAATATACTCAGAGCTGCCGTCCATATCTGATGGTCGTCTTCTCCATCCGCAACCTGCGGATACATGCTGTCGTGGTGACAAAGAACCCTTTCAGCAGACAAATTTGTACAGGTATTTGAAGCTAGAAGTTCGAAAATAGTCCACGATAGTTATAAGCCCTTTGATATGGTCTGTGTTAATATGGGCCTTTAGGAGCCAGTCGTATATAGACAGAAAAAGATTAAGAAAGTTCTACTCAAATTTTCTTCGTTACAAGCGTCCAACGTAGCAGACTCTTCAAATTTCCATACAGCCGGCGTTTTTTACTTTCATTACCTTGTACTAATTCCGAGACAGGGTTTTAGATTTTAGAGTTAACAGTCATTATTCTGTCTATATAATCTATTCGGTCACACACAAATCTGTCACAAACATAACAGAATGAGGCACTGTGTAGGTAACGTCCTGTTTCATATATATCTGTTCGACATGTATCTCAAACCTGAAAAATATGCAACGGTATTAAATTTTCGAGAATTCGCAATTTGAAAAGCAACTTGAAGCCTGATAGAATTGACTTTACTTCGGATTAAAACATTTCAGAGCACTTTTCAGGCGCTTTCGTAAAATTGCGAAAAGCGACCATTAGCTTTATCGTGTCTGTCCGTCCGTCCGGATTGAATTCGGCTCCCACTGGATGGATTGTCATGAAAATTTGATATTTGAGAATTTTTCGAAAATCTGTCGAGAAAATTCAAGTTTCGTTAAAATCGGACAAGAATAAAGGATACTTTACATGAAGCCAAATATACATTTTTAAAATCATATCTTGCTCATTTTTTCTTTGAGAAATGTTTCAAACAGAAGTTGTAGAGCAAATCAAAACATTACATTTTACATTGAATATTTTTTTTTCAAAATTCGGCTGTTTATGAAGTAATATGGAAAAATGCTGTAGATCAGGGCAGGCCACAGCTGACAATAAGGCGCATGCCCATTGCATGATTCATACCTAAGGCTTCAAACACACACTTCGAGCATGTAATACATTTTGCTTTGCCACTGCAACAATGGTTACACAATCGAGCCTGGATGTTATGTTATACTTACACCGCCTCTCTTGTCTGATATGGATTCCAGGTTACACTTCAAAATGTGATAGTAGACTGATCCTGTTAGGTAACGCTTCAGTACGATGTTTGGCATGAGCTCGGTCCGCTGTCGACTTTAGTGGTTACTTTAACTCTTAATTTAAAAAAGAGCCGCCATATTTTTCACATTAAAACTGTATATTTTGCTATGAATTTTATTGAAGGATATCGTCTTATTATCATAATTTAGAGCCCTATTTTCCTATATCGAAATAAGACATTTGGATTTGAAGAGGAGATTAAATGTTTCATGAGTTTGAAACTGAATTTAAATAATATTTAGATTATTTTCAGGCTAAAAACATTTATTTGCACAACAAGGTACCTTTAACCATGGATCGCGTTATTTCATGAAGCTAATACTCAGCTTCCCAAGATATTACCTAGTTTTTATAGAAGCCGAACATTCCCTACGGCGTTTAAAGAATGCACCAATGCACCACTGATCTGTACCCTGAGCCACATCAATCCTTTACTGATCTGTACCCTGAGCAGCATGAATCCTCCACTGATCTGTACCGTAAGCCACATACATCCTTCGCTTGTCTGTATCCTGAGTCATATCAATCCACTACCTCTTTGTACCCACAGCAACACCAATCAACCACCGGTCTGTACCCTGAGCCACATTAATCCATTACCGGTCTGTACCCTCAGCAACACCAATCAACCACCGGTCTGTACCCTGAGCCACATTAATCCATTACCGGTCTGTACCCTCAGCAACACCAATCCACCACCGGTCTGTACTCTGAGCCACATCAATCCACTACCGGTCTGTACCCTGAGCCACATCAGTCCACTACCGGTCTGTATCCTGAGCCACATCAGTTCACTCCCGGTCTGTATCCTGAGCCACATCAGTCCACTCCCGGTCTGTACTCTGAGCCACACCAATCCACCACCAGTCTGTACTCTGAGCCACACCAATCCACACCGGTCTCTACCCTGAGCCACGCCAATCCACCACCAATCTGTACCCTGAGCTACACCAGTCCAGTCTACACCCTAATTTCTCTTTTCATTAAAACCAACTTAAAATTTATCCTCCATTCTGCGCCTAGACATTCCAGGTGACTTCTTTGCTTCAGTTTCGTCTACTATGATTTTGTATATCTAATACGTATCTACTTTCCTGCAGGCGTACTACATAATTCTACTATTTTGTCTTTGATATCGTCACAGAAATATTGTGGTGAATAGTAGGTGTACAAATTACGAACCTCCATGTGATTCAGTCTTTGCCATTTTTATTGGGCTTTGTTGTGTCAAATTATTCTTGTCGCTGACGTAAAGCAGCCTCGGCTTGAAGCTGGTCACTCACTTCTAGTGTCGAGGTTAATAATACGTGGCACCAAACCTTCACTCTCCCCCGCCCTTCGTGGCATGTGCTGATATTCGATAGCTTCTGTACTGCATTATGTAATGAAGGCAGCAACAGAAAACTGACGGAATTACCTGATGTTGTTTATCTGCTCCTCGATTATCATAAAGACATGTCATAATTATACACACACATATCCACACAAACACACACACATATCCACACACACACACACATACACACACACATTCATATACGCATTCATACAACATACATAGATACATCCAGACATAAATACGTAGATACATAAGTATATACATATGTACATACGGTACGTACATAAATCTAATACATACATACATAGATACATAAGTACATACGCTCAAATCGGTGCTGCAGCTACAGGAAACATTTCGTTCAGTTTAGGCTCTTAGCTCTTTTCCTGTTCGTTATGCAACCAACATACATTTAGTCCGCCACTTTGCAACATCGCGCATACAACTTCGCTTCTGCTGATGATGGCGGCTTCCAAGCCCCAATAATCCAATTACTTTCATAGACCATTAGGTACTCAAAGGCCTATGTCAAACGGAATCTCGTAAGGCCTGCCTTTCCTCAGATTGCTGCTTAAATCTGGCGACCTACCGACCTCACACTTTGAAGTGTGTTGTTAGGTTGAACAGCTCCACCTGCATGCAAGTGAATGAACGGAGAAGAATGGTATAGAGTTCTCAAGGATTCCTTTGGATTGAAATTCAATGGAGTGAGAGGAAAGAGACAGAATGGGATAAAGTGGCTGACTGATGAGGAAAGATGAAAAAATTATTGGCAGAAAGAAGCTTTTTTTTGCAACACGTAATGTGTTAGGCATGAGAAATGCGCACGATCTTGGAAAACTGTAGTTGGGGAACCTGAGGGGAGAGTGAAATTTGGGGCACCGTGGCGCACGTGGGAGGGTAATATTAGAATGGATCTTAATTCTTTAAATTTTAGAGGTAACGCTGTGTAGATCTGCCTTGAACATTCATAGCTTTGCCTTTTTTTCGCACCGTATTCTAAGTTGTTTCCTATGTCAGTCAAGTCCGTTCTAATACTGCATTTAATGACTGTGCTTTATAATGCAGATACAATGTGTTCACTTTGGAGTAGGAACTGAACTGTTAAATGCTGCTGGTACAGAGATTAGAGTCTTGAGGTTTTCACAGCTGTATTGTCTGGGATCAGATTCCGCGTCACTCTCAATCCGAGCGCTCTCCATTGTGCTCCCAGGGATCCAAGTATATATTTCTTAGGTGATATCGACCCGTTGTTTATTACCTAGCCTTATAGCGTTAAATTAACCGATAAACACAATCGTATAGATCTAATATACTGGTTATTATTCAACACTAATACGTGATTCGGCTATCTACATCAGCCATCATCAGGTAGGCCTTTCCCGTTTTTTGCTGTTTTTGTGAGCCCATGCCTAACTCATGATAGCTGATATAGACAGCCGAAACATGTAGTAGTGTTGAGCAAAACCCATTATATTAGATCTGTACCTTTGGGTTTATTGGTTAATGTTACACTTTAATAATACGTACCTGTAATGGCTGTTTTGAAGTATGACGCTTTGCCAAAAATAATCGCAGAATTCTCTAATTGGGGTTGGGTTTATTTCGTATGACCGTTAGAATATCTAAATAAGAAACCCCCTGTACTCGCGAAACGAGCGACGATCAGTAATTAAGTCAAATCATGCAATGCGTTTTGACGTATGTTACTGGTATATATTCGTAGTTATTCTATTAGGTAGGTTTTCAAAATTTTATAGGCCATGCAGGCCCTTAGGGTGAGTAGAGGTATAGCTGTATTCTTTTCTAGGACCTTCAGTACTAGATGGGGTAGGGGGGTCAGCCCCACGCCCCGGCCGCCTCTACCCCCGGGAAAGATCCGGTACCCATTTTACAGGAGACTGAGTGGGCCCCAGGGCCGGTCTAGACGGGCGGAAAATCTCGTCCCCACCGGGATTCGATTGCGGGCCGTCCAGCCCGTAGTCAGTCGCTATACCGACTGAGCTACCGGGCCCACAGTTATTCTAGTATACGCTTATAATTTTGGGTACTTATCATTCGAATACTCTGTATTTATGTAAGCAAGGATGTAAGGATTAGTGGTTATTTTTCAAAGCCACAAGTAGCAAAGTTTGGAAAACACTGACTCTAATCGGTTCCTTGACTTTCAAAGGAACATAGTGACTTCGAAACGTCGGGAACCAATTACCTAGTAACACTGTCGTATCCTAGAAAATCGAAGTTCGTAAATACATGGATTTTAGGCTTGAAATTTTGAACTAAATTAATTATGGCTGGGTAGATTGTGGAACATATCCTCGACGTGCGAGGAAATCGATAAAAGGCTCTTTTGGACACGGCAGTGATCCTTCCGGATCATTAAGAGGTGGAAGGAAGATATCTTACGTATATGATTGGCTGTTAGTGCCTCAAAAAGAACTCTGCTCTAGGCAGCTTATTAGCATAAGAAATTGTAATGTACTAAGTACTGAATGTGTTATTTTACACCGTTACTGATCTCTAGCTTGTGATACAGTCTGTAGCGAAGTGCGTAAGGTTACTGTACTTCTGCCTGAAATGTGAATCGGTGACAGGAATTTGATAAATGCTTTCATATTATGAAATTAAGAGGCCATCTGGCATATCTAAATGCCTCTGAAGTTTCAACATTTTATTAAGCTGAGGACAGTGTTGTCCATCTGTATACTTCAGCATCATGCTATGAAGTCGTCTCTGAACTCTGTGGAAAAGCAAAAAATTTCGTCTTTGATCAGGAATAGAATCCATTTCGTTTTCGCACCACCTATAGCCTTTCGCTATACCAGGCGAAGAGGATTTCTGGAACAGTATTGCGAGAACGTTAAGTATGCTGTGCTTAAATAATTTTAACGTACTGATGTATACTAGACTGGTGGTCTAGAAAGGAACCCACGGTTCGAATCTGAGATTTGCGTCTTAGAAACGAATTTCCACACACCCCTCCGCTGTAACTGCCATGTTCACGCCACTATCAACATAAAAGACATTTGCTCACCAATGGACAGTGCTGTGCGACCTCTGTTTTTTCACACCGGTTGGTGCAGAAAATGTCTTCAGTTTACCACACCATGTCCACTCGTTCTCGCGGCAGCGGTGTGTTCTCTCTTTGAATCCGCCCTGTCTTGCTTCTGCATTTCTCCAGGGGTAGGGACCTCAACGCACTTACTTGGACACCGAGTCCTATTAAGTGTACCATGTTCTACGGGGACCTGGCATCACTTCAGTTCCACAATAGTTACATAGGGTTGCTTTTTCACGCAGGATTGACATGTGCGACAGGAGCGCCAAGCTCCAACGGTGTCATTTCGCACAAACGAGATACATATTTCCTGCAGAGTAATCCTGCATCTCGTAACGCCAAAGGAAAGTGTGTGTGTGTTAATGGACAAGAAATGCACATTTTACCACAAGCTTGGCGTGACATCTGTTGTTTAAAAACAACAGTGAAGACTGATATCGCAAGTTATATAGCCGAGAAATCTATTCACGACTATGCTGGGCTCCGTAATAGTTATAGCAAGAAGAAACAAACACCCTGGTATTGCGGGTGCTATGGGTGTGCATATGGAAGTCTAGTTCCAAAAACTGGCGGTCACTGTGGACAAAGGCATGGTGATCAGCGAGACAAAAGCACAGTGATTTTTATCTTGATACTCAGAAAATGTTTTTTTCACATTTGAACGCATGGTTTTACACAAATTTACTAACGCACCGTTTGCTTATCTTTTTTAAGTTCATCTTTCCATAGCCGTTGGAATTAATGTTCTGCAAAGTAGGATATTACCTGCAGAGTTCAATAAAATCTAGAGAGGACCCTTCAGATAAATACCTTCTATCGTTCGTGTTTTCATACATAAAACAAGAGAGGCAATGTACGTATAACGTAACGATGAAATATGTTCGTGCAACCATTGTTGTAGTGGGAAGGCAACAAGTATTAAATATTGTGAGTGTGTGTTTGTAGCGTTAGGTTTCCATCGTACACTGCACATACACCTTACTGTCAGCTGTGGCCTGCCGGCTCTAGAGAATTTTTCCATATTGACTCATAAAGGGTACGATTTCTGAAGAAAAGTTATTTTACGTCAATTGTATTTTGATTTGCTGTAGAATTTGTCTGAAACATTTCTCATTCTAATAGGAACTGAGGGAGATATGCTTGTAAATGTGTATTGGTCTTCGTGTAAAATACCTGTTATTTCTGTCCGATTTTAATGAAACTTGAATTTTCGCGACAGATTTTGTAACTAAAATCAAATATCAGATTTCGTGAAACTCCATCCAGTGAGAGCCGAGTTGTTCCATGCAGACAGGCGATAAGACGGACGGACGGACGGACAGGCATGACGAAGCTAATGGTCGCCTTTCGCAATTTTGCGAACGCTTCTAAAAACTACAAACTCTACAAACAATGAGACATAAGAATGCAGGATGGAATGGCCTTTATTCGCATATGCGCTCAGGCACATTCCAAGCACGGTGTGTTCAGGTTACATAAACGGACATGCTCTACCGCGAGGTATGTCAGTCCTGCGTGAAAGCGTCTGCATCAGTCTACTACGTCTTCCTGCGTGACAGAGCAGCAACCTGTGATGCCTCTTGAATATTACACTCTGTTCCTGCAGTACTGACAGAGACTGTGTGCGTTATTTGTGTTTAGACACAGACTAAATTATATTGTTTGATATATGTGTTTCGTAAATGGAATTTTTGTTTGGTGTGGGAGTTAATGTTGAGTGGGGAGACAAATGGCAGAGGCTTGTGTCTTGCACAAAGCTCGTCATCATGTTGAGCTGAATAATCAAGTATAGAGTATAACCCACTCAGCGGTGTAGAACGATCTCAGTCAGTATCCAGTTTCGTAGTTTCTGAACAGCTGTAACAAGGGGTTTACAGTTGATTAAATCTTTGCAGTTACAGCAGTAGTTGTTCGAAGGTACAGAGGGATTGGGTCTGCTGCTGATGTGTAACCGGCATTATTGCAAACACGCAATATAAGCGGCTGGAAGATCTTCTTCTTCTAAGTTCGTCGCACGTCAGAACAACAGCTTCCGAATTTCACGTAATACGAATTCAGCATCGCACACCGACTCGACGCAGCGTGGCAGTTAACGACTATACATGGTAACCCGGAAAAGGAAATTACCGGCCTTGTGTTGACACTGACAGTTTAATGACGAAGTAATGATTCGTAATTTAGCTAGAGACACTGTGACTAATTTGGGTGACTGCGGTGGCGCAGTGGCGCAGTGGCGCAGTGGTTAAGCTGCTGTGCTACAAATACGAAGGTCGCTGGTTCGATCCAAGCTGGTGTCTTTGGAAATTTTCATTTACGTAAAATCCTTCCGATCGCACTATGGCCGTGGGGTCGACTCAGCATCTAACAGAAATTAGTACCAGGAGCATTTCCTAGGGCTAAAGGCAGTCGGTGCGTAAGGCTGACAATCTTACCACCATCCTGTGCCGTTGTCATGAAATCTGGGAACCTTAACTTCCTGGAACCCTCTTTGCCACTCCAGGCCTGTAACAGGACTGCTTGATCTTTACCTTTACTGTGACTAACTTATGCCCGGCTAAATATATGCGTTAAAAGTCTTTGTCACCACAAAATTCTGTGCTTGTTCCTATTCTGAAGAGGACGATCGTTTCACAACCCCAACCAACTAAAAATGCTGGTCGAATCGCTAGAAACCCTATGATATATTAGTCAGGTCTCAGGTTCAGACCTTGTTCTCATGACTCGGTATTGAGGTTTTCCGTGGTTCTCCCGAATCCATACAGGCAAATGACAGGATATAGTCTCAAATCTGTGAAACATTTTTATTAGAATTTTTTAAATTAATGGTAGAAGTTGATTCAAACGCTATATTGTGCAGTTATTTGCGTGTGCCAGCTAAAGTACGAAGTTTGTAGTGAACGGCCATAGACAGCAGCTGAGCTAGAAACACTGATTTAAGATTATCGCAAATTTATCGGCCAGTTCGTACAGATGTGGTCATTGTAATTACATTAGAACTGATGTTCTAACGTCGGTCAGTGTTAAAGGGTACCGTTCTGTGGGCTGTGACGACGTGTAGTTTGCAGATCAGTAATCAGGTTTCGGGGCGATATTCTGCCTCAGGGTAGAAGGATCTGTCCTAAAGACGTGGGAAGCAGGTTTCTTGAAAAGTGGGTGCCTGTGTACCAAATTACACCATGCCGCATTCCAGATGACCACGTTCTCTTGAACATATCTAAATCTATATACATATATTTATATCTATATCCATATCCATATGTATCTATATCTATAGGCGTAACTTGGCTAGTAACATTGGAGGGAGAGGGACAAGTTGCCCATAGATATTACTTACTTACTCCATCGTGCAGAGTCCTTCTTGAGAAGCTAGCTGGTTTGCAGCTAGTCAAGAAATTCCCCGCATTTCACGGAACCCGAAGATTCATTACCGCACTCACAAGCGTCCGCCACCTGTCCCTATCCTGGGCCAGCCCAATCCAGTCCACATACCCATATCCCACCTCCTGGAGATCCATCCTAATATTATCTACCCGTCTACGCCTAGGTCTCCCCAGTGGTCTCTTTCCCTCCGGTTTCCCCAGCAAAACCCTATACGCCCCCCTCTCCTCCCCCATACGTGCCACATGCCCAGCCCATCTTAGGAACCTTAATTTACATAGTAGTCAAGTTGCAAAGATGGGAAAGATTTGTTTGAACGCATGTTTTTCATTTTTTCCGTCTTATACCACTCACATAAACTAAACTAACTAAACTCCATGGCCTTAGTCCGCACGCGAACTATACCGACAGAGCGGCCGCCGCCGGTCGGCGAAGTTAGTGCCAACTTTTGCGGATAGAGGGGTGTCACGTGGTCAGCGCA